>ENA-ORBV01010806-ORBV01010806.1-microbial-mat-metagenome-genome-assembly--contig:-NODE-10806-length-14510-cov-4.604032_pt1 | contig 14510 bp, 31 predicted proteins | sample MGYA00237777_ERZ505514 | MGnify/ENA primary metagenome ERZ505514 (study PRJEB26160, sample SAMN06269048) | microbial mat metagenome | isolation source: Oligotrophic lake microbial mat | place... | reverse complement strand
GCGCTGCTCCCAGCGTTGCCCCCAGAGTTGCCTCTAGCGTTGCCTCTAGCGTTGCTCCCAGCGTTGCCCCTAGTGCTGCTCCTAACGCGCCCACTGCGGACCTCGACCTTACTCCGGTTCGGAGCATGCAGCCGACTCCGGCCAGTTTGGCGACCAATCCCGCCGAGTACTCCAAGGAGTTGTCTCTCAATCACGAGGCGCACCCAGATGTGCTGCATTCCATGGCTACTGATCATGAAGATCATTCCATCCTTGCGAATTTGTCCTGGAACCAAGGACTTCACCCGCACACGCTGGACCATTTGGCAGATCGTTCGCTTAAGTCTAATAAAATGAATGGAGTTGCCTCCGGGGTGGTGTGGCATCCAACTACCACGAACGACACACTTCATAAACTCGCCAAACACCCAGATCCTGAAGTGGCCAAACGAGCCATTGCTCGACTGACTGGGCGCGTCTATAAGTCCGAAGAGTATGCAGACACGTTGTCAAAATCGACTACCGCTGGAGGTATGGACGCGAGCCCAGGGTCTCTTACCGGAGGATCTGCCTTACAGCGAGAGATGATCATCAAAAAATACTCAAAGAACCAGTCTTTGGCAGCGCTTCGTGATTACGGCAAATCGGTAACCAACAAGTCCGAGTTCGCGGCATTTTTAAAGCATCGCCTCCCCGACGCCGACGAAGATTATATTAATCATTTTGTGGAAGCAGCCCATTACGTAACTGTTACTTTGAAGAAATCTGAAGAATATTGCAGTCAACTCAAGTTCGAGTCGCTTGTTATCGATCTTCAAAAGTCGGTGAACCAGTTTTTGGATCAAAAGTCGGGTGAAATTGAAGAATCGGACCTAATTCCGATCTTGGATTTTGCTGGCCAAAAGATCGTACCAGGCTACGCTGAACTAGGCGACGGACGATTCTTTCACTTGTTGTACGAGGACGCGGAACGCTTCGTTGCCATTCCGTTTGAGCTAAATCTAGACTGGCATCACGAGGATCTCGTGTCGTTGCCCAAGACCGAAGCTGTTAAATACAGGGTGCATCAACAGCCCGTAACGTTAGTCAACGGAGAGCCTTTTGTGTTCGGAGGTACGGTCTAATGGCTCAGACATCAACAGGGGCCGTCCTTCCTCACGCACCAGGGTCTCTACCTAAGTTCTATGAAGTCTTTTGTGAGATAAAAGGTAGCTGGCATTTGGCTGGCAAACTTGCTATCATTAACGGAAGTTCGATTGTGTTGTGCGATTACTACGACGACTTCGTGGAGTCACTATTCCCGAACGGCCCGGTAACTCCAGAAGCGCAGGTTCGTCTACAAAACCCTCCAGCGAACGTTAAAATAGTCGCTCAAGATGACGTCCGCAATGGGATGCACCTAGATCGAATTCAGTCAATGAGCTTAGCTGACGGACAGAACTATCAAGCTCCGGTAGCTCCGGTCGTGCCATCGGCTCGTCCTTCGGTCTTTCACTATCGCCGCATCGGAATGCTCCAGCCACATATCATTGAGTTCGTGGGCGGTAAAGCTCTTCTAGACGGCAAACAGCTTGCTACAGACGAACTCGCTAAAATACTAGAGAACGTCTCTAACGGCGTTGGCTCTTTGAGGTACAAAAGTTAAATGGCCCAGACTTCCACGGGATTCACCCTCCCCCATCCGTCCGAACGATTAAAGAAAGACATGTATGACGATGCGGCTATCCCAGGCATTGAGAACAAGATGGCATTTAGGCAGACACAAGATGTTCCCGGCTACTGGATGACGCTCGACATGAACTCGTTCCGAGACATCAATGCGGTCCATGGGCACGCACTTGGTGATAGCGTGATCAAGGCCGTCGGAACAGCGATTTCACAAACAATTCTACAATCTCCTTACGCGAAGAAAGCAAGGGGGTTTAGGGCTGGTGGGGATAACTTTGCGGTGTGGGCTGAAACGCCCGAGGCATTGCCGTACCTATTGCGCCAGATTCATACACGGATGGATCAAATTCCACTCATAGGCGGTACGCACAAAGTTTCGATTGGAGCTGGGATGGGTCGTACGGTGGATGAAGCAAATCAATCCTTGGCTCAAGCTAAGACAACCAAGAACACTACATTAGGCCCGCACGCTATCGGGCACGTTACGCACTCAACGCTTTAACCTTCAGTTCGCCTAGCTCTCCTTAGTCCATAACATTCCTTGCATTGACGCCGCTTCTTGTAAAAATCATCTGTAGGTCGCTTGCCTAAGCAAATGGAACAACTGCGGAACCCCGACTTGTCGTTACAGTCGTAACACCACATGTTGTCCTCTAGACGCTTATTTAGTCCACACTCCAGACATTGCAAATAGCGGCGCTTCAAATAAGCCGCAGATCGGCAAGGCTTACATTGAGCCGTATGGCCCCGTTCAGCCGTAGAGCCGTGAAACTCGGAAGTAGGCTTAACTACAAGGCATGCAGTGCAGACAGCCATCCTATGGCAATGACAACAAGATCGAGTCCAACATGTTCTCTAGTTGCTTCTGGACCTTTGCTGTCGCCGCAGCAAACGCCTCGTTCAGATCGGTGGTTTCTAGACGAGAGGTTTGCTCGAAAGCCCGAAGATACCACTCGCCTGCCGCAGCCTTACGCATAGAGGCTATCTCAAAGGCTCCAAAGTAAAAGCCCCATTCGCGGTCATTATGTTCTTGCCAATCGATGTCGTCCACTACAGCCACTCTACCTTCGTAGCTCCACCGTGCCCATGAATGGCCTCCAGATCTTCGACGCTCTTGTAGAGTCCAATGGACGGGGTTTTTGTGAGCCAATACATCACAACGCTCCCGTCGTAACACTGAACTCCTTCTGCCACGACACCAATTCCACTCACCCCACTCATATCTACTGATCGAACCAAATTAAATAATCTCAATTAACCGTACCCTGGCCTTGGCCAGCCCTTTCGTTATAGTGCAAATGTTGACTAAACGTAACATCAATTGATATCGCTGTCAATCTTTATCGGTAAGGAAGGTGTATAAATGGACCCAAAGAAAGAACTTGACGCCTTAATGGCCTCGTTGCCAGCTATGGGAGTAAAGATCGTGTCTAAGGATAAATCCTGGTTTAAGCTAGGTAAAAACTTCACCACGACACTAGGCAAGACGATTTATACCCCGCCAGGATGGGATACTTACGGGGATTTAGAGAAGCTGGAGACGATTACGCACGAAATCGTCCATGTTCGCCAAATGAAGTCAATGACTCTTCCGGTGTTCTTGTTTTTGTATTTGTTGGCATTTTTCCCAATTGGCCTGGCTTACTTCCGGTATGTAATGGAGCGCGAGGCGTACGTTGTGGGGTTTAGGAAGTATTTGGAGTACACAGTAAACAATCGAGCCTTCACGAGAGCTATGTTAATCCAACACGGTGTAGACAACTTGACTGGAAAGAATTATTTGTGGTGTTGGCCGTTTAGAAGATCGGTTAGGGCTTGGTTCGAGAAGAACCTGTAGTTATCATCCACCCCGGCAATAGTCACAGCCAAAGTCCCCATTGTCGTAATATTTTTCGTTAGCAACGTCTATGTGACGATCCTTGTCGAAATAGACTCCATTCTTTTTCACATAAACAAGGAACGCATCGTAATCCATTGCTACTGACTGCAATAGGAACAGTTGTTTAGGCATCCCCTCTGGGGTTACCGAGTCCTGATAGGCGTACATAAATTCGGTTTCATACCCCTCCCCATATCGATAGGGGCCGTCTGTGTCACCTCTGTAATAAGATACGTTCCACACCAACACCCACTCAACAACCCCGGCGATATCCTCGTTATCGTCATAGACATCTTCTTCCAAATACGTGTTGACCACGATAGCCTTAGACATCGGAGCCCTCTACAGCAATCAATTCGTAGATAGCAAACACGGGCTCCCGACACATATCTCCACGCAAGGGCCGCACCTTAGCCTGCCCCTCTAGGGTCTCGATCACAACATAAATCTCCCCATCCGGCGCGATTACTTGGGAGAGTGATCTTAGGTCCGTCAGCGACTCCATTTAATTGTCGAACCAAAAGACGATGCGGGAATCTTCGACTCCGGGTGGATATTTCTCGCCACCGTCCACGTCCCACTCGTTGCCGAAAAGATAGCCGATCGCATGATGTGCAAGCGAAAAGGGCCCGCCCTCGTCCATGATTTCTGATTCCAAGATCTCTGAGAGCCGCGAGATCTCTTTCCCGGATAGCCACGAATGCGTGTGGCCGTCCTCCCCCATATTCTCGATATCTATCTTTGTAACAGCGGTCATGTCTTCAGGAGCCCCGCGTACTGGCGCAATCGGTACTACTCCGTCGTTATTGCGAACTCCAGCCATGTAGGCGAACAGGCGGTAATAACGATGGATGTTCGGGGCACCGTAGTGATGCCATTTGCCGTCGATCTTTACTTCAGTATGTGCATGGATGTCGCAGCCCATTATCTCACCTCGTCTAAAGTTTGCGTTCTTTCACCGAACGGCCCAGTAAAGTTCTTTGCAAAGTCACATTGATCGATAAAGGCAGTCATTGCCTCTATTTTAGGATCTGTCTCGTGACCCTCTTGAAGGGAGATCTTGAATTGTTCCCATTCGGCCTGGAATGGCTCGACCTCTACGCACAGTTCGGCGAAAAAGCTTTCTCCCAATGAGCACTCGTTACACAGGTGCATCCCAGTAGCTCCCGCTTTGACTTGGCATTGTCCGAAACATCCTTGACAGTTCATCTTACCTGTTCTCCTTGTACTTCATAAGTAACTTTTGCACTTCTATTGAGATAAGTCCAGACAATTGAGCAGAATCGTACCCCAGATCCACATACTCCTTAAAGATGCAGTCCAGGATAAGGCCGACCTCTTTGCTTAAGTGCTGGCCAGTGACGTTAAGTTTACCGTTGGTGGCGTAAAAATATCGGTTATTCACCTCCCCCTCCATCTCCAGGTTTTGCTCACTAGCCTTCAACCTATTCTCTAGCAGCCGTTTTTCTTTCAATAAGACATGATATTCCATTTTTAGGGCTGTTAGAGGTGTGCGATACCATATGTCGGCGAACTCAGCGGGGGTCATTGAAGCCCCTTCCTGCTCTTTTGAAGCTTCATCATCCTAGCCCTCACTGTCTTCCGTAGCTGCCAAGCAATCTCCAGCATCAACACTATCTAGCAGGTAGTGTAGATCTTGGCGCAGCGTTTTAATGTGATCTGCAAAGTCACCAACCGGAGTGCGGGAATGATCTCCCGTGTAGAACCTTTCACTTTTAGCGATCAACTCTTCGAGTCCGTTACGGAGACTCTTTGCTTCGTATCCATGGTATATCTCATGTCTCTCACACCAATTGAACTCAAGTGAGCACCTAGTTTTTTTAGTCATTGCCATTCACATTTGGCTCCCACTGTTGTCAGTTGTTCCCGTTGCTCATCAGTCAACTCGCCACCCACATTAACCACACAGTCATATTGACTGTTCCATTCCAAGACCATGTCTAGTACTTTGTTGAAATCGCTAACCATGACCCATAGGGATACACGCCCTTTTTCGTTATGTACGACAGAGCTGAGTGTTAGCGATTTATTCGACATGCTATATTTTAGTCTCCAGTTTTTCGGGGTTGCTCTGCACTGAAAGTGACGCACACTCTGTACAGCCTACGCAACGAAGTTTGGTTTCTTCAGTCCCGTCGCTTGAATAGCGAGCGAGAGTGTTGTCAATTATTCTCGGTTTTCCTGGGCAGACCTCCCATTTTCCCCAGTTCGCCTCTCCTTGCACATCCTTCTGCCAACGGATTCGGTTGTGCGGAAACTCTGCAAGAGTTTTTAGCTCCTCGTCGGTCATTCCTTAAGCTATGCCTCCAGTTTTTGAAAGTCTTTTTCGTCAAAGTACACATAATTATAGAGCAATTGGCCCGCCTGTTCTGAAATCTCCTCGGAATTCCAAGCGCTTGGCCACGCATTGCTGTTTGCTGCGCGGGTAATGGCATTTAGAATGTCTGATGACATATAGCCCGGCTCTGCTGTCCACGCTGAAAACAAGCGTCCCGCCATGGTCTCTTCATCGACACCAGGAATATGGACCAAACGCTTTTGAGCAATCAACTGAAAAAGTTTGTCGACGCCATATTTTTCAATGACCTCACGATCGGCCATGGCATCCAAGGATGCTTTCTTCCACAGCCCAGTAAACTCTGCGATTTGCTCATTGGCTTGCTTCATGTAAGCATAGACACGCTCCTTCATGTCCATTGCTCGATGTGAGACTCGGTTGGTTATTTCTGAAGTCAACACAGTAAGGTTAATGCAACGGGCTCGCGTTACTTCGCTTCCGATGACAATCGGAGCCGATCCGTCATCAGCGCCAGTCAAGAACACGCTGGCCTCAAATATGTCTCCGACGTTCGGCTCGATATTGGAGACAGTGCCCAAGCTCATTTTCCATTTATGGCCGTCGTATTTGATACGGCCTTTTGCCGATGGATCAGCGTACTGGACGAATTCGCGGGTCGCTTGGTCCGCATCGTATCGCTGATAGCGGCTCGAAACCGCCCCAAAGATCTGCGGCCGTCCTTGAAGTTCACGGGTCCGTAACATCACGTCCGGCGACTCCTTTTTTTTGTTCCTAGCTCCCGCCATGTAGTAGTCGAATAGTTGTTTTTTAAGTTCATTGGTAATTTTTTGATGCTTGGCGTCACCGGGAACAAACACTGATGTCGTGCCTGAAGGAGCGTTTGCACGAGTCAACAATTGGCCCAAACTCCACTTGGTAAACTCAAAGCCGCCGTCAACGGTGACGATTTGGCCCGTAGAGGTATCAAACGAAAGTCCGCTGCAAAGTTCCGAACGATCCCGGCGCTTCTCGGCCGCGATAACAGCGCCGAATTTTTCAGCGCACTCGGGACCGAAATCCCAGTTCTCTTGGAGAGCCAAACGATCCTTGAAGGACTCCTTGCCGCTAGCGGCCAATTCGGTCCCCCACTGGTAGAAAGTATCTCCAAGCTCCCCGAATCCGGCCTTGGTCGCCATCTTGTCGAGTTCCACGGCCTTAACAACGACTTCGGATGCGGTGCCGTCTTGCACTTGCTTGTGCGCTTGATCTTTGAATGACATGTCAAATATCCTTTGGTTAATGGTTAGGTGCGATTGAACTTGCGGAGGCGTTTTTCCAATCTGGAGGGAGTCCGCCGTAAAGATAGACACTCCCCAAGCCACACTTACATTGGAAAACACGAGTTTTTTTAAGGTTTCATTCACGATCGCCCCCAGATCTAGGACAATACGTTAAGAGTCTTTTTTGACTCAAGGGCTTAGTTTGAGTTTTATGCTGCAACCCCGACTCCGGCCTGGGCTTCGGTATCGTCATCGGCCAGTAGCCATTGCATAAACTGTGTCATCTCTAGATCGTCGGCTCCCTCCAGGTTCATCTCCTCCAGGGAGAGCCGCTGACTCCCAATGGCCGCCAACTCCTGGTCCAATCGGTCGAGATCCGTGACACGGGCACGGCGGATATCCGTAAAAAGCTGTTCCACGACTTCACCACACTCATCACAATGCTTAGTCACAATCATAAATTAACTCCTCATGGTTAAAGTGCCGCGCCCAACAGACTGTAGAATAACAGCTGCTGTTAGTTTGTCCAGTTTTAATCGGTAAGAGAACTCTCCAAGTGCAGCGACAAAATAACCGTTCTCCAAATAGGACCGCTCTAGATCGCTCAACCAATACCCTCCCCCGAACATTTAGTTCGCCTCGCTGGGCTTGATCTGCCTAGTGGGTGCCGAACCTTCTTCACTCTCCTTAGATCGCTTCTCCAGCGCCGCCATTACGATAGCGTAATGGTCCGGAGCTTGCCTCTCCAAGCAGTCCAGCACGTATTCGCCAAATTCGGATATGCCGATGAAGTCGGTCTCAGACGTTTGACCGTCCGACACCAGGGCCGTGATACCGTCGAGGATAACCCCGATCTCATACTTCGTGACGGCCAGGTTGATGCGCGTAGCGGGCTTCGTAGCGGATTCACGGACAATTTCGGTTGGGGCTTTTTTCTTGGTCATTCGTTTAATCTGTCCTCGTGTTGTTTAGGTACGAGTTTTAGATTAAACATTACTTAATCGGAAGTCAATCGATTAAATCGAATTCCTCGATCACGAATCCCACTTTCAGGTAAAACTGGTTGTCCAGGATCTCTTTCTTTTCTTCACTAGTAAGGCAATGCAGGTCGAGTAACCGTTCTGTTTCTCTGTTTTGTAACTCGTACCAACCTATAAAGCCAAGGAGAGGATCGGGGCTATTTTCAGCCCACCGATCTGTAAAGCCAAGGAGAGGATCGGGGCTATTTTCAGCCCACCGATCTATCTCAATTTGGACCTTTTCCCATATCTGAACTAACTTGGCGTTATCGCTCTCCTTTGTCTTTATGTAGTTCTCAGCCTTGAATCGAATAGCGAAGACCTCCACCACATGTTCTTCGAAAGAGTCCCATTCCCCACGATATCTGGTTACGACATATATCTTGGCCATTACTTGGAGTTTCCTTTGCGCCATATATACCCCAAAACAGTTACCACACAAAACAGGCCCAGTTGACATACCATCAAATCGTATCTCATTCCGTTCTCCTATGCGAAACGATTTCCCTATTCATCAGTGCGTCCATCCGGATTCGAACCGGGAACCAATGGGCAACATATAAGGGCTGCCCTATCGCGTCCACCTATTTACACCACGGACACGCTACGAGAAAGGGGCCTAGGAAGCATTTAGCTCCCCGGCCCCTCTCTCGGTTCGTTTTTGGGTGGTCCTCTCCCCCGGTTTAGCTCCACATTAAAGGTCGACCGAAACGCCGCCCAACTTAAGCCACTCGGCGACGGAAGAAAAGTTCAGTTCCAAAGGGCGAGATTGCTCCACTGGTTCAGCCTTGAACTCGGTGATGTCCCGAGTGCCACCCGCCGCGCGATGCACCGCATACTGTCTCAGGCGCACCGGAGCGATGCGGTACGTTTCGCCCTTGACCGTTACCAAGAGATGTGGCGGCTGGCCGCGCTTAGTTTCCTGGGCCGGATTCGGGATGCTGGGGGACTTTGACTGGGTGCGCTTGTTCTTTTGCATTGTGATTCTCCGTATTTGTATTACGTTAGTGACCACTGGTCCCGCCATAATTGGCTTGGTTGCGACCTTCAATCCTCTTGCTGTTCCGATGTTTTGAATATGCTCCAACTAGACATCTTTGTCAACGGGAAAAGATCTAAAAAAAACGTGTTCGGTGCAAATATGCTTGCCGGACGAGGTGCCCTTTGTGGCGCTTTAAAACCCATTTGCATCTTTACAGTCGGTGCTTAGGTAGACAATTCCTTAGTGATATCAAGCTATTGTGAAAGGTGAGTCAAACTGTGTCTCGGTCTTACTCCAAGGCAAAACAGCTAGCGATGATTAGCGAACACACGGCAACGAATGCTACAATCATAGGACTTCATCCTTTCTCAGATCGCCCTCTACAACCACAGAGAATGGCTCTGGACTAAGCTTTTGATAGGCAACAACCCACTCCTTACACGCTTCATCCCACACGCGAACCGTAACTGCATGAAGCTTTTGGCCCACAACTTCCCCTTCTATAGAGTGAACAATCGGCCTGTTCATTTTTCGTCCCCCTTGAGCCATTGTGTAACCTTGTCTACCGACCCCCAACAGCTACCGGGAAGTTCACAATGTACATACTGGACAATTTCTTTGAGGATTAAGATGTTCCGACCATCTGCCCTCCCAACGGCCTCGCGAAGATCGTTCTCTAGGACCGCCGTCAAAAAACCTCCCGGCTGAATATGATGGACCACGTATAGATTAAGCGCCTCTTTAATGTCGTTCATTGCAGTTTCTTCAGTGACGTTGGTCCACATTCGGCTCTCCTTTAATATCGACGATTCTTCTCTTGTCGGCATCATGCCCCTTCCATACGAAGGAGTAATAAACCAACCACCCCGCACTAATCACGATTAATAGTATCATTAGTTATTTTTTTTTGACCTAACTGCTCCATTACCGCCTTCCATTTAGGTCCGTGTATATCGGCCTCATTCCCGTGTAGCCAGTGCGTGACCGCGTGAGCTAGCTCGTGGTACAGCGTGCCCATAAACCTGTCCTCCGTGGCATTCAGGCCTAGGTTCAGGACAATCCGACCCACGTCCCCCACTCCTGCACCATGAAAGAATCCCGCGCATCGTCGCGCTTTTCGGCGTGATATCTGGACCGGGATTTCTTGGATATACAAAGCGATAAGTCCGTTCTTATCCAGCCCCCTTGTGGCTAAAAGAGTGTTTTGTTTGGCAACCCTTACCATCCCGTCGATATCCATTACTCGATCCTTTCCTTAGAGGCCGCGATAGCCTTCCCTCCACTGAGGCCGATTGCGCTTCCAGCATTTGCTCCTCGACTATAGGCCGACTGATTGTGTCGAGTCGGTGCGCTCGAAGCATTACGGAACCTAAGTCTCTTGGAAAAAGCTTTGTATCCTTCCACAACCCGCTGTTCATCACTCTTATACAGTGCCAATGCCGTCGATTCAACCGCGTTGTTTACCGCCGCCTTTTGGGTCTTACGCTGTTCAAGCAGTCGTTTGCGTACTTCATTCACAGCCCCTAACCGAAAGGAGTTCTTCCAGGTCTTGCATTGCTGTTTAGACTCCTTACCGTGAGCCTCCCATTCGGATTCGCATAGCCGATTGATTTCCAGGTTCAAATAGTTAAACATATAAGAGACTGTTTGTACAGCAGATACGGTACCATAGATCTGAAAGTGAGTGCGCTCCTCTTTGGTAGAATCCACGTACATCTCGCATCCAAAGCCTTGAGCAATCGAGAAAGCTAAGGACGACCGCCATACCGCTCTCCGCTTCTCCTTGTGGATAGACTCGTTTACTAGCTCCTCTTCCTTACGGACTGTTTCCGTGGCCTCGATATCCATCTCCCCAATCTGGTACTTAAACATCATCTCCTGGGCCAGCCCCGCAGCTTGCGCGGCCTCCTCTGGAGAGTCATTTCGCTTGGACAATTCCAACAGCTTTCGGATTCTGGTTACGATTTTAGATTCCATTATCTAGCCCCTATTTGTTATCATATACGAAAGTTTCAAAAGGCAAATCGACAATCCGAGTGCTATGTAGGACGACCTTGCAGGGGCCATCGTTGGCCTTGCACACGTCCCCGGCAAACACTTTCATCGCCTCTTCCAGGTCGCCCGCGATACGCCCTTCGCCCCAAGCCATGAAGCAATCAGTCATTCCTGTATACCAGCCCTTGAATGGAAAGTATTGTAGGGCCGTTTCGATAGCAGAACATCGACCCTCTTTGTGACCGGAAATCTCAATCTCGATGCGATATTCAGCCATTCCTTGCCCCCTATTTAAGAGTCCTCATCACTCTACGACCGTTTGGGTACATTGGCGTGCTCAACCTCATCATTCAGGCACATCGAACTCGAACTCGAAAGGGCTCACGTCTTTGCTTGAATCAAAGTCCCTAACAAAGTCTTGAGCAATTCTCGGCAAAGGAACGGTAACGTGCTCCGGTCGATCAGCACTGTCCCACAAATATACAAACAATCCTTGCACCTCAATTAGCTCATAAAGATCTTTCAGTCCGCCCAAGGCCAAGGCCAAGGCCACAGGACATTCACACGCATTGTTTTGAACCCCCGCTTTGATATGATCTTCAGTCACCTTAATTAGCATTTTATCCACCATACCTTTGTTTTACTTCATCTTCGGTCAGATCCAATGGTTCGCTATCGAAAACCCTAAATCCATGACAATTCCCAATGCACTCGTAAGCAAACGCTAATTTTACCGGACTAGAGCTACATAAGCAATTAATCAGTGCCGCTTTTTCGCAGCCACAATAAGCAGCCACAAGCCCCAGATCTTTCACGAACGATTCTACGTAGGTACTGGGACTATAAGTCCAAGCGTCATCGCACCGCATTGATACCAAAACCTTATCCACAAGGTTCATTCGCTCTATCGCGAGGCAATATACGCTCCAGGTAGTCCCTTTTTCCATAGGGGGGGGTTCACCTTTTCGGCCACAATTCCGTCGTCAGTGACATAGACGAAGTAGCCACCATGTTTGAGCCAGTTCACGTCGCCTAATTGCGCCACCAATGTCCGTTGCATTTGAGCCTCCTTGTTCAGCAATCAATCAATAACAAGCCAGTCCGCAGCAAGACGCGAACGCAATTCTACTTTAGTCTTCGTCATTGTCCACTCTCCCCTGTTCGGGTGGTTGAAGTCCGTCAATACCGTGCAGCAATCGAGACACTCTAGGGCCACGTTTTCGGGTGGCTCTTTGTCGCGTCCATATCCGACGCACTCAATTTCGTGCCCGATATGCTCCCGGAGCTTGGAATACATAGATGTGCGATATTTCTTCTCGTCTTTTGCGCTCATTTATTCACCTCCATCGTCGCTGCTACCAATTACCGTAACGCTTCCGTCCTTCGCGTCAATGATAACAGAAGGGTTATCCCCATTGTAAGAGTCCTCGAAGTCCGGCTTAAACGAAATTCCGAATCCAATATCTTGGTCACGGCCTTGTTGGGTCAATTTATCAATAACAATGCGTGCCCAGTATCCCTCGTCGCCCAACCTTCCCCTTGCGGCCTTGACTGCATCCCGCGCCATACGAGGAAGAAGGCTACCGTGCGAATGCACATACACGTAGAGACTCCCGCCGTCCATTTTGATTTCTGCCATGCGCCTGTCGCCCATTTCAGTCTCCTGTAATAGTTAGAATTAAGGTGCTAGTCCGTATTTGTCAAGCAATTGAGCCAATTGATCTAAGGTATCTGCCCCCCAATTCTCGTCAGACTTAGGACCATAAAGTGTGTCTACCAAGCTTGCAATGAGCAAACAAGCATCTTCGCTCGTTACTCCCTCGTCGACTAGCTGGTTGATTTCATCTTCAGTGAACTTGACCCGCTTGCTATAGCCCTTAGTTTTTGCCATACCCTTAGTCTCCTTTTTTACGTGTTATTGTAATCAACTGCCCTAAGCGGTCACAACGTTCAGCCCCCATTTGCGCACCTTATTTCCGTGAACCTCGATTACAATGCTAGCAGCTAGCGTGCTACGGGTATCTGCCCTAGTTCCGTCACACGCGGTACAGTCGTCACACGTTGCGTCACGCGCGGTGCTAGGGCATTCGATAACCTTGCCTAGTGCGGGCAGGTTCGTTTCCAACAAACGTTGGACCAAAAAGAATCGCCACCCCATATCTTTTGCCTGTTTTGCATCTTCAAAAGAATCGCATGACGCCATGAGTAGTTCACGGTATTTTTGGTTCTTAACATCCTTCCATTGATGCGTATATCCTGTCCACAATTGGCACCCTTGAGCAATCAAGCTTTCCCATACCTCAAACGGTACCGCGCAAGGGTCGCCGTATGCGCCAAGTCTAATGGTACGCTGCAAAAGGGCTTTCTTTACCCTGCGAATGTGATTCTCATCTTGATATCCATCGCCAAAAGTCAATCGGCGATAAACAGATTCAGGCGCTTTCGATACAGTGACGTAACAAGCTCCTCCTAAATTCCAACGTTGTGGGCAGTCGCCGCATATTGCATCGTCTTTGTTTTGCCTAACGGCTTCCATTGGCCGCATGTCGCCGCGAAGGATCCAGACCTGGACCATATCCGCCGTCTTAGGGTTTTGTGAGTCAATCGTAGCAATTGCCACGATCGGTTCCCCTGTAAGTCTCGATGGTCCCTGGTAAAGAATCATGTGCCCCCCTAAATAGTTAGAATTACACTTCCTTTAATCACGCATCTTTTGAAAGCTTTTCCGCGAGTCGCTCCGCGTTGCCCCAGCCGGCAATGGACGCAACGGTATCTGTTGCGCGATCTATGTTGATCACGCGGTATCCGCCGTTGCCAACAGGGATCATTGCTCCACCGGATTCAACAGCAACCACTCTTCCGTCCACGCTTCGACGAGCGCAGAAAAAGCACTGTTCGCCGGTGTGTCGCCCTTCGCGATGTTGGCGAAAAACAACTCAGCGGGCCGATCGGGGCACGTCACAATTCCGTCTAGTCGCTCGTATTCGACACGTCGTATGTTCGCAATGGTGCCGACGAGACACGCGCATTCGCCGTAGTATGTAGATCCATCTATGCGACCTTCGCGGATCGCCGCGAGCAGCCCGGGAACTTCAGCGTGCGCGTTCGCGAGTACTTCGTAATAATCAGAAATAGTACCGGGGAACTTCGCCATACGCAAATCCGCGTCCGAAAGGTTCGCGCCGCGCAGATTCGCGCCTGAAAGATCAGCGCGCGAAAGCTCTACGTCGCTCAAATCCGCGTCGCGCAAATCCGCGCCCGCAAGACACGCGCGCGAAAGGTAAGCGCCCGAAAGATCAGCGCTGCGCAAATCCGCGCCCGAAAGATCCGCCCCGCGCAAATCCACGTCGCGCAAATTCGCGTCCACAAGACACGCGCGCGAAAGGTCCGCGCCCGCAAGGTACGCTCC
>ENA-ORBV01010805-ORBV01010805.1-microbial-mat-metagenome-genome-assembly--contig:-NODE-10805-length-14510-cov-7.412042_pt1 | contig 14510 bp, 4 predicted proteins | sample MGYA00237777_ERZ505514 | MGnify/ENA primary metagenome ERZ505514 (study PRJEB26160, sample SAMN06269048) | microbial mat metagenome | isolation source: Oligotrophic lake microbial mat | place... | reverse complement strand
TTAGATAATGTGTCAGGGCTCAAAGCTCAAATTCCCGGAAGATGCTTCCAGGGTTCAGCCCAACTTAGACGTTATCTCATAGGCGAGGGAGGAGTGTAGATAGTTAAGCACAGTAGATTGCAAGTAGCGCAAGAATAAATAGTTGAAAGTTATAGTAATAAAACACTAGATTGATGAATGAAGGATACATGGACCATCGTCCACCGCACACACGCATACATATAAACTAGAAACTTGACGGCAAGGATGACTTTGCAGCTGCTGCAGGAAGATAGGACCACACACAAAGATCCGCATACACACGTTCAAAGTGTGCACGCTTTTTGTGTGCTTGTCTTTCCTTTCAGACTCCTTTTCATTCCACATAAAACTAAACAACATTCACGGGCTTTAAAGGATCGTTGGGGTGATGTTTCTTCTTCTTGTCCCCTTTGGTTTGGTTGGGTTCATCATGAAAGGTAGCTTTATCATCGTCCTCATCATCCGTACTCCAGTCGGGATCTTCTCCTTCTTCGTCGTACACGACCAAATCACGACACGATGACACCAGCAGTGAGGTCAAGGATTTGTGGGATCCATGCATGGAGCCGTGAAGAATGTGCAGTTCCTGGCGGCCCATTTCTTCATCGTAGGCTTGATCCGGTGTCATGACGGTACCGCCGACAGTACGGGCCGTGGTAAAGGACCGCATTGAGGCGTCGGAAGTGTGGAGATGATGAACAATGCGGGGCTTTTGGGGATAGATATCGACAGGTTCGGTTGTCTCTTTTTGAACTTGTCGGGTCTCCCAGTAGCGTTGCAAAATGCATCCCAAAATGCAGCAGCAGGTCAAGGCCAATAAAACCATAATGACAATCATGATCCAATCCATGGGCGTGGTTTCGCCATCCAACAGTGCCGAGGGATGAGGAGGTGGAATGGCGCCAATGTAAAGGGGAGAATCGGGCATTTGACGTTTCATAATGGCGTAGTAAGTGCCATCATTAATGGCTTGATAGGTCGCCACTTGGTAGATGCGACGAATCTCGGCGGCTTCGTCCATGGTAAACTGATTATTATTGCTACTGTCAGTGGCATTGGCATCTTCTTCGGTCTCGTCGGACTGCAGCAGACGAGTGCCAGTGGTATTCGTGGCTTCCTCCTCTTCTTCGTCCTTGTTGATGGCATCGGGCATGACAATATCAAACCGAGCATTGACATCGTGACAAATGAGACCGGGATCGGCATAGGGACCACACACCGTCTTGGTGGCTTGATAGACGACGGGCATCGAGTTGGGATCCAAGACAATTGGTCCATACTCGTTGCTGTTTTCCGTGGCCAACAAGCGACCGTGCAAACTCGTCGACGACTTGAGTCGTTGCTGTTCCAAACTCTGGACCAAATCTTGAACAAATTGAGGCCACGACTGCGACAAGCCGTTGTGGATCAATTCTTCAGGGGCGAGAATGCCATCCATGTTGGATACCAAGAACTGGACATCAATCTTCATGGTGGGTTTGGTAAAATAGGAGGATTCCACAGAAGTGGTGGTGACGGGCTCGGACGCAGTCGTAGGACTGCCGTCGCCATTTCCATTTCCATCTCCGTCTCCAATCCCATTGCCGTCCCCAATCAAGTTGAGTTCGGTACCTCGCTCTACCGTGGTACCCGAGGTGGAGGGCATGGTGGTCGTAGCTGTAGGACTTGCTGTAGGACTTGATGAAGGACTGGCACTGACCGTGGGCGCCAACGTCGTGGGAGGCTCCGTGGTAGGAGCCGTCGTGGGACTTCTCGTCTTGGGGGCACTGGTCGGAATGGGGGTGGCCGACACGGCAGGCACGGCAGTTTCTTCTGGCGTCATGGTGGGCATGCGTGTTTCCCAACACGAGGTTGCCTCATAGAGTTTGCCGGGAGTGACTTCGGCCGTATGCATGACATCATAACTGATGCGAACGGTCTCGTAAAAGACGTTGTCACTGCTGACGGTCCAAACTTGTTCGGTAATGAACGACGTGACTTCAAAAGATTCAAAGCCATCGTAAATGACTTGCTTGTCGACACGGACACCGGCATCTTCGGGAGTGGCAAAAGTCACATCGGCCGTAAAGTTGAGACTAAACGGCAGAAAGGGCGAACCTTCAAAGTCGTACGACCAATCAATGTTGGTGGCAAAGGCTTGGACGGGTCGGGTTTCCCCTTGGGACTCCAAGGAGGTGGTTATTCTCGATTGCAAGTAGCGATTGGTCATGCAAATCAATTCCTCGATTTCCGCTAGTGTGGGCTCTCGTTCCGAGCCTGATTGGAAACCATATTGCATATCAAAGAACACCATCTTGCCGGCATCGGGGACCAATTCAGCTGAAGTGGTGCTCGCCAAGAAGCTACTTGCCAGCAGTACAAGTAGCAAGAGCCGTGAGACTTGAGAGAGAAAAGAGGAGGAGCGAGAGGCAGAAGAAGAGTTCATCATTTTGGTTGGCTGTTGTGAGTACTGTATTCTAAACATAACTCTATAATAGATGTAGTGGGAATGCTTCAGTATTGTATTTGGTTTTATGAGAAGTTTGTTGCATGAACAACAATCGAAGCTTCTTTTCGCTAATTGGCCACCGTACAGATAGCACGTTCTCACCGTACGATGTTATCCAGTGATGCTAGCTAGCTAGCTACTACTAGTAGCTGTTAGCTAGTTGCTCCCTTGGAAGTGCTCTGCTGTTTACCAGTACCAGGTAGACTAGTCTACCTCCAGTTCGAATTCGTGGAAAGAAAAGATGGAGTTCGGTGTGGTGGTTGAATGAGAAAATGTGTGGATGATGTAAGGGTTCCGGTAGGTTCCGTTGAGATAGAGGCATTCTAAGGCCATAGTCAGTGGCAGAGTTAATAAAGATACAGTCCCATTACCGGCAGTATTACGGTTGGTCTTCGGGTCATAAACCCCGTAAGATTGCTGTATTTAACACTTCGCCTAAAAATCGGGGGTTGGTGACTCTTTTTGAACCAGGGGAAGCTTATCTATCAATTCTAAACTACAGAGTCGATATCCCCACTTCCCCAGTCTTAGAAAAGCCTCTCAGGTCATTCTGTCGACGAGGGAAACCCAAAAAACGGTACAATACTACACAGCATCTCCAAAGTATGACCCGCCATGATTACTTTCAGCAACCGAATAGGAAGTTTTAACATCAACATCAATGTTCCATCGACTCAGCAGATCCTAAAGTACTTAAGCCAGAGAAGGGTATTTCACTATTCTCGACTGAGCAGCGATTTTACTACTACTGATCAGAGAAGACTAATTAGCTACTGAGCAACAAATCAGAAAACGGGACAACGACCAGTCAAGATCGAACGATATCGTTTGAATTAGGGGTTTCTTGAAGCGGAAGCCAATCAATTGCTTCTTTTTAATCCATTCAATCTCCGAGTGTTACGACTTATTCATGATTCCTATGTATTTTTTCATCATTGCAAAACTAAAGAAGCCAAACGAGCAAGTAAAAAGAAAAGGGGGCAAAACATGACGTGTTACGACGCTCTTTTTGAATGGTAACCAACTGCCCCCATGCGAATCTCTTGACTTATACCTCAGGTTATGACTCAGCCCTCGATAGCCAAAATGAATCTAGTGAATTAGGGTTGATAAAAATATTCCCATTGAGTTGACGTTGACAAATGGATTTTTTAAACCTTGCTTCGTCTGACATTACTGCGCCTTCTTCGTTCGTGCCACTCATCATAGAGAGGACAAAGTTGTTATGGTACCCATGGGGAGCATCGGAGTACAGTACTAGTAGCTATCTATTGCGGCAACCTATAGCACCCTCGTAGAAGCTAAGGCCCGTTAGCTTAGCTAGTAGTTTCTTTGAGCCGGTAAATGAACCTGGTTGGAAAAAAGTTGCCGAAAAAGACCCGCGCGTGACAGCTTCTTCTTCGAACGAATTAGGCGCAATTAGCAGGAAAAAGACGCCAACGGAACAGCAAGGATTCGAATGACCCCTTCATCAACGATGTAAATACTTGAAGGAGTGATTCCATCAACCCCAAACGGAAGTGTCCAAAAGTCTATACTACTCTTCTTTCGAGCACCATTGAGTGAACATTTATATTACGTCGGTAGATAGTCTATCCTGGGCTATTGCTACTAGCCAGAGCACGTTAGCTAGCTAGCAAGATCTCCATCAACAAAGAAGTGGTGCTTGTAAGAAGTGGGTTTTGCTATAGTCGACCAACAGAAGCAAACGATGGTCGAAATCTAAGACCACTTCTAGCTAGTTAGTTACTAGACGCAAGCTAGTCACTAGCTTGCTTCATCAACTACTAACAACGGGCAAATGGCCCCGCTGCGGCCAGTGAGCCCAGTGCCACAGCAAACCCTCTATCAACCAAGTGCCCAGCTAATCGTAATACACTGCACTGCCATTACTGAATCATTCCGTCAACGAGCCGCACGCTAATGTTGGGACCCCAATGCTTGTCCCCCATTCAGTTGTCTTGCTTTCCTTCGGCAAAAAGTGGGTTTTACAATAGAAGTCAAGAGAAGATCGATACTGCGATGCATCTTTCTCCCAGCTACCAGGCAGCTACCGGCAAGCTACTAGCAATGACTAGGCGCCACAAGTCACAAGCTAGCAAGCTTTATCAATCAAGGCAGTAGTAACTGAACGGGCCAATAGTAGCCCCGCCGGCAGCAACTGAAACATTCCACCTAGCAACCAAGAACCTATCTATTAGCTACTAATATGACGGAATAACATCAATCGACTAGTAACTGACGAAAGTTGATGCTGCCGGCCGGTGGGTCCCATTGTTGGCCCCCAGCTAGTGTTTTTTGCTTCCGCTTTTTTATATACTGTAGTTGCCAACTGAACGCACGGAGCGAACGCTCGGTTGCCAGGAGGACAACTGAACCACAGCCACATAGGTAGCGTGCTCAAGATCACAAGTACCTCTAGCTAGTATTCCTTCCAAACCTAAGTAGATCCGGATCAATGTCATCGTCATCGTCACGACGCTCCTCGGCCGGTATCGGGACTAACAGTGGCTGAGTCCTCAATTCATTTTCTCTCGCAGCTTTGGCGTACGGCCTGCCTCGCGTCCGCGGGTGCGGTCCAGGCAACTCATTACGTTTTTTCCTTATCGTCGAGTCGCTCCGTCTCTAAGAAAGGCGGACCTACCCTATGGCTCCCAAGAAGTGAGACCTGAATTTTCACCCGTTCCCATCGGCTAAATAGGTCAATTTCTACTTGCTCACGGTTCACATGCATCTTGCTTGTCTGGCACAAGCGCCAAGGACAAAAGTGCCCGACGTGGAGAAGCTGTTGCGACGTCTTTGTTTGCTCGTGGTCGGTTGGTCGATAGCATCCCGGTGAGCCAGTCCTTCCTACCCATATAGCTTGGCCCTCGTTTTCGTTTTCAGTCCGTGGGTGGAGGTTTTTCCGAATGCCGCTTCGTCCCGACTGGCACTCGACACTGTCATGCCGTTGTACGAGGTGTTCGATGTATACGTTTGCACGACGCTGGGTCGGTGATCGATTCCGGGAGTTATCGATAATGCGGCTCCTAACGCTATCTAAACATGGAGGTTTTTGCGCAAAGATGACACCAAATAAATTTTATTTTCATCGTCAATGCCAGAATAAACATCTTGTTGAAAATTGCTTTTAGACTTGCTCGTGCCCATCTACCGTTTGCTGTATCTGGTGCATCGATCTTGGGTCCTTCATCGTTTCTGGGCCCTTAATGTATGCAATGCTAAGTTTGTAGATGATGTTTGAAAACTGAAATAAGAATCCGGTAATGAAAACGCGGCTCCAACAGTGCTCCAACCCTACTTCCAACCCAGCTCCAACCCTGGCTCCAACCCAATTCTACAAGTAGAAATGGACTGCTGGTCTGCCGCAATTTGTTATGAGTTTTGCGCAAATAGTGCGCGCTGCAACAAAATCGACGAGTCCCCATGCGCGCGACATTATCTGGGTCACAGAGTGCCTAATTACAGTGTCTTTAAAAATTTAAACTTGTTTGTTAAGATAGTTTCGTGACTCGGGTTTCCCACTAGACTACTAGTAGTACTACAGTAGGAATGATTTTGCCAACTAATCTAGCTAGTAATAGTCTAGTAGGAGTATGTTTTTAATCCAACTACAACGTAGGAGGTTGTTATCCAACTCGCTAGTAGGAGTGTGTGGTGCAGGGCGTGCACCATGCTCTACAGGATTTCCAACTAGAAGGGTTTTATCCAACTAGGAGGATGCTATCCATCTACGAGGGGTTTTGCCAACTAGGAGGTTTTTATCCAACAAGGCGTGTGTGTAGAATTGCACAAGCCGCCACTTCCTGTCCACCACACCAAGATCGGCACCGCTGCCATCATGTTGAATTGAATATGTTTCTTACAGCGACAAAGCAGCAGCTCGTAGCACTAGCATTGCATTGGCAATGCCGATCGGTCTATCGAATGCACAGCGCGAAATTCTGTTTGCTGCTGCAACCCATGCCAATAGAGGACGATAAGGTCGTTGCAAATAATGGTGTGATGATTATTGCACGATGCGGTTGTGGGGGCGAGAAATAGAATTTCGATGCCTCATCGTGGCGGGTAGTTTCTCGATGATGGAGGTATCGGAAGGACTGGAATCACCCAGCATGTGTTGGTGGCAGAAGTGGTGGCGCAGGGCTTCTACACACCAATGCGGCCCATCATGTTGTCTCCGTCATGGTTTAATATGTCGACACCGTGTACCAATTTCAAAGTAGGTCTTGTGTAGTTGCACGGACACGCCGACACCTGCAATATGGAGTATGCAAAAGCCAGTGCTTTATACAAAAAACTTTCCTTTTCAGCACACGTCACTATGTTGCGTGAAGAGCCATGGGAGAGGCAATCAATCCGACGGTGACGCAACGTTTATGCGACAACAAAGGCAACGATACGTGACAGCAGAGCTTTTACCCGAGTTACAGAACTATTCCCTTTAGTTTGTGAGTGTTTTCATAGACTGCCTGTCAAAATCTATTTAAAAGAAGGGAACGAATGATCGCTGGTACGGGTCGACAACTTCATCTACATTGGACACACGATCTGGGGACATACATTCTGAAATTATCGATGGAAGCATCCACTTGGTTATGCACAAACGCTTGCCAATGATGACGAGACGACGGAATCGATGATGGCTCGCTGAAAGTCATAAAAATATTTCCTCGGCAATTCACACCATGACGATATGAGGCGAACCGAAAAGGAAAAGGATTAAGGACGGCGATTAGTAGAGCCTACCAATCCGTTACGATCGCGATGGATGACATGGGCAAGAAGACTACCGGCGCCAGTTCCAACACAACCACACCGGCGAATGGCCAAAAAAAATCCAATATACAAAACGAAACAACAACAGCACCGTCGAATGGCTCTCCTTCCCGCAGTGACGACGCTCTATTACGACCAGAAAACGACGTCATATGATTCCAGTAAAACGATGATTGGTTATGTCTGCTCGTAAATCCAATGGCACCAATAATAATTACATGCCGACGACCACAAGGCCTACTGCAAATATAGCCCAGACAGACCTGGGGGAAGTCGTTGTGGTTGGCGCATCGCTATGGCGCATCGCAATGGCGCATCGCTATGTGCTGCTGATATTCTCGCTGGGTGATTCGTAGTACGGCTAGGATCCGCTGTCTCTGCGACTAGTGTGTGTTTTATAATTCAACTTAGTTATTAATTCATAAAAGTACATCGAAATATGCTCCCTCCTCGCAATTCGGCGCAAACCAAAATTTAGCCAGCTTGGTTTTATCCATTACAGAAGATCTGCAATATCCTCACATCATCTTCTTCGTCTTCATTGTCTTCTATTTCTTTGACATGAGCATGGTCTTCCCTTTTCAACCACATCACCTGTCACTGTGACTCTCGCTGCACCAACTTACACACCTATGAAATCTACATCAGGGTACATTTTTTTTCTGCTTCCTCCTTGTTGAATGACATCCTAAATATCCGCATCAACTTCATTCCTCTTCCTTGTCTTCCACATCCTCCCCCATGATGTCTTCCACTTCAACTTTTCATTACCTAATCATCAGCACCATCTTGATTTTTGTCAAACTCTCAACAAATTTCAGCCATCATGTTCACATCATTGCATGTCTGCTACAGCAACCATGTCAACTTAGATCACGACACATGTCTGTGCCCAGTTGTTAGCTCTTGTGGTTGGGATTTCAATTGTGCAAGGACAATGGGACATGATGCAAACAGGCAGAATTTAAAAAATGCACCAGAAAAATCATGTAGACCACTCGGTGAAGCATGAAACATTCTCCAAAAGTTGTCATTGAAACACACACCTCTTCTCTTTGCATTGTCCTCTGCATCCTTTGATGTTGATCAGAAATGTGTTTGCTACTAAATCATCATCACTGAAGTCATTCAACATTTTGTTGTGCAAGAACAGTGAAGTGAACACATTGTAAGGGGAACAACAATGTGTCTCACATCATTGTGTTGTGCATGCAGTTATGGTTCATCTAGTTTAAGAGATCAACTTTTCCGTGGCATGTGTTGATGCATCTTCATTTCACACATTGCTTCACCTTGATTGCCAATTGTTCATTCAGTTCTTGTTTTCAATTTTTGTTGGTGGCCCAATCAGCTTGCGTTTGCAATTCTCTCCATGACATTCATCAGGACCACCATTTAGCTCCCATTTTGGTCATAACAAAAATTGATGCACATGAAAATTTGCTGGCTGCAGTCTTTGATTTACATCAAAATCCAAGCACAAGTGTGCACATTGACCACTGTTCCCAAACAGACAATGTCTTGAAGTTTTGCATGTCCTAGCATTGTTAAAAAATGTTTTTGCTAGTGCCCAACAAGCACTCAACTGCTTGTCATGGACAGATTGTGTGTGAACTTCTGTTGAACAAGTCATGAACACTCAGCCTTGCCTCAAATGTTTTCAGCAGAAGACAGCATCATGTGGCAAGTGCAACAAGACATCTTTAATCAGGTTTTTGTGCACTGGACAACATTTAGAACATGCCAATTTATTGGGATCTCAACTGCACAAAAACAATTGTGGTCTTTCTTGCATGTGCGTGATCCTAAGGAAACATTGTTGGTCAAGCAATCAAACAATCGATGTGATGCACACAGAAATGTTGCCACCAGAGATGATGAAAACATGCACACATTGTCATGATGATCAACAATCAACATCGTCAGACATCAACGCATGTTTTGTTCAACATGTGTGAAACCAGTTTGTCAGCTTGTGTTTTGCATATCAATGTGAGAGCAGCCAATGCAAAAGCAAGGTTTTAATTGACCTCAACTGAAATCATTTGGATCAAGAAACAAAATGAGAATCATTCAAGATCTATGTTGCATCTGGCTGTGTCGGTCTTGCCAACATTCATTCAAAAGTGTGACAATTGCATGGAGCTTTTCCTGTTTTCTACAAACTGATGACATGTTTGGAGACAATTGTTTTTACCTTTGCTTGTTGGCCTGCAATTGTCACACAATCTGCTCATCAGTGTGATGACAATGTTTCTTTGAAAAGTGGCAAGAGAAAATCATTGCTGTCATTGTGATTGCTGCTGACAAGTTCATTGCTGCAGTGCAGAACAACCCAAATTTGTAAAATCCAGACTTGTAGCAAATGCATCTAGCTGGATGAAAAGTTTAGTGACACATGTGTCTGTTAAAGAGCAGCTTGAGAGCATGCAATTAATTGCAACTGGCTTGTCGTTGTGTGCCTTCTGTTTTTGATTTGTCATGCATGGGAATCCTCGTGGCAGCCAAACATTTTTGTTTTCACCAAAGCTAGAATGTCATGCAGGATGCTGACAGTCATGCAAAATGTCATTGTTCCACAATTTTCAAAGTGACAGAATGACTTTTGAGCAGAGCAGTGGTGACTGTGAGACATCCTTTTTGCTTGATTTCAACGTCAAGAGTGGAAGAAGTGTTCTGATGTTGTAATCCTCACTTGTTGTTGCTTCTTCTGCTAGCTAGATCACATTGACATGTGACATGATGGCAAATCATACAATCCTTGTTTGACTCATAGCTTTTCACTTGCTCCCCCTACCTGGTGCCATTAGCTAGCTAGTTGCTGTTGTTAGCCACTGTAAAACCGCAGCGAGCACATGTGAAAATGCCGGAGCGCTGGCTACTAGCTAGCTAATTAGCTAGAGACGTGCGTTTTTGAGTGCCGTCAAGGCAAACAACTAAGCTTAATTATTGGAGCCGTGTTTGCCCGTGTTCGGCTTATGCGGCAGTTTGGCCCTGGACTTCTCGACGCCCATAGTACCACAGAAGCCCCAGAAGCGAAAAAATGAGAGCAAACTTCGCTTCCATCAGCTACTCTGGCGTCCTTTGAAGGGTTGCTCCCACAAAAAAGGAAAGCAAACTAAGTCCTCCTCTCCTACTGGATATACCACCAGTAGTTAGCGCCTATAAAGATACAGAAGTTGTGAACAACCATGCCTCCGTGCCCTTGTCTGTATGTTCACTTTGCCTGTCGATCGATATTGCCGCTAGCTTGTTTTGCACACTGGCCACCTCTCATTCTTTTTTCTATGTTGTGCGTAGCACCTACAAAGATCCGCATTTGATCACGGCGCAGGTCCTATCCATTGCAGCCGAAGCCCTTTTCTTCTTGATTGGATTCTGGATTTCCTTTGATATCTGTGGTCAAATTCGCCAAATATGTTTCCAGGTGTCGGGAATTCTGGGACTCGCGCCCTTTGCCGTGCTCCAAGTGGCATGGAGTACTCCCATCAGCAAAAACACCAAAATGATGGCGGGTGTTTTGTGCGTGATCATGTGCGGGGTGTGGCTGACGGCAGGCCTTTCGATGCTCGGTCAAGAGGACTTTGAGGAAGTCAGGTATGTCAAAGCCAATGGTACAACTGCTTTCGTGGGTGTTCCGACCATCCAAACGTTGATGAATATTTCCGATGCGAACGATGGCGATGTGGTGTTTTTGAGCGATGAGGGCGAAGAAATGTGCATTTTCAAACAATCAAGGTTCATTGTGTTTGCGTGCGCGAGCTCGTCATTGTGGCTTTTCGCCGGCATTAGCGTTTGCAACTATGGACACCCACGATGCAACAAACGAAATGTGGACGACCAAAGTGGCGACTTGGCTGCCGCCGCTGCCCCCATACCTGCGGTTGTACCGGTATCAGGTCGGCCCAAACCTTCGGGAGAAGAAGAGGACGACTTGGAACGAGCAGTATAAATCTGATTCCAGTGTATGGCAGGGGATACTCAATGACTTGCGAAACGACAGCAGACATGTTTGCGTGTAATTCTAATTTGTAATGCTTACAAAACTACTTATCGAATCCGCGTGGTATTCAACGGTTGACTTTCATGATATCGCAATATGCACCTCCTGGTTCGCTGGATCAAGTACAAAAATGTATGGGCCATTGGAATGAGGATCAGATGACCCCAAAAGCGGCGCTCGCTCTGCAATCTGCTTCCCTCGTAGTAGCAACGACACTATCTATCCGTCTTCCACGACCGCGGTATCTTGGGCAACTGAACGAACTGATCTCCGTCGCTGCTCAACCTTCGAATGCGGGCCGTCATGGTTTCTATTGAAGCTACTTGCCCGGATTCCTGTTGCTTCCTCCATGATCATAGCGAACCTACCAACCTAACTAACATCTAGCTAGAGTAGCCTACAGAATCACGCCTGATGAAAAAATGAGCGAGGGTTCTGGTTTTTTCTTCGCCGGAAGACGGACGAACAAACTGAAACGGTGATTCCAAGAAGTAGCTACTAGCTAGAATGTTCTTGGAGGGAAGTGTTGGGGATTGTTTTCTTCATACCTCGGTCACAACCAACCACTCCACACCCGGTTTGTTTCGGTTAACGCACTATCACTTTGTACTCTATCTACTAGCTACTACTGGTAGCTAGCTAGCTACTCTCATAGTAGTACCACGTCAATTTGTGACCCAAAGAAAAATGAGGTATCTGCGATGACGGTCGAAGAAAACTGTAGAATATTCTTTGGAGGAAGTGAGAGGTAGGTGGTAGGACTGTACTAGATAACCAGCATCGTCAATTTTGGCGGTTAGTTGAATGCACATGAAAGACTCCTAATCTAAAACCATGTTGATTCCGTTAAACTTTCCCGATTACAGGGGTGCAGTGGGATTCTTTTGTCCGATTACTCACAACGGAGAAAGTTATACGTTGTGGCATCTGTTTCCTTCCAAGTGAGAAAGGCACGAATCATATCTATCCGCGTGATTGTACAGTTATGCTTCCGAGAAATATTCCCAAGTTCAAATCCACATGTATCTTTTGCCACTGTACTTGTGTTACGTACTGTAGTACAGTACGCCTCGGAGTCTCGCGAAGGATAGATGCCTTCGTCATTGATGAGATATGCAAATAAATTAATTTAGCTGGCTTCACTCCAGGGCCAGTTATTATTCCTTCGAGGCGACCTTTTTATGACAACACTAATAAAAGCAAGAAGCCGCCTTGCCTCATTCAATCGTACGATATCTAGCTACTAGCTAAAGAGAGAGAGAGAGAGAAGTAGCAGTAGCAGTCTTGTCAATAAGCACAACAGCAACAACAACACATCTATAGTCATTGGCACATATTATACCTCCGGTACAGAATTCTTGTCCACTCGATCCTTGTGTGTGACAAATCACCAAATTTTCGGCCACGAAAACCAGAACCCAAGATTCCAGATTTTCGGTCAAGAAAACGGAGCAACCGCAGCAGCTAGAAGGAGTAACAGCCTTCGTTCGCAATCCACAGAAATCAAGTCCGTCCTCAACTTCATTCAATCTGCCCTATAAAAGTTAAAACCACTACTTACTACTAGTAGCAGCAACTGCTTGATTGAAATTAATTCCCCAATCCAAAAGCCAAAACAAAGAATGTCGTCGACTCCAGAACGCCATGGCGCGAATCCTACTACCGCGAAAGAAGAAACCGAAGGCAACAATGGCATTCCAGAAGTCCCTACATCGCCTACTTCGGACGAAGAAGAACACAAGGAAGAAATTGAAGAAGACCAACCAAAGGCCACCACTTCCAAAAGTCTACTGGCAGGTACCATGGCCAAGACGGTCACTCCTCCGGAATCTCCCCGGAAAACCGAGCCTGGTTCCTTGGCCCACGGGAGCAATCACGAGCGACGATACCACGCGGAACCCAGCGGAGTTGCTTCTCGTGATAGCAGTGCAAGTGCCGCGGCTGTAGTAGCGCAAGGAGGGAAACGCACGTCGATCGTGGCCATGAGCGAGAACCGAGAATTGCGCGGCATGGCCAAAATGTGGGACGAAGAAGAACGCGTCGCCAAAGGCAAGGCGAAAAAGGGCCGGAATTCTGTCTTGTCCAGTGAACCCGGTGTTGCCTATGTGGCCAATGAACCTCCCTCTCCCACTACTACTAGTAGTAGTCAACCGGGAGCCACACAACAATCCCGATCGTCGGCGACGGAAGAAAAAATTCGGGCCTATCTCGATACGGGTATGGCGCCGGGTGCCTATCCCGGTCACAATCATAATAGTGGCCCAGAACCGGAAGATACTGTCGACAATGATCAATTGCGATATGCATTGGCCCGACAAAATGAACCTCCCGTCCGAAGTGACGAAGAAAACAACAACACGAGCCAAAAAACACTGGAAGACAAGAGCGAAAAGGCATCGGTCAGTCCGCCACGTGCCGATCTGCACCGGCACGATTCCAATATCATTGAAGAAGCGACGCCTGCCGTCTATGACAACAATGGTCCTCTCATCGAAGCCTTTGTCGTACCCGATTCCGACGAAATGTCCGAGATTCATCAAATGCCACCCATGAAACCAGGGAATCTACCAGGTCCGAATGGAAGAATGGTCGATGGAGATTATCATCATTCCGGCAAGGCCATGGACAAGGATCCGACGGAAGTCAACATGACGGATCTCTTGTTGCACCGAAAAATGCTCATGTTGATTGGATGTTTGATTTGTTTTTTTGTCGTTGTGGCGGTGGTGGTGGTGGTCGTGGTCATGTTTGTGGTCAATGGTGGAAGTAGCAGCAATAGTAATGCTGCTGTGGGTATGCCGTCCATGCCCCCGGGTGTTCCTACCATGGCTCCGTCGGTCATGTTGATTCCGCAAGTTCCCACTGCTTCTACGGATGTGCCTCCGGCAGAAGACAATAGCAACACTGATAATACTAACAGCGAGAGTGGTACGAACACTGATCCGCAACCCTCCGAAGGTGGTAGTACTGGAGAGACTACGGATGCTCCAGAGGATACTAGGCCTCCCACGGACCCACCCCAAGAAGAGCAAGTACCATCCACGGAGGGCGTGACCGATGATGGAGTCGATCTCGTGGAAGTGAACGAAAACACGGAAGAGACTGTCACGCCCAGTGCGGAACCCACATCCGCTCCCGGTCCGGCGGTGGTGGCGGTGGCGGTCACTACCAGGGAACCGACGTTTGCCCCCACGCCGTCCCCCACGGCTAAACCTACCC
>ENA-ORBV01010804-ORBV01010804.1-microbial-mat-metagenome-genome-assembly--contig:-NODE-10804-length-14511-cov-4.564362_pt1 | contig 14511 bp, 14 predicted proteins | sample MGYA00237777_ERZ505514 | MGnify/ENA primary metagenome ERZ505514 (study PRJEB26160, sample SAMN06269048) | microbial mat metagenome | isolation source: Oligotrophic lake microbial mat | place... | reverse complement strand
GTGGCAATCACCCCGGCGTGTGGCAACGTGGGGCTGATGGGCGCGATCATCATCGGGTTCATTGCTGGTTTTGCCTGCTTGTGGGGCGTCAATGGCCTCAAGCGCATGTTGGGTGCTGATGATTCGCTGGATGTGTTTGGCATCCACGGCGTCGGCGGCATCGTCGGCGCCTTGCTGACCGGTGTGTTCAATAACCAGGCACTGGGTGGCCCGGGGCTGGTTGGCGACTGGGTTACCGTGACTGTGACCTCGGCGTCGGTGATGGGCCAGGTCTGGATACAGTTCAAGGCGGTGTTGTTGACGATTGTCTGGTCGGGCGTGGTCTCGCTGATCGCCTTCAAGTTAGTGGACATGGTGATTGGCCTGCGCGTCAACGAAGAAGACGAACGCGAAGGGCTGGACATTAGCGCCCACGGCGAAACCGCCTACAACCGCTAGCCTGGTTGGCCGTGGCACCTGCGGGTGCGATCGCCAATCCGGCGGCAGATTTGCTTCAGGGTGGTATTGGGTCCGCACCAGCTTCGGCTGTTGCGGACCTTTTTTGTGTGTGCCAGGACCCGTCCAGGGCGTGCAAAATCGCCCCATGCCGAACACAGCCGCATGCAACAAGAATTGACCTTGCGCCACGGCGCCATGCGCTGCACCATACTGCCGGCGCTGGGCGGATCGATTGCCGGCTTGTGGTTTGATGGCATTGCCGTTTTGCGCGAGTCCCCGTTGGCAGGGTTCTCCAGCGTGCGCGAGGTGGGCAGTTACCCGTTGCTGCCGTTCTCGAACCGGGTCGGGCATGCGAGTTTCTTGTGGGACCACACGCGATACACGCTGCTGCCCAACTTTCCTCCTGAGCCACACGCCATCCACGGGGTCGCCTGGCAACGGGCCTGGACCGTCGTTTTGGCCGACGCACAGTCGGCCACGCTGGCACTGGCACATCCAGGGGACGAGGGCTGGCCGTTTGCCTTTGACGGCGTGCAGGAGTTCCGGCTGGGCGACGCCGGGCTGTCGCTGCAAATGAGCGCCAGCAACCGGTGTGCGCACGCGGTGCCGATGGGCCTGGGCTGGCACCCGTATTTTGCCAAGCGCCCACACAGCCACATCCGCTTCCGTGCGACCGGTCGCTGGGACATGGGCGAAGACAAACTGCCCACGCAGCGCCGTGGTGCGGTCGGCCTCGACACGGATTGCGCCGAACTGGACGTGGACCACTGTTTTGACGGCTGGGAGGGAACGCTGCAACTGTGCGACGAACAGTTGCAGACCAGCATCCGTTCCAGCTTGCGGCATCTGGTCGTGTTCACCCATCCGACCCGCAACTTTGTGGCCATCGAACCGGTGAGCCACGTCAACAACGCAATCCAGCTCGCAGCAGACCGGGGCTGCCCGTTGCAGGACCTGGGCCTGAGCGTATTGCAGCCTGGCGAGTCGCTCACTGCCGACATGGCCATTGCGGTTCAGCGCGCTGATTAGTCACTAACAAGTTGAGTCTTCGCAATTTGTGAGAAGAATTGCAACGTGCCAAAATAAAACCAGCGTCCAAGACGCCAAAGGCAAAACGCCTCTAAACCCAATGGGTTACGACATTTCTCCCGGCTTGCTCGAGAACATTTGCAAGGACGTAAATCGGTTGAACGTCCAACAATTTTGCGCATGACCGAGGATGTTTTTTGCCTGTTCGGTTCCGGCTCGTCCGGCTTACGTGAAAGGCTGCAGGCTCGGCGCTCCGGGTTATCCCATTCTTGCGTGGGACGAAAGTATTGGACAACGACGAGGGCCTGCTCCGGTCGGCCGACCGCTCCCGGCTGATGGGTGCGGTACCGGCTTGCTACGGTCAGCGAACCGGTCGCGCCGGACGGGCCGGGCGCTTGAGCGTGTCGCGTGGCGCAAACCCTGCTCCAGGGCGTGCTGTCGCGGCGTGCGGGGAGCGCTCTGTCGCAGGCTTGGCAAACGCGGGCTTGCGCGCTACGGAATCGGTGCGGACGGCAAAGCCCTCGTTGCGCTGTTCGCCACGGCCGGCAAACCTGTCGTTGAAGCCGCCTTCGCGCTTGTAGCTGAATCCGTCGCGCGGCGCCGTGTCACGGGGCGCACCAAGACCGCCGCCACCGTCACGCCCACGTGCCGGACCAAACTTGCGGTCTCGCGACGGTGCTTCGGCACCCGCGCGCGCATGGCGTGCGCCAAACCCGGTGTTCGGGCGTGAGTCGGGGAAACGCTGTTGTGGCTCCAGACCCGGGATCACCTCGGACTTGAACTGCTGACGGGTATAGGCCTCGATGTCGAAGATCTTGCGCCGGTCGCGGAACTCGGCCAGCGTCACGGCCAGGCCGTCTCGGCCGGCGCGCCCAGTACGGCCGATTCGGTGCGTGTAGTCCTCGGCCTTCATCGGCAAACCGAAATTGAACACATGGGTGATGGTTGGTACGTCGATGCCCCGTGCCGCCACGTCGGTTGCCACCAGTATCTGCACATGGCCTTCACGCAAAGCCATCAGGCGGCGGTTGCGCAAACCCTGGTTGAGGGCGCCGTGCAACGCCACGGCACTGAATCCGTCCTGCTGCAGGTCGTTGGCCAGCCCGTCGCACTCGATCTGGGTGCTGGCAAAAACAATCGCCTGGTTGATGCCCGTGTCGCGCAGCCAGTGGTCCAGCAATTTGCGTTTGTGCTGTGAGTTGTCCGCCCAGAAAAGCACCTGCTTGATGTTCTGGTGCTTATCCTGCGGGTTGTCAATCTGCAACCGTTGCGGCTGGCGCATCACCCGGGTTGCCAGTTGTTGGATGCGCGGCGCCAACGTGGCGCTGAACATCATGGTTTGCTTGCGTTCGATCGTCAACTGGTTGACTTCTGCCAGGTCATCCGCAAAACCCAGGTCGAGCATGCGGTCGCCTTCGTCCACCACCAGGAACTGCACCTGGTCCAGCTTGATCTGCATGGAGCGCTGCAAGTCGAGAAGGCGCCCTGGAGTCGCAACCACCAGGTCGGCGTTCTGCAGTTTGGCGATCTGCAACTGATACGGCATTCCACCAACCACGTTGGCGATGCGCAGGCCGCGGCAGTGGCGGACCAGGTCGATTGCGTCATGGGCCACCTGCTGCGCCAGCTCTCGCGTCGGGCAAAGGACCAAAGCGCCGGGCGTGGCCGCCTTGAAATTGCGGCTGCTGGTGGGGTCTTTGCGCTTGGGGCGCTTTGGCGGAGCTTCTCCCATGGCAGCAGCTTTCGTACACAGCCTCTCAAAGTCCTCGCGCTCTTTGGTGGCGGCATTTGCCTGCTGCTGCAACAGCGTGTGCAGCACCGGCAGCAGAAAGGCGGCGGTTTTGCCGCTGCCGGTCTGGCTGGAGACCATCAGGTCAATGAACTTGGCGCCGCTGCCGCTGTCGGCGCTGCCCTGCATCGCCAACGGTATGGTTTTCTCCTGCACAACCGTGGGCTGGGTAAAGCCCAGATCCTTGACGGCCTGAAGAAGCTCGGGGGCCAGGCCCATCTTCATGAAGCCGTTGGGGAGTTCCGGTTCCGCTGCTGAAACATTGGCGTCGATGCGTGCTTCCACCGGCTCAAAGTACTCCGACGAAGTCGCGCCGGAGCCATCCGTGGCGGCGTCGTTGGGGGTGGAGAGGGCGTGCGAAGCGTCACCCTGCAGTTCAAATGCGTCGTTCATGGCGGTATCTCACAACTCCCCGACGGCGCACCGCCGGAGATTCGTTCATGGTCAAAAACATCAACCATCAAACGAAACTCTGTGCCAACCGGGTTGGCCGCAGCGGCTACGCTGCACTCTAGAGAGACCCATTGGTGGGCCAAGTGTGTGAGGGGAGATGCACAAATGCGCCACTGATCGCAGCGCAGCCTTCGATTATTGCACGAATTCGGGTTTCTACCTAACCCTGCATCTTCAAGAAATGATTGCGGTAATAGGCCAGCTCATCAATCGATTCATGCACGTCGGCCAGTGCGGTATGTGCCTGCTGTTTCCTGAATGCTTTGTGCAAGTCCGGCCGCCAGCGTTTGGCAAGTTCCTTCAAGGTGCTTACATCCAGATTGCGGTAATGCAAGTAGTCTTCCAGGCGCGGCATGTACTTGACCAGGAAACGCCGGTCCTGGCTGATGGTATTGCCGCACAACGGCGAACTTCTGTTGGGCACATAACGCACAACGAACTCCAGAATCTCACGCTCCGCCTGCTCCTCGGTATGGTCCGACAAACGCACCTTGTCAACCAGCCCGCTCTTGCCGTGGGTCCCGGTATTCCAGGCATCCATCTGAGCCAACACCGCGTCGCTCTGGTGGATCACCAGCACCGGGCCTTCGATGCGCGGCTCCAGATGCGGGCCGGTAACCACCACCGCGATCTCCAGCAAACGCTCTTTCTCCGGGTTAAGGCCGGACATTTCACAATCCAGCCAGACGAGATTCTGGTCTGACTTCGGCAGCAGTACAGGGGCTTCAGGCATGCGCCGCATTGTCGCTGACAGCGAGGGTCGCTCACGCGCCGCCGGGGACAGGCTGCGGTTTTGGACCTAAACTCACGCTCCCGACCTGCTCTACACGCTTCCAGCCATGCCAGAAACCGTCTCCCCCGCAACCGTGTTGATGGTGGCGTTCGCAGTGGCGTTGGTGGCTGGCAGCATGCTCAAGTTCTGGCTGGCAACACGCCAGATTCGCCACATTGCATTGCATCGCACCGCAGTGCCGGTGCGTTTCGAGGGGGCGGTGACGCTGGCGGCGCATCAGAAAGCGGCCGACTATACGATCGCAAAAACGCGCTTTGGCTTGCTGGAACTCGCGCTGGGCGCAGCCATGCTGCTGGGCTGGACATTGCTCGGTGGGCTGGATCTGCTGAACCAGGTACTGATGGTGTTCGTAGGTCCTGGCATGGCGCAACAGATTGCCCTGCTGGTGGCGTTCGCCCTGGTCGGTTCATTGATCGAGTTGCCGCTGGGCTGGTACTCGACATTTGTAATCGAGGAGCGCTTCGGTTTCAACAAGACCAGCCTGCGCTTGTGGGTGGTGGACCTGCTCAAGTCGTCGGTGATTGGTGCCGCCATCGGAATCCCGCTTGCCGCCTTGATCCTTTGGCTGATGGGTGCGGCGGGCAAACAATGGTGGTTGTGGGCATGGGCGGTCTGGATGGGGTTCAACCTGCTGCTGTTGATGGTGTACCCGACCTTCATCGCGCCGCTGTTCAACCAGTTCAAGCCCCTCGACGACGAATCGCTGAAGAACCGGGTGACCAGCTTGATGCAGCGCTGCGGTTTCGCAGCCAAAGGGCTTTTCGTAATGGATGGCAGCCGACGCAGCGCACACGCCAACGCCTACTTCACGGGGTTCGGTGCGGCCAAGCGGGTGGTCTTTTATGACACCTTGCTGGCGCAGCTGTCGCCGGCCGAAGTGGACGCAGTTCTGGCGCACGAACTCGGTCATTTCAAGCACCGGCATATCCTCAAACGTCTTGCGACACTATTTGTGCTCAGCTTGCTCGGGTTTGCCTTGTTGGGCTGGTTGTCATCGCAGTCATGGTTTTACGTGGCGCTCGGTGTGCAGCCCAACCTGTCTGCCTTCGCGCCAAATGACGCACTGGCACTGCTGTTGTTCATGCTGGTCCTGCCGGTGTTCACTGTGTTTGTGGCGCCAGTCGCGGCCCACCTGTCGCGCAAACACGAGTTCGAAGCCGACGCCTATGCGGTGCAACAGACCAGCGCAATAGACCTGTCGAGCGCGTTGCTCAAGCTGTACGGGGACAACGCGTCGACGCTTACGCCCGACCCGGTGTATGTGCGCTTCTATTATTCCCATCCGCCGGCAGGCGAACGGCTGGCGCGGCTGGCCGGCGCATGACACCGGAAACCACCATGATTCAAAAAAAGAACTGGGCCAACACCACGCGGCGGGCCATGACCGCGACCGAGATCGTGACGCAACTCGCGCGACTTGAAGGGTGGACGTTGCGCGGCGAGGGTACCGAGCTGGCCATCGAGAAGACCTACCAGTTCTCCAACTACTACCAGACCATCGCATTCGTCAATGCCGTGGCCTTCATTGCACATGTACTGGACCACCATCCCGACCTCAGCGTGGGCTTCAACCGCTGCGTGGTGCGCTTCAATACCCACGACGTAAGTAGCGTTTCAAGCACCGACTTCGAATGCGCCGCCAGGATCGACGCCGCGCTCCAATGAAATACTACGCCCCCGTGCCCTCTGCGTCGCCAGTGCGGGCGCCACTTTCCAGGTCCAACACTTGAACGCGGGCCCGATGCTGCAGCAGGGCCTGATAGTCGCCAACTACGGACGCCATTTTCTGGTGGAGGCGGCTTCTGGCGAGCGCCGTATCTGCCACTCCAGGGGCAAGAAGAGCCAGGGTGTGGTCGGCGACCGGGTGGCTTGGTGTGCCTCGCAAGACGAAGGAACCATTGAGGCCATCCATCCGCGCAGAAACCTCCTGTACCGCCGCGACGACTTGCGGACCAAGTCATTTGCAGCGAATCTGGACCAGGTGCTGATCTTGATTGCGGCAGAACCGGCGTTTTCCAGCAACCAGCTTAGCCGGGCTCTGGTAGCCGCCGAGGCGGAACACATTGTCCCGATCATCGTGCTGAACAAGAGCGATATGGGGCCCGAGTTTGCGCGCGCCTGGGACTGGTTGGCACCGTATCGCGAGATGGCCTACCCGGTGCTTTCGTGCTCGCTCAAACACGGATTTGTGCAGAGCCAAGCCGCAATCGGCGCCTTGTTGAAGGGGAAGACCACGCTGGTGCTGGGACCCTCTGGAGCTGGCAAGAGCACATTGATCAACCTGTTTGTGCCGGGGGCCTTGGCCCAGACTGGCGAGGTGTCGCAAGCTCTGCGCAGCGGCAAACACACCACAACCAGCACCACCTGGTACTGGCTGGACCAGGCGAAGTCAGCCGCACTGATCGACTCGCCAGGCTTCCAGGAATTCGGCTTGCGCCATATCGAACCGATGCAACTGGCGTTGAACATGCCAGACATCAAGCAGCATGCTGGCGCGTGCCGTTTCTACAACTGCACCCACCTGCATGAGCCCGGCTGCGGCGTCATCGCTGCTTTGGCTGCGAGCGACTCGGTACCAGCCCTGCACGCCGACCGGTACCGCATTTACCGCGAACTGCATGCCGAGTTGTCCGAGTCTCGTTACTGAGGACGCCCATTCACCCCAACAACCGCGCCAGCGACAGCAGGGCCAGCAGGATCATCCACATCAGCACAGTGCGCCACACCAGCCCTACCACGGTACGCAGATGGCCCGGCGTCGGCCCGTGGCCAGACTTGGCGTCACTACCGGTCGAATCCGCCCCGGGCGCGCGCGCAGCGCCTGTGTGCGGCTCGAATCCCGGACCCAGACGCAAGTTGATTGCGCCCGCCGTTGCGCTCAGGATCACCCCATCATTGCTGCTGTCGCCACGCTGCGCGTAGTTGCGCCAGCTCTCGATGGCTTCCTCGAAGCTGCCGACAACGGCAAAGCCGATCGCTGTCATGCGCGCCGGAATCCAGTCCACCACACACCACAGGCGGCGTGCGGCGTTCTGCAAGGCATCACTGACCGGTTGCGTCGCCGTCAAGCTGGGCCTCGTCCAGTAACGCGGCACAAACTCACACAGCCGATAGAACACAGCCCCGGCCGGGCCAAGACCGATCGCCGCCATTACTGAATACCAGGCGAGAACTCCGAACACGTGGCGATGGGCGGCAATCACCGAGTGCTCGATCACCTGACGCACGATCTCGCTGCGCGGCAAATCACCAGGCTCTTTTTGCTGCCACAGTGCCAGCAATTCCCTGGCGCGTGCTTCGTCGTCTTGCTCCAGGGCGTTGCGGATGGCGGTGAAGTGATGGCTGAATTGCCGGAAACCCAGCGTGATGTAGAGGACGACGACGTGCCAGACTACAACCAGAGGCCATCCGGCGAACTCCGCCAGCAGCCAGTGCACGCCCAACACCGCCACACTGGGTAACAGCACAGCGATACTGCAAGCAAGCGTGGCATGCTGGCGCAGTCCGGCATCGAAGCTACGCGCTGCCCAAGCGACCCAGCTACGCAGTACCACATGGATTGGATTCGTACGCGCCAACGGGCGCGCCTGCTCCAGCAACAGCGCCAGCAGGATTGCAATGAAACTCATGCTGGCATGATAAGGGCTGCCAATCGACGGCCCTGTCCCGGCGCCATCCACGATGGGCCGAGCGCAATGTCAGGCCGACAGGAAGCGGTACAGGTTGCGCAACATGCCTGCCGTGGCTCCCCAGATGAAACGGTTGTGCAAACCATCCTGGTAAGGCATCGAAATCCACTCGCGGGACACACCTTCTGACTGCATGTGATGCCAGCGGTGGTTGGCCGGATCCATCAGATACTCCAGCGGCACCTCGAATACCGCGTCGACCTCATCGGCATTGCGGCTGATCGAGAACCCGGGGTCGACCAATGCCACCACCGGCGTAATCATGAAGGCAGTACCGGTGGCATACACTGGCAGAGAACCCAGAACCTGTACGAACAAGTGCGACAAGCCCACCTCTTCATTTGCCTCGCGCAGAGCAGTGGCAACATGATCGACATCACTGACATCGTGTTTGCCGCCGGGGAACGCGATTTGACCGGAATGCGTTGTCATGTGGCTGGTGCGCTGCGTGAGCAGCACCATCGGCCGTTGGCGTAACACGATAGGCACCAGCACCGAAGCCAGCACCGCAGATCGCTGCGAATAACGCGGCTCTGCCACGACCTCAGGCACCCAGACGGGCGGCGCCTTGAACCGCAAAGTCAAAGACTCGGCTTTAAAGCGCTGCTGCGGCACCGCCGGAAGGTGCCGGTCAACGCGGACCACCGGTACCGCGAGCGGATCGAAGTTCGGCAAATGCGACAGCGGTGCGGCGGGTTGCGTGGACGACATGGCCAACCGTCAAAAAAAGCCCGGGTATCAACTGGGCCGCGGATGGAGTCGTTGCCAATTACGCGAGGACTACTTTCTTGGCGGACAGCTTTTCCTTGATGCGTGCCGACTTGCCGCTGCGATCCCGCAGGTAATACAGCTTGGCACGGCGCACATCGCCACGGCGCTTGACTTCAATGCCAGCAATCAAGGGGCTGTAGGTCTGGAACGTGCGTTCCACACCTTCACCGCTGGAAATTTTGCGCACGATGAAGCCACTATTGAGTCCACGGTTGCGTTTGGCAATGACGACACCTTCGTAAGCCTGAACCCGCTTGCGCGTGCCCTCGACTACGTTGACGCTGACTATCACGGTATCGCCAGGGGCGAAATCGGGAACTTTCTTCCCGAGGCGGGCAATCTCTTCTTGCTCCAGGGTTTGGATCAGGTTCATTTTTTCCTCGATTGATCATGTTCGCGCCAGCGCCAACATGGCGCAAAGGGCCCCGGCGAACCGAAGCGGCCGAGCAGAGGATCGGACAACTCTCAATTATAACAAGCAGTCACGTGTCCTTCCCCGGGGTTATAGGTCAGAGTTCGCCGCAGTGGCGGCATTCAGACAAGCCTCGTCGCGCGCGCTCAGGCGGCCTGCCGCCCTCGCCTGCGCAATGATCGCGGGCCTGTGCTTGCAGGTAAGCAGTAGCTGCTGATCGCGCCGCCAGCGCTCAACATTCGCATGGTGGCCAGACAACAGGGGTTCTGGCACACAAACGCCACGCCACAGTTCAGGGCGCGTGTAGTGCGGACAATCGAGCAAACCGTCCAGCGCCGGGTTGAAGCTGTCCTGCTGGTGGCTGGCCTCGTCGGCCAGGACACCGGGTTGCAGGCGCGCGACGGCGTCGAGCAGCGCCAGCGCCGCAATTTCACCGCCGGAGAGGACGAAGTCGCCGAGGCTGATCTGCTCATCCACCTCGGCATCGATGAAACGCTGGTCAAGGCCTTCGTAACGCCCACAAACCAGCACCGCACCGGAACTGTCTGACCAGCGTTGCACCGCCGCGTGGTCCAGCGGCCGCCCCAACGGCGAAAACAGTACCACCGGCGCCCGGTCCAGTCGTGCTGCCCGTACCGACCCAAGACAGCGCTCGAGCGGCGGGGCCATCAACACCATGCCTGGTCCGCCACCGAAAGGCCGGTCGTCGACACGCCGGTAGTTGCCATCGGCGAAGTCACGCGGATTGGAAAAGTGCACATCGAGCGCGCGGGATTCGAACGCGCGACGGGTCACTCCGGATTGCAGAAACGGGCCAAACAGTTCCGGGAACAGGGTGATGACGTCAAAACGCATGAGAGCGCTACCCGTAATCCGGCTGCCAGTCCACCACGATGCGGCGCGCTGCGAAGTCGACAGAATCCACATACACACTGACAAATGGGATCATGCGCTGCTGGCTCTTTCCCTCGGCCTCGTACTGCAGCACCATCACCGTCTGCGCAGCGGTGGTCAGGAACTCTTCCACCTGGCCCAAAGCGGCACCTTCGCGGTTGAAGACTGCCAGCCCGACCAGATCAACCCAATAGTACTCATCTGGGCCGACACTGGGAAACGCGGACCGCGGTATGAAGATTCTGCAGCCGCGCAGCACCGTCGCGCTGTCGCGGTCCGCCACGTCCCGCGCCCCGGCGACCACTCCGCCCCCATGATCCTTCGCCTCGGTAATGCGCAGCAGGGACGCGCCTTGCGCACCAGCGCTCGCCCCAGACGCCGGCAGCAGAAACCAGCGCTTGGACGAAAACAGCGCCTCGGGGGCGCTGTTATAGGCATGCACTTTGAACCAACCTTTGACGCCCCAAGGCTCACCCATGCGACCAACCTCAACGGCATCCGCTGGAAGGTCCACTGCGTCGAGTTGCGGCAACATCAGCCTGCAGCTGACCCCGAGGCCGTCCAGGCGCAAGCGTTCAGGCGGCCTTCTTGGCAGCCTGCGCGAGCAATCGCTCAACAGTTGGTGACGGCTGCGCACCGACACCCTGCCAATAAGTCAAACGGTCCAGCGCGATGCGGATACTCTCTTCGCTGGCAGTAGCGATCGGGTTGTAAAAGCCAATGCGCTCAATGAAACGACCATCGCGACGGGTGCGCTTGTCAGCGACGACGATGTTGAAAAAGGGGCGCGCCTTCGCACCGCCACGGGCAAGTCGAATAACGACCATAATAAATCCTTCGGGGTGGCAGAAATCACTTCCCACCATTGTTTCAGCGTTGAGACACGTAACATGGCCACTTGGCCAGAAACACGCTGTAGAGCTTTCCATTATAGCGAGAACGGACGTGTCAATCTTTAGATGCAACCCGCCCGAGGCCTCGACGCCAGCGCTACAACATGCGCCCTATTCGGGCGGTTTGTTGGCTGACGGGTCAGTCCACCCGATAGCATCTCTGCGGGGCACACTTCGAAGTGCGGCGGCGTCCGAGCAAGCCACAAGGCTTCGGCTAAGGCTGCGGCAGGCAGCCTTCGTCGCCAGGTCTACCTGCGGTAAATTCGTGCACGTCGGTCCGTCTCCAGCCCTATGACCAACAGGAACAAGACTGTTGCGACCTGGCTCATTCTGGTCGGCGGTGTATTCGGCCTGCACAGGTTTTACCTGCGTGGGGTGACGGACGTGCTGGGGTGGCTGCTACCGGTGCCAACTCTGCTCGGTCTGTACGGCATCTTGCGGGCGCGCAATCTTGGCCTGGATGACCGCTTGAGTTGGGGCCTGATACCACTGCTGGGCTTTGTCTTCGCCGCCTGTGCGCTGAACGCCATCGTGTACGGATTGACCGAACAAAAGCGTTGGAACCAGTGGTTCAACCCGGGACTGCCGCCGGGCTCTGCGCATGGCGAGACGAACTGGCTGACCATTGGTGCAGTTTTTCTGGCGATGTTGACAGGAACGACCGCTCTGATCGCAGCGATCGCGTTCGGCATGCAGCGCATTTTCGAATGGCAGGCTGGGTAATTGCCACAAACGCGCATATTGGTCAGTCGCGACGCCCTGGCCGACAACCTTCCCCCTTACTGCGGCGGCCCGCGGCAGGCGCCCCGGAGGATAGATTAAACAGCGCCGACAAGGCACAAGCCGGCCCACAAGTACTCCAGCCGCAATGGTTCGCTCATGCCGGACACCGCAAACGGCACAAACACCGACAAGGTGAGCACTTCCTGCAGAATCTTCAGTTGCCCCGGGCTAAAGCCTGCCAACTGGTAGCAGATTCGGTTCGACGGGACCTGCAACAGGTACTCAAACGGGGCTATTCCCCCACTGACAACGGCCGCTGCGTACCACGGGCTGTGGCCAAATTTTTCAGATGCCCTTGCCACGCGAACGTCATGAAGACGTTGCTGGGCACCAGCAAGACGATGGTCTGCGCCGGAAACGGGATGAACTGCAGCAAACCCATCGTCACAGTTACCGGACGCGCCAGTCAAAACTACAGTGTCCGCTGGGCACTGTCAGTCGGGAAGGCCGCTGTCAGGCTGTGGCGCCAGCAGGCACCGTTGCTGCGGCATCGGTGAACTCCCCGATCCGGTCGAAGTTGAGGTACTTGTAGATCTCAGCGCTGGCGGCCGTCAGTACCCCCATGTCGGCCATGTACTCTTCCTTGGTCGGGATGCGACCCAGCTTGGAGCAGATCGCCGCCAGTTCCGCCGACCCCAGGTACACATTTGCATTCTTGCCCAGACGATTCGGGAAGTTGCGCGTCGACGTACTGAACACCGTGGCACCCTCCTTCACCTGGGCCTGGTTGCCCATACACAGGCTGCATCCCGGCATTTCCATACGTGCACCAGCACTGCCCAAGACCCCATAGTGGCCTTCGTCACTGAGCTGTTTCGCGTCCATCTTGGTCGGCGGAGCCATCCACAGTTTTACCGGGATGTCACGCCGGTTCTCGAGCAGCTTCGACGCCGCCCGGAAGTGGCCGATATTGGTCATGCAACTTCCAATAAAGACTTCGTCGATTTTGGAGCCGGCCACCTCGCCCAGGGTCTTGACATCGTCTGGATCATTCGGACAGGCAACGATGGGTTCGTGCACGTCGGCCAGGTCAATCTCGATCACTGCAGCGTACTGGGCGTCGGCGTCGGCCTGCATCAGCACCGGGTTGGCCAACCAGGACTCCATCGCATCGATCCTCCGCCGAATCGTCCGTCTATCGGCATAACCGGTGGCGATCATCCATTTGAGCATGGTGATGTTGCTGTTGATGTACTCAATGATCGGCGCCTTGTCGAGATGCACCGTGCAGCCGGCCGAGGACCGTTCGGCTGATGCGTCACTAAGCTCGAAAGCCTGCTCCACCTTGAGGTCCGGCAAACCCTCGATTTCCAGGATGCGGCCGGAGAAGATGTTCGTTTTGCCCTGCTTGGCGACCGTCAGCAATCCGGCCTTGATCGCATACAGTGGAATCGCATTGACGAGGTCGCGCAGGGTCACGCCGGGTTGCAGCTTCCCCTTGAAACGCACCAGCACGCTCTCAGGCATATCCAAGGGCATCACACCAGTCGCGGCACCAAACGCGACCAGACCGGAGCCGGCAGGGAAGCTGATGCCGATCGGGAACCGGGTATGGCTGTCACCACCGGTGCCAACCGTATCGGGCAACAACATGCGATTGAGCCAACTGTGGATGATGCCGTCGCCTGGACGCAGGCTGATTCCGCCGCGCGTGCTGATGAATTCCGGCAACTCGTGGTGCATCTTCACGTCCACCGGTTTCGGGTAGGCTGCGGTGTGGCAGAAGGACTGCATCACGAGGTCTGCGCTAAAGCCCAGGCAGGCCAGATCCTTGAGCTCATCGCGGGTCATCGGGCCGGTCGTGTCTTGCGACCCAACCGAGGTCATGCGTGGTTCGCAGTAGGTGCCCGGCCGTACGCCCTGCCCGTGGGGCAACCCAACCGCCCGTCCGACCATTTTCTGTGCCAGTGTGAAGCCGGTATTGGACGCCGCCGGGTTCTGCGGCAGTCTGAACAGGGTGCTCACGGGCAATCCCAGCGCCTCACGCGCTTTGGCCGTCAGACCGCGCCCGATGATCAGGGGAATGCGACCACCGGCACGCACTTCGTCGAACAGCACGTTGCTCTTGAGGGTGAACTCGGCAATCACCTTGCCATCCTTGAGCGCGCGGCCCTCGTAGGGCCGCAACTCGACCACGTCTCCCATAACCATCTGGCTGACATCAAGCTCGATTGGCAAGGCCCCGGAGTCCTCCATGGTGTTGTAGAAGATCGGGGCAATCTTGGCCCCCAGGCAAACGCCGCCAAAGCGCTTGTTCGGCACAAAGGGGATGTCCGCGCCAGTGAACCACAACACGGAATTGGTCGCAGACTTGCGGCTCGATCCCGTGCCGACCACATCACCCACGTAAGCCACCAGATGGCCACGCGCACGCAGGTCTTCAATGAACTTGACTGGCCCGCGTTTACCTTCCTGTTCCGGAGTGATGCCCGGACGCGGGTTTTTATGCATGGCCAATGCATGCAAGGGAATGTCCGGGCGGCTCCATGCGTCGGGCGCCTGTCTCTTATACACATCTCCGAGCCCACGAGACTAAGGCGAATCTCGTATGCCGTCTTCTGCTTGAA
>ENA-ORBV01010802-ORBV01010802.1-microbial-mat-metagenome-genome-assembly--contig:-NODE-10802-length-14514-cov-4.092609_pt1 | contig 14514 bp, 9 predicted proteins | sample MGYA00237777_ERZ505514 | MGnify/ENA primary metagenome ERZ505514 (study PRJEB26160, sample SAMN06269048) | microbial mat metagenome | isolation source: Oligotrophic lake microbial mat | place... | reverse complement strand
GTGATACTCCAGACACTAGTACATTGGTTCTTGAGAACGTAAGATCCGAGTACTGATTTGTGATCAAAGTCAAATCCGGCTGGTCATCAAACTGGATCAAAATTGAAAATGCATGGGCATGAGCCACAAACAGAATCATTAGTAAAAAAGAACGGAGTGACAAAATTTATTTCCTTCAGCAATTAATTTCTATTGGGATTTAGACGCTCGGTTTATTTGAATGCGCCCTAACTCTAATTTGCAATTCTACCGGGAGGAACCAGCTACCCTCTTCTGCCCCACCAGCGCTGCAATCCCGCCCCCCAACAACAACCAAGCACTATTTCCCTCCGGCACTGCGTTATTGACCTCTTGAACAGAGACGCTATCAATCACCGGTCCCCAGAACCCGGCACTATTGAGAGAAGCGAAAGCAATCGTACTTGTTGTGCTCACGGCATTAAATTGCAGGGTGTATTCGGTCCACACCATCGCGCGCTGTGGCGAGTTGGTCAAGTTGATGTCAAGAGCAATGCCATTGCCTACACTCGCTCGCATCGATCTTGCGCCCAGGCCGGAAACCGTGGGCGCCGCTGCGAAAAACCGCAGTAAATAAGTCGCCCCAATGGCGCTGCTAAAAGATTGCTGCAAGACACCAGTCCCCGACGAACCACCATCGAGGTTCAGATCCACAGCGCGCGTGCCGTTGTGCATCAGACCAAATTCGTTCGTGTTGTGCCAGTCCACGGCGACACCGAGCACAGTCCATCCCGTTAGATTCATCTGTCCCGCCGCAACACGAGTAAAGTTGGTACCTGTGAAGGTACCGGTTTCAAAGCTCCCATTTGTGATGAGGTTGGCTGAAGCAGTTGCGCAGCAAAGCAGCATCAAGCCTAAAGTTCTTTTCATATGACAACGCCTTTCAAGCATACAGACCCGCTAGCGCAGACAAGAGGCAAGCACCCAAAGGGTCACCAAGCAAAGTAGCGCCAACGAAAAGGTAAGCGGAGCCGCCTCTTAAATGAGGACAAAGTTTTCTGAAAAAAATGGGCGGATTTTGGGCCGATCCCATTGCGATTCATATTTCTTCGGGTGAACGGCAGAGCCTTTAGCACCTTTCTGGGCGACCGCGATAAGGACGCAGGATTTGCAGATGGGCGAATTTGCCAAGTTGAAGGCCCGAGAAAAGCGGCGGCAAGTTGGTTAAGCCTACGCTTGAGGCGAAGTTTGAAGGCAAGTTACGAGATCAAGATGGCGGTGAATGAAAACAAGACGTTGCAGACGCAGGTGGAGAAGTAGCTGAGCGGCATAAAACCTCACCAGAAGCCGCAACTGGATGTTGAGACGGGAGCGAGTGGCGATATCTGTGGAGGCTTCCGCAAAGGCAAGACCATATACTTCGTGGAGAAGGCCTGCAAGGTTTCGGACAAGCCATTCAAGACCTGGTTCTCCAACAATAACAACAAAGCGCTCTCAGGCTCTCAAGCTTTGGAAGACTACCGTGCCTGGGACTTCTAAGTTAGACGACAAATCAATCAGGCGTTAGGGCTGTCGTCAGCCCAGATATTTTGCGATACAAACGACCAAAAAGTAGGTCCAAAAACCTAAAGTAGCGAAACCTGCTCTAGTACTACTCGGTGCTGGTGGTCAGAGTGAGGGCCTGTTGGAGGCGTGCACCATTGAGTGTGATTGTAAGGGGAACATTGCCTTGGAGACCTAAAGGAACAATGATGTTGAACTGGAACAAACCAATGGCTCCCGGGGCCAGCCCCCCGAACTGGACTATGGCATCGGCGGTGCCCATGCGAATCGCCAAGCTGGGCAAGGAAGCGAGTGCGGATACCACTTGGCCAGAACTTTGAGCAGGACTGGTTGCTCCGAAACCAACGCCGTAGAGAGTGATAACATCTCCCGCCCGGGCAGGCCTGAAGTTGGCACCGGCAATCAAACCAGGGGCACCTACGAATGCACCGTCCTGATGTAAGGCTGCTGCATATTGAACATTGTTAACCAAGAAGACGGCAGGTGCGAGAATGCCTGGCGCACTGACCGCTGCGGTAACGGAGACCTCTTCACTGACTCCGTTGGAGTTGGTCACGGTAATTGTTGCGGGTCCGGCGGCGATAGCGTCCGGGACCTGCACATTGATCTGGTTTGGGCTTATGAAGGCGACAAAGGCAGGCCTATTGTTGATGCTGACGCGGACGCCATCAAGTTCCGTTGGAGCCTGAGGGCCGCGGAAGTCTGCATCATCCCAAGATCTGGTGGTGTTGGAAAGGTTGGACCCGTAGATTTCGATCCAGGAGCCAGATGAGATAGTGGGGTTTGCGCCGAAAGCTCCAGCGGTTACGACGCCGCCGGAAGCACGGATGGCGGGTCGATTTGGATTGACGTTCGGCGCGGAAGTCGCTGTGGCGCGAAAAGCAATGTTTGCGAGGCCGTCGATTTGAGCAGTAATCGTTACTGGACCGGGAGTGGGGCCGAGCGTTACGGCTACATTGACTTGTCCGTCTGGCCCAGTGATTGCGGAAGCTGGAACGGTGGCTCCTCCTGTTGCGGTAAAGGAGACACGCATGAATTCCACAGGGGCTGTGCCATTTAGGACACGGAGTACGAGGGGATTGGCGAGCCTGGTCGAAACAAGTGCAAACTGGTTGTCGCCGGAAACGATTTCGGCGTTGGTAACAACAATTGGAGTCAAGACCCTGATAGTAGCGTTTACTAACTCCGTGAAGTAAATGCTGCCCGCCGAATCAGTTGAAATCAAACTAGGTAAGCGAAGCGTAGCGGACAAAGCTGGGCCACCGTCGCCCGAATACCCTTGAAGTCCGAGGCCTGCAATACGGCGAATCTGACCCGTATTCAATTGTATTTGCCGGATAATTGTGGGCCCAAAAACTTCGGTAAGCGTGAGCAAGGTCCCGGCTCGATTCAGGGCGATTCTATAAGGCGAAATGGGGACTTGAAGCGCAACTCCTTCAACAGGAGAAGTAGTTGTGGGAATCCTACCCGAGCCCGCAACGGTTGAAATGATCCCGGCTGGGTTGACCTTTCGGATTGAGAAAAGATCGGCGACGTATAAATTTCCACCCTCGTCGAGCACCATATCCGTAGGATCGCTCAATCTTGCATCTGCAGCCTGGCCGTTGTCGCCGGAGAAGCCAGCAGTGCCATTACCGGCGAAGTTACGCCATACGGGTTGGGACAGCGTAAGGTCGGCGACCTGGATCCGGTAGGCGGCTTCTTGTAAAGAGAAGATCCGGTTACGGGGGGAATCGACGAGAATATAGCTCGTGTTAGGGGGAAGAGAGAAACTAGCACTCGAAATCGTTGTGCCGTCGATGATTCGCAATCTTTGATTGTCATTGACATAAATTTTTCCGCCGGCATCAATGGCAACACCAAGGATTGCAGTAAAAGTTGCAGAAGCAGGCGGGCCACCATCGCCTGTTGAGGTAGTTGAGATGGGAGCCCCGGCAATATTGGTGACGATTCCGTTTGGGGAGAGGCGGTGCAGGACCTTGTTGCCACGATCAACGATGAGGGAATCTCCGCCGGGGAGCCCTGGAATCAATCGTGGATCTCTGAGTTCAGCGTTAAGGGCGGAGACGCCACTGGCGATATTGGGAGGACGGCCAGCGATGGTTGAGATTATGTTGTTTTCCACTTTGCGGATGCGATCATTCCCGGAATCGCTTAGCAGCAAGGCACCAGTTCTGTCGACAGAAAGATTGAAAATCGCATTAAATCGCGCAGAGACGGCGGGCCCCCCATCGCCCGAGAAGCCGGGAGCAGCAAAGCCTCCCGTGGCAGCCGATCTGCCAGCGAAAGCTGATATCAGGCCCGAGGCGAGGTCCACAACGCGAACACGGTGCGCAAAAAAATCAGAAATATAGAGACGGTTACGGACAGAATCGAGGGAGATGGAAGCGATGAATCCGAACCTTGCGAGCAGAGCTGGCCCTCCGTCGCCGGAATTGCCTTCAAAACCATCTCCGGTAATTGTCACGACATTGCCCCCAGGTGTGAACCTGCGTACCCGGCGATATCCAGCCTCCCCAACAAAGATGCTGCCGTCTGGATGGACTGCAAGTGCAGAAGGAAAAACTATGGTAGAAACGGAGGCTGAACCGTTGTCTGGCGAAAAAGAGTCCGAACCCGTCCCCAAAATAGTTTCTACAATGCCTGAGGGCGCAATGCGGCGCACTCTGTTGTTGCTCCGGTCGGCAAACAGCAGTAGGCCTTGGCGGTCAAACACAATATCACCAGGTCTATTTATGTTTGTGCTCAGAGCTGGCCGGCCATCTCCATTGAAGCCGCAGGTGCCCGTTCCAGCTACGTGACGCACAATCCCCCCGTTGTCAATTTTTGAGATCCGGCAGGCAGTTCTATCCACGAAGTGAAGCTCCCCGGCAGGAGATAATTTAATACTGATAACACCATTAATAAAATTGATATTGGCGGGCAATCCGTCGATCGCCGCTCTCGGAAATCCAACGCCAGCGATGGTGGAAAGTCGGCCCTGATCGTTTACGTAACGAATTCTTGATTCATCAACTTCGAAAAAATAAAAGCCTCCCTTGTCATCAGCCAATACGGATGTGGGTTGCAACGCCAGCGCAGTTGAGGCAAGGGCACCATCTCCGGTATTTCTGGATCCAGCTATCGTATTGATCCGATAGTACTGAGCAGAAAGCGGCGAAGGAAGCAGTAAAAATATCGTGAGAACCGTCATTGCTCCGCAAAGCAACGGCAATCCAAAAGCTCGTCCCATTCCACACCGCCTTTCAAATAGCGAAAGCACCAAGCAAAGAAGCGCCACCGAAAATGTAAGCGGAGCCGCCCCTCAAATGAGGACAAACTTTTCACAGGAAGCAAAAGAATTTGGGGTCACATTTTTTGCGGGCGAAGAGAAACCAAGACTCATTGTGATGAGGCTTGGGCCGGAACAGCATCAACGCAGTGGGTTGAATGCGCGACTTTATTGTGCGCGGGGTGAGAGCGAGAACAGAATAAAGATTCAGATGAAGCTATCCGCCTACCGAATGAGCACGGAGAGCATTTCGTGGCTAAGTTGTAGGGGTCCTTTAGCAGTTGCTGGGCTAGGTCGGATTGGGGAGTTGGAAAAGCGTCGACCGGTCTGATCGGACTTGGGATTACTGGAGTTGCTCTGCGCGGGAGGCGTAAGTCTTAGTAATACTTTTCGAGGACTGGTTTGAGGAAGCGACCGGTGTGGGATTCCTCGATGGTGACGATGTGTTCTGGTGTGCCTTCGGTGACGATGCGGCCCCCGCCGTCGCCGCCTTCCGGGCCTAGATCGATTACCCAGTCGGCCGCTTTGATGACGTCCATGTTGTGCTCGATCAAGAGGATGCTGCCGCCGTTTTCGATCAGGCGCTGGAAGCTGGTGAGGAGCTTGCGGATGTCGTCGAAATGCAGGCCAGTTGTCGGCTCGTCGAAGATGAAGAGGGTCTTGGCACTGGAGGATTGCGCGAGATGCGCCGCTAGTTTTACACGCTGGGCTTCGCCGCCAGATAACGTAGTTGCGGATTGACCCAGGCGTAGGTAGCCGAGGCCGACATCCTCGAGGACCTGTAGTTTTTGGAGCAGACGTGGGACGTCGTGGAAGTGATGGCTAGCCTCCCGAACCGTGAGTTGCAACACCTTATGGATGTTCAGGCCCTTGTAGGTGATCTCGAGGATTTGCGGCTTGAAGCGTGTGCCTTTGCAGTCTTCGCAAATCAATTCGACGTCGGCGAGGAACTGCATCTCAACCGTTACCGTGCCGTCGCCCTGGCAGGTCTCGCAGCGGCCGCCGGGGATGTTGAACGAGAAGTGGCCGGCTTGGTAGCCGCGCTTTTGGGCTTCAGGCGTGTGGGCAAATAGATCGCGAATCTGATCGAAGGCCTTGATGTAAGTTACGGGGTTTGAACGGGGAGTGCGTCCGATAGGCGACTGGTCCACCAGGATGACGTCGCTCAAGTGGTAATCGCCCTCGACTGAGCGGCAGGTCTGACGCTGCACTTCCACTGATGGAGTCTCGTCGGTGCTTTCTTCGCTCGACTTCTTGCGGCTGGAGGGTTTCTTGTTTGCGCCAAGGCTCAGACGCCGTTCGAGAGTCTTGAAGATTACGTCATGCACGAGAGTCGATTTGCCAGAGCCCGAGACGCCTGTGATTGCGACCATCAGGCCGAGCGGGATAATCACATCAATGCCTTTAAGATTGTTGGAGCGGGCACCGCGGAAGACGATTTCGCGCTTGGAATTCGGAACCCGGCGGACTCGCTGCGGGGCGACATTCTTTTCGTTGCGGAGATAGATTCCGGTCAGGGACTTCGGGGATTTCTTGGGCTTGAGCAGGTCGCCGTAGGGACCTTCGAAGATGATCTCGCCGCCGTGTTCGCCAGCGCCGGGCCCCATGTCGATGACGTGGTCTGCGGCTTCCATTACTTCCTGATCGTGCTCGACGACGAGAATAGTGTTGCCCAGGTCTCGGAGGTCTTTGAGGATCTTAATCAGACGGTGGGTGTCGCGTGAGTGGAGGCCGATGGAGGGCTCGTCGAGCACATAGCAGGCACCGACGAGGCGTGAGCCGAGACAGGTGGCGAGGGTGATGCGTTGGGCTTCGCCGCCGGAGAGGGTCATCGAGAGACGGTCGAGGGTGAGGTAGTCGAGACCAACGTCGTTGAGGAAGCGGAGGCGCTGCCGGACTTCGCGCAGGATCTTGTCGGCGACGGCGCGCTGTTCAGGCCGGAGGGTGAGGCCATCGAAGAAATGCATTGCCTCGCGAATATTGAGCCGCGTGACTTCACTGATGATTTTACCGTCGATGCGGACATTGCGGGCCTCTTGCCGAAGCCGGGTGCCGAGGCAATCGCGGCAGGTGGTGTAGCCACGATAACGAGCCATGAAGACGCGGACATGAACCTTGTACTTTTTGGGCTCAACCACTTTTTCAAAGAAGTTGCGGATGCTCTGCATCACGAAATATTGTTCGTCGTCTTTGAGGTCGGCAAAGGGAATATTGAGGCGGACTTTGCCCTTTGCGGTCTTCTTGAATTCTTCAAAGTAGAAGAGGTACATCGGCTTGGTCCAGGGGTCGATGGCTCCTTCATTCAATGCGAGGCCAGTGTTGGGGATGACCTTCTCAAGGTCGTAATCCATCTCGCGTCCGAAACCCTGGCAGGTGGGACAGGCACCGAAGGGATTGTTGAAGCTGAAGAGTCGCGGCTCTGGATCTTGAAACTCTGTCGAGCAGGTTTTGCACTGGAATTTTTCGTTGAAACGCAGTTGGCGCGGGGTGTCGGTGCCAGCCTGTTCAAAGATCAGTTCTCCGCCCTCACGGTAAGAGATTTCGATTGCGTCGACGAGGCGGGAGCGGATGTCGGCAGCCATGACGAGGCGATCGACCAGCGCAAAGACCGGGGCGGTGAAGTTTAGTTCCAGAAGCGACTCTGGGCTTGAGAATTCAAAGATACGGCCGTTTTGGTAAAGGCGGGTGAAGCCTTTCGACCTTAGATCGAAGAGGCGGTCACGGAGGGCGTCAGACTTGAGCTTTTCCTGGGTGATCGGGAAGAGAGCGTACCAGCGAGTGCCGGCAGATTCTTCCATGAGTCGATGTGCGACCAGATCGACGGTATCCCGCACTACCGGGATGTCGCATTTTGGGCACCAGGTCTCACCAGCGCGGGCATAGAGCAAGCGAAGAAAGTCGTAGATTTCTGTCGAAGTCGCGACAGTAGAGCGCGGGTTGCGGGTGGTGTTTTTCTGCTTGATGGCGACGGGCGGAGCAAGGCCAAAGATGTCGTCTACATCCGGCTTTTCCATGCGCTCGAGAAATTGTCGCGCGTAGGCGGATAGGCTCTCGACATAACGGCGCTGGCCTTCGGCGTAGACAGTGTCAAAAACCAGCGATGATTTGCCGGATCCAGAGACACCTGTAACTACAGTCAACACGTTATGCGGGACGTTAAGGGATATATCCTTGAGGTTGTGAACACGGGCACCGAGGATCTCAATCGAATTGGAATCCACCCGCGTTTTCGCTTTTTCTTTCCTGATTTTTCGAGTATACCAACGCGATGACATTAGCCCGACGTTTGCATGACTGGTTTGAAAAAAACAAGCGAGATTTGCCCTGGAGAAGGACGCGAGATCCTTATGCGATCTGGCTTTCGGAGATCATGCTGCAACAGACGCGAGTGACGGCGGTGATTCCGTATTATGAGCGTTTTCTTGAGCGTTTTCCGACTTATGAGCTTTTGGCGGCGGCCAGCGAATCGGAATTGCTGGCGATGTGGAGCGGCTTGGGCTACTACTCCCGGGCCCGGAATTTGCAGAAAGCGGCACGGATGATGGTGGAGAAGGGGGGCTTCCCAAAGACCTATGAGGAAATCCATGAATTGCCGGGGGTAGGAGACTATACGGCGGCCGCTGTGGCGAGCATTGCGTTCGGTTTGCCGCGGGTTGGACTCGACGGAAATATTGTGCGGGTGATGGCAAGATGGACGGCGGAATCGGGGGACGTAAAAACATTTACAATTCGCGCACGATTGCAGCAAGTGGCACAGAATCAATTGGATAGAGGGAATCCTGGCACATATTAGCAGGCGTTGTTGGAATTGGGTGCGACTATCTGCTTGCCAAAGGCACCCAAATGCCTTTATTGTCCAATCAACGAGGATTGTGGCGCGAGGCTTCAGGGGCTTCAGCACACCATCCCGATACAGATAGGAAACACGACTTCAATCTCTGAGGAGAGAACGGTTTTGTGGATTCGCAAAGGCGACGAGTTGCTGGTTTGGCAACGACCGCCGGAAAGCAAGCGGCTGGCGGGTTTTTGGGAATTACCGGAACCCGAGAATTTAACTCAGGCGCAGTTGTTGGGTGAACTGGGCGAATTTTCTCATTCTATTGTGAACCACAAGTATCGAATAATTCTAAGAGAGGCGAAACTGAGTGTAGGCGCGGGGGATCTGTGTAAATGGGTTCGACTGGACCAATTGAAGGATCTGCCGATAAGCACTGTACTTCGCAAAAGTCTAAGACTATTAAAACTGGATCCGCGACGACAGCGGACTGAAGGGGTTAGTTGAATTTATGAATCGTAACAAGTGGATACTATCCGGAAAATTTGCGGCCGTTTTAAGCGTGCCGTTTATGTTATGGGCCTATAACTCGGGAGCACCGCAACGGAGCAGTGGAGCGCCCGGAGATCAAACTTGCATCCAGAGTGGCTGCCACGTTGGGACGCGTACTAACGATTCGCCCAACCTTGAGATTTTGTGGGAGGGCGGAGCAAACTACCAGCCTGGAGTGAGGCAGAAGTTCACAGTAAGGATTACCGACGCGGCGCGGCGTTATGGTTTCCAAGCCTCTGCTCGACTTGAGAGCAGTACGATCAATGGTCAGGCGGGAACATTCCGTCCCCTCAGCACAGCAACTTATGTGATTTGCGACAACGGCCAGGATCGACCCGCCATCGGCTGTCCGGCATCTGCGCCGGTGGAATTCATTACTCATAGCACGCCAAGCACAAGTAACACCTTTGAATTCGAATGGACTCCTCCGGCAAACCAGTCAGCCGGCGCGGTGATGATTTACGTAGCCGCGAATGCCAGCAACGGCCCCGCACCGAGTGGATCGAAAGTACATCTGAAGAGCATTCGCTTGCAGCCGGGGGCGGGCGGTGGTGGCACCAGACCAACGATCAGCCAGGGTGGCGTGGTCCAGGTAGGGAATTTCGGTGCCGGAACAAGAGTGTCTCCTGGCACCTACATGGAAATCTTCGGTCGCGACTTATCGCTGACGACTCGGAGTTGGGCTGGTGGTGAATTCAACGGCGGTGTGGCCCCGACCAACCTGGACAACGTGCAGGTGACGGTAGATGGGAAGGCCGCCTTTGTAAACTTCATCAGCCCAACGCAGGTAAACGTGGTAGTGCCGGATGGAATCGCAGAAGCCCCAATTCAGGTAGTCGTAAGGAATGCGGGAGGCAGCAGCGACCCGATTAGCGTAACAGGAGCCAAGCGATCACCCGGAATTCTCGCTACGCCGGGCTTTCTCGTGGGTGGACGGCAATTTGTAGTCGCTCAGTTTGCTGACGGTACTTTTGCTGGTCGTGTGGGCCTAATCAGTGGCGTCACATTCCGCACGCCGCGACCTGGCGATAGACTGGTTATTTACGGCGTAGGCTTTGGCGCAACTACTCCGGCAGTTGCGGCGGGCAACATCGTAACAGTGAGTACAGATCTGGGCAGCAGTTATCGAGTCCAGATCGGCTCAGCAGCAGCAGTGGCAGAATTCAAGGGCTTGTCGCCGAATTTCGTGGGCCTGTATCAGTTCAACATCGTGATGCCCAATGTTCAGGCGGGCGATCAGGAAATTACGATGGAAGTGGATGGCGTGAAAACGCAATCCGGGGTCTTTCTGACTACGGCAAATTAGCCGTAGTCTCGCAGTACCAATCCAGTTGATGGGGGTCTAACCAAGATGTTAAATAGAATATTCTGGAGCGCCGTATTGTCGGCGCTCCCACTGATGATGTTTGCCCGCAGTGGGGGTGCGCCGATCCGGCGTACTGGGGCTGCAATTGACGGGGGCGCCGATTGCACGGCATGTCACCGTACATTCGCTCCAAACTCGGATTCACGTGGCTACGTTCGAATCAGCGCGGTGAACTATACACCGGGGAAGAAACAAACAATTCGGGTTCAGGTTTTTCACCCGGATGCGGCTCGCTGGGGCTTTCAGCTCACGGCACGCCAGACCAGGGATGAGAATGTGAAAGCAGGGGTATTCACCCCGAACGATAATGTTCAGGTGAACTGTGATCCAGGTGGTAACGCGCCTTGCGGGACAGACCGCGAGTTTGCCACGCATCTGGTTGCGTCGACACGCAGCGGAGCGGCTGGATTGGCTACTTACAGCGTGGAATGGACCCCGCCCGAAGCTGGTACCGGCGAAGTTGTTTTATATGCAGCGGGCAATGCAGCCGACAATGGCGGTAGCAATGCCGGAGACCGCATCTTTACCAGCAGCTTGAAGATTTCGCAGGCTGGGGCACTTGCCCGCCCAACTGTGAGCAATGACAGCGGCGTGGCATTGCAGGGCTTCGGTGGAGGCAAGAACATCGCCCCTGGAAGCTGGATCGAAATCTTTGGTGCAAATCTGACCAACGTGACACGGGAATGGGCGGTATGGGACTTTGCCGGTGTTAACGCACCGAAATCACTGGAAGGAGTTGGCGTCACGGTTGGGGGCAGAGATGCTTTTGTTCGATTTGTGAGTCCCGGACAGGTAAACGTTCAGGTGCCGGACGGAATTGGTACAGGCCCCGTGAACGTAGTGGTAACAAATGAAGCTGGCGCTAGCGCGAACATTCCGATGACTGGTGTGGCGCGTGCTCCTGGGGTTTTGGCTCCGGCCAACTTCAACGTTGGCGGCCGGCAACTTGCAGTTGCACTCTTTAGCGACAACACCACGTTTGTAGGCAGAAGCGGTGAAATCGCTGGTGTGACCAGCCGCCCAGCAAGAGCCGGTGAGACCATCACCCTCTATCTGGTTGGTGCTGGAGCAACGAATCCGGCGGTTCCTGCGGGTACTGTTGTCAGTGGAACTCCTTTGTTGACCAATGCCACTGTTCGCTTTGGCGATGCGCCTGCAATGGTAAGCTACGCCGGCCTTGCGCCGGGTGCGATCGGCCTCTACCAGTTCAATATAGTGGTGCCGAACGTCGCAGCGGGCGATGTTCGCCTGGCGATCACGGTTGACGGTGTGGCAGTAGCGCAAACGCTAACTACTGTCGTCGGAAACTGAGAATTTTAATTGCCTCTTTGCACTAGATCAGCAGTGCAAAGCAGCAACCTGTCGATTTTCCTAATTGCATTCTTTGGGGCGGTAGCGGGGCAACCTGTTACCGCCCAATCTTTATTGTTGCCTCCGGCATACACAGCGGCCAGCATTGCCAGCACTGCGAGTACCCGGGCCGGCCGCCTGGCTCCGAACACGGTTTTTACGATCTACGGGACAGACTTGTCGTTCATTACCTGGGCAGTATCGTCGCAGGAGATTGTGAACCAGAGCCTACCGACATCGACACCGGTTGGCGAGGTGTACGTGCAGTTGCAGGGACGCCGCATCCCCTTGTTTTTTGTTTCTCCTAAGCAAATCAACGCGCTAATTCCTGCCGATGTCCTGCCTGGAGATCGCACAGTTCGTGTGTTTCGGGATCTGGTGGGCGGGCCAACGGTTAGCGTTCGAGTGGAGGCGGAGGCGCCAGAGTTCTTTCGAGTGGGGACAGGGTTTGCCGCAGCGACCCATGCCGATGGCCGGGTAATTACCGCAGAATCCCCAGCCGAAGAAGACGAGGTGGTTGTGGTCTACGGGACTGGGTTTGGAGCTGTTGGGGCGATTGAGAATGGAGTGCTGGCACCATCGCGGCCGGCGCAAGTGTTGCGGGCGCGAGACTATCGCATTCGGATTGAAGGCGAGGAATTGCCAGCCGAGGCACTGCTCTATGTGGGAGCGACACCGTTTTATGCAGGACTCTTTCAGGCGAATCTGCGACTGCCGAAGCCGCTGGGCGAGAATGTGCGGATCGAAATCGGTGTTGGCGGCAACTGGAGTGGCGGCGACTTGCGGCTGAATACGAAGAAAATCGCAACTCAATGACTGTCATCGGCGTTAAACCGATAGAGGCTAAGATAAAAGTCATGCGTAGTGCTTTGATAGGTTTAGTTGCGTTGAGCCTGGGAGCCCAGGATGCTGCGGTGCCGGTGGAAAAGACTTTTACGGTTGATCCAGGCACACGGATTCCCTTGACTATGCTGAATAGTGTCAGCACGCGGAATACAGGCGAGGGAGATCGCATTTATCTTGAGACGCTATTCCCCGTTGTAGTGGGTGGGAAGATAATCATTCCGCCTGGATCGAGCGTTGCAGGCACGGTAACGAGCCTGAAGCGTCCTGGCAAGGTGAAGGGGAAGGGCGAGCTTTTCGTTCGGTTTGACACGCTTATACTACCGAACGGAGTGACCCGTGATTTCAAATCGAGATTGGGTTCGATTGACGGGCGAGACAATCAGGGCTTCGACCGGGAAGAGGGCAGGATTAAGGGCGAGGGAAGTAAGGCAGGGGACGCGCAAACAGTAGGAGTTGGAGCGACAACTGGCGCAACTGTAGGCGCAATTGGCGGAGCAGTATCAAGAAGCGCAGGAATGGGTTTGGGGATTGGAGCAGGTGCGGGCGCGGCAGCCGGGCTTATGGCCGTCTTATTGACTCGCGGGCCGGACGTCGTCCTGGCCAAGGGGTCGACAGTTGAGATGTTGCTGGACCGGCAATTGAGCTTCACCGAAGACGAAGTGGAGTTTCAGGGGAGCGGCAACTACCGGCGCAGCGGCGACGGCAGCGGACCGGTGAACAACAAAAAATCGAACACCGGTGGCTTTGGCCGTCGCCTTCCGATCCCTTAATGGAATAGAATCCCAGAGTGTCCTATCTACTTGCACTCGATGAAGGAACGACGAGCGCACGCGCCGCCGTTTATGACGAACAGGCTCAACGTGGCTCGCTGGAATCAGTCAGTTTCAATCTGAATTATCCTCATCCGGGCTGGGTGGAAGTGGATGCAGACGTGGTTTGGGGTGCCCAACTGGCAGCAACCCGCCGAGTGCTGGACGTCTCAAAGATCGACCCAAGGGAAATCATTGCCCTCGGGATTACCAACCAACGCGAAACGACCGTAGTGTGGGAAAAGGCGACCGGCAGACCGGTTGGCCCTGGCATCGTTTGGCAATGCCGCAGGACTGCTGCTTTTTGTGAGGAACTTTCTCGCGGGCCCCACAAGCGGATGATCGAAGAACGCACGGGTCTGGTGATTGATGCCTACTTCTCGGGATCGAAACTGCGCTGGCTACTCCAACAGACTCCCGATGGACGAGCCCGTGCAGCCAATGGCGAACTGCTTTTTGGCACCATCGACACCTGGCTGATCTGGAAGCTGACCGAAGGCAAAGTTCACGTCACGGATACGACGAACGCATCGCGGACGATGCTGATGAATCTGGAGACGGGCGCATGGGATGAGGAGTTGCTCGGGATCTTCGATATTCCCGTAGTGATGATGCCGAAGATTGTTGGTTCGCGTGAAGTAGTTGGGGTTACATCGGGAGATCTCTTTGGCGCCGAGATACCGATTGCCGGGATCGCTGGGGACCAACAGGCGGCCCTCTTTGGCCAGGCTTGCTTCCATCCCGGTTTGACCAAGAACACGTATGGCACAGGTTGTTTTGCGTTGATGCAGACTGGATCGCAGAGGCCTGTGTCAGCCAATCGCCTGCTGGCAACACGCGCAGCTTGCAGAGGAGAAGACCCTCGGTATGCGCTCGAAGGAAGTGTCTTTGTCGGTGGGGCAGCGATGCAGTTTCTGCGCGACAATCTAGGGCTCTTTGGCGACGTGGCGTTGACGGGGGAACTTGCGGCTACTACTCCCGATACAGGCGGAGTCTACCTGGTTCCGGCATTTACCGGTATGGG
>ENA-ORBV01010800-ORBV01010800.1-microbial-mat-metagenome-genome-assembly--contig:-NODE-10800-length-14515-cov-4.720668_pt1 | contig 14515 bp, 15 predicted proteins | sample MGYA00237777_ERZ505514 | MGnify/ENA primary metagenome ERZ505514 (study PRJEB26160, sample SAMN06269048) | microbial mat metagenome | isolation source: Oligotrophic lake microbial mat | place... | reverse complement strand
AGACCTCAAGCTTGTGGATGGCTTCCTCGGCTGGCGAAAAGCCCACCGAGGCGCTCGGATCGATGTAGCTGGCGTAGCCCACCAGCACCGCCGCCAAGCCAACCAAACTGTGCATCAACGCCACCAACTCGGGCATCTGCGTCATCTGCACGGTGCGGGCGGCATAGAGGCCGATGCTGCCGCCCAGCACCATGGCACCGATGATCCACGGAATGCCGGCCGCCGTGACACGGGGGCCAAAGATCGTCGCCAGCACGGCCAGGGCCATGCCAACCATGCCATAAAGATTGCCACGGCGCGAGCTCTCCGGATTGGACAAGCCGCCCAGGCTGAGGATGAAAAGTATCGTGGCTCCGATATAGGAGATGGTTGCCATCGTTGCGGACATGGAGTTCTACCTTTTATTTACGGAACATCGCCAGCATGCGCTGGGTGACGGCAAAGCCGCCGAACATATTGATCGCCGTGAGCACGATTCCGGCGAACGCCAGCGCGCGGATGGCCTCATCGGGCCGCGCATCGCTGCGCTCATGCTCGGTGGATCGCTCCTCGGGCACGTCGTGCTCATCCCGCTGTTCGATTGGATCGCGCAAGGTCTCTGCGCGACGCCCGGTGACGTCGCCTATACCTACACCCCGAACGATGGCGCCACGGGCGCGGAGGATGTCCACGGCCGGATGGCCGTCGTCGGCATGCGGGCAAACGATAACCCGGGGTTGGTACTGCCCAAGCAGGGCGGCAATTTTTTGCACACAGGCGGCCCAATGGCCGGGCTCTGATCGTTCGGTCGTCGGGGCGATGCGTTCCATCCCGAATTGCGTCTCTCCCGAGGCGCTGCACAATTCGAACGACAGGTAGTCGCAGCAGGCCCGTGCCTCCTGCCACCGGGCAGCCCGGCGCGCGTCGTTGCTGCCCAACGTGACGGCCACATTGATTACGCGCCAGCCTGCCTGGCTGCGCAAACGCCAGGGCAGCGCGCCGGCAATCGCCTCGTCGTCGGGATGTGGCGAAAACACCAGGCATACCGGTGCCGCCGACAAAGCCGGCGCCAGTGGCGCTGCTGCCGCCGCACGCATGTCTGCAGCACGGGCTGACCGCAGCAGCCCGTCAAACGCGCGGACGTAGTCAGCGAGCGCGTTGCGCATCGGCAAGAAACCCCGCGATGGCGCGGCTCACCAGGAAGGATCGGTGCTACCGACTCAACCCATGTGCAAGCCGCCATTGACGGAGAAATCGGCGCCGGTGGCGTATCCGCCCTCCTCGGATACCAGCCAGGCGATGATGGAGGCGATCTCACTCGGCTCGCCCAGGCGCTTGACTGGAACCGTCGCCACAATCTTGGCAAGCACGTCTTCCCGAATCGCCTTCACCATGTCGGTACCTATATAGCCAGGGCTCACGGTGTTGACGGTCACACCTTTGGTCGCAAGTTCCTGCGCCAGCGCCATCGAAAACCCGTGCATACCGGCCTTGGCAGCCGAATAGTTGGTCTGGCCAGCCTGTCCCTTCTCGCCATTGACGGAAGAGATGTTGACGATGCGGCCCCAACCTTTCTCGACCATGTCCGCCACCACCTGTTTGGTCACGTTGAACATCGAATTGAGATTGGTCTCGATCACTGCATCCCAGTCTTCGCGCGTCATCTTGATGAACATGCGGTCCTTGGTGATCCCGGCGTTGTTGACCAGCACATCGATGGGACCATGCTCGATTTTGGTCTTGGCAAAGGCGGCCACCGTGGAGTCCCAGTCGCCCACGTTGCCCACCGAGGCGTAAAACGTGTAACCCAGTGCCGTCTGTTCGGCAATCCATTTCGAATGGTCACGGGTGGGTCCGCAACCGGCAATGACCTTCAGCCCCTCCTTGTGAAGGCGTTGGCAGATGGCCGTTCCAATGCCACCCATGCCACCCGTAACGTACGCAATTTTTTGAGCCATGATCGTTCTCCGTTGTTGATTTGTCTGCGGTTTCGCCGTTCAGCGTTCGATGGTGAGCGCCACTCCCATGCCACCGCCAACGCACAATGAGGCAATTCCTTTGCGGGCATCGCGGCGTTGCATTTCGTGCAGCAGCGTTACCAGTATGCGGCAGCCGGACGCACCGATCGGGTGACCGATGGCGATGGCGCCGCCATTGACATTGACCTTGCTGGTGTCCCAACCCATCTCCTTGTTGACGGCGCAGGCTTGTGCGGCAAATGCTTCGTTGATCTCAAGCAGATCGAGGTCTTGCGCCTTCCATCCGGCACGCTGCAAGGCTTTGGTCGAAGCCGGTACGGGCCCCATGCCCATATAGGCCGGGTCCAGTCCACTGGTGGCAAAACTCGCAATGCGTCCAAGTGGCGTCAAGCCCAGTGCAGCCGCCTTCCTTGCCGACATCACCATCACGGCAGCGGCCCCGTCGTTGAGGCCGGAGGCATTGCCCGCCGTCACACCACCCGCCTTGTCGAAGGCCGGGCGCAAGCCTGCCAGGGCCTCGGCGCTGGTCTTCTTGTTGATGAACTCGTCGGCGCTAAAAATGACTGGGTCGCCCTTGCGCTGCGGTATTGCCAAAGCGATGATTTCGTCCTTGAAACGCCCCGCCTCTTGCGCCGCCGCTGCCTTGTGCTGGCTGGCCAGCGCCAGCGCATCCTGCAGGTCGCGCCCGATCCCGTACTTGCGCGCAACGTTTTCGGCGGTGATTCCCATGTGGTACTGGTTGTATACGTCCCACAAGCCGTCCACGATCATGGAATCGACCATTTTCCAGTCGCCCATGCGTTGTCCGTCGCGCGAACCCATCAGCACATGGGGCGAGGCACTCATGTTTTCCTGCCCGCCGGCGATTACGATGTCGCTGTCACCCCACGCCACCGCCTGCGCCGCCAGCATGACGGACTTGAGCCCGGAGCCGCACACCGCGTTGATCGTCAAGGCCGGGGTGGCCTGGTTCAGGCCACTTTTCATCAAGGCCTGGCGCGCCGGGTTCTGGCCGGACCCGGCAGCCAGCACCTGCCCCATGATGACCTCACCGACCTGGTCCGCCTCCAGGCCACTGCGTTTGAGCACCTCGGCGATCACGGCTGCGCCTAGGTCTGGCGCCGCGATTTTGGCCAGGCTGCCGCCAAACTTGCCAACGGCCGTGCGCGCTGCTGAAACGATGACGATGTCTTCCATGGTGTCTCCAGAGATTAGAAGGAATGGGGGCTTTGGAATCTCAGGCGCGGGCCTTGACGTACCGTCCGGGCGCCGGCTCGATGGCTTTCAATTTACCGCGCCCGTATGACTTTGGCGCGACGACCTGTCTGCCAGCATGGGCTTTCAACCACGCCGCCCAGTCCGGCCACCAACTGCCAGGGTGCTCCTTGGCGCTGCCGATCCAGGCTTCGACCGTGGCCGGAAACTTGTCGGTGGGACCGATCCAATGGCTGCGCTTGTTCTTCGACGGGTGGTTGATCACACCGGCGATATGCCCGGAAGCACCCATTACAAAGCGCTTCTTCCCCGGCAGGTGCTGTGTTGACGCATAGGCGCCACCAATCGGAACAATATGGTCTTCCCGGGAGCCGTAGATGTAGACCGGGAGATCGAGTCGGCGAAGGTCGACTTTTTCGCCACACACCGTGGTCTTTGCAGGCTGTACCAGGCGGTTCTCCAGGTAGGCGTTGCGCAGGTACCAGGCATAGAACGGACCAGGCAGATTGGTGGCGTCGCTGTTCCAGTACAACAAGTCAAACGGCGCTGGCGTTTCACCCTTCAGGTAGTTGCCGACCACATAGTTCCAGACCAGGTCGTTCGGGCGCAAGAACGAAAAAGTGGCAGCCAGGTCGCTGCCCTTCATCATTCCGCCCTTTCCCATTTCTGCCTCCCGGCTCTTGACAAACGCCTCGTCAATGAACACATCCAGGATCCCGGTATCGCGGAAGTCCAGCAGTGTGGTGAGAAAGGTGGCACTGGCGACCGGCTTTTGGCCCCGCGCAGCCAACACCGCCAGCGCCGTGGCCAGGATGGTCCCGCCGACACAAAAACCCAGCGCGTTGATCGTCTTGCTGCCGCCGATCTCCTGCGTCAGGCTGATCGCCCGAATTGCAGCATCCTCGATGTAGTTGTCCCAGGTCCTGGTCGCCAGGCTGGCATCCGGGTTGCGCCAGCTCACCACAAAAGTGCGATGGCCCTGCTCCACGGCGTAACGGATAAAGGAATTCTCCGGTTGCAGGTCCAGGATGTAAAACTTGTTGATGCATGGAGGGATCAGCAAGAACGGACGCTCGAAAACCTTGGCCGTGAGTGGTTTGTACTCGATCAGTTGGAACAGTTCGTTCTCGAACACCACTGCGCCCTCGGACGTTGCCACATTGCGGCCGACCTCAAACAGCCGCTCGTCGGTCATCGACATATGGCCTTGCTGGATGTCCGACCACAGATTCTGCAGGCCCCTGGCGATACTTGCACCCTTGGATTCGATGGCCTTTTGTTGTGCCTCCACGTTGAATGCCAGAAAGTTGCTGGGTGAACTGGCGGCCATCCACTGCTCCACCGCAAAACGCACACGGGCGCGGGTTTTTTCGTCGGCTTCGACTGCGTCCGCCATGCCCATCAAGGTGCGCGCATTGAGCAAATAGCTGGCGGCCGTCAACGCTGCCGCCGGGTTGCTGCTCCAGGCCTGGTGGCTGAAGCGCTTGTCTACCAGCGGCACCTTTGCCTGTAGCATCTGCTGCCAAAGCTCGGATGCTTCGCCAAGGTACTGTTTCTGCAGCGCCGCCAGTTTCCCGGTCGAGAAAGCAAGCGGCGCCGCAGCGTCTGCGGGCTGTGTCGTTGCCGAAGGCACCAGACCCTGCAAGGACTGCATGGCCGTGGTCCAATTGCCGATAAATGCTTTTTGCATCTGCTCCACGGACTGGCGCCAGAATTCCGGGTTGATGTCGTTCACCGCGTCTCCTGAAGTTCACTGTGTGCTGGCGAGCACTTGAGTATCTCAGCTTTCATTCGCCGCGAAACCGGCATTCCTCAAATAAGCACATCCGTGTACATTGTTTTGATAGGCTGGCTGTATGTGGCCGTCATGATGGCCTTGGCCGAAGCCAGCAACAGCAACGGAACCGTGCTTGGCGCCATCGTTACCTTGGTCCTGTATGGCCTGTTGCCGGTGGGCCTTCTGGCCTATCTGATGGGCGCGCCGGCAAGGCGCCGGGCAATCCGCCAGCGGGAGGCGCAATCAGTCGAAACTGTGGCGCTGGCCGATCCAGATGCAGGCGGCCATGCGTCCACTGCCGCCGAGGGCAACGCTGTCGCGCCGGTGCGAAAAGAACCGTGACGGATTGCTGACCGTGCACCATGTGCGCGAGCCGTCGTTGCCATAAATCCGGGACACACCGAGCGCGTGCAGACGCCGCCGCGCCAGCGCCGGCAGGTCAGCCAGGAATTTGCCGCCTGGCAACGGCGCAAAGCAATGCCCCGCCCCAGGGTCGGTGGCAACAAAGGCCTGGCGGACTTCAGGACCGACTTCGAACGCCTGCGGTCCGATACATGGGCCAAGCCAGGCCAGCGTGCGTGTTGCCAGAACGGCATGATCTTCCTCGCCGCCATGGCGCGCGAGCAGCTGCGCGAAATGCGCGAAGCTGCGCTCGACGACACCACCAGCCAGGCCGCGCCATCCGGCATGCGTCGCAGCCACGACCCGGCCCTGGGTGTCGGTCCAGAGCACCGGCAGGCAGTCGGCCACGCGGACGGCGCAGACCACGCCGGGTACTGCGCTCACGCAGGCATCGGCCTCGATCAGGTGCTTGCTCTGAACGTCGGACGGACCGGGCAACTCGACACTGTGGACCCCATGTACCTGGCTGAGAAACACCGGCAAAGCGCCGACCGCGTCGCACAGTCGCTGGCGGTTGGTTTGCACGGCACTTTCGTCGTCGCCCACTGGGCGCCCCAGGTTGAAGCTGTCAAAAGGCGGCTTCGACACACCGCCGACGCGGGTCGTGAATACGGAGTGCACATGGGGCGGAGCCGGCCACACCGGTGCCAGCCAGTCGGGGTGCAGGGCCATCCAGGTCAGGCTTCAAAATCCGGGCATGCCGAGGGCTGCGCAGCCTGGAAGGCATCGAGACGCATGCATTCATCAAACACCGCCATCGTGCGCGACAGACCGGAAAAGTCACATTCAAAACGCCGACCGTTGAAAATTTGCGGCACCAGGCAACAGTCAGCCAAGGTCGGCGCAGCACCCCAGCAAAACCGGGATTCAGGCTGCTGCGCGAGTTGCCGCTCAAAACTGAGCAAGCCATCACGCACCCAGTGCCGGTACCAGGTGTTCTTCGCCTCTTCGTCGGCTTCAAGTTCCCGCACCAGGTACTTCAGCACCCGCAGATTGTTCAGTGGGTGGATTTCGCAGGCAATGCTTTGCGCCAACGCCCGCACGCGCGCCCGACCCGGCGCGTCTGCCGGCAACAAGGCGGGACTCGGATGGGTCTCGTCCAGATATTCGATGATGGCCATCGACTGCGAGAGTCGAAACGCACCGTCTTCGAGCAGCGGAACCAGCTGGTCGGCGGCCAATGCGGCGTAAGCCCCGCTCCTGTGGTCGCCGCGCGCGATGTGCACCGCGACATATTCGTAGGGCAGGCCCTTGAGCGCCAGCGCGATGCGCACCCGAAACGATGCAGACGAACGAAAATAGTTGTGCAGCTTCATGTGCGAAAGCATAAACCCATTGGCCGCGCAAGTGCAGTGTGTTGTACTCTGGATGCCACAAGCAGGGTCCGCCGGTCGGCGATTCGTGCAAGGTTCGCCTGGCCTGTGCAAGCCTGGTTGGCAGGGCCGCAAGCTGGCAGTGACTGTGCGGACCATGGCGGGTGTGCTTCTAGCGCGCCGCCTGATCGTTTGGGACTTCATGCGGACCATCGCGCGTGCGACTGCTTCTGGATTGATTTTTGGCGTGCCCCAAGACGCCGTGCGTAGGATCGCGCGTGCGACTGCTTCTGGTGTGCCGACGCTACTGCATCGACACTGTGGTTGGCGTGCCACCTCTGTCGCAAACGCGAACCGGCCTTGCGCCCAGTCACAACCAGCCCACGGCCTCGGGGCGGGTCTCTGCTTGCCGATGGCGAAACCAAGCCGATCTCGCGGGCGTGGGGGGTAGCTGTGCCGAGGCGCTGAACGGTTTCGCGCATGCCCGGAGGTCACCCACCCCAGCCAGGGTGGTCGCGCCAAACCCATGGTTTGCTGCAGCAGTATCTGCGCGAGACCGCAAGCGACACGGTGCGGACACCGGCCGCGCTGACCTTGGGCGGTGGTCTTGAGTACCAGGCCGCGTGCGACACCAAACCGGCAGGCTAAACTCGATCGCCCACACGGTCCACCGATGTCCGTTGTTGCCACTTTTTTTCCAGGGTCCCCGATGCTGCATCCCAAAGCCCGCGCACTGCTTGACTTCATGCGAGACAGCGGCGTTGCGCCGACCCACACGCTGGAACCCGCCGATGCGCGCCGCCTGTACCGGGAGCGGCGCTCGGTGACACAGCCCGATCCTCCGGTGGTGGCCCAGTCACTGGATCTGCAGGCGCAGGGACCACACGGACCGATCGCTCTGCGGCTGATCAAACCCATTTTGCCGCGCCACGTCGACGCCACGTCGCCCTTGCCCGTGCTGGTGTATTACCACGGCGGGGGCTGGACCATCGGCGATCTGGACACCCACGACACCTTGTGCCGCGAACTGGCGAACGCCGCCGCCTGCGCAGTGCTTGCGGTCGACTACCGGATGGGTCCGGAGCACCGCTTCCCGTGCGCCGTCGACGATTGCATCGCGGCCACCTACTGGTGCCGGGACCACGCCGCGCGTCTGGGTCTGGACCCTCAACGCATCGCAGTAGGTGGTGACAGCGCCGGCGGCAACCTTGCGGCCGTGGTGGCGCTTGCAGCACGCGACGCGGCCGACCTGCCGCTGGCCTTTCAGCTGCTGATTTACCCTGCCACCGACATGCGCTGCGGGGCACCCTCGCACACCAGCAATGGCCAGGGTTACCTGCTCACCCGCGACACCATGGCCTACTTTCATGACCACTACATTGACAACGTGGCGCATGACCTGGACTGGCGCGCATCCCCCCTGTTGCACCCGGACCTGTCCGGCCTGCCCGATGCATTCGTATTGACCGCCGGCTTCGACCCGCTGCGCGACGAAGGGCTGCAGTACGCGCAGCGTCTGACGCTGGCCGGCAACCGCGCCACCCATGTCTGCTTCGAGCGCCAGATCCACGGTTTCATCACCATGGGCCGCGTAATCGATGAGGCCAATGCAGCGGTCGTGATGTGTGCGGCGCAACTCGCGCGCGCCCTGCGTCCATGAGGGCCGAACAAAACGAACTGGTGACCCGGATCGGGCCTGGCACCGCCTGCGGCACGCTGTTGCGCCACTACTGGCAACCGGTGGCCCTGCGCGATGAGTTCGACGCCGCGCTGGACCCGGCGATGGCGCTTCGGCCGGTCAAGGGGGTGCGCCTGCTCGGGCAGGATCTGGTCCTGTTCCGCGACCAGGGCGGCCAGTTTGGCCTGCTTGACCGCGACTGCCCGCACCGCGGAGCCGATCTGTCGTTCGGTCGCCATGAGGGCGACGGCCTGCGTTGCCCATTCCATGGCTGGAAGTTCGACACGCAGGGGCGTTGCCTGGAGACACCCGGTGAGCCCGATGCCCCGGTTGGTCGGCGCCTGTGCGAGCGCATCACCCAGCGCAGTTATCCGGTACAGGAACGCGGCGGCGTGTTGTTCGCATGGTTGGGCGATCCTGGCTCGCGCGCGCCGTTGCTGCCGGCGTTTGACTGTTTCAGTGCGCCTGCCAGCCACAGCTTCGCATTCAAGGGCCTGTGGAACTGCAACTGGCTGCAGGCGGTGGAAGTCGGTATCGACCCGGTGCATCCGTCGTTTCTGCACCGGTTCTTCGAAGACGAAGCGCTCGGCATGCACTATGGCAAACAGTTTCGTGCGGCCAGCGCGGGCACGGTCGACGGCGAGGCGTGGCCGATGTCGCGCGTGATGCGTGAGTGTTTTCAACCCGATATCCGGTTCGAAGCCAAGGATTGGGGCATCCAACTCACCACCTTGCGCCGCATCAGCGACACGCTGACGCACGTGCGGGTTACCCAGTCGCTGTTCCCACAGGGTTTTGTGATTCCCTTGTCCGAGACCATGACGATCACGCAGTTCCATGTGCCGGTGGACGATACCCATACCTACTGGTACTCGCTATTTACCAGTTTCGACAAGCCGATGGACAAAGAAACGATGCGCCAGCCGCGGCTGGCAGCGGTCACGCTGCCCGACTACCTGCCCACGGCGGGCCGCCACAACCGCTGGGGTTTTGACGCGCAGGACCAGCAGTCCCGCACCTATTTGGGCATGGGCGACGCGGACATCAACGTGCACGACCAGTGGGCGGTGGAAAGTATGGGCGCGATCGCCAACCGAAGCCGCGAGCATCTGGGTAGCACCGACAAGGTCATTATTGCGAACCGGCGCGCGCTGCTGCAGGCAATCGAGGCGGTGCGCAGCGGCGCTGGCGCGCCCGGAATGGCAAATCCCGAAATTGCCGCACAGTTGCCGCCGGTGGACACGGTGGACGGCATCGCGCCTGCACATGCCTGGGACACTTTCTGGCGTGACGCAGCCGCCGCAAAACGCGCCAACGCGCCCTGGACGGCCAATCCTGCAGAGTCCAGGCCATGAGCGGTTTCGCGCAGCGCTGCGGCATCGACAGCCCGGCTCGGCGCCAGGCCATTGCCGCAGCAACCGAACGGATTGCGCGCAGCGGCGTGGAACTGGTGCGTTTCTGCTGGTGCGACCAGCATGGCATGTTGCGCGGCAAGACACTGGTCGCCAGCGCGGCGGCAGTTGCCATGCAAGACGGTATCGGCATGGTCAGCACCTTGCTGCTGAAAGACAGTTCCGACCGCACCGCGTTCAACGTCTTCGAGCCGGCCGCAATGACCGGATTGCCAGGCTTTGTCGGCGCTGCCAATCTGATGCTGTTGGCCGACCCTGAGAGTTACCGGCAACTGCCCTGGGCCAGCCACATCGGCTGGGTCCAGTGCCAGCCCTGGTTTGCCACTGGCGAACCAGTGCCAATCGACACGCGGCGCATCCTGCAACAGGCTCTGGCAGAGCTGGCCCAGGCCGGGTATGGCATGCGGTGTGGCCTGGAAGTGGAGTTCCATATTTACCGCATGCTGGCGACACCCGGTGCGCCGCAGCCGCATCTCGACCCCGAACAGGCCGCATGGCCGGGACAGCCACCTGCAGTGGAGCTGATCCACCCGGGCTACAAGCTGCTCGACGAAGCCTGGTCCGACATGGCGGACGCGGCCTTGCGCATCGTCCAGCAGACCGCGCAGTCGCTTGGTCTGCCGCTGTTGTCCCTGGAGATAGAACTTGGCCCGAGCCAGGTCGAAGCCGTCTTCGACGCCACCGACGCGCTGCGCGCGGCCGACAACATGGTGTTGTTTCGCAATGGCGTGACGCAGGCCCTGCGCCGCGCTGGCTACCACGCCAGCTTCATGTGCCGCCCGCCATTTCCCAACATCATGTCCAGTGGCTGGCATTTGCACCAGTCCCTGGTCGACGCAGGCAACGGCCGTAACCTGTTCGCGTTGGAAACCGCAGCAGCCACCTCCGACCCGGGCGACGCGCGATCGTTTCTCTCTCCCAGCGCCACACACTACCTGGCCGGTTTGCTGGCGCACGCGCCGGGCAGCAGTGTTTTTTGTACGCCGACGGTCAACGGATATGGGCGCTTTCGTCCGAACGCGATGGCACCCCGGTCGGTGGTCTGGGGTCGCGACAACCGTGGCGCCCTGTTGCGCGTGATCGGCAGCCCGGGTCGCATGGGAGACGACTTTGTGACAGACCCGGCAACCCGCATCGAAAACCGCCTGGGTGAACCGGCTGCCAATCCCTATTTGTACATGGCGTCGCAGGTGTTCTCCGGACTCGACGGAATACGGCGCGCACTGGTGCCGCCGCACGCCAGTGAGCGCCCCTACCAGGAAGGACTCGTTCGCATCCCTGGCAGTCTGGGCGAAGCGATCACCGCCTTGCAGGCTGACACGGTTTTGGTACAGGCGTTTGGTGCCAGTTTTGTGGACTATCTGTGCACCCTCAAACGCAGCGAAGTCGCGCGCCACGATGCAGCCCAGGACAAAACCGACTGGGAGCGTCGCGAGTACTTCAGCCGCTTCTGAGGCCTGAGCCGAGCGCCGCAGAAATCGTCGTAGACTCAGCGCCTGACTACGGCCATCCCATTCCGACGATGACGAAACAACCGATTATTGGCATCCAGCCGCTGGGCTCCCGGTGGCCCACCATGGACCCTTTTCTGTTCTGCGTGTACCACGACGACGCCTACCCGCGTGGCAATGCGGACCTGGGGCCGGACGCACCGCTGGACGGGCGTGACCTCGGACAGGACTTCGCCGGCAAGGACGGCTGGCGCATGTACCACGGCACCTCGGTGCCGGGTTTCCCGTCCCATCCCCACCGCGGCTTCGAAACCGTGACCATCGTGCGCGAGGGCCTGATTGACCACTCCGACTCACTCGGAGCAACGGCACGTTTCGGCGGTGGCGATGTGCAGTGGCTGACGGCCGGGCGCGGTATCGTGCATGCCGAGATGTTTCCGCTGCTCGACCGGGAACGTCCGAACCGGCTGGAGCTGTTCCAGATCTGGCTCAACCTGCCCTCCAGCCACAAGATGGTGGAACCTCGTTTCACCATGTTCTGGTCCGAACAGATACCGCACCACGCATTCCACGATCACACGGGCCTGGTGACCCACGTTTCGTGTATTGCCGGCGCCTTTGGTGATCCCGCCATGGGCGCCCCACTGGCGCCGCCGCCCGATTCCTGGGCGGCGCAACCGGGCTCTGATCTGGCGATCTGGACGATCCGGATGCAAGCCAATGCGACCTGGACGCTGCCAGCGGCCACCGGGCCGGGCACGCGCCGCGGCCTGTATTTTTTCAAGGGTCGGGGACTGACTATTGGTGCCCAGAGTGTGTCTGAAAACGCTGCGCTGGAGTTGCGCTGCGACGCGGACCTGCTGCTGCACAACGGTTCCGAGCCTTCGGAGATGCTGGTGCTGCAGGGAAAACCCATCGCCGAGCCGGTTGCGCAATACGGGCCGTTCGTCATGAACACGCAAGCCGAAATCCAGCTGGCGTTCGCGGACTACCGGCGCACCGGGTTCGGCGGTTGGCCCTGGAGCGACAGCGCGCCGGTGCATGGCAAGCAGCCCAGACGTTTCGCCACGCACGCCGATGGCCGCAGCGAGCAGTTGCAGATTCAGACCCAGTCCGCCCTGGAGGAGTAAGCCCCGTGATTCTCGAACTAGCCGACATCCGTATCCGTGCCGGCGACAACGCCGCCTTCGAAGAAGCCCTCGAAAGGGGTCTGAAGACGGTGATCAGCCGCGCGCAGGGATTCCAGGGCTTCACGGTCCACCGCGGGATCGAGAACAGCGAGCGCTATGTCCTGCAAATTTCCTGGGACTCGCTGGAAGACCACACCGTGGGATTCCGGGAGTCGGCACTGTTCCCGCAATGGCGTGCCATCGTGGGCCCGTTTTTCGCAAGCCCGCCCAGCGTCGAACACTTCGAACTGGCCACCAAGTCATCCTGAGTTCAACTTTCCGTCCGGTGATCAACATGCGTTTTGTGTTTCCGCCTGCACCCGTCGTGTCGGTTCCCGTTGTGGGACGCGACGAGCACTTTGCAGTGCACCGCATCTACTGCGTCGGTCGCAACTACGAGGAGCACGCCAGGGAAATGGGTTTTACCGGCCGCGAGCCGCCGTTCTTTTTTCTGAAACCAGCCGACGCGATCGTGGTGGTCGCTCCCGGTGAAACCGCCAACATGGCCTACCCAAGTCTGACCGACAACCTGCACCACGAGATCGAACTGGTCGTGGCAATCGGCACTGGCGGCAAAAACATCCTGGCGGCAAATGCCCTGCAGCATGTTTATGGTTATGCGGTCGGGCTGGACATGACACGGCGCGACCTGCAAAACGACATGAAGAAACAAGGTCGCCCCTGGTGCATCGGCAAGGCCTTCGACCAGTCAGCGCCGATTGGACCAATCACTCCGGCAGCCCAGGCTGGCGATGTCGCGCAGGCGGAAATCTTCCTGCAGGTCAACGGGTCCGAGCGGCAACGCAGCCGGGTTTCCAGGTTGATCTGGAACATCAGCGAGACCATCGAGCATCTGTCGGCGGCCTGGGAATTGCAGGCGGGCGACCTGATCTACACCGGCACGCCGGAAGGCGTCGCTGCCGTGGTGCGTGGCGACACGCTGGTCGGTGGTGTCGGCGAACTGGTGCCGATCACCGTCAGAGTTCAGTGAAGACCCTGGAACTTCTGGCCAAGGCCTGCGCAGTGATCGGGGGTGGATTGCTGACACTGATTACCTTGATGACCTGCGCCAGTCTGATCGGCCGCAATACGGTTGGCATCACGCTGGCAGGCGACTTCGAATTGACCGGCGTGGCGGCTGGCGCGGCGATTGCACTTTTCCTGCCCTTGTGCCAGGTCCGGCGCGGCAACATCATCGTGGACTTTTTCACTTCCAACGCTGCCGCCTCGACGACTGCCGCGCTGGACCGTTTCGGCGCGCTTTTGCTGGCCATCGCCATGGCATTGATGGCCTGGCGCAGCACCCTGGGTGGACTGAATGCCTACACCACCCACTCTGGAACCATGATGCTCGGGTTTCCGGAATGGGTGGTTTATGCATGTATCGCGCCAGCCCTGGCCTTGACCGCAATGATTGCTCTGGCCCAGGCTGTGCAAGGTTCCGGCGAGGACGTGCAACCTTGAGCCCGTTGCTGCTAACCCTGATGATCTTTGCCATCATGCTGGGACTGATGGCGATCCGCACGCCGATCGCGATTGCCATGTTTACCGCTGGCTGCATCGGCTACGTGACGCAGGCGGGCTGGTCGCCACTGGCGAATTTCCTCAATTCGCAGGCATTTGCGCGTTTTGCCAGCTACGACCTGTCGGTGATCCCGCTGTTCATCCTGATGGGACACTTTGCCACGCAAGGCGGCATATCCAAAGCCCTGTTCCGCTTTGCCAGCGCCGTCATGGGCCGCTTCAAGGGTGGCCTGGCGATGGCGGCGGTGCTGGCCAGTGCCGCATTCGGCGCTATTTGCGGCTCCTCCGTCGCGACTGCGGCCACGATCACCTCGGTCGCCTTGCCAGAAATGAAGCGCCACGGTTATTCGGGGCGCCTGTCAACCGGCACCCTGGCCGCCGGTGGCACCTTGGGCATCCTGATCCCGCCATCCGTTCCGCTGGTCATTTATGCCATCCTGGCCGAGCAGAACATCGCCAAGTTGTTCGCCGCCGCAATGATCCCGGGCCTGATCGCGATGCTGGGTTACATGGCGGCGATTGCGGTGTATGTGCGCCTGGTTCCCGGCCATGCGCCGGAGCAGAACACCTGTCTCTTATACACATCTGACGCTGCCGACGAATAGAGAGGTGTAGA
>ENA-ORBV01010799-ORBV01010799.1-microbial-mat-metagenome-genome-assembly--contig:-NODE-10799-length-14516-cov-5.355634_pt1 | contig 14516 bp, 11 predicted proteins | sample MGYA00237777_ERZ505514 | MGnify/ENA primary metagenome ERZ505514 (study PRJEB26160, sample SAMN06269048) | microbial mat metagenome | isolation source: Oligotrophic lake microbial mat | place... | reverse complement strand
CGGCAACGCAAACGCCGCGGTCTTGCCGGTGCCGGTCTGCGCCAGCCCGATCACATCCCGCCCCTCCAATACCGGGGGAATCGCCCGCAGTTGGATCGGGGTCGGATCCACATACCCCATCGCCTGAATGCCCTGCAGCACGTCCTTGGAAAGCCCGAGTTCTTCAAAAGCCATAAACGACAACCCTCGTCGCCTCCCGCGCGGATATCGATGAAAATCGTTTCCCGCGAGGAGCCCGGCATGGCGCCGAGAGCTTCGAGAGCCACCTGACCTGGACGCCCTGTCGGACCGATGGGATCAATCGGACCCCTGCCACCAATGCCGCCCACACCAACTCCCGGGCGGCTGTCTACCACACGCCCCTCGTGCAACCCCGTAAAATCCGGTCAACGCCCCCTGCGAAAAGGATGTCCTGCGAAAAGGATGTCCCCTGCGAAAAGGATTGGCGTGGCCGGGCCCGATCCCTAACATTGACGATTCCATGGACCCTGAACTCGCGAAACTCCTCGAAGCCGGTAAGCTCACCCCCTCCCAAGCCGGCACACTGGAGCACCTGATCCCGGGCGCCTGGTGCCAACACAAAAGCTGGGGGTTCGGGCGGGTCGCCGAGCGGAATCTGGTGCTGAACCGATTGGTGATCGATTTCACCTCGAAGAAAGGTCATCTCATGCAGCCCGGCTATGCGGCCGACACGCTCTCACATCTCCCCGACGATCACATCCACGTACGCGTCCGCACCGAACCCGACACCGTGCGGGCCGAGGCGCTTGCCTCACCCGAGACCCTGACCCGGATCCTGCTGACCGGCCTGGGGGGTGCCGCCACGGTCGATCAAATCGCGACCACGCTCGCACCAGCCCTGCCCGATGCCGAATTCCGCAAATGGTGGATCTCCGCCCGCAAACGCCTCGCCGCCGACGGTCACTTCGAACTGCCCGCGAAAAAGCCCGAGCCCGTCCGACTGCGGGAGATCCCCGTCTCGCGCGGCGATGAGTTGCTGACCGCCTTCGCGAATGCCCGGCAAACCAAGGACCAGGCCGCCGCTCTTGACGCCATTCTGAAGGACCCGACCGTCGTTCGCGACCATGCCGCGGCCATCCTCCCGCGCGTCGAGGAGATCGCCACGCGCAATCTCCGCATGAATCCCGCGCAGGCACTCGAATTCCTGCTCGTTCGCGATGAACTGCGCGCGGGAGTTCCGGACGCACCCGCACCGGGGCTGACCCTCGGCGATGCGCTCAGCCAGCTCGACCGCCAGTTGCCCGACGTGCTGGCCAAGGTGCCCGCGGCCAAGGTGCGCCGGTTGATCTCCGCGCTCCCCGAGGCGTTCGGCCCGGGCTGGGAGGACCGTTCCATCGCCCTGATGCTCCGGACCGGCATCCGCGTGGTCGGCGAAATTGCCCGGTTGCTGCAGGACCGCGGCGAACACCCCCGTCTGCGCGCCTCCCTCCAGCGATGGATCAACGAACGCTCGGTCACCTCGGAGATCCTCCACTGGCTCTGCAAACACCGCCAGGGCGAGTTCGGCGACCTCATCGAACCGACCCTGCTCGGTGCCATCATCGCCAGCCTCGAACGGGATCAGATGAGCGAGTCCGGCCGCGGCGGCGCCAAACTGCACGATCTGGTCATGGAAGACCGCGACCTCGTCTCCGACCTGCTCGCCGGCGCTCCGGTCGAGGCCGCCCGCGAACAACTTCGCCGGCTGATCTCCACCCCGGCCTTCGACGAACTCGACAAACGCTCGCTCATCGCACGTTTCGTCAAACAACACCCCGAACTCCAGGCCATGATCAGCGGCGAGGAAGGCGGCGAAACCCAGCAGGGCGCCCTCGTCGTCTCCTGGAAAAGTCTCGAACGCCGCAAGACCGAGTACGAAGACCTGGTCAACAAACGGATCCCCCAAAACTCGCAGGAAATCGCCCTCGCCCGCTCCTACGGCGATCTGCGCGAAAACTTCGAATACAAAGCCGCCAAGGACATGCAGGTCGTCCTCATGAAGCGGAAATCCGAACTCGAATCTGAACTCGGCCGATCCCGCGGAACCGACTTCGAAAATCCCGACACCACCCAGGTGTCCATCGGCACCGTCGTCACCGTCCGCGACACCTCCACCGACGAAATCACTGTCTACACCGTGCTCGGGGCCTGGGACAGCGCCCCGGAACGCAATGTGATTTCCTACCTCACCGTTATCGGGCAGGCGCTGCTCGGGCGCAAACCGGCCGAGCCCGCGGATCTCACCACCGAACACGGACCGCGCCATGTCGAAATCGTGGGAATTCGCGCTTTCAAACCGGACGAGGATTACACACTCTAATATCGACGGGGCCGCCACCCGGCGCCCCCGCCGATCCTCCACCAACACCACCCAAACTTCTCTACTTCTCCCATGTCACTCAGCTCCATCAGCAATCTCGTTGCCCGTGAAATCCTCGACTCGCGGGGCAACCCGACCATCGAAGTCGACGTCGAACTCGCCGGTGGCGCCGTCGGCCGGGCCGCGGTCCCCAGCGGTGCCAGCACCGGCGAACACGAGGCTTGGGAACTTCGCGACGGCGAGAAAACCCGCTACCTGGGCAAAGGCGTCCGGAAAGCGGTCCACAGCGTTCACTCGATCATTGCCCCCGCCCTGCGCGGCACCGACGCCCTCGATCAGGTCAGCGTCGACAAGACCATGATCGCACTGGACGGCACCCCCTCGAAGAAAAAGCTCGGCGCCAACGCGATCCTCGGCGTCTCGCTCGCCACCGCCCACGCCGCCGCCGCCCAACTCGGGGTGCCGCTTTTCAAGTATTTGGGCGGACCCAACGCCAAGGTGCTCCCGGTGCCGATGATGAACATCCTCAACGGCGGCGCCCACTCGGACGCTCCGATTGATTTTCAGGAATTCATGGTCCTGCCCAAAGGGGCGGCCTCCTTTTCGGAAGCACTCCGGTGCGGCACGGAAATTTTCCACGCCCTCAAGGGGGTGCTCAAGGAGCGCGGCCTGTCGACCGGCATTGGTGACGAGGGCGGATTCGCCCCGAAACTGGACGGCGCCGAGGACGCCCTCGAATCCATCGCCGCCGCCGTGAAGCGGGCCGGTTACAAACTCGGCAAGGACGTCTTCATCGCGCTGGATGTCGCCGCCAGTGAGTTCTTCGACGCCAAATCGAAGCGATACATCTTCAAGAAATCCGATGGCTCGAAGCGCAGTGCATCCGACATGGTCGCCTACCTCGCGGAACTCGCCGGAAAATACCCAATCGTCTCCATCGAGGATGGCTGCGCCGAGAACGACTGGGCCGGCTGGAAAACCCTCACCGATCGGCTCGGCGATTCCATCCAGCTCGTCGGGGACGACCTGTTCGTGACCAATGTCGAGTTCCTCCGCAAAGGCATCAGCCAGGGGGTCGGCAACTCGATCCTGGTCAAGGTCAACCAGATCGGCACGCTCACCGAGACCCTCGACGCCATCGAACTGGCCAGGGAAAACGGTTACACTGCGGTCATCAGCCATCGCTCGGGTGAAACCGAGGACACCACCATCGCCGATATCGCCGTGGCCACCAACGCCGGCCAGATCAAGACCGGATCCCTCTGCCGGAGCGATCGCGTGGCCAAGTACAATCAACTCCTCCGCATCGAGGAAATGCTCGGCAAGAACGCCATCTATGGCGGCAAGATGAAGTGAAATCCGCCGAAGAGACCGGACCGCGCAGGGGAGTCGTGGGCGCCCTCAACCGGGCGCTGCGCGTCCTGATCGTCCTCGCGATATTCACGGTCATCGGCGTGATGTTCATCCCGGAAATCCAGCGGCACCGCCAGGAACGGGCCGCCCTCCAAAAACTCGAGTCGGAAGTTCAGGAACGCGAAACCGCCCTCGCGGCGCGCACGCGCGAATTGCAACTAATCCGGAACGACCCCGCCTATGTCGAGGTGCTCGCCCGCGACAAACTCGATCTCATGAAAGAGGGCGAAACCATTTTTCGTATCGACCCGAAAGCCCTGACCCCCGAGAAATCGCCCGTCCCCTGAAAAAACTGAGCCGAGCCCCGCTCAGGGATTCCGGCTCGCGGTCTGTGTGGGGGCGCTGAGGATGAAGAGATCGCTGACAATGTTGAGCGCCTCCGCCCGTTCGGCGTCGAAATTCGGTGGCTCCTCTTCCCCGGCTTCTTCCTTGGGAGCATCCTCCGCTTTGGCGGGCCTGGCTTTCTCCTTTTCCTTTTCGAGAACCGAGGCGAGCTGGAGGCCGGGCTGGTCCACATTGTCGAGCGTGATCGCGTAAATCTGCTCCCCCACGGCGGGGAGTGCCTTTCGCTCGGCATTTCGACGATCGCGACGCTGCTTTTCCTCGTCGCGCTCCCTGCGGCGGATCGCCTCGTCGAGCGCCAGTGCATTGGCCGCCAGTCGCTCCTTCAACCGCTCGATGTCCTCCAGCACATACCGAAATTCACGCGATTTGCCGACCCGCTCGGTCGATCTGCGGCGCAACTCGTTAAGGGGCAACGCCGTCGACGAAGTTTTGTCCACACGCAACGGCTCCACTTCATCGAACGGCAGCGGATCACGCATCGCGGCCTCGCCAACCTCGGGATTATCGGTCACGGACGGCAGCCGGATGTCCGACAGCACTCCCCGTAACTGCGTGGAATCCCCCGAGACACGGTAGAACTGCTGGATGGTCAGCTTGAGCGCACCCGCCTTCTGCGGATCCCCCCCGATGGGCGGCAGGAATCGTGCGAGGTCGAGCATGGTCTGCACCGTCCCTTTTCCGAACGTGCTCTCATCCCCGACAATCACGGCCCGCCCATAGTCCTGAAGCGCCCCTGCAAAAATCTCGCTCGCGGAGGCACTGAGTCGACTGGTGAGAACCACCAGCGGACCCTCGTAACCGAGGCTCGGATCGACGTCGCGGGAGACCTTGATCTCGCCCGATGAATCCTTTGCCTGCACCACCGGGCCCGACCGGATGAAGAGCCCCGTGAGATTCACCGCCTCCTCGAGGGAGCCGCCGCCGTTCCGCCGAAGATCGATGACCAGGCCCCGAATCCCCTCCTGCTTCAGCCGGGCCAGCAACCGCGCCACGTCCCGCGTGGTGCTGGTCGATTCCTTGCCACGGGTCCGGTTCAGGTCGGCATAGAACGAGGGAAGCGTGATCCAACCGAGCCGCTCCGAACTCCCGTCGGGCCGGGTCCGCTCAATAATCTCCGCCTTGGCCTCCTGCTCCTTCAGTTTGACTTCATCCCGGATGATCTCCACCAACTTGCGCTGGGCCACGTCGGCGCCGACAGTGGGCACGACCTGGAGCCGGACTTTCGTTCCCTTCTTGCCGCGGATCAGCTCGACCACCTTGTCGAGCTTCATGTCGACCACATCCACGAACGGGTCGTCGCCCTGCGCCACTCCCGAGACCCGATCTCCAACCCTTAAGCGCCCGTCCATCTGTGCGGGACCGCCCGCCACCAGATCGGTGATGCGGGCGTAGCCGTCCTCCGACCGGAGCACCGCGCCAATGCCCACCAGCGAAAGCTTCATGCTGATCTCGAAATTCGTGAGCTCCGACGGCCCGAGATACTCGGAATGCGGATCGTAAACGTAGGCGAGGGCGCTGAGAAATCCATTGATCACATCCTCGCGATCCAGGCCGTGCAGGTTGCGAAGGGCCTGGTTGTAGCGGCGATCGATCACCTTCTCCGGCGGATCGACCGCCTGTTCATCGAGCTTTTCCTGCAACAGTTCGTTGCGCAACCGGTTCTCCCAAAGCAAGTCGGATTCGGCCGCATCCTTCGGCCAGGCGGCCTTCTGGCGGTTGATTTCCACAGTGGCACCCGGACTGGGCGGGCCAAGCTTCGCGAGCCGTTCCTTGATCCAGGCCACCCGGTTCTCGACCCGCTTCGCATACAGTCCCTGGATCTCGTACGCGGCCTTGGGGTTGCCGAGCAGAATGTAGTCATCGAGCTCGGTCTCGTATTTCCCCTCGAGCAGATCGACGTCCTCCTGCGTGAAATAGAGGCGGTTGTAATCCAGGTTCTCCAAATACATCCGGAGCAGACGCCGCGAAATGTCGTCCCCCAGCGGACTGCGCCGGAAATGCCCCTGCTCCAGCAGCTTCGCCACCGAGATCATCACCTGACCGGCGTCAGGCGGTGTCGATCCATCCGCCGCGGCCTTGCCTTGAAGCGACGCGGCAGCGAACCACACTGCACAGACGCACGCGGAGAATCGCCGGAAATGGATTGTCATGGATGGGCGTCCCCGTGGAGACTGCAAGTCCATGGCCGGGAACAATTGGCTGACACCCTACACCGGAGGCGCGTTCGACACAAACGCCTTTCTGGCAGAACTCGCCGACGGCACCCTGCTGGTCGATGCCCCCGAGGGAACCGCCTCATGGATTCACCGACTCGGGCGCAAAGTGGACCTGCTCTTCCTCACCCACGGCCACTTCGACCATGTCTGGGACGCCGCCGCCGTGACCGCGGAACACGGTTGCCCGGTCGTGTGCCACGCCGACACCCTCCCCATGGTGAGCGACCCGGAATATTTCACCAAAATCGGATTTCCTTTCTCCATCCAACCCCTGACCACCCCGCCCCACCTGATCGGCGAAACCGATTCGGAGCAATTTCTGGGCACCCCGTGCCAGGTGCTGCTCGTCCCCGGCCACTGCCCGGGCAGCCTCTGCCTGCTGCACAAGGAACGCCGGGTGCTCTTCGGGGGGGACGTGTTGTTCGCCGGTGGCGTGGGCCGCTGGGACCTCCCGGCCGGGGATGGACCCCTTCTGTTTCGCGGCATTCGCGAGAAGCTGTTCCCGCTCGGGGACGACATCACCGTGCTGCCCGGCCATGGTCCTTCCACCACAATCGGCGAGGAACGGACCTCGAACCCGTTCGTGGGCGACGGAGTTCAAGCCTGAACTGGAGACCGAATCTAACCGGAGGGCGTTGGTAAAAGCCGCGGTCGGCACTACCGCGTCAGCATCCCCTTGTCCGCCGCACCGGCATTCGCCCGCGCCTCCTTGGCGAGACGGGCCATCTCACCGACCGTTTTCGTCGGGAGTCGGGCCGCCCCCTTCCCGTTGCGCGTTTTGACCCGCGTTCCCTTTCGCGCATGCGCGGCGAGCCGGCGACGCGCAGCCGGGATCTCGTCCTTGTACTGCGGCAGCCACTTCGCCTGGGCGACGAGCAACTCATCGGTCATCTGCCACACCTCCTCCGGATCACACACGGCACCGACCAGCGGATCGTGCAGCATCGCCTGTTTGAGCAGGGTCACGTCACCCCGCACCGCGGCTTCCATCCCCATCTCCTGAACCCGGACGGATGCGGCGCAGGTCGCGGCGCAGGCAAGCGGCAACCGACCGACCACCGGCATCTGAACGCCGGATCGATCCACAAACCCCGGGATCTCGATGACACACCCGTCGGGCAGATTCGGGATGTGGCCGCGATTCGCGACATTGAAGTGTCCGCGATACACGCGCCCGGTCTCCAGCGCCTCAATGATCCACGACCCATGCTCCTCGCTGCGATGGGCAGGCCCCAGTTTCGGGGCGGGTTCCTTGAGCCAGTTGGGGAAGTCCGTGTCGAACCAATTCCGGCCCTCGGTGCAGACGCGCAGATACCCGCCGGTCTCGCCGTTGATCCATGAGGAAAGATCGATCCATTTGCGAATGTCGCCCGCGCGCTTGCGATACCACGGGAGGTATTCGCTCAGGTGCCCGTTGGATTCGGTGCTGTAATAGCCAAACCGCCGCAACACATCGATCCGGACCTTCTCGGACTTCACATACTCGGGATGCGCCTCGAACAACTCGAGCAACGAGGGCACCCGCACGCGCCGGCCCTCGATCACCCGCCTCTTTCCGGCATCGCCGATGAAATCGATGCCGCGCCATTTGACCCCGACAAACCACGTCTGGTGATTGATCCCCGAAGCAATCACGTCCACCTCGCGCCGGTGCATTCCGGTTGCGAATCCCCAGCGCGGACGCAGGCGCTCGCCGGGTGTCACGTAGTCCTTCGGGAGGCGGCCGGTCTGTTTGGCCCAGATTTCAATGCAATGCGCGATCTGCCAGTGCGCGCCCTGCACGCCGTGGCACAGCCCGATCGTCGGCACTCCGCCATACCGGTTGCAGGCCCACGTGTTCATGGCCATGGGGTTCGAGTAGTTCAGCAGCAGCGCCCCGGGCTTCGCCACCTCGCGGATGTCCCGGCAGAACTCGATCAGCGCCGGGATGGTGCGCTGCGCATACATCAGCCCGCCCGCGCAGAGCGTGTCGCCCACGCACTGGTCCACCCCGTATTTCAGCGGGATGTCGATGTCGGTCTGAAACGCCTCGAGCCCCCCCTGCCGGATCGTGCAGAGCACATAGTCCGCCCCCGCGAGCGCCTCGCGGCGGTCGGGAGTGGTCTCGACGCGCGCCGGCAGGTTGTTCCCGGCAATGTCCCGCCGACACAGATCGGCGACCATGCGGAGGTTTCGGGCCGAGATGTCGGTGAGCGCGAACGTCGTGCCGGCAAACTCGGGAACGCCGAGCAGATCCTGGACGAGACGCCGGGTGAAGCCGACGGAGCCGGCGCCGATCATGGCAATGCGGAGAGGTTGCATGGGAACTATTCTGTTTGTGTGAATTCGGATTCAGCCTTTCATCCAATGAACGATTGCACCATTGGCAGTTTGAGACTGTTATAGTCGTTTTGTGATCAGCCGGACCCATCGCGCCGCCGCCGCCATCCACCGGGCGCATGCCGGCTCCAACCCCGCGCTCGACCTGTTCGGCGGCCTCGAAACGCGCACCTTGAGGGATGCCTATCGCTGGGACGGCCTGCGGCGGGGAGCGGATCCACACGCCCCGTTCCTGGTGTTCCAGCACACGCTCTCGGGCGCGGGCATCGTCGAGACCGGCGGACGTTCCCATGAGGTGGGTGAACATCACGCGTTTCTGGCGGTGGTTCCCTCGGCGCACCGCTACACGGTGGCTGCCGATCCCGGACGGTGGACCTTTTTCTGGGTCATCATCCGCCATCCCTATGTGGTGCGGCGGCTGGCGGACCGGCTGGCCACCCCGGCGGCGGTCTTCCGCTCCGCCGGGCGCCACCCGCTCACCCGCAGCTCGCTCGCCTTGTTCCGACGAGCGGCGGCGGCCGCGGGCTCCGATCCTTACCGCACGGAACTGGCGTTGTTCGAATGGATGCTGGCGCTGGAGCGGGTGCTTGCGGCGCGTGGGGCCGCTCCGGGCGAGGCCGAACGCTGGCTGGAGGAAGTTCGAGCCTGCGTGCTGGAACATCCGGATCGCCCGCCCGACGTATCCGAACTGGCTCGCCGGCGCGCGATGGGGCGCAGTCCCTACACGCGCGCCTTTCACCACCTCACCGGTCGCACCCCGGCCGCATGGGTCACCGAAATCCGGCTGGGGGAGGTGGTGCGTCGACTCCGCACCACCGGCGATAAACTCGACCGAATCGCGCGCGAAACCGGGTTCGCGGACGCCAACCACCTCTGCAAGGCGTTCCGACGCCGGACCGGGCTGAGCCCGGGGGCGTTTCGCAAGCAGGGGTTGTAAGGCACGCAGCGTGGAGGGCGCCCGCCCCGTTCCCAGGCTTTCGCGCCAGCCCGCCGCGTGGCATATGCACGGACGCGGGCCGAGTCTTGAACCTTCGGGCACGCGCGCATCTCGCGCTGGGAGCCCCCGATGCTGCACGATTTACTCGGTCGGCCTGGACCAGAAAGACGAGGGAGGAAGGACGAATCCGAAAGCCCGGCCCAAGGATCAGCCCGACTGGGCCATGCGCATCCCGCCCGCTTCGCCCCCGGCGGATGCTCCGCTCCCGTAGCCGAAGACACCAAGGCTGCCGGGCCGGAGATGCCAGCCTCACCGCCCTACCCCGCCAGCAACTGTTCCCGCCCGACCCCGCGCAGTTCGAACAACCGGACAATCACTTCCTCGATGAGGTTGTTCGGACAACTGGCGCCGGCCGTGACCCCGGCGCACAACGGCGCCACGGGCAGCCAGCCCTCACTCACAATTTCCTCATTCCGATGAATGTCGAAGTGCCGGATCCGATCCGCCGATTCCATGCGCGCGGCGTTCCGGACAAAGTAGGTCGGGATGCGACCCTCCCCCATCTCGGCCAGGTGCGTGGTGTTGGAGCTGTTGTAACCCCCGATGACCAGCAGGAGTTGCATCGGGATGGCGAGCAGATCGCGCAGCGCATCCTGACGCTCCTGCGTGGCGCCGCAGATCGTGTCGAAGAACCGGAAGTTCGGCGCCCCGCTCTCCGCGCCGTCCCGATCCAAGACTGCCTGGCGGACCCGGCGCTGCACCTCCTCGGTCTCGCCGCGCATCATGGTGGTCTGGTTGGCCACGCCCACGCGCACGAGATGGAGGTCGGGATCGAAGCCCTCGGAATGGGCGCCTCGAAATTTCTCGAGGAATGCCCCGCGATCGCCGCCGCCGATCAGATAGCGACATACGTAATCGGTCTCCTCGAGATCAAGCACCACGACGTAATGCCCGGATCCGTCGCCTCGCGCATGGGAACTCGTTGCGAGCGTTTCCTCGTGGCGGGCCTTGCCGTGGATGATGGAGGTCACGCCGTCGCGCGCATTCTGCCGCACGCGTTTCCAGACGCTCATCACGTCGCCGCACGTGGTGTCCACAATCTGGCAGCCGAGTTCCCGGATCTTGCGCAGGGTCTCCACCTCGGCGCCAAACGCGGGCACGATCACCACATCCTCCGGCGTGAGTTCCCCGACCGTGGCATCGCGGTTGTTCCCGATGAGATTCCGGATGCCCAAGGCCCGGATCTGCTCGTTGACCTCGGGGTTGTGGATGATCTCTCCCAGGATGAACAGCTTCCGGTCCGTGAACACCTTCCTCGCCGCATACGCAAGGTCAATGGCCCGCTCGACGCCGTAACAAAAACCGAATTGCTTGGCGAGCCGGACGCTCACCCCGCCGCAGGACAGCACGCCGCCGGCGGCCCGGATGCGCTCGACCACCTCACTGCGGTAGTGCCGCTCGACCTGGGCCTGGACCGCCGCCATCACCTCGGGCGTCCGAATATTGACCCGCGGACTCGCCGCGGAGGCCGGGGTTCCGGACTCGATGGGCATCGGATTCACCCCCCCTTGAAAAGCGGCCCCGGCGGAGGCGCAAACGCCGCGCTCGAAATCATGAACGAAGCGGGCGGGTCGGGATCCTGAAAATCGCCCGGGCGCGGCAGGCTGCGACCAATCGTCTCATCTTCAGGCTGGGTGTAGGCAATATTCACCGGGGTGCCTGTCTGGACGAGCGCGAAGAACTTCGGGGCCACCGTCTTGTGGAAGCGGAGGCAGCCATGCGTGCGCGCCATCGGCCAGACGTAACCCTGGTGGAATCCATAGGCCGGTGAAAACTCGACCCAGTACTGCATCGGATATCCGACATACCGCCATCCGCCACCGCCGGGCGAGGCCCCGCTCTTGCCCGCCACAATCTCATTGCCACGCACCCAGAACCCGTAGCTGTAGGACCGCTTGTTGGCATTCTTGAGGTAGACCCGGAAGTTGCCGCGCGGGGTTGGCTTTTCCGGGGTGCCCACACAGGTGGCCGCGGCCAACAAGGCCCGGTCACCCTCCATCACGTAAACCTGCTGCTTCGCCAGCGAAACCTTCACGCGCACCGCGGACGGGTTGGTCGGCCGATGGGCCACCACCTCGTAAGGGGCGCCTGGAGTCGCCGTCCGCAGGGTCTGACAACCGGTCAACATCCCCGCCATCCCGAGGATGGCGGCAAAAAGCAGGGTGTGGGCATTCATGTTCGACCCGTTCCAAACTCCAGAAACGCGGCCATGTCAAACCCCGCGTGCTCCGAACCCACTCGGAAACGGAGGCGAATTTCCCTTGACGCCCCTGAACCGCCTCCTTGTTACTGGCTCCCGGGACTGAAGGGAACCGTATCACCATGCCGACTGCCAAGAAAAACACCGACAAGAAATCGGTCGCCAAAACGACCAAGCCCACCCCCGCGACCAAAAAGGGGGGACCTGCCGCCAAACCCGCCGCGCCCGCCGTAAAACGCGCGTCGGCCGCCAAATCGCCCCGGGCCGACAAGGCCAAAGCCGTCGCCATTTCGGCGGCTGAAGTGGCCTCCCGCGCCTACTTCATCGCCGAGGCCCGCCACCGCGAAGGACGGCCCGGCAATGCCGAGGGAGATTGGGTCGCGGCGGAGCGCCAGCTTCGGGCGGAGGCTTCGGCTGCGGGCAAAGGCCGCCCTGCCAAGCCCAGGGCGGGCAAGTGAGTCCCGCGCGGGGTGTCGACGCAGGCGATCCTGCCGCCCGGCTCGCAACCGCGCTTCGCCGCCGGGTGGAACTGATCGCCGACCACGCGTTGCGTGATCGCGATCCGACGGCGCATCTGGAAGCGCTGCGCACCGTTTCGGACGAGATCGGGGCGCTGGCACCCCAGTTCGGGCACGACCCGCGCCTCCAGCACTTCCTCGATCGGTGCAGCTACGACAAGGCCCTCGTGTGGCTCGAAAGCGGCCGCGAAAATTGAGCCCACGGGCCAAGCCCTAACCCAGCCGCAAATCCCGGGTCACCGCTCCCGGCCCGGCGGCGAGGATTTGCCCGCCGGCCGGAACCGCACGTCGCATGCCGGCATCCCGGAAGCGCGCCTCACCCGCGCCGAGCACGTAAACCCGATCCCGACGCGCCCCTTGCGGGCGGATCGAAACTTCGAGCGGCAGCGCGGAATCGATGGCGGGATGCACGGCGGAGGCGCACAACATCGCCTGGAAGCGCAACCCAAATCCACGGCGCCCACCGGGGAACGTCCCCCACTTCACGCCGCGCCCGGCGACCGTCACCGAGTGCTTGCGAAGAAAGGCGGGTGAAGCGGTGAACTCGAGTCGGCGCAGCGACGCATCCACCAGCCGGCTCGTGCCACCGGCGATGTCGCCGACCAAAGGCCACGCCTCGTGCGCCGCGCGGATCGTCAGCCCCCCGTCCTCCAGCAGAGCCGGGAAACGCCACCGCGAGAGGTCGCGAAACGGTGCCGACGGCATGGCGATCCCGGCCCGCCGCAGGTCCGCCAGCACGGCCTCAAGATCCGCCTCGAGAAATGCAGGGAAAAACCAGCGATCATGCAGGGCCGGGCCGTGCCGGGGGATTGGCCGACGCTCGGGACGGTCGAGCAGCATGGCGAGCAACCCCCGCCAGAGCAGCCCGACCGCGGTCATCCAGGAGGGATTTGGACACGACTCGATGGCGCGAAATTCGATCAGCCCCATGCAGCCCGACGGCACCGCGGGTTCCCAAAACTTGTCGAGCGCGATCTCGGCGCGGTGCGTGTTTCCGGTGCGATCCGTCAGGAGGTTCCGGAGGGACGCCGCGATCTCTTGCCGCCGATCCCCCGGCTTCATCGCCTCGAGCAACCCGCAGGCGATCTCGATCTCGATGGGGTCCTGGCCGGACTCATCCGGGCGCGGTGCCTGCGAAGAAGGCCCGACATACAGGCCGGTGAACAAATAGGCGAGCGCGGGATGCCGGTGCCAATACCGGAGGATCGAGGCCATCCAGGCCGGTCGCCTGAAGAACGGACTTTGATCGGCTTCCGGACCCCCGAACAACACGTGGTTGCCTCCCCCCGTGCCGGTTTCCGATCCATCGCCGGTGATGCGGAAGCTGCGCAGGCCCGCCGTCTCCGCCGCACGGCACATCTGCCGGACCCACCGATTGTAGTCCCGCCAGGTCCGGCAGGGGGGGAGATTGCCCTCGATCACGCCGGGGTCGGAGGCGAGCGTCACCTGCTCGATCAACTCCGATGAGGGCGGCGCATAGCCCTCGAAATGCACCACCCCGACCGGCCCCGTCCCGGGCAGGGCACGCTCGAACGCATCGAGCAGCGCAAGAAATCCCGGCTCGATATAAGGGGGGATGAAAAGGTGGAGCGTTCCTGAGCGGAGTTCGAGGACGAGCGCCCGCCGGACCGCCTTCTTCGGCAAGGCCTCCAGCGGCAACCGAAGTCCCGACGGCCCCTCCGTATCGATCAGGTGCAGCGGTTGCGGCATCCGCCAGCGGGGCGCAACCCAGGCACCGTCCCGCCAGTCCAACGGCAACACCCGAACCCGGGCTTCCGGGAAGACGGGGTCCCGGGCCCGCATCCACGGAAACCGGACCGCCAGCGTCCGGCGCAACCGGGACGCCAGGCCATCGAAACTCCGATCATCCCACCTGCCGGTCGTCGCGCCCGCCCGTGGCGCAAGTGGCACACCGTCCCTGCGCCAGACGAGCCGGAGCGCCCAGCGCGGATTGATCTCACCGGCGTATCGCTTGCCGGGAGCAAGCACCGCCACCGTACCCGGCAACGCCTCGCGTCTCAGCGCGGCGGCGAAAGCGCGGGCGTAACCGAGTTTGGTCGGACCGACGGCGGTGTGAAACCACTCGGAGCCCTCCGGCTGCACCGGCACCCAAGTCGGTCTGTCTCTTATACACATCTCCGAGCCCACGAGACTAAGGCGAATCTCGTATGCCGTCTTCTGCTTGAAA
>ENA-ORBV01010798-ORBV01010798.1-microbial-mat-metagenome-genome-assembly--contig:-NODE-10798-length-14517-cov-4.964335_pt1 | contig 14517 bp, 18 predicted proteins | sample MGYA00237777_ERZ505514 | MGnify/ENA primary metagenome ERZ505514 (study PRJEB26160, sample SAMN06269048) | microbial mat metagenome | isolation source: Oligotrophic lake microbial mat | place... | reverse complement strand
GTAATAGCCGACGCCGACTGCCAGTTTGCGGCGGGGGCGATCGCCCAAATTGCCCAGCAGGCCGCTAGCCAACAGCGCCCGGTGCAGGCCATCTACCTAATGGCACCACCCGCCAACCCCAGCCCCGGCAGCATGATTTCTGCCTTTGCCTTTTTGCTCAAAAATCAGGTGCGTCCCAGCGGTCTAGCGCGGCTGGGGCTACCCTGTTCGCTCACCGGCACAGGGATGGCCTTCCCCTGGCAGCTCTTGCGCCATGTCCCTCTGGCCAGCGGCAATATTGTCGAAGACATGCAGCTCGGACTAGATTTGGCGATCGCCGGCTGTGCCCCCCGGCGGTGCCCCACGGCTCACGTCACAGGCATTCTGCCACCCAACACCCACGCCGCTGCCACTCAGCGCACCCGCTGGGAGCACGGGCACCTGCACACCCTGCTGACCCAAGTACCTCGCCTATTCAACGCCTCTCTCCGGCAAGGTCGAATCGATTTGCTGGCGATCGCCCTTGACCTCTGCATCCCGCCTCTGTCGCTGCTGGTAATGCTCTGGGCGGGGCTACTGGCGATCGCCCTCTACGCTGGCCTGCTAGGAGCCGCCTGGACTCCGGCCCTCCTGCTCGGGTGGCAGGGTGGCTTGATGGCGATCGCCCTCCTCCTCACCTGGGCAAAATTTGGCCGGACTACGATTGGGGTACGATCGTTACTTGGCATCCCACTCTATGTGCTTGGCAAACTCCCTCGCTACCTGCGGTTTGTCACCCACCGTCAAACGGAATGGATTCGCACAGCAAGGATGAAGAATGAGGGATAAAAAATTCCGTATCGCGTCTCTACTTGTTGGTTAATCAGACGCGATGAATCGCGTCTCTACTTGTATTCAATGACTGGGCTGCGTTGGCCTAAGCGGGTATTGAGGTGGAACTTGAGCTGGCCTAAGACGTTGGGAAATTTACCGATCGCGCAGGAGAGGGCATAGAGGATAGCGTCCTTAGAAGCATGCCCTTGGGCGTGCAGGTAGCGATAGGTACGGTAGATGAGTAGGGGATAGCCGAGCAGCAGCAGCAGGCTGAGTCCGTGGGTGAGGGGGATCAGTCCTAGGGCGATCGCCGGAATTCCTAAGCCCCACAGCCAGATGCTGTTCGTTTCCTTGACCCAGTGCCGTTCTGGTGATTGGCCATGTAGCCATGCCCCTTCCGCGTAGGCGTGCCCTGCCCGTCGCGATCGCTGCCACCACTGGCTAAAGCGGGTCATCTGCGCGTCGTGCCGCGTCATTTCGGCATCGAGCCGCAAAATTTGCCAACCCGTTTGCCGCAGCCGGACGCAGAGTTCGGGTTCTTCTCCAGCAATTAAAGTAGGGTTGAAGCCGCCGATCGGCTGGATGGCAGCAATCCGCATCATGGCATCACCGCCGCAGGCTTTGACATTGCCGATGGGGGTATTCCATTCCAGGTCACAGAGGCGGTTGTAGAGACTGCGATTGGGAAACCGCTCGCGCCGCCGCCCGCAAACTACAGCAGCCTGGGGCTGGGACTGGAGGGTTTGCCATGCCTGAAGCAGCCAGCCAGCCACAAGTTCACAGTCACCATCGACAAACTGAACAAATTTGAGCTGTGGATGCAGGGCTAGCAGGCGATCGCATCCAGCATTACGGGCACGGGCGGCGGTAAAGGGAAGCGACAGATCTAGCGCTACTACCTCCACCCCCAAAGATTTTGCTAACTCAACGCTGCCATCGGTAGAGCCAGAATCGACATAGACAATCCCAGCCACGATGCCAAGCGCAGCAGTCAAACACTGCCGCAGGCGATCGGCCTCATTGCGGCCAATGGCCACCAGTCCAACGTTTTCCAAAATAACCCTCCAGGGATTTTTCGGCCACGCACGGTTCTGCTGGGGCATGGCACTGCCAAGCCCGTACCCAACCATCATTCCCAACCCCTTGCCCTAACGCACATCACTGGTGCGCCAGCTGAGTTTGAGGTTGACCCAGAAGTTCCAGACGGTGACGATGGCGATCGCCAGCACGTTGGCCACGTAGGGATTGATCTGGAGTACGTTGAATAAGAAGTTGAGCAACAGCACCTTCAAGATTAGCCCCATCAAGCAAATGACGTTGAACTTGAGGAACCGTTTAAGCATCTTGCCCCGCTGCCGCTGCGACTGGGCCATGTCGCCAAACGTCCAGCGATCGTTCCACAGAAAGTTGTTGACGATGGCAATTTCGGCAGCGGCGATCGCACTGCGGGTTAGCCCCAAGCCCCACAAGCCGTGCAGTAAATAGAGCATCGCGGTATCGATCACCAGACCGCTTAGCCCGACTAGCCCAAATCGCAGAAATCGCCCAATCGGAAAATCGAGCCGCCGCGTCAGTTGGCCAATCCGCCCCCCTTCCACCCGCAACCGCACCAAATGATGCAAATAGTCGCGGTATTGCCGCCAGGTAACTTTACTGGCACCCTCCTGCCGCTCCTGAAACACATAGCCGACTTCGGCAATCTGCTGAATATCGCCCCGCCCGATGACTTCAATCAAAATTTTGTAGCCCAATGGGTTGAGCAGACAGTCGGCGATCGCCTCTCGCCGCACCAGAAAATAGCCACTCATCGGGTCACTCACCCGACTGATTACCCCCGGCAGCAGCACCAGTCCTAGCAGCTGCGCCCCCCGCGACAAAAACCGCCGCAGCGCACTCCAGGTACTCACCCCACCCCCATCTACATGGCGACTGGCCACCGCCAAATCGGCACCATTTTGCACGGCCTCCAGTAGTCCTAACAACGTCTCTGGCGGATGTTGCAAATCGCCATCAATCACCCCCAAAAACCTGCCCCGCGCCACCTGCCAGCCGCGAATTACTGCGGTAGACAGTCCCCGTTCGCCTTGCCGCCGCATCACACGCAGATGCGGATAGTCGGCCACCATGGCCTGTGCCACGGCCCAGGTGTGATCAGGGCTGTCGTCGTCTACCACAATTAGCTCAAAGCGATCGCCCAACACTCGCGCCAACGTGTCGCTCAAAATCTGCACCAGCCGCTGGATATTTTTGCTTTCGTTGTAGGTGGGGATGACTAACGAAAATTCAACCCTTGAACCGATTGGGTCGTTTGTATCGCCTTTAATCCCACGCTGCATCTCCAGCGATTGTGGCTCAATCAAAAAGTCCCCGACAGGAGCGGGTAAAAGCGTTTGAAAATTGGTAGTTGGCACCATGGCTATCTCCACAGGCGATCGCAAGTCATCTATTGCAAGTCATCTATTGTAGGCGATGACTCCAATTCTGTGACCTTTCTTTCCAGGGGCGGTGGCTAATCCCATGCCGTATAGAACAACGGTTGTTGACCTACAGCCGACAAGTTGTCGCGCGCGCCCAGAGACTCCTGCCTCCCCTTGCCCTAATTGAATTGAGGGTTTTTCCCTCTACAGATCCCCTCGGAAACTCGCCTGGAACCGAGTGTTGGAGGTCATAGGAGAGTTTGCTGTATTTTACGCCATAGCTGTGCTTTCAAATAGGTTTCTAGCTGCCGATACTTGGAGTCTTGAGCGAGGGCATTTAGGGTATGAAACAGCGCCACCATGTCAGGGCCCAGCTTTTCAAAGTGAGGATATTCCTTCAGGTAAACCACTGCCAGTGCAGCGGCTTCGCTACCCAATTCGCAGGCTTGACGAATCACCTGATCTAGTAATCTAGTATTGAGCTGTGCGGTGTAGAGTAGCACTGTTTGTCGCCACACGGCACCAGTCTAGTTTTGTACCAGCAATTCTCATTATGGAGATTTAGCTGGTATTCAGTGGGAAATCAATCTCTAGCCCTTGGAGCATGAAGGTGAGCAGATGGTTCCAACTCTCGAAATACATATAGCAAGTTAATGCCCGCAAATCATCAAAAAAGGTCTTGCGCGTAGGAGTATAGCCGTCGTCACAAACGTTAGGACGCAGGTTAGCACGTCAGCCAACAAGGGGCTTAAGCCCCTTGTCCTAAGATGACTGGCGGAAGCTATAAGTGCGCTCGCAGCAACTTGTATTTCTGGTCGAGCAACTCTAGCAAGGTATGAAACAGCAGCGACAGGATATTGAGGGTGGCAAGAGACGAGGAGAGATGCTGTTTGCCATGACCGAAATTGTGTCCCAGACTGTAGCCCTTGGTCTTGAGGGTGTTGTTACAGCAATTCCAAATTCGGAACGGGTTTACGTCATTCCAGCCGATCAGTACCCCTCTATGAAGCTTGAACAGAACGGGAAATCAAGGGTTTCAGCCTCTGAGATTTTTGAATTTGGAATTGCTGGTAAGGATAAGTGAAAGAAGTAAAGGTTTGTAAAGTTCAACCCATGACTCCTTTTTTTATTTTGATTAGCCACCCTACTCTATCGACAAACAGAGGTTAATTCTCATGGCATCATCGAACAAATCCCCCAATAAGCTTCTTCTCCTGCTTGCCCCGATTGTGGTGATCGGCGGCATCTGGGGTATTAAATCGATCGCATCTTCATCCCAGCTACCCGCAGGTGAAACGCAGGCTGCTGCGGGCATTGACGGTAAACGGATGGTTGATCTGCAAAAGCCGCTTAAAGAGGGCATAGAAGCCCTTGAATCTGGCAATCTTGATCGCGCCAAGCGGGAATATGCGGAATGGAAGGAAACTTGGCAAAGTGTTGAAGCCTCCTTCAAGCAGCAGTCTCCTGATGCCTATGAAAAGATGGAACAGGGAATGACACAGGTGGATAGAACGCTGGTCAATGAAGCAACTCCTGATAAAGAAGGGGCGATCGCTGCCTTTAAATCGCTTAAAGATACGATCACGGCTGCTAAATAGTCTCAGTTGTTCAATCTATATACAGGGATGCGAGATTGTGTATCCCTGATCCTTCCGCTAGTTTTTGTGTTAATTCAATCCGCTAAGCAGTTTGCAGGTCTACAGATTTATGATGAAGCCCGTTGCCCGTAAACCCAATCTCAATGTTCTCCTCCGCAAGTATCACAAGCAAATCTCCATTGTGACCCTGTTTCCGATGACCTTGCTGGCAATTACCGGAACCATCATCCCAATTGTGGACAATATGGGCTTGGCAGATGCTACGAACTTCATGATCAAGCTTCACACAGGCAAGCTGTTTGGGCTAGATACGTTTTACTCGATCGCCTGTGGTTTGGGTTTGATTGGTTTGCTCGTGACAGGAGTTGCCCTCACGGGCTTGCTGCCGAAGTCTCGTGCCAAAAGTGTGATATCCAATAGCGTGGAGGATTAAATTTGCTTCTGAAAATTATTCTTCATCATTACGATGCCAGTTCAATTACAAATTAATAACGCCAATGGGAGAGAGAAGCTGATGTCTATTTCTGACGAAGCTAAATGCACGGCGATCGGCGCAAAACTAGCGAGTATGCGGGCACTGCAAATGTTGCTGGCGTCTGGAGCCGAAACACTGCGGCTACAATGCCATGACTCAACAGTTAACCGTATAGCGAAATTCCCCATCCGTCTACACGGTGAGGATGGATAGCGCGGCTGTGGAGCGAAGCGGAGCAGCCAATCAAGCTTTAGGTGTAGGCAAACGCTTGATATAGTCTCTTAAGACTTGAGCCATGCTGACATCTTTCTGCCTAGCGAAATCCTCAAGCTTTGCATAATCTTCGTCAGACATCCTAATTTGCATCCGTTTCTCTTTTGTCATTTGGCATACAAGTGACATACAGTAAATATATGCTAACACGCCGCATCACCTACAGAATCTATCCATCCGCTACCCAGGAAGCCAAGCTTTATCTGTGGAAGCGGATGCATTGCAATCTGTACAACGCGGCATTAGCCAACCGAATTACCCAGTACAAAAAGTTTGGCAAGTCGGTCAACTACTTTGAGCAGCAGAATAGTTTGCCAGCATTCAAGACTGTCTGGCCTGAGTATGTTGAGCTGGGTAGTCAGGCTTTGCAGGCCACGCTCAAACGGGTTGATTTTGCGTTTGAGCGGTTCTTCAAGGGCTTGGGTGGATATCCCAGATTCAAGGCATCACGCCGCTATTCAGGCTTCACTTACCCAGCTCTATCTGGCTGGAAATGTGTCACCGATGCAGGGCTAAACGGCCATCTGACCATCTCAAATCTGGGCAAGATTCAGATGAGAGGGCAAGCCAGAACTTGGGGTGATCCGACTACGCTTACCGTTTTCGGGCGAGAGGGGAAGTGGTTTGCATCTATCACGGTGACGTGCAACCCCACAAGAGCAACGGGCGAGGGTGCTGTTGGGATTGACTTGGGCTGCAAAGAGGCGGTAACGCTTTCAACTGGCGAACAAATCAGCAAACCTGACTTTATTAAGGCAGGGGATCTCAAAGTCAAAGTTGCATCAAAACAGCTCCGGCGCAAGAGAGCGCCTAACCGGAACAAGAAAATCAAAGCGTCTAGGAGATGGAAAAAAGCCAGAGCGATTGTCTCTCGGCATCAGCGGAAAGTGACGAGACAGCGTGACAATTGGCTGCATCAAACAACCAGCAACATAGTGAGCAGTAATAGCCTAGTTGCCGGGGAACAGCTCAATGTCAAAGGGATGACCGCACGGGCGAAAAAGGGTAAGCGCAAAAAGCAAAAGGCAGGACTCAATAGGTCTATTCTGTCGGTCGGGTTTGCCAAGATTAGTAAGATGTTTGAGTACAAGCTGGCTGAGGCTGGGGGCTTCTATGTGGAGTCTCCCACCCGGCAACTCAAACCTTCTCAACGTTGCGCGAAATGCTGGGAACTGACGCCTAAAACACTCAACGATAGAGTGCATGTTTGCTCTAACCCGACGTGTAGTCACACCGAAGACAGAGATATCAACGCCGCCCAAGTCAATTTGATTTGGGCACAGGGGGCAGGAACTGTCCTCTCAGACGCAGAGCCGTCAAGCGCTACTTCATGCGGAAGTATGAAGCAACTTGGGGCGAAGAAGCGTCAGAAATCTCAAGCTGTAGAAGGATTAGGGGATTTAGAAACCCTATCCCTCTACAGGGTGGGGTAGTTCATTGAGCGGTTCAAACGAGTGCAGGAAAATGAAGAGAGCGTACTGGCAAGTCTTGATAGCGCTATCGCAGGATTGGATAATCAATGTAGCACCGGTACAAACACGCTTGAATTAATTGCGAGAGTTCAGAAAATGCTGCGCAGCGATGAGATCAGCCTTGCGGATAAAGCACTTCAATATTCGCTGTTGAAATATCAACAAATCCTGACAGGATTGATGCTGCACGAAGCCGCAGCAGCAGTCGGCGGGGTCACATCATCTGCAATGAAACCTCTGAATGGCTTCAGCTTTGAGCTTGAGATTCACCAAGGAGAACTCAAAGAGATTTTAGAAATTCTGGCGGTTCGAGAACTGACTGGCAAAGAACTCTCGCATGGATTTTTACATCTGCTTCAAGATTCTTGGACAGGCTGGTAATGCTTTACTTCAAAATTCCCATCACCCAACCCACGATCGCTCCACCCAGTAGCAGCCAACCAGGTGCGATCGCCGTTTTGCTGGCTAAGACAAATGTCAGAATTGCCACAACTGCAAGCTGCCATGAAGTGACGCTACTTTGAATTAAGCTCCAGACCGTGGCACCGAGCAGACCCACAACCGCAGGAGCTGCCCCACGACCGAACGCCTGTAGCCATCGGTTTTGAGCAAATCGTTCTATCCCTGCTGCTACCCCCATTGCCAGAAGAGTAGGAGCCAGGAAAATGCCTAGCGTAGCGGCGATCGCCCCCGGTAAACCCGCAGCCACATAGCCAATGAACGTTGCTGTCATCAGCACAGGACCCGGCGTAATGTAGCCAAAAGCAACGGCTACTGCAAAAGCTGCTGGGCTGAGCCAACCCATCTGAGCAACGCTAACGCGCTCAATCAGCGGCAGTGCCGCTTGCCCTCCCCCAAAGGCAAGCAGGCTGATCAAGAAAAACTGCCCAAATAGCTGGACAATCATGGGGGTTCTTTCTGCGCTTCAGCCAAGACACCAAGGCACCCTGATGCAACAACAATAGCCGCTGGGTTCATCCCAAAGTAAGCTGAGCCAATCAAGGCTCCTAGTGCAATGAGTATACCGCCCACGCTAGCGATATTTTTGCGTCCTAGCAGCCAAATGGTCAGAATTAAAAGTCCGACGATAGCTGCCGTCAAACCTTTGATCAAAGGCAGTTCCACGCTTGATGAAAGGAATCTATACCCGACTGCAAGACCCAGCATGACCAGAAAAGCGGGCAGCAGAAATGCAGCGGTTGCAATGGCTCCGCCAGCCCAGCCGCGTAGTTTCCATCCTAAATAGGCGACAACTTGGACAACGGTCGATCCTGGCAGAAGTTTAGTGTAAGTCAGCGCTTCTGTAATATTGGCTTCGCGGAGCCAGCGCCGACGTTCTACCAGATTATGCGTTAAGAGTGCCAAAATGGCTCCTAACCCGCCAAATCCCTGAGCACCCAGCTTTAAGAAACAGCCTGCGATCTCCATCAGGGGCGGATGTTGGGTGCTTGTAGTCAAAGTGCCTCTCAAGTTACGTTAGGCGATCGCAGTTAGCGAAAGTTCGCTAGTTAATTCCGTAGAGCCAATATTTTCCAGTGCATCAACCAATAGAGTAGTTCGTCATTTTTGTAAGCTATCTAAGCTTGATTTATCGCTTAAAAAACCTCTTCAGCCAGAGTATAAACCAAGTCCATGTTGAGAACTGTAGTTTCAGCCCTCACCCCCAGCCCCTCTCCCAAAGGGCGAGGGGAGCCGGAAAAGCTTTCAAAGTCCCTCTCCCCAGGGAGAGGGCTTAAAGCCTTCGGCATATATGAAAAGGGTGAGGGAAAACTCTGGGTTTCAAGTTAGACGAGGTTTATGTAGCAGAGTCGTAGGATTAAGGCAGTTTTTTGCTGGAGTCTATTTTCCATAGTCGGTTCAGACATTGAATTCGTCGCCGCAAAGCTGTAGTTCGGTACTTTCGGTAACCCACGATCGCGCAGATTATAACAGCAGGAAAAGCGATCGTCAGAGAGCCAAGAAGTGTATTCGTTAATGCAGAGTTAGTAGGTTGAGTTGGGCTGTGCTGCGTAGAAGTGATTGTTGTCTGAATGCCTGAGTTACCTCGCATTTAGTCCTCCATCAGCATTCGATATCGCCAGTTGATCGCACGGGGTTTCTGATAAGGCTGAGGGATTTGAAGTTTACGCTCGTAAGTAACGCCCCGGTAGATTAAAGTGACTGTTGCCCCATCGGATTTGATCGCTTCAGAAGCAACCACACGAGGACGAGTGGTGTAGTAGGTGCAATCCCGATAAATGAGTTTGATCCTGGGTTGATCTATCGAATTAGAACCGGACGAGATTGGGTCAGGCATTTCGTAAGCGTTGCCGAGAAAGGTGAGTTTCATGATGGCTCCTGGTGGGTTGAATGGTTGATGTTGAATGGTTGGTTAACGACTATTTCCCACTCCAATGAACGAACCGTTTCTCCAATAGCAGAAATAGCATATTGAGAAAATATCCCAAAATTCCTGTGACTAGAATAGAGGCGTACATATCGCTGACATTAAGAACTTGTTGAGCATCGATAATGCGTTTCCCAAGTCCTTGCTCTGTACCAACGAACATCTCTGCCACAATCACAATCACCAGAGATATACTAATGCCACTGCGTAAACCAATGAACGTTTGAGGTAAACTTTCTAACAGCAAAACATCTTTGAACACACGCCAGCGATTGGCTCCCATCACTTTTGCCGCAAGAATGCGCGATTGCTTAGCGTTAATGACCCCGTAGGCACTGTTAAATACAATCAGCAAGAATGCACTAAAGGCAGCAATCACAACTTTAGAAAAATCACTGATGCCGAAAAAGAGAATGAATAAGGGAATCAGAGCGCTTGCAGGGGTGGAACGGAAGAAATCAATTAAAAACTCCATACTGCGGTAGAGTTTCTCGGAACTGCCCAACGCTACACCGATCGGAACTCCCACAGCCGCCGCCATCAAAAATGCGCTAAAGGTTCGCAGCACAGTGGCGATAAAATCAGGCAGCATCACGCCAGTTAACATCCCTGTGATCAGGGTACCAAGCGTGGCGATCGGCGTGGGCAGTAACACTGGGTTGACGAACCCGGAGATCGCAATCAACCACCAAACCCCAAACAGTACCAATACTCCGACCAGTGGCAACAATCGATCGACCGAACGGATCAGGGAATCCTGCGCGCTAGAATTAGATGAACGAACGCTAGAAGCAGTCATTTCCGCATCTCCTGACGAAAAATTTCTAAACAGTGACGGCTGACCTCAATGAATTCGGCAGAGGTAAGGGTATCGGGAGTGCGAGGACGGGGAACCGTGAAGGGAACCGCCTCGACCAAGTGAGTAGGGCGCTTGCTGAGCAGCAGCACTGTATCTGCCAGAAACACCGCTTCCTCCAGGTTGTGAACCACCATCAGCATGGGGATGCCAGTCGCCATGAAAATTTCCTGGAGTTTGTCGCGCACAAACAGAGTGGTTTCAAAGTCTAGCGCCGAGAAGGGTTCATCCAAAAACAAAACTTCTGGATCGGCAACCAGTGCCCGCAGGATGGAAACCAACTGCTGCTGTCCACCAGAGAAGCTGTAAGGGTAGCGTTTCAGGTCAAGGCGAATGTTGAAGGTCTGAATCAGGCGTTCGACGCGATCGCGACAGTCCCGTTCTGCCATGCCCTTGACCCGTAGCGGGTAAGCAATATTGTCGTAGGCGCTCATCCAGGGAAACATGGAATCCCGATAGTTTTGAAACACATAGCCAATCTTGGCACGGCGAATCGGTTTGCCATGAATCCAAATCTCACCGCGATCGATGGGAATCAAGCCACTGATCATGTTAATCAGGGTAGACTTCCCACATCCATTCGGACCAAAAACCGAAACTAATTGGTTGTTGGGCAAATCAAGGTTAAAGTCCTCGTAGAGCGGTTGCCCAGCAAACGATTTGCACAACCCCTGTACAGAGATAAAGTGCTCCGGTGGGGCGATCGTAGGACTGGTTAAAGAATTGATCATCATTAGAGAGCCTCCCAAAGGTCATCCAAATCCTACGCGGGCTTGTACAACAGACTGGCAACATCAACCTGTTTCGTAAACACCTTTTTATCGGACATGAAATCGAAGAACTTTTGAAAATAGTCCACATCTTCTGGCTTAAACTCGTCGTACAGGGTATATGCCACGAGAGGCACTTTCTGCACCAGTTCCCCTTCGATCGCGGTGTAGCCTACCAGATGTTGCCGTACCTCATCTGGGTTATCGCGAATATCTTGAATAGCGCGACGATACGCTTCGATATAGGTTTTGGTTGTGGATGGATATTGTTCGATGAATTCGCTGCTGAGTGCTGCCGCACCGCCAAACCAGGGCGCTTTCGGATTGCCCAAAATGTACTTAGAAACTACCCCATATTCCAGAACACGAGTAATTCCTTTCACCTCACCCACGGTTCCTGTTGGTTCCAGCGTGTAAGCGGCATCGATTTGCCCAGACTCGATCGCCGCTACATGCTGCCGAATTTCGAGTTGTTGCACCTGAGGATCGCTCACTCCCGCTTTTGCCAGGATTGCCTGAGCGATCGCCAGGTTTTGTGCCCCTGGGCCTGATGCAAATTTCTTGCCATTCAAATCGGCAATTGACTGAATGGGGCTGTCTTTGGCCACAATCACTTGCTCAAGTTTGTGATCAACATTGCTGGGATTCGCCGCAATAATTTTGAACAACCCGGGTGACGCGATTTCAGACAACCCTAGTGCACCGCTGGCAACCCCGTTTCCGGTGCCCTGAAGCCGTCCTGCAATCAAAGACTCTGCAATCTGGTTAGCCGAAGCAAACTTCACCACTTCCACGTCTAATCCGGCATCCTTGAAATACCCCTGCTTTTCCGCAATGAACAGGGGCAATCCAGCCGCAACTGGCCAAAAGCCAATCGAAATTTTGCCAGGATTCTCTGAACTACTTGTAGCCGCACCTGCGGTCGATTGGCTTGGAAGCTGGGCTTGAGGTTGGGTACAGCCATGAGCGGCGATCGCCACTGCTGTTCCTGCACTCAACTGAAGAAAATGTCGTCTGCGAATGGTCATCGGAAAATGTGGGTGGAAACCCCGTCGTTTTACGACGGCTTTACAATGCTTTGCAGCAAACTCACAAACTAAATGCTAGAATGTGAGCATGACCCAAAAAGCTTTCAAGTACCGCTTCTATCCAACTCCTGAGCAAGAAACCTTGCTTCGGAGGACGTTAGGCTGTACTCGATTGGTCTACAATCGTGCCCTCGCCGCAAGGACTGAGGCATGGTATGAACGGCAAGAGCGAGTGGGCTATACCCAAACCTCTACACTGCTGACAGATTGGAAAAAGCAAGACGATCTTGATTTCCTCAATGAAGTCAGTTGTGTGCCGTTGCAGCAAGGTTTGAGACATCTGCAAACTGCATTTTCTAACTTCTTCGCAGGACGGGCGCAATATCCCAACTTCAAAAAGAAGCGCAATGGCGGCAGTGCAGAATTTACCAAGTCTGCCTTCAAATGGCGCGATGGTAAATTGTTTCTGGCTAAAAGTCTTGAACCTTTGAGCATCCGCTGGAGTCGAGCGATTCCAGAAGGCGTTGAGCCATCTACCGTGACGGTGAAGCTTTCGCCCTCTGGACGCTGGACAGTTTCGTTGTTGGTGGATACCCTGATTGAGCCATTGTCTGAGTCTCCTAACGTGGTTGGGGTTGACTTGGGCATCACCAGCTTGATTGCTCTGAGTACGGGTGAAAAGGTTGCTAACCCCAAGGGCTTTAAGGCTAAACGTGCCAAACTGCGAAAAGTGCAGAAGGCGTTGAGCCGCAAGCAAAAGGGTTCTAACAATCGCTACAAAGCCCGTCTGAAAGTCGCTAAAGTCCATGCAGAAATTAGCGACGCAAGACAAGATTTCCTTCACAAGTTGACGACTCGATTGGTGCGTGAAAACCAAACCATCGCCGTTGAGGATTTGGCTGTGAAGAATATGGTGAAGAATCGGAAACTCTCTCTGGCAATTAGTGATGCTAGTTGGGGCGAGTTGGTGAGGCAACTTGAGTACAAGTGCGATTGGTATGGTCGCACGTTGATTAAGATTGACCGTTGGTTTCCGAGTTCTAAACGATGTGGCAACTGTGGTCACATCGTCGATAAGCTGCCGTTGAATATTCGTGAGTGGAATTGTCCCAACTGTGGGACTTGCCATGACCGAGACATTAACGCCGCCAAAAACATACTCGCCGCAGGGCTTGCGGTGAAAGTCTGTGGAGCGAACGTAAGACCGGATAGGCATAAGTCTGATGGCAGTTGCTATGAAGCAGAAAGATCTAAGAAGTGATTCTTGGAATCCCCGTGCGTTTACGCCGGGGAGGATGTCAACGCTTTCACCTTTACAATTGAATGAATAGAAAGTAAAATTGCATCGTAAGCTACAGAATTTTAATTCGTTGCTCTTGCTGACGTGTCTCACGCCGCTTGGCAATCGCCTCTTCAAAATTCATGAATTCAGCGTATGGAATCTGCGTGCGTATTTCAGGGATGTTGAGGTGGAGAAATCATGGAGAATGTCAGGATTTCTCCACAGCAGTTAAGTGTGCAGTACTAAGCAGGTAGTCATGCGGGCATCGTGCAGAGACCGCTAATCTCATCCATGCTTCAATTTCAGTCGGCGATGTTGGCGCTACCGTTTGATGGCAGCATCACCCTACCACCAGCGGTGGCAGGCTGATCTTCCATGTGTTTGGGGCGCTGGCAGAGTTTGAGCGCAACCTGATTCGGGAGCGGACGCAGGCGGGCTTACAGGCTGCTCGCGCTAGGGGGCGGCTGGGTGGGCGGCGGCAAAAGCTGTCGGCGCAACAGATTGAGATTGGCCGCACGTTAGCCGCAGATCCACAGCGGTCGGTGACGTCCATTTGTGAACATTTGGGGATTAGTCGCCCGACCTACTACCGCTATATTCATGGGCACTGAACGCGATGGATTCTTGCCTGCAAAGGCATGACGAGGCGGGGTTGTTTAGGCATATCTCAATAATCTGGAGATTACATCCAGCTTCGCAGAACCTCCAAACCTTGTAATACGTTTTGCGTGTTGGGATGGTTTTCTCCGAGTGTGACTTGCAAAATATCTAGGGCTTGGAGCAACAGCTCATGAGCTTCTGGGTAGCGTTGAGTGTTGGCATACAAGAAAGCCAAATTATTGAGACTGGTGGCGACATCAGGATGGCGATCGCCCAACAGCTCTCGCCACAACGCCAAGGCTTGTTGATAGAGGGGTTCGGCCAGCTCATAGCGCCCCTGGGAACGATATAATTCAGCCAAATTATTGAGACTGGATGCGACATATGGATGGCGATCGCCCAACAGCTCTCGCCACAACGCCAAGGCTTGTTGATAGAGGGGTTCGGCCATCTCATAGCGCCCCTGGGAACGATATAATTCAGCCAAATTATTGAGACTGCCTGCGACATCAGGATGGCGATCGCCCAACAGCTCTCGCCTCAACGCCAAGGCTTGTTGATAGAGGGG
>ENA-ORBV01010797-ORBV01010797.1-microbial-mat-metagenome-genome-assembly--contig:-NODE-10797-length-14518-cov-5.311059_pt1 | contig 14518 bp, 10 predicted proteins | sample MGYA00237777_ERZ505514 | MGnify/ENA primary metagenome ERZ505514 (study PRJEB26160, sample SAMN06269048) | microbial mat metagenome | isolation source: Oligotrophic lake microbial mat | place... | reverse complement strand
GTTCCATGCACATCTTCTCAACATGGGACATGTCCTGCAGTGGTCTGCCAGAATCCCAACATGGGAGTCTCCCCCAGGGCCCATCCGCACTCTAACGGAGGGTTTAGTGTGTAGTCTACTTATCAGTTACTGTTTGCTAGTTGCTGCTACTAAAGGCAGCAAAAATGAAACAAAATTGAGTTTAAACCTCAGCAAACTGATTTTGTGAGGTTTGGCCAGTGTTTTTTTTTACCGAGAACTCCCAACGAATTGTGAGGTGAAAAGGGTGTGCTGGCTCTGGGCTTGATGTGCTCTCAATGACCGGGTCATCTCGATTATTTCTCGATCATGGGTGATCTCGATCAACATGTCCCCAGTGAGTCTGAAACCACAACGTCCTAATCTTCAAAACGACCAAGTGCGCGACCGGTGTGAAAATTTGAATTTTAAAATGTTCGGTTCCAAAATCCGCGTCCAACGCGAGGCGTGCTATCCATCGGCATGATGTTTACAAAGGATCGGCGCACCAACTTTTTGCGGCTCAACGCCTGACCGATGACGGGCACAAAAAAAAACACAATGCTATTATCATGTAATAAATCCACAGTACTAGAGTAGCTAGTCTAGCTAGCTTTGTACTTGTTAGTTACATCTGAGGATTGGATAGGTACACGTTAGTACTGGTACCTGTATTCCAACCACTGACCGAACTCACGACGAACCAGGATACCGCTATTACAGTATAAAGTTCCAGTTTGATTGGATATTATTATGCAGTACTATAGTTAGTACCTGTAATTGAAATTGGCCCCTCTGTGAAACCACTGCACGACCAATTGATTCATAGAAGCCCAAAACCTTGGAAGGATGATGCGTCGAAGTGCCCACACCAAAGCAGTAGCGGCGACCAACACTTCTATTTCTATTGGAGTGGCTCCAGATTTGGAATCCAAAAGCAGCAAAGCTAATTCCGTCTCCAAAGAGCTACCCACCATATTGGAATCTACTGACGATTTCAAGACGTCCCATACCGGTACGAAGAACGACAAGGCCCCCCAAAAGAAGCACGGTTGGAAACAACGAGTGGCCAAGACCGTGGTAGCCTTTTGTGTGGTCTATTTGGTGGCCGTGTTGGCCGTGGGCGAGTCGCTGGCCGACTTGGGCATTCCCAGCACCACGGTGGATGTACAGCGGATTCTCAATCCCTTTTTGGTGATCACGAACCGTGGTCTTCCACCAGCAGCAGCGCCCTACTACTACGAGGATACCTACGTTCATCCCAAGAAAATGCCACCACCCAAGGACAAGGACAACCAGAAGCATGATCCCATGATTTCCTGGTCCATGCGCACGGTGCCAGACGATCAGCCCACATATGACGAACGATTCAATCGCGTTTATCAATGTCATGCTCCTTCTTCAACTTCTTCTAGTAGCAAGAAAGATCGTTTGCATCTGGATCCCACGATTCAATCCAAAGTTTGGTTTCATACCGCGATTCAAACCAGTCTCAACATTCTCGTCATGGGAGATAGTGTGGCCATGCAGCTGGGCGAGTTGCTCCAAGAAGCCATGGACATTGATGCCAGGACGAGACAATTGTTGCGGGTCCTGTATCCGCAATGTCGACGACGTCCTCCCGAACAAAACGATCCCGAATGCTCCTACCGGGATGCCCTCCATGAATCCTTGTTTTGGGGACAACAACAACAAAAATCAATACAATCACAACCACAGCTCTCGTCCTTGGACGAAGAGGAAGAAGTCGACGACAATAATGAGAACGAGGAGGATACTGACATCCGTCGCCACACAAATATCGGCGGTGGCGGGTCCGGTGGATGGCGCATTGTGAATTGGTGGTTGCGTCGCAATGCTGGAAAACCATTGCCCGAAGCCTTTGGGGGAGGATGGGATTTGCGCGATTCCCCCGCCCTCTTGAGAACTATAGGGCGCATGCAACAACACACTACTTCCAATAAGCCAAAGGTCGATGTCTTGGTCTTTCGAGTCTCGCAGCCGTGGATGGATTGGGATGAAATAACCCCGAGTATGATGCACAAAACCGTCCAAGTGGCCCGAGAACAATTGGGAGTTTCGACGGTCGTCTTTTGTACCATTCCCTTTTCCAACAATATTGTCACGGAGGAAGATATTGAACAAATGCACATCAAGAACAAAATGATTCGTTCCTTTGGTCGACTGTACCACCAGCATTCCCAAAAGTTGGAGGATATGACCATTGTGCACTGGGATGTAGCACAACTCAACAATCTTCTGGTGCAAGACAATGCTCGGCGCATGGGATTTGATGTCCAAGAGCAACCAATGTCATCAGCATCATCGAATGATGACGACAATAATAATTTAGATTTTGCCTTTGCTTTGGAAACCTTGCAACTGTCGGAAAAGCAACGGACGCAACTCGCGGCCAACCCAAACAAACATATTTCTCATACGCATTCCATTGGACATGTCTGTGCCGGCCCCAGAGTTCCACATGACAGTCCCGATTGTATCTACAACAATATGATTACCTACGATGGACAACATGTATGTTTAAAGACCATGGGAGGACGTCTCATGGCCGGATTGGCATGTGTCATTCGATGTGCGACAACCTATGGCAGCAGCAGTGTTACAAGTACTAGTACTAGTACTAGTGAAGATGCTGGTGGTAATGCCAAGGACAACCTCACGCTGCTGTACGAATGTGAAGATGCTTGTAATCAACAATACATGAGTCTAAAGGATATTGAGGAATCCTTGTTTGACAATGCCAGTGGCGATGGCGAAGGAGAAGATGACGAAGACACGGCAAGTTACAGGATGTAGCTACTTCTTGTAGCTGGCAAGCTTGAAACTTCTTGTAGCTGGAACGCTACCGAAAGAGGTTTGGTTGCTTTTCCATCGGTGCTACCAGTTTAGCTACCTAGCTGCCCACTACTAGCAAGTAGTGAAGTGTCACTGCCTTGTACGTACACAGATCCATGGAAGCCATGAGATAAGTATTCCTTCTCAACACACGAAACGGATCACCATCAGCACCGTCCAGCACTGGTACAAGTACCAAGACCTGTACCGGTACATGACTGTCCCGACCAGCAAGAGGAGTAACATGATGGTCCCTCCACTGTCACGGTCACCTCCATCCGTACTGTATGATCGGACTTGCTGCTTGGGTAAGACTTGTCGTTGCAAGCTGTAAGCCCCATATGCGTACTACTTTCGGCTCTGACGCTGATGTCGTTGGCCGCGGTCTGGCAGCACAACTTGAAACGACTCTACTACTAGATTGCTTCTCCTCCTCGTACTGGCCGGTAGTTGAGTGAGACACGTGATTCCTGGCATATCCTAATTCAAAATTAGAAGCTGTGATTACTCTAATCCTTTTTCGCTAGCTAGCTACTGTAGTGCGTACTACAGTGTACGTTAGCCCCAGGCGCTGGACTGGTACTGGTACCGGTAGTGCAGCTCTCCATCAGATGAACGGATACCTTCATAGTGTCACTTACATATATTTGGCACGATGCACGGTCTTTGTCCGTTTGACATTATGATTGAACCGGGTGTGACTCCCACCGGATCCCTAACCAACTAGCTAGCTAGGCCTGCTCTGTCAGCCGCAACGGGTAGAGCACTAAAACTCACAACCACCCCCACCCCCAAAAGCTAAAACTCAGGACTACTCTACTAGCTAGTAGCTAGCTACTACTAGTAGCTACTAAGTAACAATTTTATCAATCCCTTAGAGCACCGACTGACACTCGTGATCTCCACTGCAAAAGACTCGCAACCCGGGACAATCGGATCAAATACAAATCCCGAGTAAAGTCACGCCAGGGGAGATATCTACCGGCATGTTTTGAACGGAATGTGAAAGACGCGCCATCATTTTTGTAAAGATTGGCCAAAAATTGTCAATATCCATCGTCACACTTTTTTAAATCTCACCCATCCATGCCAGCAGCCATACTAACTAGACTAGAATATTACTAGTAATAGCACCATGAAACGAAATAATCATCCATCATCATGTGCTTCAATAAAAAAAGGAAACAATATCGCCCGGTGGATGCTTTTGGTGTGTCTCTTGAGTTATCTACCACATTGCCAAGGCATTATTACCAATAATTCTACCAACAGCACTACAACCACGCCATTTCTACGCACTCGACAACAAGGCCAACAACAAATCCAAGAACGAGGAGGACAACCCAAATATTGTGCGAATTTACCATCCTCCCAGAATCCTCGCCAAACGGGTCCCATTCGATTGCAACGACGCGTGTACGATGGCGATGAGGTTTCCCGCCAGCAACAGCGCATTCCCTTTCGAGAGTATTATCTGTGGACACCCCCGAATTACGATCCTACCGTTCCCACCAAAGTCTTGTTGTATTTTCATGGTTGGAAAGAAGACGCCTATACCTCGCTGTTTTTTGATTCCGAGTGGATGGACGCCTTGGCAGATCCTCGGCACGACAATTACATTGTGGTGGCACCCCAAGGTTTGGACAAAAGCTGGCAATTTCCAGGGTCTTCCGATGGCATGGGCCAAAATGGACGCACCGTGACCACGTGTGACGCCTCGTGGCCGCAACCCGACGATTGCCACTACCAAACATGTAATTGCCAAAACAGATGTGGATGGACGCAATGTCAAGATGACGATGTTGAATTTGTCCTCGATCTAATTCACGATCTTCCCAATCATGTTTGTGGTACGTTTATGGAAATGTATTTTTGTTTGTGTGTCTCTCGTTATGGAATACACCTTTTTTCTCAAACTATTTTTATTTCTTTCTGACGTATCATAGTCGATGAGGATCATATCTACGCCGCCGGTATTTCCAATGGTGGCATGCTCACTTGGTCCTTGGGTCAAGATCGTCGGACGGCACCTTGGTTGGCGGGCATTGCCCCCATGATTGGGGTTCCCCACTATGACTATACCCAAGGCAAGGCTTCGCCCTACGAATTGCCAGTCATTGGCTTTTATGGATATTCGGATCCAATTGTTCCACCGGGTACCTTTTGGGATGATTGGACCAAGGACTCGAGTGGATATTACTGGGTCCCGGCGCACCGCATGCATACCACATGGGCCCAAGATCATGGTTGCAATGTCCATCAATTCAACGGAGAACCGCCGAATGTCTATTTTGAAAACAGCAATTTGCAAGGCTTTGAAATTTCGTGCAAGACGCATTGTCCTTTGCCACAACACGAAAGTGACCTCACCAATCCTCCTCCTTATTCGGTCGATTGTCGAGTGGAAATGGGACACGAGACACCCGCCTTTATGATGCAAATGGCGCTACGATTTTTTGAACAGCACGATCGCTACACGAATCCATCACTTTAACGACGTCGATTGTAATACATGTAAGCACCGCTAGAAGAAGACATACAAAGCTAAACGGAATGCACAAAGCGAGACCAGTGAAATAAAGACTACCGCAACCACCAACGATCTGCAAACAAAAAAAGACAACCACCAACCATTCATTGGCCCAACCATAGAAATACGCATACTGCCAAAACAGCAGGCTTTAGAGCTAGAACTGCCCAAGCAAAATGGACAAATTATTATAGAAAAAAAGTCATAACGAGGCAACTACGGTACCATGATCAACAGCTGGAGAAGAAGAAAAAATGATACTTAGCAAGTGAATCAATGCACGGATAATAGAAAATAAAGGATTTTAAAAAGATAACCCAGTTTTGGAGTTTATCGTGTTCTTTTCAAGGATATGGTTAGGAGATCCTTGGCGGAGGAGAGGAAACCTAATCTTGGCTCTAGCTAGCTAGTAGTAGAGCACTGAAGAACAGCATGGTGGTAGGAGCTTCACTCTAGCCTCTTGTATGAAGAACAGATCCAGTCAATCCTACTGTATTATTGGGGAAACGAGGCATTATTGTTTAGACCTTGTTTTACAGCAACCTGGAATAAACTTGTATGATTTTTGTGTTTGTGGCAATACTGTATCTATCTCTTTTGCTTTTGGGGCCTTGCACTTAGAGGTGACCCCTAGCTAGCTAGACAAGAACACTTCTGAATATCAGTCTGTATATCTTTCACTTAGAGGAGGATGGCCCATAGCTTTCGTTTCACACACTAGCTAAGCTAGTATGCAATGTAGGAGATCCTGGTTCCATGATGGTGAGGGGACGGATCAAGTGTGAGTCTAAATAAGCCTTGTTGCTGTTGCTATGCCCTGCAACAGCAAACACCAGCTCCAATAAATTATGTTGACCACAGGTGTACAAAACAGCATGTTTCGTTTGTCGTGATGGCTTTCAAGATCTATTTTTCATTGACCTCTTCATGGCACACTTATTCTTGAAATCAATATGAGTACCTGGGAAGAATTGATCCTGGAACTTGGGCATGGAGCCCAGCGTGTCGATCTTCATGACGCCACTGGCATTCCTTACGACATTCCGCCAGCAAAGAGGCAGGCGTATTGCCGCAGAATCGTGCAGCATCTAGGTGAATCATCCTCTAGGATTGAAATAAGTTTGGGATGCAAATTTTTACAAACCATGTCCGTTCAGGAGCAGCGCCAGCTTTACAGAGAGTTTTTCAATCATCCAAACAGAATAAAAAAAATCAATTTCGGGGAACCAGACATCTTTTCATGTCACACTGAATCCGTTATCAACAACGAAAGAGTTCCGTCCCGTGTGATTCTAAAGGAATTGTACCATGCCAACCTTTCTGGTCTCAAGTTTCTGGTGCTGAACCTTGCCTGCGTTTCGGGCGAAGAAATCAGATCATTGTCAGAGATTTTGGCGACCACAAAAGAGCTACGTTGTCTACACATCGGCGGGATCCGATTCGAGAACAAAGCACAGGTGGACCTTCTTTCCAGGGGTCTCGATCATTGCTTGGCACCCAAAAAATGCCGTGTGCGTACTATTCGCTTTCCGAGTATCGCCATTCCCAATAATAATGGTGTCCACGAAGAAGGGTTCCTAGATCCCTTGTTGGTGGCAATTTCAAAGAATCAGCGGAAACGGGGGCTAGACGTGGAATTGAACGTCATAGAAGCATACACTCGCATTTGCGGTAGAAAGAGCAAGAGTCTAGCAAGCTGTCAAGCAATCTCCAAGTTGACACATCCTCGAACAGGAAGAGGGAAGGGCCAATACAAGCTTTTTGGCCTCTGTCTCCATGACCGACATTGTGAAATCATTGCTGAAAACTTGAGTCTTTGTCCGTCTGAAAACTTGAATGGTCGTACCGTTGAGCTTCGACGCAATCCTCGCATTACTTCCCGCGGCTATGAGGTATTGTTACCTCTGCACTCTCGTGTCATAGTCGACGATTGTTTGTGGAAGCCCAAGATGGAAGTAGAAAAGGCGTTGGATAGTATAGGCAGGGGGCGGTACGTGGACGAGGGCAAATTTAGGTCACGAGAAAAGTGGCTAGCGTGGGTGACAGAATTAGTTACTGGCTTCTTTATTCGGGCCAATCGAGGGTATAGACCAGAGAGGGACAACGAGCATGTCACCTATCTCTACTGTACTCTTCGTGACAGACCTGACTTCATCTGCCCGAAAGGATTTCAAAAAGACAATTGGCGATGATAGTCGAAAGACTGATTTGAATGAAAGCAAGAAGAACGGCGGCAAAGAGGAAGTCTCAGGAATCTCTTTTCCACCGACTGGCAACGAAAACGACCGCAGAAACAGTAGCAACGATTGTGTTGCAGACCACGATTTGGAAACCCCTTATTTTCAGTCCTTATCTTTTCGGGGCTCAAGCCAGATGCTACTTGGACCATCAGCTCATAAGCACAAACAGCAAGAGCCCTTGCGGGCGGGGGATATCATTCAGTATACCCACCCTATGTATGTAGCGGGATCCAAACAGGGGCTTCGGCTGACGCAAGTACTGAACGTCAAATTGCCCACGCGCCGACATAGTAAAGACAACCAATGCTGTGACGAAGACGACGACGATGAATACATCTTGGAACTGGTGAATGGAGAGTTGTTGCCATCCAGTACTCGCATCAAGCGAGTGCGAGAATTTGTGCCGGAGACCCAAAAACTGTACAACCACGAAGGAGGCATTTATCGACCTGTGCACAACTTTCGGCTTATTCCTGGAGCCTTGCCACAGCCAGAAGGGCGTCATAATTACACGAGCATGGACCGTCAAATCCAACACATCGAGGCTAGTTTAGAAGAAGGGGAACGGCAATGTGATGGAATTATAAAATCTATCTTTCGGCAGCAAAGCACGTTTGCTTCTTGCAGTCAAGATCTAAGAGACACTGATGAGTCTGACAAGGAAGATTCCTATGTTGTGCAACAGAATCCCTCCGACTTCAGTGCCAGCAGTAAAACCAATCCGGCTGGAAAAGATTTACCTGAAAATGCTAGCAGCGGGCAGTCCAACTATAGCAACAGAAAGAATATTCCATCGGGCAAGGATGCCCCAGTCACAGGCCCAGATCCCTCTTGCAACATTTTTCGCCCCAGCTTCAGGTTCAGAAAGCGGAACCAACAATTTACGATGAGTGCAAATGTAAGATGTAGACTAAGTGAATCCAAGCATGACAGCGGCGCTCGAGAAGTATTGCATAGAGACAACCAGGACGATAGCCCTCACCAGAGCGACCGCAGAACAGGAAGAATTCCAGGCCGACATCAGAATCTTTCTAGTGTTGACACGCCAAATTCGTGCTCCGATTTTTCGTCCTTATCGAAAGTAGAGGTATCCCAACCCAGAACTATGAGGAACGAAAAGAAACGCAAGTCGGCGATAAGAAGAAAACGCAAAAACCCACAGCAAAAGCCAGCCAAAAGGGCAAGCAAAAACCCCCCAGAAGACGTTTTTGACTTTTGTGGTTCACAAGGATATGCTGCTCCTCCATCTGCGGGTGCTAGTAGCAGTGCTACCCAAGGTCTTCGTAGAACACCTATTCCACTCCGGGATGTTACTTGGGATAAAACTTTGAGCAGCAAAACGCGCACACGAGACCTATCCTCCGGTGACGAAACAACATCCCCTGGATTGGCACTTCTGATAGCAACAAGTGAAACAGAGGCTTCACCGATGGGGCCAGTTTTCGTCGATAATACTATTGCATCTCACGAGGCTCCACGCCTCGGCTACAACAATGGGTCAGTGTCTGCTGCTGTGAGAAAATATCCTCGTACCTCAGGCGCCAGTTTTGAGTCATCGCAGTCCACAAAGGAGCCTGGGGCACCACAAAATCATCGCGAACCAGACGAAGTGGATTCTGTGTCTTCGGTGGAACCTCCTTATAGTAGCGGGTCCAATACAACTGACGGAGAAAGAGAAAGGCATCTGTCGACGTCTGATGTGCAAGCAGTCTCTAGCTCGGCTCGGAAAAGACGAAAAGACACGGAAGACGTGAAAGCTTTGCCAACGCCAAAACGTCGTCCAGTTGGGATCCAACGGGATTCCGATTTATTTACTCCGTCGCGACGCCGGCCTCGCCAGAGGAACGAATCATCCTCATCGTCCGGTGAAGGCAAATCAAGTAGGAGTGGAATGCGGGTCAAAGAAGAAATGGAGCGTCGCCTTCTTAGAGCGAATAATGTGTTGGCTCTTAGCAGCCAGGCCAACAAACCGTTCACGTTGACACGGCACAAGGAAGCGAATGCCATCTCGTCTACCGTAGCCCCTACAACAGGCAAGAAGCCAGGAAAAAAGATGTGGTGGTAAGAAAAAGAGACCTATAGAGCCTTTCCCTGATAGAGGTAGCGGAGCATGTGCTCCCGGTTTTTATTTGCCGGAATTACACCAGGAACGGAAGAACCTCCCCTGAGTGTACCGGTTTGTAGTAGGTGTCGGCAGATATGGCCTCCTGGGCTGTCCTTTTTGTGAACCGAATTCGACAACGGGATTTACATGTGACCATAATGAAACTCTAGTTCTCCTTGCTTGTCTTCTTCTTTGCTTAGCATAGATTGGAGCACTGCCGCTACAATTTTCTTTTTTTTACGTTTCGCAATTCAACAATTCCATGTCTGCGACAGGGTCCTTCCAAAGCCAATGCTATGCATGATTGTCGGAAATGTTACAATCATCTTGATTTTATTCGGTAGGAGGTCCGGCTATCCTTTAGCCAGCACGCAAGCAAGAGGGGGCACAATGTGTGCATTGTTGTCACCGTGGGCTGGTTTTGTTTTTGTCCTTTTACGACTCGCCCTCTCCCAACATTCCCAGTACTTGCGACACGGAGACGACGGCGTCGGCGCCTAAATGAGCACGGATCCATGCCAACCCTTGAGCATGTCCTTGAGATCCCGAAATACTGCCGACGCCTTCTTCTACGACATGCGTCGTAAAACGTCCCCTTGAAAAGGAATCCATGGCAGTATTAAAAATACAATAATCTGTATTGATTCCCACTAGAAAGACATCTGTAATTTGTTGCGACTGAAGTCGTTCCATCAGGAGAGGCGCATCGACAAAACTAGAATAATGTTTCTTGGGAATAAATTCCCACTTGTCGGGAGCGAGTAGTTGAGGGATCAAGGCCGCTCCGTTCGAGTTGGGAACCCCCATGGTGACACCCCATTCCGGATAGACTCGTGACAGAGTCGATTCTTTGTCGCTTTCGAGCCATAGACGCGAATCAATTTTGACTGAAAATTTGCCGCACGCCAACATTTGTTGAATGGTTTTTATAATGAGTTTGGTGCGGGAGGGCGACAAGGATGCCACTTGTTCGACACTCATATCGACCATGAGAAGGGCTGCTTGTTTTGTTCTTGTTGACATTGCGCGTTATTATTTGAAGATTATTACATGGAAGACTGTTCTATGTAGCGAGAGAATAAAGTAATGGATCTAAATTGATTTGATTTTTGCACAAGGATTGCGAATACTGTAGTACTAGCTAGTACCTGCACTGGCTGTGTTCGTAGGAGCAAGGACGAGATCGGGTTCCCACGTGTACCTTTTGTAGGTATTGATGCGTTCTTTGTTGTTGATTTGTTGTCTGTCCTTCGGTCCATCAGGTTCTGCGTACTGCTCCGGCGGCGTATGCGGTACCCCAGATGCGTCAGCACCGGTGCATCAGCGTCAGCACCAGTGCAGCAGAGTCAGCTCTAGTGCTGCAGCAGCTGCAGAAGAGCTGCGGAATCTGCACTGGTATCTCACTGTAAGAATTAGTGTAATACGGTGACACCGTAACAACCAATCAAAATCACTCGGGAAAACATAGTTCCTACAGTATGATGCGCCCCCTGATGATTATGCACGTTCATAATGGGGTCGTTCCTATTGTGAATCGACCAGCTGAGCATGTGCGCGCATTTGATTGATTCCTTTTGTACGTTCAACGTACGTACAGGCAACAACGATAACAACGAAGGCAATGACAACAAGCCCGGAGCAATTTTCATGGACAACAATCATCGTCCACAACAACACGCAGTGCAACTAATAAAATTAACCATCTAGTAATTATCTCTGTTCTGTGGATCCCGCACACTGATCATCTACAACAGAAGTCGTGAATAAAATTCGACAAAGGAACTCACCAAGCAGCTGCCGCATAATTTTATAAAAATGGTATTGACCGCGTAAGTTTCATCGCCATTCATTGCGTGAGAACTATCCAAAAGGACTGCTTCGTTATTGGTCTTGTTAATATTTCATGCGCGGCAGACACCTCCTTGTAAAGTTCCTCCTTTTTCTCACTCGCGATTTTTGCTTTTGTTATTTATCTATTATTTCCTGCGCGTGATTGTGATTTCGTTCCCTTCGATTTATGTATATAGATTATTAGACGAACAAAATCGTGACGTGGGTCGGAAATTGGGGATTGCGACGGCCTTGATGTTTACGTTGCCCTTTATCACCTATTTTGGATGCTTTCATTATTTGTTTGCGCACAAACAAGAACCGGCCAATTGGGCGGGTGCCGCCGCCGTCTTTGTCACCAATTGTGTCATTGCCGGCTATGTCGTGGTGGCCTTTTCGGAACCGGACGAAGATGAAGAAGAATTGAAAAAACGGGGTTTGAGTGGCAAAGCGCACTCACAACCACAACAAGGCGGTGACAATGATTCGAAACATCCACGGACTGGAATTTTCAAACAACGAGTGGATTGATGGAATCTGCAATTCTGTATATACACGACACCAAATGGAAGGAGGAAGGAATGGTTGTGGAACGGAAAAAGAGTTTTGCTTTTGATCGTAATGGCAATCCGAAATCCATTTGTCAACTTCAATAATCTACAGAAAGGATGCAAGAGAAAATTAATAGAGTATCGGGGAAGGAACTCTGATTGCGAACCTGGTGTTGTGAATCAATGAATCGCTCAAGACACGACGGCACTTCCCCCAACAATAATCAGTACTAGCTAGCCACAATGAAGCCATCCTTTTTATTATGTTCACTACAATCGTTCCAAGAAAAAATCCATGCGTCTTTGGTGCATGGGTGAATTTCAACAATAATATACGGATCCGTCACATTCCATCCTTCCCAGTAGTCTAGTATAGCACCTACTAGCTAGTAGAGGATTCAGACTCCAACAAAACAGGCTTGCCCACAAATATATTGTGGCCACCTTGCATTGCACATCCTTGTCGTTCGCATTGACGCGTCAGCTCTGACGAATTGGCATCGTCGTTGCATTGCTGCCGTCAGGATTGGAGTCGCGTGGCACTTGCCAATATCTCGTCTCCTTTAGTAGCATTCGTAAATTGCCGCCTTGGGCGTGAAAACTCCGATCCAAAGATCTTGTTCGTGTCGAGTTTTGTAAGCAAGAAGGCAATACTACGTACCGGTAGTAGTATTGCGACAGATGCTAAGCTCTTTTTGCCTCCATCTCGAGTGCATTGCATTCTTCCTCTTGCTTTTGCCATTGCCTCCAGATTAGGTTGCACTTTTCTTCTGAGAAATTCCTGCACTCCCCCAATGGCTTTCCTTTAACCCACCCATTGGATTTCTCTACCACATGCAAAAGATTTCAAAACATGTGTCTGACAGAGCTAGCAGTATATGTTTCTTTGCTTTCTTTCACTTGCAATGCATGACTGGGCCCACAGTGGCTGCTGGCTCTCTACTAGCACTGTGAGGCCCAACTGCTTTGCTGCACCAACCGGAGTTCCAAGGGAAGCACTCATCATGGCAGGACCAAGAACCACAGTGGCAGGGTGGCAAGTGGCAGCCCAGCAATGTCTTGGTCCATTTTTGTTGCTGCATGGCCAAATGTCCCCGCTGCTCAAACGTGGTCTCTAGCAAGTTACCAAGCAAAATGAACATAGAAAAGAAATGACCAATATAAAATATCCCTTTTCTAAATGTCCCAACTGCAATCTATTGTCATCTCTGGCTTAATGGATAGGTAAAAAGGGTGCCTGTTCCATGTCTTGGTCCATTTTTGTTTCTATTTAGCCAATAGCCTCACCACTCAACTGTGGTCTCCAGCAAGTTGCTGACCAAGATCAGCATAGAAAAGACATAACCAATGTCAAATTACGTTTTCTAAATGTCCCATCTGCAATCTATTGTCATCTCTGGCATGAGGGAAGGGTTAGCAGGGTCAATCATTCCATGTCTAGCTCTAGGGCCTATTTTTGTTCCTGCGCAGACAAATGCCCCCACCGCTCAACCGTGTTCTCTCGCAAGTTACCAACCAAGATCAGCAGGGAAAAGACATGACAAGAATCAAATTACCTTTTCTAAATGTCCCAACCACAATCTGTTACCAGTCTCATCTTGGGCTTAAGGGATAGGCTCAAAGGGTGCTGGTTCAATGTCTTGGTCCATTTCTGTTCCTGCACAGCCAAATGCCCCAACCACTCAACCGTGTTTTTGAGGAAGCCACCCACCAAGATTTGCATGCTGGTAGAAAAGACATGACCAGCATCAAATTTCTTTTTTTAATGTCCCAACTACAATCTAATATTTTTTTGGCTTAAGGGGTAGGTTAGAAGTGTGACTGTTCAATGTCTTGGTCTGTGTCTGTTCCTGCGCAGCCAAATCTCCCAACCACCCAACCGCATTTTTGAGGAAGTCACCCACCATCATCAGCACAGAAAAGACATAACCAGCATCCAATTAGCCTTTCAAATGTCACAACTACAATCCATTGTCATCTCTGGCCTAAGGGGTAGGTTAGAAGGGCGCATGTTCAATGTTTTGGTCTATGTCTGTTCCTGTGTAGCCACTGCAAATACCCCAACCACCCAACCGTGTTTTCGAGAAAGTCACCCACCAAGATTTGCACAGATGAGACACGACCAGCATCAAATTGCCTTTTCAAATGTCCCAACTACAATCTGTTGTCATTTTTGACTAAAGGGATAGGTTAGAAGGGTGCATGTTCAATGCATTGGTCCATCATTGTTCTTGTGCAGCCAAATGCCCCAACCACTCAACGGTGTTTTCAAGGAAGTTACCCACCAAGATTCAGTTGGCACAGAAAAGACACAACCAGCATCAAATCGCTTTTTTTGATGTCCCAACTACAATCCAACATTACCATTTTTGGCTACAGGGACACTGGCAGGTCAGAAGGGTGTCTTTTC
>ENA-ORBV01010796-ORBV01010796.1-microbial-mat-metagenome-genome-assembly--contig:-NODE-10796-length-14519-cov-3.707104_pt1 | contig 14519 bp, 8 predicted proteins | sample MGYA00237777_ERZ505514 | MGnify/ENA primary metagenome ERZ505514 (study PRJEB26160, sample SAMN06269048) | microbial mat metagenome | isolation source: Oligotrophic lake microbial mat | place... | reverse complement strand
CCGTCGCGTTCACCTCGGGAAGCCGAGCGAGGCGGGTCACATCGATGGTGTGCAGCGAGGTGGTTACGCTGCTTGGCACCTCGGTGACCTCCGCCACCTCGGGATCACACGCAACCATCGGCAGCACCGATACCGCGAACATTAGTTCGGTACAGAACCAGCGAGTGTTCGAACGAGCCACGTGACCGAGGGAAACGGGAAGATGGGAAATCGCGGTCGAACTGATTCGCCAGCGTCAGAGCAGTGTGGAGCACTTGATTCGCAGTGGCAAGCATCACCTTGGCTGTGCGACGTTCATCACCAATGGTCGAGGTCGGCACTCCGATTGCAGCTTTACGGGAAGTATGAGGAAGTAGTCCTCCCCCGTAACGGTCGCCCAGATGTTCGCAACACCATCAGACATAGGCACTTACCAGAATGTAAGCCAGAAATGGCGTGCGCTGCGTGCCCTGTGCGTGATGGCGTGCGGGTCAATTGTGTGGACTGCATGCAGCACAAGCGATGTTACATCTCCGCAACAGTCGGGCGTTGTGACTCCCGCGCTCCCGACCCAACCTGTCGCTCCGACGCCTCTGGTTGTGGACCGGCTGCTCGGTGCCGACACACTGCGCCCCGGCGCGGTGATCGTGATCGAGGGCTCGGGCTTCGCGACGGGTCCGTTCGACAATGTCGTCACACTGGGATCGGCGCAGGCGTCGGTCATCGTAGCCACGGCCACGCGGCTTGAGGTGCGGCTGCCGCAGGCGAGTGCGTTCCCCTGCCTGGCCACGGGAGAGCACCAGCTGAGCATCGCCTCGGCCAACCGCACCGTGCGGCGTCCGGTGACGGTGGCCGTGGCGCGCAGGGTATCGCTGGAGCCGGGGCAGTCGCTCAACATGCTGGAGGCGACCAGCCGCTGGTGTACCGAGCTCGTGGTGCCCAGCGGCGAAGCGGCGCGCTACACCATGGCGGTGATCAACACCAGCCAGAACTCGGCGCTCCTGAGCGGCTTCCAGGTGCGTTCGGCCAGTCAGGGCGCGGTGGCTCCGGCCATGGGCACCATGATGAGCGTCGCTGGCGGAGCGTTTGCGGCCGCCGGCTTTGATGCCGCCGCGAGCACGCACGCCGCCAGCGCACGCGCCTCGAACACTGAGCTTGGAGCGTCCCAGGATGAGGATCACGCGCACGCGGCCCATCTCGAGCGCGAGAACCAGCGTGCGGCCCTCGCTCGACCGGCCGCGCAGGCGTGGCGCGAGGCCAACGAGGTGCGCAGCAGCGGTGGCCGCCTGGCCATGTCACGCGCGCCCATGATGGCTGGTCAGGTGGTGCAGCTCAACGCGATGTATGCGTCGTGCAGCGCCGCCACCAGCATCACAGCACGTGTAGTGTACGCCGGTGCGCACGCGGTCGTGCTGGAAGACGTCAGGTCGCCGAGCGCCGGCTCCATGGATGCCGAGTATCGGGCCATCGGCGAAGAGTTCGATCGGGTGCAGTATCCGTTGCTCGCCTCGCAGATTGGCAACCCCGTCGCGCTGTCCCAGGTCATGGGTGGCGACAACCGCGTGAGCATGCTGTTCACACGCTACGTGAATGACTCCGTGCCCAACACCGCGGGCTACGTGACCGCGTGTAACCTGTATCCGCGTACCACCTACGCGAACAGCAACGAAGACGAGTTGTTCTATGCGCGCGTGCCCAACGTCGGCGAAACGCCGGCCGCGTGGCGTCGCAGCATGCGATCCACCGTGATGCACGAAGCCAAACATCTCGCCGCATTCGCCGAGCGGCTGGCGCGTGGTGTGCCCTTCGAAGAACCGTGGCTCGAAGAAGCGACGGCGCGCATTGCGGAAGAGCTCTACGGACGTACCTTCACCCCCGGCCCCGTCGAATCATTGTCTGCGCCAAGCTCGCAGTGGCGCATCAATACGGGCTGGGCGCAGAGCCTGCACTGCGAAGTGTACCAGTGCGAAGACCGTCCGCTCGTCATGTGGAAGCACTTCCCCGCGCTGCACGACTATTTTCAGGGTGTCGATTCGCTCTCGCCGCTCGGCGCTGCATCTGGTCGTGACGTGTCGTATTACGCCAGTGGCTGGTCGCTCGTGCGCTGGGCGGTAGACCACTACGCCAGCAACGAGGGTGAGTTCCTGCGCGCGCTGGTGCGCGGTGCATCGGGCTCGGGCATGACCGCGCTGGCGCAGCGCACCGGTCGGCCGGTTGAAGAGCTGCTCGCCGAGTGGTCGTTGGCCAACGCGGTCGATGATCGCGTGGGGTTCACGCCGTTCAAGTCCACGCTCTCGTTTCCGAGCTGGAACCTGCCGCAAATGATGAGCGGCCTCTCCGCGCTCAACAGCGCTCGCTACAGCGCGAATCCGTTGCGCATTCGCAACATCACGGGCGATTCGCAGGTGGGCGTCTCGCAGCTGCGCGGATTCTCGGCGAGCTATTTGGAGGCGCTGGTGCTCAGGGGATCATCGCAGCTGGTGGAGCTGCGCGGGTCGAGTGGTGGGGCGGTTCCGGCGAGTATCCGGATGGCGGTGGTGCGGGTGGAGTGACGGTGCGGTAATCTTGCCAGTGTGAATTACTTCTCCAATCCCGCATTTCTGCTCTTCATTGCATCGTCGGGAGTACTCGTGGCCATCTGGCTCGGGTACCCCGCGCTGATGCTGCTGCGGGCACTGGTATCGCCGCGATGTACTCGCGCTGGTCTGCCGGACAATCGAGCCACGTGGCCGTCGGTCACCGCCATTCTGGCCACGCGTGACGACGCCGGCGTTGTCGCCGATCGCATCGCCAATCTGCTGGCGTCGGACTATCCCGCTCATCTGCTGAACGTCATCGTGGCACTCGATGCGGTTGATTCGGCCTGCTCTCCGGATGCCGTGGTCGGTGATCCCACGCGCGTGCGCATCGTGATGGGTGATGAACCCGGTGGCAAAGCTGCCGCGCTCAACGCCGGTGTACGCGCGGCCACGGGCGACGTGCTCATGATGATGGACAGCCGGCAGCGCTTCGAGCCGGGTACGCTTCGCACGCTCGTTGGTGCGCTGAGTGACGAAGCTGTGGGGGCCGTATCGGGCGCGCTCACGCTCGGCCGCGAATCGGTCGGCACCTCCCCGGTGCATGTGTACTGGGCGATGGAGAAACGATTGCGCCGCGCTGAGTCGCTGGTGCATTCGGCGATCGGTGTGACGGGCGCGGTGTACGCCACACGCCGCGCCCTGTGGCCAACATTGCCGGCGGGCACGATCCTCGACGATGTGTACGTGCCGATGTCACTGGTCCTGTCGGGTTATCGTATTGGTTTTGAACCAGCCGCGCGCGCCACCGATGTGCGCAGCTTCGATGCGCGCGGCGAGCAAACACGAAAGGCGCGCACGCTCACCGGGGTGCTGCAACTATGCCGCCTGTTGCCGGGTGTTGTGGTGCCGTGGCGCAATCCCGTGTGGGGGATGTTTGTCGCGCACAAGTTGTTACGGTTGCTCTCACCGCTACTGGTGCTCGGGGCGGTGGTTGGCGGTGTGTGGTGGCTGGCACTGCTGGCGAGCGAAGCACCACGGCTCGTGGGTGGCGCCGCTTCATTGTGCGCGCTGATTGTGCTCGCAGTCGCACCGCTACGGCGTGCGACGTTCGCGCTGGTACGCTGGGCCTATGCCATGCAGGTGGCAATCGTCGGCGCGCTGCTCAACGGTGCGCGCGGTCGCTGGCAGGTGTGGACACGGGCGAAGTAGCGGAACGCGTTGGTCGCCACCACCACGCGAGCGGCAACAGCAGCAGCACCGCCCACGCGACATCGGCAACGAGGCGCTGCGTGCCGGTGAGATCCCGATGCGTCGGCCAGAACCAACTCCACGCTCGCAGCGGCGACGGTGCGGGTACTGCAAACTTCTGCGGGCCGGTGCGCGATGCCAGCGATACCGCACCGCTGGCGAGATTCATGCGCAGCAGTACACTGTCGTTGCGCACTCCGTGGTAGGCGTCCGGAATCACACTGCCCAGCGTACTGAGTCGCGCCCGCGCGGCGTTGCTGTTGCGGCCGATTACGAGCGCGTTGCCACGGCGCGCAAATGTAGCCATGGCCAATCCTGAACGCCCTTCGACAAGTCGCGCGATGTACGACAAGCGCTCAGGCGCCGCGCCCGGTGATTCGAGAACCGTGAAATCTGCTTCGCCGCTGCGCACCGCATGAACGAGCGCGCCATCCCGGATCGCGTCGGAGGCCAAGTTTGTGCTGCCAATGCCCGCCACATGCAGCGTACCCTGATAGTCATCGGCCCACACGCGCGACGGAGCGCGTTGCAGATACCACACGCCTTCGGGCAACCACGGCCGTGATGTCCACCAGCCGGCGATCAAAAACGCCAGCAAGAGCGCTGACCAGCCTAGCACGAGTCGACGGCGCTGCACTGGTGTTGGTGCGATCAAGGTCTTCGCGTTGATCATCAGCAGGGCGCCGATTAACGCACCGCTTCCGTTGGCCAGTACATCGCCCGGTGACACCGTGCGGCCACCTACAAAAACAAGTTGCAGTACCTCGATGAGCACGGAGATGCCCGCGCCAGCCACCAGCGCCCATCGCGCCGATCGTGAATACGACGCCAGCAACATTCCAAGCGGCACGAACAAACCGATGTTGAGCAGAAAGCCGGAGGTGCCCATGTCGCCGCAGAACACACAGGTCGCAAACGCGCTCGCCGATTGTGCCGATGTCGTGAGCGTGAGCACGCCCGCGATCGCCGCCCAGAGCGCGAGCGCGGTGGTACGAATCAACTGAGCTGATACTCGCGTCGCCACAGTTCGAACGCCAGCACCGTGAACGCGCGGTCTGCATCAATCTTGCTTCGCTGGGCCACACTCATCAGCTGCCGTAAAAAACGCGTGTCCAGCATCGTGCCGCCAGCAAGCACATCATCGACCGAGCCGCGCCAGGTGCTGCCAAGCCACTCGCCCAGCGGGATGCTGAATCCCTGCTTGCGCGTGATATCAAGCTCCGCTGGCAGGTACCGCTCGGCCAGTGCGCGCAGGATGAGCTTGCGCCCGGTGCCCGTGGCGCGAAGCGCATCCGGAAGTCTGCCAAACGCAAACTCGATCACCGAGCGGTCGAGTAGCGGGGCACGCACCTCGAGCGACGTCAACATGCTCGACCGATCCACCTTCACCAGGATGTCGTCGGGCATGTAGCGAAGAAAGTCCGTCGCGGTGGAGCGATGTAGCGTACTGCGATGCGAGCGCGCCACATTGCGCCGCTCCGTTTCGGCGCGCGGATGCTGTGTGGATCCCAGCGACGCAACCAGCTGCGCACGCTCTTGCGCGTTGAACAGACGCCCTGCCGACGCGACGGAATCGCCAATGTCTCCCGCCAGATTCATCGCGAACGTTCGACCCTTCACGGTGCTCGGCAACGCCTGCGCGCCCACCGCGGCAAGCTGCCGCACGACCCCCGGAATACGACGGCGCAACGCGTCCTGTCGCACATGCAGCGGATGGCGCATGTATCCACCGAACAGCTCGTCGCCTCCGTCACCGCCCACAGCCACCGTCGCGTGTTCACGAATGGCGCGCGAGACCATGTACGTGGGAATCATCGAGGAGTCAGCGAACGGCTCGTCGAACTGTCGAATCAACGCGGGTAACACATCTTCACCGGCGGGATCGGCCAACAACTCGGTGTGTGCAGAGCCGACATGTTTCGCGACGAGCCGGGCGTACGGCGCTTCGTCGTGTGCGGCCGATCCCGCCATGGACACCGTGAACGTGCGCAGTGGCTGACTGCTTTGCCGGGCCGCAATCGCGGTGACAAGACTCGAGTCAAGCCCGCCGCTCAGCAGCACACCGATCGGGACATCGGCGATGAGTTGGCGTGCCACCGAGCCCTGAAGTATCGCATCGAGTTCGTTCGTGAGCTGTGTGGTTTCCTGCGCGTCGGGAATGTGCCCGGCGAACGCCTGGTCAATCACAGGAAGCGTCCAGTAGGCGTTGATGTGCGAATCTCCGCTCGCCAGATCAAAGAGCATCTGATGCGCCGGCGGCAGTTTGCGCACACCGGCCACGATACACCGATCTCCCGACACATACCCGTAGGCGAGGTAATCGTCGAGCGAAGCGTGATCGATGCGACGCGCCAGCGACGGATCTGCCAGCAACGCCTTCAGCTCGGACGCAAACGTGAGGGTGCCATCGCTGATGCGATAATAGAGCGGCTTCTCGCCGGCGCGATCTCTCGCCATGAGCACACGCTGCAACGTCGCATCGTAGATCGCAAAGGCAAACATGCCATCGAGCCGGCGCACCCCTTCCACTCCCCACACGCGGTACGCCGCCAGCAGCACCTCAGTGTCGGAACTTGTGGCGAACGTCTCGCCGGCGCTTTCGAGTTCGGCTCGCAGCTCGCGAAAGTTGTAGATCTCACCGTTGAACGTGACGACCGTACCGGTGGTCGCGTCAACCATGGGCTGGTGGCCACCCGGCGAAAGATCAATGATCGCCAATCGCCGATGTCCGAAGCCGACGCGGCCATTCTCGGAGATCCACACACCAGCCGAGTCGGGGCCGCGATGCACCATGGTGTCGCGCTGTCGCTCCAGCAACTCGCGATTCACGGTGTGTCGAACCGACGCAAACCCCACAATTCCGCACACTACAGCGCCCCTCCAAACACCTCGAGCGCCAACTCCACCCGCCCAAACGGCGCCGATACCTGCACGCCCTGCACCACACCACGCACACGGGAGAGCATTTCCTGCGCAATCGCGATGCCCTCGGCCAGCGCATGATCCTTGCTCACCGCATTCGCCTTGTGCATGCGATCAAGAATCGCCTGCGGCACCGTGACGCCCGGCACTTCATTCGCCAGGAACTCCGCGTTACGCGCCGACACCAACGGCCAGATGCCCGCCACGATCGGAATGCGCGTGTGTTCAATCGTGGCGAGAAAGCGTTCCAGCTGCTCCACATCAAACACCGGCTGCGTAATCGCGTACTCCGCACCGGCCTGCACCTTGAACTCAAACCGCTTGAGCTCATACGCCGGATCGATCGCCGCCGGGTTTACGCCAACGCCAATCGAGAATCGCGTAGGCGCGCCGATCGGATTGCCACCAGGATCGAGCCCACGATTCAGGTTGCTCACCAGATTGGTGAGACCGATGGCATCGATGTCAAACACCGCCGTCGCATCCGGGTACGGCCCCATCTTTGGCGGATCACCCGTTATGAGCAGCATGTTGCGCAAGCCAAGTGCACTGGCGCCGAGCAGATCGCTGAGCATGCCGAGCAGGTTGCGGTCTCGGCAGCAGTAGTGCGTAACACTTTCAATGCCCACGCGTTGTTCAATGACGAGCGAGGTGGCAATCGCGCCCATGCGGCTCTGCGCACGTGGCCCGTCGGGCACATTGATCGCATCTACGCCAGCGGCGTGCAGCGTGGCCGCATCGCGCTCGAGGCGCGCGGTGTCCACACCACGTGGCGGCACAATCTCCACCGACGTGACAAAGGTGCCCGCCGCAATCTTGGCTGCGAGCCGCGAACGTTCGGCCAGCGGCACGGGCTCCACACCAACCGGCGCGTCATCACCAGCGTCGCGCACCGACGTGACCACGGCGTGGCGATGCCGTGGCGCGAGTGGGCGCACGCCTTCCACGATGGCGTGGATATGCTCGGGCGTGGTACCGCAGCATCCACCAACAATTTTTGCGCCGGCCTGAATGAGATGGCGCGAATACGTGGCCATATACTCGGGGCTGGCCATGTACATATTGCGCCCGCCCACCTCGCGCGGCAGTCCGGCGTTTGGTTGCGCGGACAACTTCACATGCGCCACGGCCGCCATGCGCTCGATCGCTTCAAGAATCGTTTGCGGTCCAACGGCGCAGTTGAGTCCGATCACATCCGCGCCCCAGCGTTCGAGCGCGCGCACGATGTCTTCGGGCGTGGCGCCGTAGGCTGTGTGCAGATCCGGCCCCACGGTCATTTGTGCGACGATCGGCGTATCCGGCGATGCCTCCCGCGCCCCGAGAATCGCCTGCTCGATCTCTTCAAGATCCGAAAAGGTCTCCAGCACAAAACAGTCAACGCCACCGGACACGAGCGCGGCGGCCTGCTCGGCGAAAATCGCTCGCGCTTCTTCACGACTCGTTGGCCCGTACGGCTCAAGACGCACCCCCAACGGCCCCATCGCGCCAGCCACCAACCGATCTTCACCGGCCGCTGCACGCGCAATCTCTGCGGCGCGACGATTGATCTCCGACACCTGCAGTTCGAGTCCGTACTGCGTGAGCTTGATGCGATTCGCGCCGTAGCTGTTGGTTTCAATCACCTCGGCGCCCGCCTTCACATACGCCGTATGTACGTCGCGTACAAGATCCGGCGCACGCAGCACCAGTTCATCGTAGCACTGATTGATGAACACGCCGCGAGCATAGAGCATCGTGCCCATCGCACCGTCGAATACGATGACATCGGCCGGCGAAACCAGCCGTTGCAGCAGTTCGGTGCGGGGGCTTACGATCGTGGCGCTAGACATGGGGTCTCGAGGTGCGGTTGACAAGAAAAGATGGTGTGCTCACTCAGCACTTATCGTGGCAGCGTCGCAAAGGTTAAGTCCGGCAGGGCCGCTCTCTCATTCTGCAACAGACGATACAAGCTATTGCATGGCAACGCGTTAGACGTCCAGTGCAGGAGCTCGCCCCACCGCACTGTTGTCGCTCCGTGAGGGTTCGGTGGAGCCGCACGCTCACTGCCAGGAAAAGTCGCCGTGTGCCAAGCTAACGCTTTCCACGATAGCGGGAGGTTCCAGTAAAAAAATGTCCGCTGCCGGACTCGCGCTCTCTCGGCCCTCCGTCGGCACCACTCCCACCGCCACGATTTCGCGGGGGGGCCTTCGGGCGTCAGGATACGAGTGAGCTCTGCCGTCGTCGCGACGGCATGGTTGCGCCGCTCCAAACTAGTTTTACTGGCATGACCCAGATCATTACCGGTGCCGCCGGATTCATCGGAGCGCACCTGGCGCACGCATTTCACACCGAAGGCGCGACCCTCACGCTGGTCGATTTTGCCCCCGACGCGCTCAAGTCGAGACATCTGCTTGGGCTCGAAGCCCATGAGTTCCATAACGCAGACAGCGTGTTCGCCGCAGGCGCCGAACTGCCTGCGATGCCGGCGTCTCAGGCCACGCCCAGCGCGGTGTGGCATCTGGGCGCCAATTCCGATACCACCACACGCGACTGGGAGCACCTGCTGCACGTGAACATCGGTGCCTCGCAGCAGCTTTGGCGCTGGTGTGCCAGGCACGGCGTGCCGTTTTATTACGCCTCAAGCGCCGCCACCTACGGTGATGGCAGCATGGGCTTTTCCGATCGCACGCCCCCGGAACAGCTCACCCCGCTCAACTTGTACGGCCGCAGCAAGAATGAGTTTGATGCCTGGGTGCTGCAGCAGGTCGCGTCGGGCGCGCCCACACCGCCACACTGGGCGGGTTTCAAGTTCTTCAACGTGTACGGCGCCCGCGAAGGACACAAAGGGCGCATGGCAAGCATTATCTGGAAGGCCGAGCGTGATATCGCCGCGCTCGACCGCGTGCAGCTGTTCAGGAGCAACGATCCCGGCTTCGCCGATGGGGAACAGCGACGCGATTTCGTGTATGTAGGCGATGTGATTGCCCAGATGCGATTCGTGGCCGATAACGGTGTGCCAAGCCAGATCTACAATGCCGGCACCGGTGTCGCGTCAACGTTTCTTGACATGATCCAGGCCTGTTTTGCAGCGCGCGGTGAAGATCCGCGCATTGAGTTTGTGCCCATGCCGGAGTCGCTCGTGAATCAATACCAGAACTACACGCGCGCCGACATGGCCACAGTGCGCTCGGCCGGGTACCACAAAGAGCCGGTGCTCCCGGCCGAAGGTGTTGCCCACACACTGCAGGAAATGTCAGTACTGGGATGGCGATGAGCTCAACTTCGAACGGCCTACAGGGGACCAGTGTGATTTCTGAATCCATGCGCGACGCCCGTACCGCGCGCAACGCGCGGCTCAACCACTTGCTCGCCGAGCGCATTCTGGTGCTCGACGGTGCAATGGGCACCATGATCCAGCGCTACGAGCTGGGCGAAGCGGAATATCGCGGTGAGCGTTTTGCCCAGCATTCGCACGATCTCAAGGGCAATAACGACCTGCTCGTGATCACGCGTCCGCAGGTGATTCGCGAGATTCACGCCGCGTATCTCGAAGCCGGCTCGGATCTTCTGGAAACCAACACGTTCAACAGTACGCGCATCGCCATGGCCGACTACGGCATGGAAGAGCTCGCGTACGAACTCAATGTCACCGGTGCGCGGGTCGCGCGTGAAGAGGCGGACAAGTTCGAAACACCCGATCGCCCGCGCTATGTGGCCGGTGTGCTCGGCCCCACCAACCGCACGGCCAGCATCTCGCCCGAGGTGGAGAACCCGGGCGCGCGCAACGTCACGTTTACGGAGCTTGTCACCGCGTACACCGAAGCGACTCGCGGCCTGCTCGACGGCGGCGCTGATATCCTGCTCGTGGAAACGGTGTTCGACACGCTCAACGCCAAGGCGGCGCTGTTCGCGATCGCCGAATACTTCCACAACAGCGGGCAATCGGTCCCGGTGATGGTGAGTGGCACCATCACCGATGCCAGCGGTCGCACACTGAGCGGCCAAACCGCCGAGGCGTTCTGGTACGCGGTATCGGGTGCGAAGCTGCTCAGCGTTGGTCTCAATTGCGCGCTCGGTGCTGATCAACTGCGCGCGCACGTGGCTGAGCTGTCGCGTCTGGCCGATGTGTACGTGAGTGCGCATCCCAACGCGGGTTTGCCCAACGCCTTCGGCGGCTACGATGAATCCGCTGAAATCATGGCGGAACAGATTGCGGAATGGGCGCGCAGCGGATTGATCAACATCGTGGGCGGCTGCTGCGGCACCACGCCCGAACATGTGGCGGCCATCGCGCAGGCAGTGCAGGGAGTCGCGCCCAGGCAACGTGCGACGGTGGAGCCACACTTGCGCCTGAGCGGTCTCGAGCCGGTGGTGATCACGCCCGACACGAACTTCGTGAACATCGGTGAGCGCACCAACGTCACCGGCAGCGCGCGCTTCTCCAAGCTTATTCTCGCCGGTGACTACAACACGGCACTCGAGGTGGCCCGTCATCAGGTGGAGAACGGCGCGCAGCTCATCGACATCAACATGGACGAAGGGCTGCTCGACGCCGAGCACGCCATGCCGACGTTTCTGAACCTGCTCGCCGCAGAACCTGATATTTCGCGCGTGCCCGTGGTCATCGACTCCAGCAAATGGAGTGTGATCGAGGTCGGGCTGCGCTGTGTGCAGGGCAAAGGCATTGTGAACTCCATCTCGCTCAAAGAGGGCGAGGATGAGTTCCGCCGGCAGGCGCGTCTGGTGCGGCAATACGGCGCGGCAGTGATCGTGATGGCCTTCGACGAAAACGGTCAGGCCGACACCGTGGAGCGCCGCATCAAGATCGGTGAACGCGCGTACAACATCCTCGTGAACGAAGTGGGGTTTGCGCCGCAGGATGTGATCATCGATCCCAACATCTTTGCCATCGGCACCGGCATCGAAGAACACGCACGCTATGCGCTCGACTTTTTTGACGCCACGCGCGCACTCAAAGCTCTCTTGCCGCACGTGCGCATTTCCGGTGGTGTAAGCAACGTGTCGTTCTCGTTCCGCGGCAACAATCCGCTGCGCGAGGCCATTCACGCCGTGTTCCTCTATCACGCCATCAAGGCTGGCATGGACATGGGCATCGTGAATGCCGGTCAGCTCGTGCCCTACGATGACATCCCGGCCGATCTGCGCGAACGCGTGGAAGATCTGGTGCTCGCGCGCCGCGCCGACGCCACCGAACGGCTCATGGAAGTGGCCGATCAGGTGCAGGGCAAAGCCAAAGCCGCCACCGAAGATCTGGCCTGGCGCGCGCTGCCCGTCGAAGACCGTCTCGCGCACGCGCTCGTGCACGGCATCGATGCGCACGTCGTGGCCGATGCCGAAGAAGCACGCCAGGCCTCGTCACATCCCATCGAAGTAATTGAAGGCCCGCTCATGCGTGGCATGAACGTGGTGGGCGATCTCTTCGGCGCCGGCAAGCTGTTCCTGCCGCAGGTGGTCAAGAGCGCGCGCGTCATGAAAAAAGCGGTGGCGCATCTCATTCCGTACATCGAAGCGGCCAAAACCAAAAACAGCAAAGCCGCCGGCCGCGTGCTCATGGCCACGGTCAAGGGCGACGTACACGATATCGGCAAGAACATCGTGGGCGTGGTGCTGCAGTGTAACGGCTACGAAGTGATCGATATGGGTGTCATGCAGTCATGCGCGGCCATTCTCGAACGCGCCAAGCTGGAGGGAGTGGACGTGATCGGACTCTCCGGCCTCATCACGCCGTCACTCGAAGAAATGCGCTTTGTGGCCAGCGAAATGGAGCGACTCGGCTTCACCATTCCGCTGCTCATTGGCGGTGCCACCACCAGCAAGGCGCACACCGCCATCAAGTTGGAGCCCGCCTACAGCGGCCCTGTCGTGCACGTGCTCGATGCCTCGCGCGCCGTGGGCGTCACCAGCGCGCTGCTGAGTGATGAGAAGCGCGAGCCGTACATGGCCAAGCTGCGCATCGAGTATGACGCCATCCGCGTGGCGCGCGAGGACAAGGGCCGTCAGGCTCGGCTGCTCTCCCTCGCCGCTGCCCGGGCCAACAAGGCCGCAATCGATCTCGCCACGCCCGTGCCCGTGCCCACGTTCACCGGTGCACGCACCTACAAAGGCTGGCCGCTCGACGACCTTGCCAGCCGCATTGACTGGACTCCCTTCTTCCAAACCTGGGAGTTGGCCGGCCACTATCCGGCCATCCTCGAAGATCCCGTGGTGGGCAGTGCCGCCCGGTCGCTCTATGCCGACGCGAAGGAAATGCTGCACCGCATTGTGAGTGGTAACCTGCTCGAAGCGCGAGCCGCCGTTGGTTTCTGGCCCGCCAACTCCCGCGGCGACGACATTGTGTTGTGGTCCGATGTCGACAGTTCCCCCGGAAGTGTTGCGGCTGTGCTGCACATGCACCGTCAGCAGTTTGCCAAAGGAGCCGGTCGCGCGAACCGATGTCTGGCCGACTATATCGCGCCGGAAGACAGTGGCGTGCTCGATTACATGGGAGCGTTTGCTGTCACCACCGGTCACGGCCTCGAGCTGCTCACCGCCGAGTACGAGGCCGCGCACGACGATTACAGCAGCATCATGGCCAAGGCACTGGCCGATCGGCTGGCCGAAGCGTTCGCCGAGCGGCTGCACGAGGAGGCGCGCCGCGTGTTGTGGGGGTACGCGCCGAACGAGCAACTCGATAATCAGGCGCTCGTGCGCGAGCAGTACCAGGGAATCCGGCCCGCGCCCGGTTATCCCGCGTGCCCGGATCACACCGAAAAGGGCACGATTTTCAGGCTGCTCGATGCGCCCGGTCGGGCCGGTATGTCACTCACTGAGAGCTTCGCCATGCTGCCGGCGGCGAGTGTGAGCGGCTGGTACTTCTGGCGTCCCGAAGCCGAGTACTTCGGCGTGGGCATGCTGGGAGCCGATCAGGAGGCAGACTACGCCGAGCGGAAGTCGCGGGTCATGGCCGCCGTCTAAACCCAGCGGCTGTTGCAGTTGATGCAGTCGCCGTTCCTCCGAGTTGCACCCCACAAAAAAGAAAGCCCCCAGTGCTCTTGGGCACCGGGGGCTTTTTCCAACCCTGCCGTCAAACTTACGCGTTGTTCCGACGACGACGCGCGAAGCCAGCCAGTCCAACCAGCCCCATCGCCATCATGGCGTACGTGGACGGCTCGGGGACAACGATATTCGGATCGGGAAAACGAACTCCCAGCGTCTGGTTGCGGCCGTTGTACAGGATGAACCAGTTGCCGCCACCGGTGAACGCTCCGTTTCCGCCCGCCGCCCCAGTGTTGAAGATATCCCAGGTGCTCTGCTGCGTAGCGTCGTTGGCGGCGCCCGAAACCCACGTGGCGTTGTCCGCCTGATTCTGGAAACCCTGCAGGTTCGACGCGATACGGGTCATGTCGTCGAGATCTGGGTCGGAGTTGAAAGGCACGCCCGAACCCAAGCCGGTCGCCGCAAACCCGGCGAGCGTGTACAGGCTGTACGTGTAGTTACCGCCGTTCGGATCGACATTGCGCGTGTTGTCAATGCACCACACGACGAACTGCGCGAAGTTGATCGGCGCACCGGCGTTGGGCGTGAACACGAACGAAGAGGTCGAGAATCCGCCGCCGTTGAGTGCTTGGTACGGGTACCCGCTGAGCGTGAGGTTCACCGAACCAATCTGAGCATGTGCGGCGATAGGAGCCAACACCATCGCAGCAACCTCCATTTGCCAAGGATCTGCCATCACTGAGAGAGATGATGTTGCATCCATCTCCAAGGAACCCGACTGCTCTTGGATGGTTGCGATCTCCAAGTCATAACTGAAGTGGTACGCGCGTACGATCTATCTGCACCTACTGTCTGAGAGCATGCAAAGATCATCAC
>ENA-ORBV01010795-ORBV01010795.1-microbial-mat-metagenome-genome-assembly--contig:-NODE-10795-length-14519-cov-5.501246_pt1 | contig 14519 bp, 13 predicted proteins | sample MGYA00237777_ERZ505514 | MGnify/ENA primary metagenome ERZ505514 (study PRJEB26160, sample SAMN06269048) | microbial mat metagenome | isolation source: Oligotrophic lake microbial mat | place... | reverse complement strand
GAAGAAGGCAGGAAGGTCTGCCCCTTCGAGACTTTGAAATCTTATGACAACCTAGTTTTGCAGCAACGTGTCAAAGAAAAACTAGATTCCGTGTTGGTCGCACTCGCACAAAAAGGGATTGAGTTCGATGACGACGGCGAACGCCAGACAGCACTTGATGAAGTATGCGATTTTTTGGTGCGCCTTTAAAAGGAAAATGCTGTGCATAGTGGCGGCTGCAGTTCACGGAAAGGGATTCGGTCGGCATTTTTGCTGAACCTAAGAAATCGAAATGTTGCAAGAAAAAAGCAAGAACGCGGGGGGCCAACAGTTCTATCTGTCAATAGAAACGAAATTTATAAGCACTAATACACGTATTTCTCCAGATATAGCTGCTAGATTTTCAAAAGAGTATTTACCCTTGAAATTAGACCCGGTCCGTATAAAATATATAACATTTATTCAATGTATATATGTTGTCAAACTCAAGCTCAAACAACGACGTGCTTTGGGTTTTAGCAACTCCATGGTGCAGCGCAGCGCAAGGCGAGCTTTTGAACTGCCGACTCACTCTCATTAATTAAACATCAAATACAATTAAGCACATTGCAGATTGTACACCTGAACCATCCCAGATGGGGACGAACAGGTCGTTCAGTTCTGCACGTGGTTAGCTACTACTTCTACTTTACACATGCATGTCAATAACCTTTATGGAATAGTTACACGCCCAGACCAAAAGCAAACGCTCGACAACAAAAAATCCTTGACCAGCCCCCAAAAGAAGGGGATGATGATGATGCCTTCCAAGACCATGTGGCCTTCTCGTCGCGAACAAATACATAGTTTGAATTTCATTAGGAGTGCATCCGTATTCTGCTTTTTCGTTCTTTGGTGGATTCAGACCATCGTATTATGCTTCCAAGGCACGTTGTTCTTCGACGCGACAAACAACAAGGATGATGATGGGGCTGCATCATACGAACTGAGAATGCTCTCGACCAAAGTTCAAGAGCTCACCAACAGTGTTCAGACCCTCCAAACAGCGGCCAACGCGTCCAAAAGCGAGTTAGAACAGCTCCAAAACCAATTGGACGCCTTTCAGTACAAGGGCGTCTTGGCTTTTTTGCACATTGGCAAGACCGGTGGGACCGCCTTTGACGTCGTGGGAGCCTCGATTGCCGAGGACATGGGATTGGAATACTTCAAAATGGGGCGCAAGCACTACGATTGGAGTGCCATTGACGCCATGAAACAAAAACGCCACAAGAAAACAAAAGTGTCGGTGGTCACCACACTGCGGAATCCCGTAGATCGCGCCGTATCCCACTTTTACTACTGGAAAGCTGGCGATTGGTCGCAAGGGATGAAAATTCGGAATCAAAGTTTGTCCGATTATTTGTGGGAAGGAAATAAGGGCAATATGTTGGACACACGGGATATATGGCAAGACGGGCAAGCCGGGGTGAGCTGGTTCACGGGGACTCATATTGGGAGCTGGGTCATTGGAAAAGTGTCAGAGGCGGTGGTCAAGGAACGGGAACAGCGGGCTTCCAACGTAACCGCCATGCTTTCTCTGGCGGCGGCTCGTTTGCGAGAAACCAAATGGTTTGGAATGCTGGAAGACATACCACGGAGTATGGAGCTATTGCAGCATGCCTTTCATCTCCGCAAGGTCCCATCTCTGCCAACCAAAAACAAAAACAACATGCGACCCCATTTGAATATCTCAAAGGCGGATTACGAGGCACTGACGTCCTTAATGCCACAGGATATCTGGTTCTACAATTATGCCAAGCTCCTATTTGAAGCGCGATGGCAGGAATACAAGACGGGCATATATGTTGCGCCTCCCGAGCCTCCCTTTCCGCAGACCTTGCCCTGCGTTTCGACACGATTGGAACTGAATTGTACCTCGGGACCGTTGGCGACATTCTTTGCTCCGTCCAAAGCCGACTAGCTATTAGGGAGCGAACGACGGACCAGGCAGCCCTCAAAACAATACTACAACAGTCTAGATCAAAGTCAGCAATGGTATTAAAGTAGCGTGGCAATCGAATAATGCCCAAGGGCAGTATCATTCTCGCGAGGCGGATGTATGCGGATCTCTACTACTAGCTACAGCAGTGCTTGCTTCCAGGGCAGTGAGGGTCACGACGGAGATGTTTCCCAAGGATGTGCGACAAGACGCAAAAGATAGATAGACCTGAACTAGGTACTGCTGAAAAGGAGGACGAACATGTGTTGTTAGGAAGCTACATACTCACTTTAGGTCTAATGTTTAGCTTTTTTATTCGCAGCTAAACAAGTATCAGTCTGATGTCGCAGCTTGTGTGCGTCTATTCTTGAGTGGATCCAGAGTCACCCTAGCCTTATTGTATGGGTAGCCATATCAATATTCTCAGTCAGCTGTTGATGTCGTCAACGAATCGAAGAAGAGAAAGAAGATCACGAAGAAAATGGAGTTCTCAAGAAGTGTCAGTCATTGGTGTTCGTTCTGTGATGTGTGATGGTGATGACATGCATCTGCAGAGAAATTGCACAGACAGGCTTCAACTTAACTACCAAGATCCGTTGTACTATTACCATACCTAGCTAGCTAGCTAGCTACTTGCCAGCTAGCTAGTAAGCGATTGCTGTACCGGCATACCATAGTACTAGTAGCTATGTCAAGTGATTGCACAACAACAACAAGAAGGAGCATCGTTAGTGTATTTCGTGAACAGACAGATATATTTGGTACTATTTTATAAACTGGAGTCTACAAGTGAGATCAAAGGTCCAAACGAAAGTGCACCGATTGATTGATTCCACAACGAGCCAAAAATAAAATTAATTACTGGTACCACAATCCAATCCAAGCCAAGCCACGCCATGAATCGCCACTACTACGGCGGTGACACCCTTCCCCGTTACTACCATTATTATCCTACTACCGCCAATAATGATAATGAAGCCACTGCCGTGAATGCCTTTTCAAATGAAGACATGGACGACGATGACGATGGACACGACTTCAAGGCGGCCCTTACCGATTCGGAATTTCTATTGCGAGCTGCACTTTCCTATGATTGGGATACTTGCACGCAATTTTGTCATTTTTTGCAGCAACTTTTGACCAAAAAGTATGGGCCAACGACTTGGAAGAAACAATCCCAAAAGTATCGCAAAATGGTGGCGGCCAAAGAGCAATTGATCGCTCAAGATCAATGGGGCAACACGGCCTTGCATGCGGCTTGTTACAATGCCGCTCCTCTTCGTGTCGTCTTGGCCTTGTTGCAAGCGGCTGCCCGTGCTTCCCTTTCGACTCCTCTTTGCACCATGTTATCCCGAGATCAATCCACGCCACTGTTGGTAGCCTGTGCGACGGGGGCTTCGGTCGAAGTCATTGAGGCCTTGCTGCATCCACCTTGTAATAGCACTATGACAGCATTGCCACAAATACCTACTGCTACTAATGTTGCTGCTGCCACGGCCATGGTGGAAGTAGCCGATCAACAGGGTTCGACACCCCTCAGTGAATTGGCCATTCATTATGAATTGCGACGCAAATCACCCATGCATACCCACACATCCTTACCCTTGGATCAAGTCCAATACGTGCTTCCACAAAATAATAATCAAGAAGATCCTCTTTTCGAATCCTTTCATGCCAAATTACGACTCTTATTGCAAGCCGCATGGGATCATACTTATGCAGCAACCACAAGTACCACAATCGACAACAATAACAACAACAACCATCCTAATTCATGTCATCACATGATATCCCTGGTACATGGACTGGCACATGCCGCCATGTCCTGTCCACAGGTGATTACGCGACTCGTCTTGAGATGGTATCCTCACATGACTTGCGTCATGGACGCGGAGAAGCGTCTGCCCTTGCATTTGGCCATTACACGTGTCCATCCATATATATGCCACCACGAAGGTCATACTAACAATACTTCTAGCAGCAGCAACACTCATCCTCCAAATGCGGCCAACCTTTTGGCAGCACGACAACGACATGCGTATGGCATACAACAATTGCTCCTAGCGTATCCACAAGCAGCACGTATTATAGACCCAAATTCCAGAGGACGGCTGCCCTTGGTACAAGCCATTGCTTCGGGATGGTGGTGGCATACGACTACGACTACGACTACTTGTAGTAGTAGTAGTAGTAGTACGGCAACCACCAATCTCATGGACCATACTACTACGAATAAAGGACCCATCCAATGGTTGTATCAAGCAGCTCCCGAAGCTTTGTCACAAATCGACCCCGTCACGGGATTGTATCCAGTACTATTAGCGGCCGCGACCTATACTTCGACTGCTGCTACTGCTAATGCTACTTCCGCCACCACAAAGGCAAGGTCCTCCTTTCCACCACCCTCCGATCCAAATTTGGACAAGAATAGTGAGTGTCACATTCTGGAGCTGGATACCCTTTACAATCTGCTTCGCTTACATCCGCAAATTGTGGAAGAGAGCCTTTCATCATCGCGCAAGTAGGGAACCAACCAATCAATCATCCATCCTGGCCGTTAAGATGTAGCAAACAAACAAAAAGAAGCAGAACCATATCATGACAGCGTTTTGCAGTACTAGTAAAGCGTTAAATACAATAGACAGAGAATTCAGTCACTCGCTACAGTAGAATAATAATATGTAGTTAACTACAGCTACTAGGTAGTTCGAATTTCACATAATCTCAAAATGGTTAAACCTTCTCTTACATAAGTAGACATGTAGAATGCAACCCTTAGTGCTTTTTGTAACACCAAAAAATTAACTTTTTCACTACGACTGATGTTATGTTCGTTACAGGAACATTAAACTTATAAATCACAACAACCATGAGGTGCATGTTGGTGGCATTAAAGAGTCAGATATCCCACCACCAGCATCAAAATGGCTAGTACGTTTCCGAACAAGGGATGATTGGAAATAGCACTGCTGGATCCACTTCCACCATCACCACCACCACCACCACCTCCACTTCCACCACCACTACTTCCATCACAATCGGCGGCACCATCGGGAATCACATTCAATGTACAACCTTGACACGCATTGTCGGCCGTACAAGCATTGCTGCCAATCATCAAATTCAAGTCCCCCGTCAAAATATCGTGACACGCATTGGCGCCCGTACAGGAATTTTCGCCAATGGAAATGCCGGTCCCACCCGCTTGCAGGTTGTGGCAGGATTGGGCACCCGCGCAGGCCCCACTGGCGACGCTAAAGACGATATCGCCCAAGGTCAAATCGTTGGCGCGACCAGGATTGTACGGGACTTGCCATCCATCACACGAGTTATCTCCACTGCACCCCGATAAGTCGGCATTGCCTTGTCCATTGCGACAGGATCCAGCTCCACCACAACTGCCCTTTTGAGCCCAAATGGTCATGGGTTCGGTTTCATTCGAAGGTGTGGCGGCGGCCAGTCCATTGTTGGAACAGGATCCATCTCCTTTGCAAGCATCATCCATGGCATCGACGGCGGCCCCATTGTTGTAACAACAGGAAACTTCACCGAGACAAGCGCGTTGCCCCGCCGTTACTTGTTCGGTATTATAGGCACAGGATCCAGGACCGGTACAACCCAGATTGCCAATCAACATATTGCCACTGTTGGAACTGCAAGTGCCGGTACCACCCTGAGGACCCACCCATTCTTGATTGGAAATATCCTTGGCGGACTGAAAAAAAAGAAAGCAGAGCAGAGCAGGTAGGTAGGTTGTTGCCATCATAATTTATTATGTAGAAACGTGCATTTCAACAGGTCAAAAATAATATAGGGAAACCACAAACATAGATGGTACAAGAAAAAAAAGTGAGACTTTTTACCAACCGACCTGCTGATCATCCATGCCAGCAACCCCCAACACATGAAATACTAAAGTAGTATAGTACTAAAATAAGTATAGTACGTAAATTGCAACCACCTTGACCCACACTGAAGGTTTCACCCGAATTTTGACTGCAACTGTCCACACCATTGCAGGCCAACATGGCAATATTGATTTCCGTGGCCGAATTGCCTTGGCATGCCGTCTCCTCTTGACAGGATTCGGCATCAATGTTGGCGACCGTTTGAACCGCCTGAGCATGGACGACGACTACCTGGACGAAAGTAGTCGTAGTCGTTAGAAGGAGCCATCCAAACATCCATACAAACAAGGAGGAGAAGGATTTCATGGTTGTCATGTTTTGCAAAAATCAAAACACAAGACCTCTCTATTATTATGGTAGGTTGGTGATTGTGTTTTCTTGTTGCGAAGGGTTGTCAAACTACAATGAGCGTTCGAGACCTAACTACAGTATATATAACGCGGGCAACTTTCTCTTTTTGTACAACGTATAGACAATGCAACGGCAGGTGAAGCACTGTTTTTGTCACTGCTTGTCCTTTGATGAAGTGACTTCTATTATTCGAGGCAACGAACGTCTGCACATACTAGTGCATGTACTGTACAGTAGCTAGCTAGCTATTATGCAGTTAGATGTCCCGTGGAGCGATTACTATTGATACACGTAGTAGAAGGTACTAGTACTCTCTAGTACTGGTACTGGTACGAGTAATAGCACCATGCCCGCATTGGTTTTTGATGTCGCTCTTTCAAAAAATCTTTGCTGTGCGCCTCCGATACACCTTAACCCTAAAATTAGATGAATAGTCGGACACATGCTCTTCGGTGCGATTCATTCATTCGTAGACAGTCACGAGAGGTCTGCCTGTGATCCGTCGCATTTGTTGGCCCAAAATAATCACCGAGCACGTAATATAATTCACCATCCTCTCGATCACCGACCACAGCAACAATCCATTCATTCAATTGATTGCATGAATATATATCGTACTTGTAGTTAGTTATCGTCTATGCATACGGTACAATCGATACAATGCCAAACAACAACCACAACCACAATGACGAAATCGAAACACCCAAAGAAACAATGATGATGGCCTTTTGCATTGCCCATCCTGGCGACCAAGTGGGTCAAGTGATGCAAATTCCCAAACCCTCTCCCGAAGCTGGATTTGCTCTTGTGCGAGTATTGAGGGCGGGTGTTTGCAATACGGATTTGGAAATCTTGCAAGGCTACATGGGATTTACGGGTGTTCTGGGACACGAATTTGTGGGCGTCGTGGAAGATGTCAATGATGATTCTGCCTCCTTCAAGGAAAAGTGGATGGGTCAACGCGTTTGCGGCGACATCAATGTTGGTTGTGGCGATTGTCGTGTATGTCTCAACACGGACCAACTGGACTCGTCGTGTGGTTGCTCCATGATGTCTAGAAATCATTGTCCCAACCGCACCGTCTTGGGTACACTGAAACGCAATGGTACCATGGCGGAATATTTGACCTTGCCTCTATCGAATTTGCACCTTGTGCCGCCAGAAGTGCCGGACGAAGTCGCCGTCTTTGCAGAGCCCTTGGCGGCGGCATGTCGGATTCCCGAACAAGGATTGATTCGATACTCTCCCAAAAGACCCGACAAGGTGGCTATTTTGGGCGATGGTAAATTGGGACTCATGATTGCCGAAGTATTGGGACGAGAATATTCTTCCGCTTGCCAACAACAACAACAAGATAACAGCGACAACTATCCACCCCCTGTTTTATTTGGAAAACACCCACACAAATTGGATTTGGTGAAACATAGTAGTGGTGTCGAATGCAAATTGGTGTCGGAATGTCAAGACGCCTCAGCCTTTAACGGTGTGGCAGCGGCGCATGCTGGACAGTATGATGTCGTGGTCGATGCCACTGGAAGTCCTGCAGGATTATCTCTAGCAGCAGGACTTTGTCGTCCCATGGGAACTTTGGTGCGTAGTGGTGTGTGAATATACATGCCTTAGATGAAATACTGTTTTTGTTGATTACACTGTTTGGTGGTGATCATGACTGTTTGAAAGGGACATAGAAAAGAAAGAGACAGATCGCTCATCCATTGCTTGTTCTCGTTGTGATAACTAATCTTGTATACTTGTAAAGGTCCTGAAAAGTACCTGTGCAGCGGGTAAAGAATTCAATGCGGCACCCTTTGTGATTGATGAACTGAAAGTCATTGGAAGTCGTTGTGGACCGATTGATCGGGCCTTGGAACTGTTAAATTTGAAAGATTCCAACTCCAACAACAACAACAATTTCCACCAACAACCGCTGCACGTGGAAAAATACATTACCCAAACCTTTCCATTGTCCAAAGCCGTAGAAGCCATTCAATGCGCAGCCGAAAAATCCACCATGAAAGTTCAAATCATTTGTGGTTCCATGTCGTAAACTAGACTAAAGTGTATGCAGTAGTACGTCTGTTCATGGTATCATTCGCTGTAATCGTACAACTAGACTAGTAGTTATATACAAAATAATGAGTGGTGTCTATTTATTGCACCTGAGCAGCTCGAAGAAAGTTGGGATCCGCTGCTGCTATGGCACCGTTGGTCGAAACCTCATAATGATTGCCCGTCTCTTCAATGATGCGCTCCTTGACCGCCTCGGACAGACCGGGTTCTTTGGCATTACAACCACACGAAGGTTCCCCCGGTTGTTCCGTAATAATGTGAAAATCACGAAAGCGTACAAAGAGGTCTCCGAAAAAGGCCGTCCATTGTTGATGAATGGTCGTGGCCGTGTGGACACTAAATTGTGTCGCAAATTCGACGGCTTCTTCGGCTCCCTTGTCTTGGTAGAGCTTCAAGAGTTGATGGTCGGTGGTTTTGACATGCTCCTCGAGACTGCGTTGAATGGTATCAATTTTCTCTCGCACGACGGGATATGCATCTTGCCATCGAGCATAACAAAAATTGGAAACCATATTTTGGACCCAAAAGGCTTTCGTTGTATCCAATTGCAAGAGTGGTGCTGGGACTCCATCCTGGGTTCCTTTTCCAGCATACGCGTCTGCCACTCGTCGATTGGATCCATAAATGGGCACGCGCGGTGAAGTGGACGAATCGTCCGTGGCAAACCAAAGAAGAGCCGAAAGTTCTGGTGGCATATCCGGACGTAATTGGGCTACAAAATTCCATCCGGTACGTGGTGTGGCCAGAGTTCGTTCGTTGTGATAGGTCTTTCCTTGGTAGTCCCACACACTGTAATAGTCATATCCATCCATCCATTCATTTGTGCGAGATGGAAACGTTGTTGAGAAACAACCATAAAACAACCAATCGTCCTCCCAGAAAGAATCTGTGTCAGACAAACACCACGCGTACTTACAGTGGTCTGGAACGGTAGGGCGACGCAAAAATGCCGGCACCACTGTCTTGGGTAGGATCCATGACGGTTCCTTCGAAATGACTGTTCATGAGATGGATGACATCTCGTAGAGATAATTTGGCATGGGGCTTGATAAAAAGAGGCATTCTGGTCTGCAAATTGGTTCCCAAGGCATACTCTTGATATTGTTTTCCAAAGGTTCCATCGGCATCGGCAATTTGCGAAAAGATGGACCATACCCGTGCTTCTCCCATTCTGGCCGTCAAAAACGTCACGGGATCATAGGTATCGGAAAACGAAAAGTCCTTGGGATCCGCCGTGGCCGGATACAGTCCGTAATGCACAGCCACATCCACCACATCCTCGGCATATAAACAATGCTCAGGATCATTTCGGGGAAAGGTCGTCGTGCGAGCCTGATTGGCATGTGCTCCGACATGCCCATCCGGTATTTTTTGGGCGACCCACACAGCTCCCAATTTGCCATAGGTGTCCCCACGACTAATCAATTCCATCATCCAAACCGCCCCGCTTGGATCACTAATGGAAAAGGATTCTCCTTCCGAGACGTATCCATACTTGTTCAATAGAGCATCCATGGTATGAATGGCTTCCACAGCTGTTTTCGCGCGTTGGAGGGTAATGTAAATCAAGGATCCATAATCGAGCACCGCACCCAAAACTTCATGTTGTTTATGGCCATCCAACACCTCGACACCTCCAAAGGTGGATTCCCCAATGACCAGTCCGTGTTCATTGGCATTGCCAACCACGTTAAACGTCGCATTGACTTCGTCAATTTGACCCATGTAGGCGCCCGTATCCCATTCATAAATATCTCGCAGTTGACCTTGGAGTCCTTGAGTGCGTGGGTAGTGATACAGGACTCCATATAGTTTGACACTGTCGGCATTGTAGGCAATCATGGCGGATCCGTCCGTCGAAGCACCGGGTGTTACCAACAAATCCGTACATGCTTTGGCGGTGGTCAGGAGCAGCAGTGCTGCAAGTACCATACAAACCATACTGTTTTGTGGCGCCTTGTTGGACTTCATGATTACTGTACTATCTTTTGCTCTTACAACTAGGTAATAGTTAACCATGAAGGTAGAAGGGGTGATAGTTGACAAGCTTGTTACATGCAGCCGACCGAAGTGATTCATTCGCCGCAATGAATCAATCGTTATGATTGTTAACTTAATTGTTACGACGATCGATCGAGGGACCGTCACTTAATTGACAATGTTACAGCTCGCATTTGGACGCAGATGGGCTCATTAAAATTCAAAAGTGTGTGTGGAATCAATAAAATAATTGATGTTTACGTTGTCCGGTCTCTATCTTTTTCCACCCTCCGGGAAGTAGCTACATCAGGAGAAGGATAAATGGAAAGCGAAATGAACCATTACTAGCGCATTGCTACAACTATTTGTTTCCATTCGAATAAAATCACTACTCCCTATTCGTGCGATGATGGGGGCAACGTGGATGGGGCCCGGGCAGCTGGGCTAGTTGAGTCGGCTATTTCTGGAATGGCGGGGGCAGCCGCTGGGACGCGATCACCGGGGGAAGCTGGGCTAGGTGACTCGAGCTGAATTGGCGGATGCTGCCCTGAGCGAAGCAGAGCCCGCGTCAATGGCTCGGTCACTTCCAGCCGTTTCAGGGCAGCTTCGCAATCAGCTGGAGAAGCAGCATTCCAAGCAGCATCCCACCTCTCCTGTGCCCTTTGGAAGGCACCAGGGGACGGCTCTGCGGTTTCCAATTCTTGGATGCGTGCTGTCCAGTAGGCTTCGTCACGCAAGACTGGTCGAATGGAGGAAGAGGTTGTCGAAGGTTCTACCCACGTCCTGGCTATTTCTGCAATTGCATCCTCGTCGTCAGAGGAAGAATCACTGTCGTCTTCGCCAGGTTTTTCTAGTGCCGCTGTTGCTGCAGTTGCGACTTCGACTTCTGACGAGCTACACTCAATCACGATACGGTCAGATTCCAGGTCAGAAAGATTTTGCTTGGTTTCATCTTGATCCGTGGACATGGTGGGTTCTTGATATTTTTTTGTAGAGGTGGACTTGGCGGAAATTGCAAACAATGAGCGCTATCATGCTTATACATTCGTCTCCGTCTACTAGCCCCAGGTTTTCTTGGTCTTCTTTGAAGCCAAGCCGGCTCGGAAGGCCACTCCGGGCCGGAGTAGCGATTCACAGTAGAACTACTCCAGTGCCGAGCCAGAGTAGCGATTCATTATAGAGCTTTTCCAATACTACCAGCACCTTTTCCGTGACATCAAAAGCCACTCCAAGGCTAGGGTTCCACTCCGTGCACTGTCTGCTCTCACTGAGAATCCAACGAGGAAATTTCGGTGTCTGGCATACAAAAGTTGCCATCATTAGAGGTATCCAACGGATCACTCCATTCTCGTTTCCCCCTCTTTACAAACTATGAATCGTACTACTGTAGATTGAAGACACACTGTGTCAACTCCCTGCCAATTCTAATTGCTATTGCAGTATTAATTGTTCCGTGAGTAGTTTTTTTATGCCGTGGTCGGACTTTCGCCGTAAACGATAGAACACCAATTATGAAGCGTGGATGCAGATGGTCTCGTGCGTACGCACGTCAACCGTCACCTCGTTGTCGCGTTGTCGCGCTGTCGCTCGAGCGAGTGTTCTCGTAAATTTTCATGCTCTACTAAATTAGTTTTAGCAGTCCGGGAATGGGCCAGCAGAATGTGTGAATGAGGTAGTAGGATTTGAAGGCCGAAGGATCGACGCGGTATGCATGGTACTGTACCTACTTCACAATCCGCCAAGCGCTATGTAAATGCAGTACACCTCACAACGGAGCGAAGAACCCCATGTCAATCCCAATGAATGACGAGCACAGTACGGCACATGCTATTGTACCCTACGCAAACGGCGCCACCCCGCAAGTCAATCGAGGTTCCGCGCGAAAAATAAAACCACGAGAGGAGTCTCACTTTTCTTCCATCCGGCAAAAAATAGTAGTTAGTTTGTCCTATTGAAGAAAACAACAAAACACAGTATCAAGATGCGTTCTACAACAACAGCCACGGCTTTGGTGTTTGCTGCCTTTGGATTATTGGTGTATCTAGTAACAAATCTTGCGGCTACGAGAAACGGTTCACTCGGCATCAGCTACGACAGCAAATGGAAAGTGAGGACTGGAGAGCTCCATGGATCTCGCCCCCAAGGTCGTCGCCAGATTCAACAACTCTCTGGACAGCCGTCGGCGACACCTTGGCCAACCCCAGGACCAACTAAGGGCCCAACTCCGGGCCCAACTCCTGGACCCACTTCCTTTCCAGATTCGGAAGCCCCCACTCAGTTCCCCACTGGAGCTCCTACTGAAACACCCACTAGGTAAGTGTTGGGAAAGTCTTGTTGTGGTTGGACTGGTGTGCTTCCCCCTGTTTCTCTCATGATGCACTTTCCTTCTTGATGTACCTGTTCACCACAATATGGTTGCGCAGTGGCCCTACTACAAGGCCAACGTCTAGCCCCACCGTCGCCCCTACAAGCGCCCCTACAAGCGGCCCAACGTCTGCTCCAACAGGCTCTCCAACTTCTGGCCCTACAGGCATCCCTACTTCTGGTCCAACTTCCAGTCCTACAGGCAAGCCCACTTCATGGCCAACAGCTGGCCCTACTTTTTCTCCAACACCATCACCTGTAAGTCTACTTTCTGAGCAGGCTCAGGGAAGAAGCGTTTGCTTCTGTCCATGGCCTCTCAACCTTCTTCCTCTCTTTGCTGTTGACATCTCATTCAGACCTCTGGTCCCACTGCCTTCCCCACTGGTGGACCCACCGCTGGGCCCACTGTGGTTCCCACTGGACCTCCTACCTCGGCTCCCACTAAATTCACGACTGGCACGGATGCTCCTACAAACAGCCCTACGACAGGTCCGACTTTAGCACCGACGTTTATTGAAACGCCAGGGGGGCCTACGGCCGCACCAACGTCCCAACCAACCACCTTCGAATGCCAGCCGGGGCAGGTAGATGAGATCCCGTACAAGGCGGATCTTTCGTTCGAGGTGGACTATCGTGCCAAGGTCCCCGCCGACGCGGATCCCCAAAACGATGCCGCAACCACGTGTGGATTTAAGAGGGGTGGATATAATGCTGTTCCCAAGAAAGAAGCCAAAGGTCCGAACAAGGGTAAATTTACCTGGTCGATCACTTCCATGAAAATAGAGGTCGAGTCGTACATGGACCGATGTCAATCCTGGGTCCGTGATACTCACAAAAAGGATGCCGATCTCTTGAAACATGAACAAGTCCATTTCGATATTTGTGAATACTGGGCCCGCAAGACCAAGGCGGACTACGACCAGCTACTCAGGACCAACAAGCTCCTTGGGGTTGGTGACACCCTGGATGCAGGCTTTGACGATCTCCAGAATCAGGTTGAGGCTGTGTTTGACGCAAATTTTCGGGGCATGGAGAAGATGCAAGATGATTACGACAACGGTGTCAAGAATGCCGCTGGTGAAGTGGTTCCAAAAGAGCAAGACAAGTGGAACCGCAAAGTCGCGAGGCTCCTGGGCGGCGCCAGGCGCAAACTGGTAGGAGGTGGGAGCGTCTCCTTTTTCTGGGACAAGTAAAGGATTGCAAAAAAATACGTGGTAGTATTCCTCGGTGAATGCATTGGCGCTAGGCACCAGGGCCCAGGGACAGTGGACTTGAGGGTGAGTTCCTGTCATTGGGACCCCAATGAATGGTCTGCCTTTTGCTATCCACCGGATGGAGATGTCCCAACCAACAAATAACGGATTAAACAGGAGTAGCTGAAAATTCTGTTTATTTCCTACTAGCTGCCTATTTACCAAGCTTTCTCTCACGAAAACAGTTAGGCAACCATGTGTGTGGGAGGGAGGCTTCAGTATTCCTAAAATGGCACCCGCCACTCTACTACGTTGTAGCTAGCTATTAGTACTTGAGCTGCCACTATTGGTTCCAAGAAGTTCGAGAACCCACTGTTCCACAAGGTCATGCATGCGCCAGTCCTCCGTGGCGTGCGATTGTACAGATTTTTGTGTACTTGGCGGTGCTTGGCTCACCTCCTCGTTGATGGATCGGCCAAGAAGTGGGGCGCAGCCATAATGTAAGACTAATCACACGGCTTCACTGTAAATGAGGTTGATGGTTATCAGTTGTTTTGGCTGTCATCGATTTGATGTTCCAAATTGGAGTTTGGCATCCCGATGGGCTCCTGTCGCTCGAGGAATGTTGTATGGAACACCAAAGGAGGTCAAGAGTAGCAGCAGCAGATTCTCACGATCTTGGAAACGCGTCAAGCA
>ENA-ORBV01010794-ORBV01010794.1-microbial-mat-metagenome-genome-assembly--contig:-NODE-10794-length-14519-cov-6.382288_pt1 | contig 14519 bp, 10 predicted proteins | sample MGYA00237777_ERZ505514 | MGnify/ENA primary metagenome ERZ505514 (study PRJEB26160, sample SAMN06269048) | microbial mat metagenome | isolation source: Oligotrophic lake microbial mat | place... | reverse complement strand
GTAGGTACTGGTACAATTGTACTAATAGCTATGTTAATTGTATTGTACCACTAGCCGTACTAGTAGAACAAGTAAGCAGTGTAAAGCAGAAGAATGTCGTCCTTTTTGTGCTGGCTACCTAGCTAGCTAGCTAGCTAGTAGAGTATTGGTACTAGTAGTTAGCTAGTTAGCTACTAGCTAGCTAGTAGTTTCGGAGTCAGTAGAGGACTCACTCGTAGGTGTATTGTTGTGTTGTTCTCTTTTTAGTTTTGCCGGCAGCAGTCTTCTTTTGTGGTACTAGTAGCTCCTCCATTCAGCACCGTTAGCTTGCTCTATCTGTTAGAGACATTTAGTAAGAACCAATTACCAGCACCAGTATACGACTAGTTTCCTATCATAACTGTAAAGTCTAGAACTTCTCCTGCTCTTCTCTCTGATCTTATTTCATTCGACACGGAAGCGACAACAACAAGGCGACAACAAGGCGACAACACAGATCATATACAGTAACACAATCATCCATCATGTTGCGAATGGACGATTTAATCATTACGATTGCGTACTTTTCGATCCCCATTCAATTGGTGGTGTCCTTGTACCATTATCCGCGATTGGCGCACATGCCCATGCGCATTTTGATTCTTTGCGTTTTGTTTGCCCTCTTTATTTTCCTGTGTGGCGCTGGCCATTTGTCACGATGCTTGGGCTATGCCGGTACGAGTGCCTTTTTGGTGTTGAACGCCATGACCAGTTTGATTTCTCTGTCCACGGCCATTTACTTGATTCCATTGGTGCCATCCTTGATGAGTGACTTGGACGAGTCACTCCAACGCTTGGTCAAGTTGAACGAAGAAACGGCCGAATCCAAACGCAAGTTGTTCACCTTCATGGCATTTTTGTGTCATGAAATTCGCAATCCACTCTTTGCCATTACGTCCACACTGGAATTTGCGTCTGATATGGAAATGACACAGGAAATGGACTCGGCGTTGAATTCGATTCATCAGTCCACAACACTCATGCTAAGGCTTGTCAATGATGTCTTGGATTTGAGTAAGATCGAATCGGGCAAACTGCAGCTCGATGATCACGAATTCGATTTGCGAGAATTCCTCCAAAACATTGCCTCGAGCATGACGAATCAAGTCCGACACAAGTCGCATGGCAAAGTCAATTTCGCCTTTTGCATGGCACAGGCGGTTCCTCAGATTGTGCGATGTGATTCGGTCCGGGTCTTGCAGATTGCCTACAATATTCTTTCCAATGCGGCAAAGTTTACACAGACGGGATCCATTACCTTTTCCGCGTCCGTCGAGAAATTGGCACATGCCATGGACAAGGGACACGTTGTGGGGGCTGCCGTTGGTATCAAAGCCGCTGTTGCTGCCTCTGGTTCCGACACGGCATCGGTATCCACAGCCGAAAGCAATGACAGCAGTAATGATGAAGACAACGGGACGTGTGCCGTCGAGTATGGAGATCAACAAGCGGATAATTTTTCCATGTCCCTGCTTCAGTCCGTCGAAGAAGGTCGGGCATTGTCATCCACCTATCTCGACAATGAAGCCGCCAATGAAGAAGTCATGGTCCTCAAAATGAAATTTGAAGATACCGGAACTGGAATCGCCAAAGAACGCATGAATCGAATCTTTCAACCCTATTCGCAATCCAAATTATCCGACTTTCGCAAGCATGGTGGCACGGGTCTGGGTTTATCGATCATCGCCAAATTGACAGAAATGATGGGTGGAACCATTCATGTCGATAGTGTCGAAGGGCAAGGATCCAAATTTGTGGTGTATTTGCCCATTGTGGTGCCCAAAAACCAGTCCGTCGATGCCGGGGCAGCACTGTCGTATGCCACGACGCAAGAATATCTGGAACACACTGGGGAGACTCCATTGCCACACCATAGAATCACGGACCCTGACCCAACGGATCAGCAGCAACAAGCACAACCACAAGCGCCGCCACAACCACCGCACGTGATGGATGCTGTCACGCCCCGAAACCCGGGCGCTCTCTTTGCCCTGGATGTTTCCATCCAGTCACCACCAAGTGCACCGCTCTTTCACTTAGCGCCGCAGCAAGAGCCTTCAGCAACTTCAGGATCTATGTCAACGCCATCGCCATTGTTTAGCACCACAACTCCTCCAATTCCTTCTTCTACAGCAACATTGGCACCCTCACCACTCTTTTCGATGGCACCCCCTTCGGCAGCATCAAGTACAGCAACGGCACATTCGTCTATGCCACCGCCAGGCTCGCTACCTACAAACACCGTCAATGCAGCTGAGAAACCCAGATTAATGGTCAAGAGGTCTCCCTTACCCAAGTTTCAATTGGAGAAAAACTCCAATCTTGTACTAGTTGTGGACGACAATTCAGTAAGTTTCATCTCTTTTCTCGAATACCACACATGGTGATGGATTGATTGGTTCATGGGTTGCAATGATCGAGTCCTTCTTCTTCTTGTGCTTACCAATGCTCTCCCTCTATTCACATTACAATTCAACAGGTAAACCGAAAGTTAATTGGAAAAATGCTTTCCTTTTTTAACATCGAATACGATACAGCTGAAAATGGACAAGAAGCCGTGGATATCATGCAAAAGTCTAGAAATACCACGGGCAATCCATCCGATCCGTACTTTAGTCTGGTCTTTATGGATCTGTGCATGCCCGTCATGGATGGATACGAAGCCATTCGAACCATGCGTCAACGAGGATTGACAATTCCGATCATTGCCTTGACGGCCAATGCACTCGTGGAAGGACGACCCAAGGCCATGGATGCAGGAGCTACCGAGTTTGAAACCAAACCCATACTGCGACATGTGTTGCATGCGAAATGTCAATCTTACTTGCAAGAAAAGCCATCACCAACATCATCATCCGCTGCTGCTACTGCCAGTAATGATCATGGACCAGAATGCGAAAGGCCAACCGCAAGGAGCGGGGAGGCCGAGTTCATCAACCTGGCGTAATCTATTTCCTTTGTTCACGAGGCTTTGTGGTGAGTTTCGACCCCTTTGCCTCGGCAGTGTTCATATCTTTTGCCGCAGCTGCAGCTATAGCTACATTTAACGGGGATCCAACTTGGGGTGTAATCATTAATGTTAAGATTACATGATTTGAATTTATTGTAGCAAGGATAGCAAGATATTCATTATAGTTAGATGGGGAATATACTAGCTAGCTAACTCAATTTGCCCTTGTCGCCTGTGCTTGCTTGCCTCATTGCTGGCACAACAGTTGGCTGCTGTGACCAAGTTGACCTACACAACAGTAAACACTATTGTGACTTGCTCAGTAGGTGGGGGCAGGGGCCGTCCAGCCAGCATCGTTCAACTTTTTGGCAAAGTACTCTAGACGTTTCTGATTGACCTTGAAATCCGAGTCACCGACTCGCGATGAAGACCGAACCTCTGCGGTTCCATTGTCTCCAATTTCAATGACCAAATCATCCACGAACGGTTTTCCTCCGTTTAAAAACTTGGCAAAATTTCCAATGCCACTCTGTCATGTAATGTGCATTTAAAAGAGAAGAGAAGCAACAACATGAGTTGGCGCGCCATTCAAATCAGAGGCACTGCTAAATTATTTCATAAACAACAAATCAAGAGCCCTACCACCAAAAGGGTCGACTACTACTACGACAGCTACTACTACTGTACTAAAAAAGGGCAGACACAAAAGAACGAACCTTGTATTCCAAACTCGCTGTACCAGACGATGCCAAGTTATCCGAAGCAAAAGCCCATCCTCCCAGATCCACTTTTTCTTGTCCTTCTTGTGGATAAGAATCCAGAACTGCCTTGATTTGTTGTGCAGCATCTTTCTTGCTGGTTCCCGAGGGTGGCGTCCACGTGGTACGGATACAATTACTGGATCCTTTGGGGCAAGCGTCAATGGCGTTGGCGGCGTTAGTGGTAAGGATGGAACTACCCACAAAGGCAACGGTAGCACCCGCCACGGATCGAAACAAATCACGTCGATTCGATGTGGTAGGAGGTTGGGGCTGCTGGTATCCAGTCGCGCAAGTCACGGAAAGAATCAAGATAAGAGACGAGAGCTTCATGATGTTGTACAGAAGCGTAGAGTATATAATTAGCTGGTATGGTTGTGTTACTAACTGGGTTGGTTATCAAGTCAATCCATGCATGTAGGACTAGCTAGTAGCACGATGTAATGGCAAGTGCTGTAGCTTGGATCGGACCAAAGATACCATCGTAGCCGATCGTGGACGACGACCACTTGGTTGGCAGCTGAATAAATTAGCTGGCCGATTGATTGATCGATTGATTCAGTCATGATGTTGCTGGATACAGTCAAGTGAAGTGTAATGAAATCGGCCGTTTTTCCTTTTGCGATCTTTATTGTAGAGGTGACGTCAGTGGTAGTTTTCACGCTCACTTGCTCATGTAATGCATGACGGATAAGTTGGATAACAAACCAAACGGAAGGCCGACGGTTCGCTTCCTCAACCCGATGATATCCTGCGTCAGCTTTTTGCCATCATCGATCGGCCTCTCTCGATCTCTGCCGTTGATGATGATGGCAAGCCAGTCCTCTTATTCATCCTCCTGCTACAGGATACTATTACGATTGAATGAAAATAATTGAATGGGATCGGATCACTCTCCAGTCGATTGAAAACTAGCTAACAGTAGAGACCTGCTAGCAAGAGCATTATAGCTGTCGCGATTTTTAGGGTTCCAATCATCTACAATTATTTCCAACACAACACGGGCAGTACACTGTGTACAGTACGTTTCGACCTACCTACATAAATAGATAATAGAAAAAGATAATAACAATGATGATGACAAATCCTACGATAAGAACACGAGATATCGCACGCTTCGTGGTGTTTTTGGTTGCCTTGACAATCCAACATGATGCCACTGTGATGGCAAAAGCAGCGGGAACTTCTTTTCCATCCAATGTAAATCTGCCGCCCTCACAATGGACCCAGATTGTGGCTTTGGCTGGGGGGAAAAATGAAGATGACAGTAGTGGCATGATCCACACACACGACATTGCCGTTGGCAAACAACGCACAGACTTTGTGAGGCATATTTTGACCGATCGTCTGAAATATGTTTCCAGTGGGCGACGCATGGCGGACTTTCATACCTGGCTCCGAAAACGAGGTGGTCATGCCGCTGTCATGTCCATGCATGGCGTGGAAGTGGATTACGATACCGCCATGGAACGACAAGAACTGCAGCAAGCACCGGATCAAGAGAATTTTCAGTACGATGAAAACCACAAGGCCATTCAAGTATTGGCTAGAAATGATCCCTTTGCCATGAACCGTCTCGATATGGACTTGCCCGTCAACAATCTACCCAATCTGTACGAGGGAAAACCCATTCATTTGCTGGATGACTTGCAGCCCTCTCTCGTGCAGCTCATTTTTCGAACCATTCAGTTGAGTTTCAAGTTTTCACCGGTTCTTTCGACGGTATGGGTGGCGGTGATTTCTTCCAAATTTCGGAGAGTATGGTACAAGTGGGTTGCAACATCATTAGGTAAGTCTTTGGTTGGTTGTGGTCTTTTCCAAAAATATACGGTGCAGTAGTGATGGTTTGGTGTATTTTTGTTCTTTTGGAATGAGCCTAATAGTACTGATCTATTTTCATGTGCTTCACGAAATCATGCTTCATACCTCCCTAAAAACATGGTGGTAGGATCAACATCGGCGGCATTTATCAAGTGGGGGCAATGGGCGGCGACTCGAAGCGATATGTTCCCTGATCTTTTATGTCAAGAATTAGAACAACTGCAAAATTCAGCACCAGAACATCCTTGGTCGTTTTCAGAGAAAATGATGGAATCGAGTCTAGGACTACCCAAAGATTCCTTGATGGATGTATTTGACAATTTTATCCAAAAGCCCTTGGCATCGGGAAGTATAGCACAGGTCTACAAAGCTCAGCTGGATGGGAAGCCAGTGGCCATAAAAATTAGACACCCACGTGTCGCACAACTTATCGATATGGACTTTCGTATCATGACAGCTTTTGCCAGAATATGCGATTGGATCCCTGCCTTGTCGTGGTTACACATTCGCGAGTCAGTGGAACAATTTTCACATACCATGGCAGCTCAGGCTCATCTTCAAGTGGAGGCTCATCATTTAGAGATCTTGAATCACAACTTCCGCAGATGGTCTCATGTGAAATTCCCTTATCCAATCTACGCAAGCTCTGCCGTCATTATTGAAACCTTTGAGCCTGGTGCAGTTGTGTCCGACGTCTTAGATGCCTATGATGATCTAGCCAATGGTGGTGGGACAGGTGGCTCTGTGGTGGTGGAGGAAGAAGAAGAGAGCGAAAAGCATGTACAAGATGAGGGCAGAAAATCGGCGTCGGATCTCATTCCAGTGGACACAGCGAAGTTCATTGTCGCCAACGGACTAGGTTTATATTTGAAGATGCTGCTCGTGGATAATCTAATGGTACGTCAACCCACCTTTCTCTTTTGCTGCGATTCACTCTCAAGGCTCACGATCGATGGATTGTCTACCTCTTCAGCACGCAGACCTTCATCCGGGTAATATAATGCTTGCAGCAATAGAGAAAGGCCAATGCAAGGAAACTGGGCATGATATGGACCTGTTGGTCTTCAAAGATGGCCCTAACTCAAAAGCACTGGAGAAGAAGCGCTCAGAAGCATCGCTGAGAATTTGTCTTGTGGATGCAGGCATGGTAGCGCAGCTTTCCGAAGACGAAAGCTCCATCTTTATTGGGTTACTGGCCAGCTTGGGGCAAGGCGACGGTAGGCTTGCAGCTAAGTTTGCCCTGAGATTTTCAAGAGAGAACAACATGAGCCAGGAAGAGCAGCAAGCATTTGCGCAGGAGATGGAGGAACTTTTTGCGGAAAAATGCAGGGGGTACGGAACGAATGTAGACGTTGGTGAAGTATTGAGAGAAGTTCTGGGCTTGATCAGAAAACACAGAGTGAGAATTGGTACGTGAACGCCAGAGTCTTCAGGTGATGCGATGCTCATCCGTTTTGGAGGTCCAAATAGAGAAGACTAACAATGTTTGCACATTGGCTCATCTTTTTTTCTGCTTTGTACGCCAGACGCCAATTACGCCACCCTGGTTGTAAACTGCCTCTGCGTCCAGAGCTTGGCATTGAGAGTCTGTCCAACTTACAATGTTCTTGACGCGGGAAAGCCACTACTTCAAAGTTATTTTGAGACCTTTTATGAGCCCGACGGGACCCCCAAGCCCCGTGGCAGAGCCACAGCTGTAAGCATATTTTGATTTTTTTCGTCTTTTTTTTACCATCATCTCGTGACTAACCTGAGTCTTTTTTTTCGCTATTCAATGTCGCCTCCAACTGGACCCTCACTGTACAGAGATTCAACCGAATCATGCCTGTCAAGTATTTACAAAAGACCCGGAACGATGATGCATTTTTCAGGCGAATAAAGAAAGAACGAAATGCTTCAAAACGACAATGAATACCTTACTCCGAGTAATTAGAATTGTGTAGGCAAAGTTAAACGATGATAAAGACAATGAGAATTCCCAGGTTATATTTCCACCCCACTAAGTAAATACTAAGGCGGCAGTTGGCAGCGACTTCACTAATTGGAGCCTCTGGAGACTTACGGAGCTGGAAAGAATAGAGTCTGTAATGAACGGGCATAACTCACGGGATCGCCCAATGGCAATCATAGGAGATCAAAACATCTGCAACATTTATGCCAATCATGTTGCAGCCTCAAACTGCACCATTGCAAAATATGCTACTACACAACCCAGTGATGATGAAAACAAGGGACCCCTCCCACTATTTACATGTGGAAATCCTGTATTTACACATAGTAAGCTTCCTACTAGACTGTTTTGTAGGACACTACTCAGTTAAACTATCTTTAACATCAGACGCAAGCCTTGCTACACCTTACATTCATATGTTCAGACCTCTGCATGCTGTAGCAAGAGATTAAGCAACAACAAAGATCTACCACTATACAAGTTCATTAAAAGAAATGTTTCTGTGTGTAAGAGTAAAGCCTGAGCTTCGCAACCATTTGGCTAAAACTGCCTCAGACTCACATCATAAACAAACCTAAAGAGATCTTTTGATCCCATGTTATGGTTTTTGTGTTAGCCAACTATAGAACCCACACTGAAAAAGAATTGTATATTGTGATTTAATCCAACACATCAAGGAGTGACATTGGCAGTGTTTGGTAGATTCTTGGAGGCATCAATTGCTTTGTCAATTCGTTAGTCTTCTTTTGCTGTCCACAATGCTTATGTTAACATTCGGGCAATTGAATGTCTCCTTTAGCACAAAAGATCACTGCCCTCCTGCAACTTCTATGTGAGACAAAGCAGAAGCTCAAGCATGCAATCCCCATTGAGGATTGATCACTGAATGACATGTGGTCATTGTCTTGGGGTGGCTGAGTCAAATGTGCTGAGCAACAACATTTCTAAAAACAATCTCTTGAAGTTCAACAAGTTTTTGCAGTTGATGGGCATATGTGCATTGCTGCAAGAATGTAATGTAATGTGCTGCTGCAACTCTTTCATAAGCAGCATCTTATCCTTAAATTTAATGGGCCAGCAGCAGATTGCGAAGAAGAACTAGCAGATCACACCACAATTTTTTTTTAGAAGCACAACAGTTACTTGTCCCCGTTGCTGCTGTGTTATCTGCATTGCATCTGGGAAACTACTGTATGTTGGCATAGTGTTGGCATCAACAATTAGTACTAATAATTGGACAATCATGGGCCTTGCACTTAGAGGAAGGTGATTGTGATGCAACCCAGCTCAGGTTTGGGAAAACCACAAGGGTTAGGGTAATCACTCCAAAACTCCACGCACACGAGAACGAGAACCCGTTCTACATGTACTGTACTGAAGATCCACACAGCCTAAACACGAGTCAAACAATCATGATCATGTCAAACGACAACGTAACTAGACTAGTTCACCGAATTGACATAATAAATAGTAACAACAAGAGAGTCTTATCTTTCATTTTGTTAGTACGCTATATGCTCATCTTTCGCACACAGCATGTCAGAAATTGCTCAGTTCCTGTTCGAGAGCACTCCGCTCAGCTGTACGGCCGACCGTGAAGAAGAAGAGGCTTCCAATGATGTTGCTGGCGAAGAATTAGAGGAGTCCGTAAGCCTGGCTACAAATAATTCGGGTTCGTCGTACGGCGATATGGTGGAGGGAATGGTGATTGGGATGCTGGACCGGTCTTCTAATGACTTTCACCGTGAAGGTGAAGATTCGGTCACTACATCAACTAGCATGTATGAAGGTCAAACCGTGGTCTCATCTGTGTCGTCTGGTGATTTTCAAGCCCAGCCCCAGTTTCCACCAACAAGAGCAACAATAGCCCCAAGAGAATCATTTTCTGCAAGCCACCCGCTCTCTATCTCTACATGTCCATCCTTATTTTTGTCGGAGCTCGACAATGAATGGGAGATTGACCACGAGGAGCAGGAAGAGGAAAGGCCAGCTCAAGCATCGCACGATTTGGATCCGCTTTCCCTCCAATCCTCGCTGCTGGATGACTCCTTCTCATTTCCATCCGTCAATCAAAGTCCTAATATCAGCGAAGTCCAGGAATTCAACACCGCCGCCGATGCTTCTACTTCTACATACGGCGGAGCAAGAGCTGCTACTGGAGGTATAACCTCAAATCCGCCATTTTCCACTTCCGCGGCCGTTGTACTGCGCCAGGCATCACCTTTCACCATTGCTTCCAATGCTTATCAGCAACGCAACCGTCCGTGCCCTGCGACGAAAAGCTGGTTTTCAAGCTTTACCGAAGAAGACTGGACGGAATTTCGCAAGAGGGCTCTTTTGTTGGTAGAAGCAGTGACTTTGCCGCCGTCCACTGCTACGTCCTTTCCTGGAAGCCGCTATCAGTTGCCCCCTCGCCCTCCTCCGCCCGCCTCGTTGGAAGACGAAGAATTGCTTGTCCCAGCGACGGAGGGAGCAGCGACAGTGGATGCGTCACAAGTCTTGCAAAGTTGTTTCGTTTGTCCTTTATGTCAGGACGCAATCGTGGGAGCTCTTACTTTGGACTGTGACTGTGGTGTAACTGTTTGTATGGCTTGTTGGGAATATCGCTGTACGGTTCAGACGAGGGACATTGCGGGTGACGGGTCTTGCTTTGATTTTGCTCACGAATATGGCTATACAATTGTGCCGCAGCATGCCAACAGAGATAGCAATACCCGGCCCAAGCAAGAACGCTGCCCTTGCTGTTGCCAAATCGTCCAGAACCCTCTGCCCTCCCATGCACTCGACGTTGCGTTGCTACATGTCGTTCGCCAGCTTGGCGGTCGCAACAGGTCCTTTCAGCGATCCTACTACAAACGTTTATGGGAGTGGCGTGATGAGATTACAAGGCGACAAGAAGAGTATGTCTCAAACAACGATAATGCCAATTTGGAGCAATACATTGCGGAACTCATAAGTGAGGAAGAAGATAAGCTGTGGCTGAGGCATTCCAATGCGATCATCCATCAGAGAAGGTTTTCCTTTCCGAGCTTAGCGGGCGTTATCATCGCTACGGCTGCTTCGATTGGCATCAAAATATTGGCTCAATCCCGCCAATAAACGTCTGCAGTTCACCCCTCTACATTACCAATTTTTATTTTGACGGGACGGACACAACGCCAGTATCAATTGCGTCCATCTTTCTTGTTCTTTTCCTCTTATTTCAGGCAGGAACGACGTTGTCAGAGGGGCACTGAGAAAGATTGAATCTACTTCTGTTACTTTTTTTCTATAACAGAGCGACGCAAAAAACCTTTGTGAAACGCCCTCCCAAACTTTGCACTCTATTGATCATAGGTGCAGCATGCATCTCTTGCGTCGAACAGACGAGAGCCCCTAGCCCGCACCAGCCCCAGAACTAGAACCCAAGCGAAAACTTTGATACACATCTAGAAGTGCTAAAAGTGGTGTATGGTTTATTCTGAGTAGTGGTCGTAGGGACATTATCTACTGTAGGCACAACTGTTTCTGCTTTTTCTTCTTCACTGCTCATAAATAGAGTTCATCTTCTACGCCCTTTACTCCTCCGATGTTGAGACGATGGTTCACTTCATACGAGATTCCTTTTCCAAACGAAGGACCCTAGGAAGTGCACTTCTCTGTCATCACTCTTCTTCTTGGAGGCTTGGGAAAGAATCATGTTGATGTCCAGGCGTCTTGAAGGAGGTGTGGTTTTGTGCACAGGAATGTAGAGCAAGCCTTTCTTGTCATCTTCAGTTTGTTCCTTGCACACTGAATGTTCCTTCAACTTTTGTCTGTGATTTTGATGTCATGGCTGGTGTAGCTGCTTTTAATAATAGCAAAGATGTCCTCTATGTTGGATTGGTCTCGATTTGAGCGCCCACGATTAGAAATCTTGATCTTAGGTCTCTTTGTTGGTGTCCATGGGTTTAAATCTTGGAGGTTGTTTGGTCACTGTTAGATGTTTCATTACTGGTTACCACTGAGTCTTTGTCTTGGTCAAAGTCCATTTATGTTTATGATTATTGATCATGGCAAAAGCAAGTTCCTTTCCATCCATTTTTGCTCTCTTTCTTTTGGGTCGCAAAGCAGAATCATTTTTGTTTGTTTTTTAATTTACCAGCCTTGCCGTCCCCAGCTTGGCAGCTTTCAGTCAGAGGCAAGGAGTGGCTTGGGTGGGACCTAGTAAGCCCCTTTTATGCCCACCTACTGACTTTACCCAGTCTACATACCATACCATAGCTGCAGGAGCCAAGGTTCCAAATGTGGGAGCTGTCAGCTCATCATTCACCGGCCCCCAGCTTTGCTGCCAATAGGGATAAGGATATCACCGTCTCGCCGAGAACCGCTTCAGTCAGTGAGTTATTACAGCACCCACGCATCATTCATAGTACTAGCTAGTAATACTAGCTAGTAGCTAGCTACTAGTAGTACTACTACTAGCTAGCTAGTAGTAGCCTATTGTACCGTATGGATGGGAGAAAGGTGCAGGTCATCCTGACAAAAAACTAGAGGCATCGGTTCATTTTTATAGCCGAAGTGATGCTCATATCTATCCGTCAAGCTTCCCCAGCTGCTCAACAGTAGTAGCTTCTCAAGGTCTAAGTGACCTCCTGCGTGCTATCAAGGTGGCGATACGTCTCTCTGTCGGTGTCGCAAACAAGTCACATCCTTTCTCTATGAAAGTGAAAGTGGATTGGCATTTTTTTTCAACTACAACACTACGATTTCAAAATGATTTCTCCACAAAATGGCACTCCTCCACTACCAATGGCTTCCTCCTACGACCGTTTGGGGACGATTTTTGCCCCTGATGACTCGGATGCCAACTCTGATGAAGACGATATGCCACGGGTGCGTCGTCGCGTTGGCCCGATTCGGCGGTTGCTCCATGAATCCAAGCTTGCATCCTTTTACGAGGAACATTGCGCTTATTTACCCCCAATGGCTGGATGGTTTGTCTCGTCCATGGGACTTTCCACCTACAACAAATATGTCTTTGGAGAAAAACATATGGATTTTCCGTGTCCTCTCCTCTTGACCAGCATGCATTTCACTTGTCAGTGGGGCTTCAGTCTTGGCATGTGCAAAATGTTTCCAATCACCTTTGGTTCCAAAAGAGTCGATGACATGACTTGGTCTGAATTTTTGAGCATCAGTATCCCTTGTGGATTAGTCACTTCCGGAGATGTCGGATTGAGCAATTTGGCGCTTGTCACCATTTCCATCACCTTTTATACTATGGTGAAGGCGGCCACCCCTATTTTTGTATTGATTTGGGCGTATTTTTTCGGAATTATGCGTATCACATGGACACTAATAGGAGTTATGTTCGTCATTGCTTGTGGGGAGTTTTTGACGGTCTTGGGAGAGGTGGACTTTAAAATGAATGGTTTCCTGTTGTGCCTAATGGCTTCCATCACAAGTGGCGCCCGATGGACACTGGTACAGCTCAAGATCCAAACCGTGGAACCACCTCTGAAGACAACCGTGGCAACGATGAGAATATTGTCCCCCTTTATGGCTCTATCCATGATTGCAGTGGCCTGTGCCTTGGAACGACCTTGGAATTCACTGCGTGGAGTAGTCACTTCGTGGCCGACTTTTTTCGATGTCATTCTGCTTGGGTTGGGCGGGGCATTTATGGCGATCTTTATGATCATGTGCGAATTTTATCTAATTATGCACACAAATGCCGTTGTTTTAATGATTGGAGGAGTGATCAAAGAGATCCTTACAATTTTTATGGGTGTCATGGTTTTCGGTGACAAGTTGAACCTGGTGAACACCCTCGGCGTCTGCGTTGTCTTCACGGGAGTGATTTTATACAAAGTAATGCTGCAACTGGAAAAGCAAGAGAAAAAGGCACGTGATGCTATATCCATTGCGAAGGTGGCAAGTGGAGATGCGCAGGACACCCCACCGAATGAAAAAGAGCGACAACCCCTGCGCTTAACGCAAGATGATTCTATATCCGAATCAGATGACGGAATGAATGAATACAACGACCAAGTGGAGCGCGACGAGGGCATCGAAATGCGCCAGAATAAGCCATTACGCTCCCGCAGCAGCGACTTGGTGCGCACCACTCTTTCTCATTCCAGCCATGGCCCGGCGGGAGATACTACATCAATGACGATTGTGTAGAAATATTGAATAAAACGGTCAAATGAATGAACGGCAGCCGTAATTGGTGCATGTGGCGAGACGCTGACAAAAGACTGAGCACAGCGATCTGCCGCGTCGATGGGGGAGTCATTCCCGTGGTGCTAAATCTTGCATACAGATAGCACTGTCGCCCGGTTCGTAAGATCCTGTCAAGCGTAGTGCCCTGGATTTCATACGCAAACAGTATTCGCTACTGTTCTTCCTGTGTCGCATCGGCTCGGCCGGCACCTACAGTGAGAGCACGAAATACAAGGCACGTGCTAGTTCACCATTTGTAGGTTGCTATCCAGGCCACCGAAGCGCTTTCGGTTTGCTTACTTCCCTGCCTCACTATGTAAAAACAGGGACTCAATAATTCATAATTTGATGCTAAAGATGGGTGGTGGAGCATAAAAAAACAGAGAAAATGTTTATGCTAAAAGAAAGTGACCAAAACCACAAAAGTGTTTGCGTTGCTGCTTCCAACTACTTGTGGTCAATAGACTGATCCATGCAATAACGTTGTGGGAAATCAAGTTGTCGTAGTTGTGAGAGTACTAGTAACACTTTTAGTGAAAAATGGTGGGCTTAGAATTATTGGTGCCGGCTGATTGTCGGCACAAGTTATTTTTTCAGCTTAAATATCAGTAGAAACTAAATCAAACTCAAAGAAATACAATTGGACAAACTCAAAGAAATACAATTGGACCAGATGCTGCTTTGTGAGACTAAGAAGAACTACTTCTTTGTACTATGTTAGAAGCTTGGTTGCATTTTCCTTTTTCACGTTCCTTCGCGGGGGGGTGCCAAAAGGAAAGGGAAAATCCAATTTTCTGGGAATTCCTCTTTTCCTTTTCCTTTTCCTTTTTTTAGC
>ENA-ORBV01010793-ORBV01010793.1-microbial-mat-metagenome-genome-assembly--contig:-NODE-10793-length-14519-cov-6.975834_pt1 | contig 14519 bp, 29 predicted proteins | sample MGYA00237777_ERZ505514 | MGnify/ENA primary metagenome ERZ505514 (study PRJEB26160, sample SAMN06269048) | microbial mat metagenome | isolation source: Oligotrophic lake microbial mat | place... | reverse complement strand
GTTGATTGACCAGGAGACGAGCACCTATCGCCGTACCCCGCGGGACCCCTCCCGCCTCCGGCACACTGATTCCCACCGCCTGGTGGATGATGAGTGGCTGCCCTACGCCTTGATTGAGCCGGTGGTCGATGAGTATGGCCCGCGCCTCAGGATTGTGGCGCCCGACGCCACGCTGGGGGTAATTACCGGACCGATTGTGGAGGATTCGGAAGCATGAGGGACCTCAAGTCTGAGGAGGATTACTATATGAAGAACGCCGAACGCAAGCTAGACGCATACAAGGCGTTCCATCGACCCGAGGCAACGGACGCCACTTTTCAGCCATCGTCCACTGGCGGGGTGAAGGGCAAGAAACAAGCGCAACTCTCGCGCGTGCCTGTGGGCCCTCTGCTGGAGGTAGCCGCTCACTTTACTAAGGGGGCGGACAAGTACCCTGACGTGAGTCCGGGGGTAGCTAACTGGTCGCTGGGCTATGCCTGGAGCCTGTCGTATGATGCGCTCCAGCGTCACGCCCTGGCCTGGTGGTCAGGCGAGGACGTTGACCCCGAGACAGAGAGCCACCACCTAGCGGCGGTTGTGTTCCATGCTTTCGCTCTGATGGAGTTTGGGCGCACGCACAGGCTTCACGACGACCGCCCCTACCAGGTTGAGGCGGTAGAGCCTTACGAGACGCCTCCCCACCTCTACATTGTAGGGGGCCCCAATGACGGCCAACGGAGTACCTGGCCGACTGATGCGCCCGCCGGTGTCGGTGAGCGCGACAGCCATGGAGGGGTTTACCTCTACCATGCGTCCACGAGGGAGCACGACGCCCACTGGAAATGGGCTCCCGATGAAACCGCCTAAGCAAGTGGTGGTGGGCCCCATTACCTATCGGGTAAAGGTGGTCCAGCGGGTGTCCAACACTGAGAACCTGCTGGGGGTCACACACAAGCTGGAGAAGGACGAGATTCGTGTGGCCCGTAGTCAGGGTCACGAGCGTATGCGGGAGACGCTGGTACACGAACTGCTCCACGCCCTGTGGGACCAGGCCCAGCTTGCCGAGAAGGATGAGGAAAAGATTGTACGGCGCCTGCACGGCCCACTGCTTGCCCTGCTCCGAGGAAACCCTGAGCTTGTCGATTGGCTGCTCTCGTGAACCCCGACGAGTACCTAGACTACTCCCCGCTTACCCCGCGAGTAGGGGGTGTAGCGGCGAGAGACTTTACACAGCTCACGTTTGCGGAAGCCCTGCCCTTTCTGACGCTTTGCCTCCCGACCTTCGCCCAACGTATGGTGTACTTGCGGATGACAGAGAACTTGTCCCAGGCCGAAACCGCCAAGGAATTGTGCGTGTCAGAGCGGACGGTCGGGCGGTGGCAGGAGGGTATTGAGGCGTCTCTGGAGGACTGTTTCAACGCCCTAGATTATACCGAGTGGGAGGTACACAGCGATGAGCAGTAGTGCGCTGTTTAGAATCCGGCGCCCCTACTCCACCGAGGATGAAGCCTATGTGTACAGGGTTGCCCGTCACCAGTGTCGTGGCCCTGATGCGGCCGACGAGCTACTGTTTCCGGTCGGGTTCTTCGGCCAGGGTATGCCAATTGGCGCGGCCTTTGAGGTAGAGTCTAGCGAGGAATGTGCGGCGTGTGGCGCCGTTGTAAAGGCATGGGCCGAGTGGACAGGCCCGACCATTGTGAACTTCGGTGCGTGAGCTACGCCTGGAGGATGATGAGCAGGTTATTTATGGCCCCGCCGGCGACCCCATTTCGGTGGTGCAGGTAGGCGTTTTAGTCCCTTACGTTGGGCTGGATGACGGGGATTATGAATTTGAGGACAATGAGCCAGACCAGGCATTTGGGTTTCTAAACGCCGTCAGCACTACCCTTTTCTATGGAGATGGTTGCTCGTGAGTGAGATGCGTGACTTTGAAACGTGGTCCAAGTCCCTCCGTAACTTCTCGGATTGGCTGGGGGATTGCGTACCGGGAGCCAGTGACATTGATTGCGTGATTGAGCGACGTCATAACTTCCTCGTGATGGAGGGTAAGACGCTGGGCGGCAACGGTATTCAGGTGCCTATGGGCCAGGCGATTATGCTGGATTCGCTAGCGTCGGTGCCTAGGTTCACCGTGTATCTGGTCGGGGAAGGGCCCCAGGGTGGCAAGCATTTGATTCAATGGACGCCGGGCCTAGGCCAGCGGGCTAAAGGCCCCCGGTTCATCCAGAAAGACTGGATGCGCCCTAAGACGAACGCACAGCTCCAGACGCTAGTCCGCGAGTGGTGGGAGGAACAGTAGTTATGGGGCTGTTTGATAAGGGACGCGACAATGCTTCCTCAATATATGCGTGTGGCGTGTGCGAGGCGCCTATCACGCTCGATAGGGTGTCCACTATCACGCGTAGTCGCCCGCCCGACCAGAAACTGAATGTGATATACACCTGTTCGTGCCGCGCTACCGCTATTACGGGCACCTTCGCTATGAATCTGGCCGCCCTGGTAACGCTGTTTGGTAGCCGGGAGGCAATCCAGATTCCCTACACGCCATCCCTGCACCCGCCAGGCGCCGTAGCGCCCACGCGAACCGTCCCCCGCCGCCAGGCCCTGATGGAGGCGTGGCAATGGGAGACGGCTCAATTGGTTAGTGCTCACGAGTTTCTGCTGTTCTGCCGCGGTCCCTACCAGAGGGATACCGAGGTAGTGGAGCAGTTTAGGGAGAAGTGGCAATGCTAGGCGACCTCCTGACCGTAGTCATAGTGAGTGTGGTGCTCTGGATTGAGGGGCGCCTAACAGTTACCCACGTTCGCCGGTTTCTGAAGGCCGTTTGGCCTACGTTCCTCCGTGGCAAGTGACACGCTTGTCATGTTGGGCCCCTGACCAGGGACGTAACGCGTTTGTGCCCTCCATGCTCACGGACGAGGGCTCATGTCCTCGGGTACGGGTGAACTCCGCGGCCCACCAGTCTGCGTGCGCCGTCCAGCCGTCATGCAGCATTAGACCTGGCCCCCTGCCTCAGTTGGCACTTGAATTCATATGCGCTCTTGGCGCTCTTGCGAAGGTTGCAGGAGGGACACGCCCATACTAGGTTGCCAATGCTGTGACGGCCCCCCCTTGAGAGGGGCGTTACATGGTCGAGGTGCTTCTCGGCCGTGAGCGGTGAGGAGCAGTACGCACACTCGCCTTGCTGCCTGGCATACAGGCGCTCTAGGTCGCTAGAGGTCACCTCAAATACGCCTGCCGCCAGCTTGCGTGCCCTACGACGCGCTCCACAGGCAGCAACCTTGTCGGGGTTCTCCTTCGCCCACTCCTTGTTGTACTCCTTAATAGCCTCCAGGTTCTCCAGGCGGTACTTCTTATTGGACTCCTTAATAGCCTCCGTGTTCTCCTGGTAGTACTCCTTGTGGTACTCCGGGTTCTCCAGGCGCCACTCCTTGACGTACTCCTTCACAGCCTCCTTGTTCTCCTGATACCACTCCTTCTTGCCCTCCCGAATAGCCTCCCTGTTCTCCTCGCGGTACTCCTTCTTGCGCTCCCGAATAGTCTCCTTGTTCTCCTCTTGGTACTCCTTAATAGCCTCCTTGTTAGCCTGGTAGTACTTCTTGTTACACTCTTTACACCGGGCCTGGAGGCCGTCCTTACGACTCTGGCAGCGTGAGAACGCGGTGAGGGGTAGGAGCTGCTGGCACCCACCACACGCCTTGGCCCACAGTGGCCGCTCGTCGCGCGCCTCCCGCTCTTGCTCATTCTTGTCCATCCTAGTACCTCGCTTACTGTAGGTCGCGCTGCGCTCGAACCCACGCAATCTCGTCAGAAGTCATTGGACGCTTATCGTCATCGCTCAGGCACGCACTCCAATCGTGTCGGCCGGCTTCCTCGTCTCGCTCATCTTGCTCCTGGTCAAGCTGAAGCTGGTAAGCGTTCAGGTACAGCAGTTCACAGGCCAGGTCGGGGACGTAGTCACAGATAGACGCAACAACGGTCGACCATGCGGCCCACGACTCCACAAGGCTATCGTCCCACGCAAGGTCGTCATGTTCCCCATCCCATGCGCGCATAGCCGGGAGCCCGGTAACCTCTAGCCAGCCGCCTGAGCGACCAGTCTGCCATACCTTAGCGTCAAGGTGCCCAAGAATCTCGGCCGCCTCATTGCGGGCGTCCTCTACTCCATCCTCACACGCCATGTCCCATGCGTCCTGGAATCGAACCTCATCTTCCTCCACATAGGTAGCAAAGTCGTCAGGGTTGCCTCCCATTTCTACGGCCACCTTGCGAGCCGTCTGGATAATAGTATCAAGCGTGACATGGTAAAGCTTGACATTGACGGCAGGAGTCGGCTGATATACACCATTCTCGTCATAGGCGCCGTCGTGGGTTTCAATATCAGAAATAAGCTTATTGCGAGTCATTGTCGTCTCTCCTTGATAAATGGTAGGGGGTATACGATTGAGGAGTAGTTTCTGCCGGGCCCTTATTAGGTAATTCGTGGCTAAAGAGCCGCTATCTCGGCATGAGTGTTAGAGTCTTATTCTCTATCCTTTAGAGTAAAAAGTAAGTAGGTCAGACGGCCTAATCCTCAATCTCTCCAGAGACGAGTGCTAGCTCATAGCACAAGTCGTCAAGGTAATCGGCCACTGGTTCCCACGCGTTGGCAGGGAATAGGTTACGATTCTCGCTCGCGTCCGACCCATACTCCCATGCCTCTTGCCAGGCGCCGAGAAACGACCCAAGTACGCCAAGCGCGGCTAGCTCATTAGGCTTAGCGTATTGGGGCCCGAGCTCTAGGTCCTCGCCTTCGGCCAGGGTACGCTTGCTAGCTTGCCAATCGGCATACTCGCCAATCTCCATACGGTACCCATAGGTGTGGCGCCTGTCTACCGTCCGCCCAATGTGCCAGACGGTAATCAGCACGCGGTCACCTGTTTCGCGGTCGATATAGGCTATGTGTTGGGTCACGCTGTTACCTCCTGACGAATGAGCATCAGTAGCTGATGGGCGCAAGTAGCGTAGGCGTGCATCTGGCCTAGTTCCCACCTGTTCCGCTCCATATTACCTTCGGTATAAGCCTTGTCGGCCCATGTTTCGTGCGCGTCGGTATATCGGTCCCATTGGGCTACTAGTTCGTCAGGCGTCATCGGGCGCCCCTGTCCCACGCGTCGCTAGCCTCATTATGGGCTTTATCTGGAGCCCATCCATAATTGTAGGTCAGGATATTGGCCCGTTGGTCGATATAGGCCGCGCGCCTAGCTTGCTTACCTAGGACCACGTTACCGAACAGGGTGCCCACAATTGCGAGAATCATGGCAGTACCGGGCCAGTATTGTACTCATTCCGCGCCATCACGCCATAAGCAGTACTTATGGTAACGTAGATAGTTCCGCTAGGAGAAATGGTAACGTCGACAACAGCACCGTTCTCCAGAACGCCGCGGAACCCAACCGCGCCGTCACTAGCCTTAGCGACGCGCTTGACAAGTTGAGCGTTGTAGGGCTCAAGGTACAGGGTTCTTTTCATGCCTCAATCCTTTCGGTCAGGTTTCCATTAGGCAGGGTATCGTAAACAGCGTCGAAGTCGAGCACTGCTACTCCACACTCCACACACACCGGAAGTGCTCCGGGGTTACGGCGCGGGTATAGCTCGACATGGATATCGCAAGGGTTGTATGCCATTCTAACCTCCATTGCATTAGGGGACAGGGTAAGCAGAACCGGGGTTACACGGCCTCCTGATTACTGGCGAACGCCTCACATTCCAGAGCGTCAGTAATCAAGTGTTCGGCAATCTCGCGCCAATCGACCGAACCTAGGCTAGCGGTAATTAGGTCCGCGAACAGGGTAGCGGGTAGCGTGTCATCCTCCGACCCAAGCGCTAAACAGGCGCCAGCGTCCATTTCGTCAGCTACTTCCGCGGCCAGACGGTAGGTAGCGTCGGCGCGCCGGTCCGCCGGTTCGGCATCGGAGGACGCTATAAACTCTAGCGCCTGTTCCTGCCAGTAGGTATAGCTACCTTCATCGTTGCTAAGCCAAAGATTGACCAGCCATGTTTCATAGGTGGCCCATCCATTGTAGGTGTTGTCATTGTCAGTCATCGTCATCACTCCAGTCTGCATATTCGTCCTCTAGCTCCGCATAGACAGCTATCGCCTGTGCGACGGTATCGCACCGTTGACGGTAGACGAAACCTTGTGTGTCTTCCGACACAACATTCCGCCCGGCGCGCCCGAACCATCCTGTAGGCGCCTCCACATCGCCGCTAGTGTCGTCATAGTAGCTGTTGATATCGACGAATGCGGTAAAGGCGTCAGGGTACTTACTGATTACGTGAGCCGCGTACTCGTCATACATGGTCAGTCATCCTCCATAGTAGTGGGGCGGACCCACGCCGAAAACCCGATGTAGAACTGTGATGCCTCGTCCAACAGGAAAACAGTGTCACTGTTGGGTAGGGCGGCGCCAATCTCGGCAAGGATGGTAGGCGGGTTAGCATCCTGGCCCGCGTGCCAGCCGGATTCATACGCTTGCGGGTTACCGGGCTCCCATTGCACGAACCCCGCGCCGGTCAGGTCAGAACGCCTGGCCCACGTCAGAACGCGGTTAGGGCTGTTGCAGTAGTCCGGCAGATAGCTTTCCATGTCGGCCCGGAGGCAATCGGCGCACACATAGTCACAGGCGTCCTCCACGAACGCGCCAAACAGTGTCCAGGAGTAGCTATCGCCAGTGATACGGAAGGCGCGCCGGCAATCAGCGCACAGCGTCCATTCATCGTACCATTCAATCTCGGCGCCGGCCTTGACCAGCGCGTCACCTAGGCGAGAAGGTACCGTCTCGGCTTTGGTCACGGCCGGTTCGCCCTCCCGCGCCCAGCGCTTGTCATTCCAGTTTCCAAAGACAAGTGGGCCAGAAGTGTGATAACCCGGTTCGGCGTAGCCTTCCGTCGTCACCTCCATAACGATATACCCATCGCCATAAGCATCGCCGGTAGCGGCGGTAATCAGGCGCTCGACCATGTTGAGCGTTTCAGTAGGCATGCTGGGTCACCATTCTCCTCGGTAGGTTGAGCACGAACAATGGTAGCAGTCTCCCATGTCGGCCGCGTGCTGTGACTGTTCGTGACCACAATCGCACATCGGGTCCCGCGTACGGTAATCACTGGAGTCGCCATCGGAGTAGTGCAAGCGTGTCATGTTGAGGCTACTTTTCGTCGTCACGGTAGAAAGTGTCCAGATACCATACCGCCGCATCGGCGGTGCGGTCGGTACGCTCACGCAAACCGGCGATAGCCTCGCTCACGCTGTAGGTAGCGAGGTAGGCGTCGCCTGCCAGGCGAACATAGGAGAAGGTCGAGCGCTCCATCTCCTGGGCACGGGCAATGGTCAGAACTTCTTGCATGGGGCTACCTTTCGGTCAGGAAGCCAGGCGCTACAGTCTAGACAGAACATTCCTGGCCCGACGTCACTGTTGGGCTCGACTGTACAGTGAGTGTGCTCGCATTGCAGTGAGTCGATAAGCCTAGACCATCTGGCCCGTTGGACAGGCGTCCAATGGACAACGCCATTGACGGTGGCGCCACAGGCGCACGGTGGGCGACTCATCAGCCTTGACCATCGTTGTCAAAGGCTACGCGGGAGCAAGCTACCGCGATGGTAGCGGTACCGATGCGCTCCCATTGGACAAGTGCGGCTGTTGCCCATGCCTGACGGTATGCCGAAGGCGTCTCGTCAACTCGCTCCATGCTGGCGTCGTCAATCTCAACATGCGCCCATTGCCCACATTGGCCCGAGTAGCGAGTGAGCGTACCTGTTACGTCAAGGTAGGCGACCGCTACCGGCGCCCCAATGCCGAAAGACTCGGAAGGGTTCAGGTGGCGTGTGCCTACACACGACCCATCGGTCGGGCGGGCAGTAGGGCAACTGTTCATCAGCTAGTTCCTTTCTGGCGGAGTGTGAGCGCGGCCACAATGGCGACGCTAAGAACAATGTCGAGCGCTTGGGTCAGTTTGCGTGTCATGGTCAGTTCTCCTCATCCCGCGCACGGCGGATAGCGTCGTCCATCTCGCCTTGGGTCGCCCATTCCACCAGAACGTCGGCCAGGCTGTTTGACTCCTGGCCCAAGTCTGCCAGCGGGCGGTAGCCTGTGGCATCGCCGGCGCGGCGAGAGAAGGTCCGGCGGTCGGGGCCAACGTACAGGCGCCCGTACTGTCGAGCATGGGCACAGGCGACATGGGCGCAAGGCGTCTCGCACCAGTCGTTCATCGGACTACTCCCGCGACCCACGCGACAACTTCCCACTTGGCGTCGCTGTTCTCCTGTACCACGGCCAGGATGCGGCGGTGCTCATCCTTGACCATCGCCGCAACGCCAGCCTCGGTGGCTGATGTGAGTACGCGGTGGGAAGTGAGGACCTTCTCGCCATCCTGATACACATCGAAACTCGCGTGAACCGAGACGCGGGAGGCAGACTCGGCGCTGGCACGTTCTTCGGAGCGCTTCCGTGCTTCACTGTTCATCATGGGTCAGTTCTCCTTGCGAGCGAGTCGAGCGAGGATGGACAGAACAGCGGTCGCCTTGCGGCGGTCGTTCGGCCCGAGGTCGATGGAGTACGCCTTCTCGGTGTGAGCAAGCGCACGGGCCACATCGCCGCTGAAGGCTGCGACCACATTCCGGGCGATGCGGCTGGCGGACTGTTCCCCAAGCGCACCGTCTGCTGTCACGGTGCTGATGCTGGCGAGAAGGTCCTTCTTGTAGGTCATGGTCAGTTCTCCTTGCTGACGAGGTCCAACAGGTACCGGGCCACTTCGCCGGTGCCCCAGCCGCTGGCGAAGGCGACACTTGTGGGAGTCACCACGAACGCGGCCGAGTCGAGCAGCTCGACGCTGTTCCGGTGGCGGGTACCGCCGAGAACGTAGTGCGAGCCGAACAGGGTTCGGCGGCTGTTGGTAGCGCCTGACCCGGTGCTGGCAATGTGGCGGGCCCGTTCTGCTTCACGTTCGGCAATGGTGCTGGCGCGGCCGATGGGCGTGGTCATGGCTGGGGCTCCTTGGGTTGGGCTGGGCTGGCGGTTGTTGGGCACACTCGCACGGTACTCTCTACCGGCCTACCTGTCAACAGGCAGGATGGCGAATTGTTCGGTTGTTGTGTGTGTTGGGCTCCCGCGACCATCCTCACTTGGGGGGCGCACGGGCACGGGCCATGGGCCCACCTTGGGCCAGGCTGTTTGACTCCTGGCCTGTGTCTGACTGTGGTGTGTGTGTGTGTGTCCGTCCTCCTGGTCTTCTGCTTCCGCGTCGGTCGCTACTCGCGTGGCCATACACGGTGGCACGCGTGCACGCCAGCGTATGCATACGCGTGGCTATGGGCTCGACCTTGGGCTCGCATAGCGCCTAACGTAGCGCCAGCGGAGTGAGCGTGGCCTGCGGGTAGCGGAGCGCCAGCGTAGCGGTATGCGTGGGTAGGGGCGGGGGGGCGCGGGGTTCTCACATCATGTCTTTCTTATATGGTACCTTTATATATATACAATAATCTACTATATAAGCACCCCTTGCGCTCCCCTAGCAATTGTATATTGGCAGTGTAGCAGCCAAATAGATTACGGTCGCGTGCCAGGGCACTCCCGCTATCCTCACAAGTTGGGGCCCCGCGCGAGTCCCAGCGGGCGAGCGGACTTGTCTTTGGAGGTAGCGGGAGTCACCAAACAGCCAAAACCGTGCCACCCTTCGGGGACACTCAAAGTGACGAGCACCAACGCGCGAGTCCCGGAGGGCGAGCGGGTGACAAGAGCGCCGCGGCCCCGCCCCACGGGGGCCCGCCAGCTTACCAGTAACAAGTCTTTGGGTATAGCGGGAGGGCAATAAGGTCAAGGGCACAAGTACAACAAGTTACCGTTTAAGGCGAGCTATGTCCGGGCTCGCTTCGCTCGCCTCTCCCGCTATTTCTATGCCGGGTACCTGGGACACTCAAAGTGACAGGGCAACACCACCGTCTAAAAGGAGCCCCTTAGCGTGGGACAGTGTTCTATCTGTGCCTCTGAGGTGCAGAGCGAGCTGGAGGGGCTCGCCAACCAGGCCCTCAGAGGAGACATTTCATGGCGAGAGGCCGCCCGCCTGGGCGGTCTGACGCATCCGGCGGGCCTCCAAAACCACATGGAAAAGCACTACATCTCCGACGTGGAGGTGATGGAAGCCGAGGTCCAAACCACCCTGGAGCAGAAGGTAGTGGAGGCCAAGGGCAACCTGATGGCCGACTTTGACAACCAGCCTCCCGACGTTCAGGCCCTTCGCCTGGTCGCCGCCCACAACCTGGATGGGCTCCTCACCAGCAAGCCGTCCCAGGCCCACCTGATGGCGGCCCTCAAGGCGGTCCACGAGATTCAGGGGCTCAAGACGGAGAACCAACTCCTCCTGGCCTTCGCTAACCGCAAGTTCAACAAGGCTGTCACTGCCTCCCCAGCACCGGCGCTCACGCGTGGATAGGGGCCTCCGTTATGCGGCTGCCCTCACCAACACCGAGGCTACCCCCGAGTTCTTTGAGGCGCTAGCCGACTTGGATGAGGCCGACTTGGAGGGGTTTGTCAAGCTGGTGTTCAACCCGACCGACAACATGCCTGGCCTCCACGCAGGGCAGGTCCGCTACGACACACAGAACACCGGGCAGGTGAACTTCCTCCTCCCAGGCAACTCGTGGGGCAAGACAGAGTTCATCACCCGCCACTCTCTCCATCAGGCGTGGTTCAAGAAGGGCCATCACTGGCCTTACGAGGACGCTCACGCGTGGCTCACCACCCAGGATAAAACCCTTATCGCCAGCTTCAACTACTCCGTAGCCGAGGAGTCATTCGACCGTTACCAGCACTACCGAGCCTCCAATCCCCGGTTCTCGGCCCTCCTGACCACCATCAACAAGCACGATTCGGAGGTGATTCTGACCAACGGCGCCACCCTCAAGTGGGGCTCGCTCGACGGCCAAGGCCGCCTGGTCGAGGCCATCCGTTTCAACCGAATCTACATTGACGAGGTGGGGCACATTCCCGACCTCAGCTACACCTACGACTCCATCCTGTACCCCCGTACTATGGGTGTGTCTGGCGTTATCCACCTGTTTGGCACGCCCAAGGCCCACTCTGACCCCTACCTCCTGGAAATTTACGAGAAGGGGAAAGACGGTGGGGACGGGTTCTACTACTCACAGTCAGGCGCCGTTTTTGAGAACGAGTTCTGGCCGGAGTCTGAGCGTGAGCGCATCCTCGCCAACCCACGGTATGTGGTGGGGTGGGTGGACTGCAAGGAGGGAGGGAAGCCGGAGTGCGACAGCCCTATCTGCTTTGAACGGGAGGACGGAACCCCCCGGCACGCAAAGCTGACGCCGATGGGGCGCCAGGTTATCTTGGGAGCCTTCATCATTGAAGGCGGTTTGTTCTTCAACAAGCACCACATCCGGCGCATGTTCGACTGGCCTGAGGAGTGGCCCACAGCCAACTGGCTGGGCGACGACCTTATGTGGCTGGAGCCGGTACCGGGGCGCATGTACGCAGGCGCCTGGGACTTGGGCGGCAACAAGCTGCGAGACAAGAACCGCCGCAAGCGTGGCTCAGACGCCACAGTAGGCATTGTTATCGACTACTCCACGCGCCCGTGGCGCATCGTCCGGTTCGACTACATCCGGGGCGGGGACGCCGATTGGGAACAGAAGTACGCCGTCATGCAGGAGGTGTACCACAAGTATCAGCTCCCGTACACCTGCATCGACGCCACCGGGCAGCAGGACTCAGTATCGGAGGCGCTGGAGAAGCGGGGGCTAGAGGTTGAGTCCATCTACTTTGGTGGGGCCTCATCCAAAAAGATTGACATGCTCCGCAACCTGCAAGTGGTTACCGAGTTTGAATACCCTGAGGACAATGGGGCGGTTACCAAGGGCCTACTCCGCTCTCCACCCCTCCCGATTCTCAAGCAAGAACTGGAGCGGTACGCGCTCCCCGACGAGAACATTCAACAGGATTGCATCATGGCACTAGCGATGGTGGTATACGACATTTCACAATATGAGCTGCCGGACGCGGTAGCGGGGGACGTTTTCTAATGAGCCTTATCTACCTTCTTCTGGTTGTTATCCTCATCATCATCTTGGTGAAGGCGTTGTAATGTCTGCGAACATTTTTATTGACCTGCTGCCGCTGGAAGTGGCGCTCATTGCGGCTGTGCCTGCCACTATTGCTGCGTGGGCCACCTTCAAAACCAACCGCCTGGTGCGGACCAACCACGGCAAGACGATTGGTGAGCATGTTGAGCGCGTTGGGGACAACCTCAACGAGCTGAATCGGGCGTTCGACCGGCACACTTACGACGACCTTAAGCGGTTTGATGAGGTATTGACCCTGCTCAAGGACCAGGACAAGGCTGCAACTTCACCCGACACAAAGGATAGCTAAATGCCCGTAGTTTCGAGTATCTCCATCCAAGGCACCATTGAGGACGGCCCCGCAGGCGACATTACGGTTGGGCCTATCACCACCACCGGCGTTGCATGGGCTTCGCAGGCACAGATTCTTGCCTCCGGCTTCAACACGATTACCGTGCCCCAGCTCCCGGTCCCGGTGGGCGTCATCATTATCCCGCCCTCCACCAACACGCAGACAGTCATCTTGAAGGGCATCACCGGCGACACCGGCATTCGGTTGCACAAGACTAAGCCGCACCTGCTTACGTTTGACTCAACCGCTGTGCCTGCCACCTTCGGCCTGACGGCCGGCGCCAACATCGCCGACCCGTTCTTGTTCCAGTACTTCTAGGTCGTTGCCCACTCGCCCCAACTTGATGGAACACAGAGGACGCAATGGCTAAGCAGGATGTTACTCCTTCCCCCCAGGTAGGGTTTGACCTACCACGGGCGCTGGACGAGTTCAACAGGTTGAAGCAGAAGGAAGCAGCGCGCAACTTCAACTACTACCTGCTGCGTCAAGCTGTGCAGGGCAAGTTCCGCTGGCCCCGGACGTGGCCGAACCACATCGAGAAGTTGAAGCACAACCTAGTCAAGCCAATCACGGAACGGTTCTCGACATTTATGATGGGTAAGGGTTTCACGTTCAACGTGGACCGCCCCAACAACATCGAGAACCGGCTGGCCGCCGAAAAGACGGAGAAGATTCTCCACCGCCTCCTCAACCTCTCCCGCTCAGGCATTCAGTTTGAGATGGGCGCTAAGACGGGCACCCAGCTCGGCCGCACCGTGTTCCGCGTGTACCGCAAGGGCAAGAAGGGCGCAGAGCACGCGTGTTTCCAGTTCTGCCAGCCCGACTACTTCTACGGCATCAGCGCAGGCGACGACGCTCTCTCTGACTTTGCGACCGTCTACTACTCCTACCCCATCGACATTGACGAGGCCAAGCGTATCTACGGCCGCAGTGACTTCAAGACGGAGGCAGAAGTAGAGGCGGGAGCGCGCTACGACCCAATGCCCGAGCGCCAGGGTTCCGAAGATTGGACCTCCCTCCGCGCCCGCCGTGTGCCGGTGCTGGAGGCATGGACCAAGGACTCCTACCTGCTCCAGGTGGGGGGTGTGGTCCTGCACAACGGCCCCAACCCGCACAAGTGGACTGACACTGGCGAAGGCTACATCCCGTTTGTGGTTATCGAGAACATCCGCAACGCAGGCGAGGGTGTGGGCGAAGCCGACATTGAGCAGGCACGAGAACTGAACGAGCACTACAACTACCTACTGTCCCGCAAGGCCCACATGGTTGGCCGCTGGCTCAACCCGACGCTGGTGTGGGAAGGCGCCCCTCAGAACTACGCCTCCACCATTGCGACGGTGCTGACTGGCGGTGGGGCTATCCCCACGCGCCTGGGCTCCCGCCTGTCCCTCCTGGCCCATGACAAGCCGAACCCCTCGGTCACCGAGCTGGAGGCAACCCTTCGCCAGGCCATCCTGGAGACGGCAGGCATGTCGGAGCTAGGGCTCCAGGGCACCGTGCAGGGCTCCATCAACACGGGCCCGGCGCTTGCCGCGCAGTACCAGCCCGTGCTGGCGACTGTCGACAAGAAGCGGTCGAGCTGGGAGGATGGAATCAAGCAGTTGTCGGCCATGCTCCTCCAGCTTCAAGAGGACATTGGCGACTCTAAGGTGCTGGGCCAGGCGGTGGTGGGCGCCTCCACCAAGGCTAGGGACGCTGCCCCCGTTCCTGAGGCTGACGTGCCTGAGGGGTCTGAGGCCCCCGAGGACGGGGTGCTGGTCGCATTGACCGGCAAGGACATTCAGGGTTTGCGCGATATCACCATCTCGTGGCCGGGCGTCCTCCCGAAGGACGACGACACTGCTACCCGCATTGAGATGGAGAAGTTTGAGAAGGGCATTCAGTCGCTGTACACCACGCTGGAGAAGTTGGGCGAGGAGTACCCCGACGATGAGATTGCCCGTATCCGCATGGAGAACATGGACCCGTCACTCAAGGGCCAGCAGGTTGCCGACCAGATGAAGGCGCAGGCAGCGGTCACCTCGGCCGACGCCCGCATGGCGCAAGCTGGAGCACAGATGGAGGCCACCCAGCAGCAACCGC
>ENA-ORBV01010790-ORBV01010790.1-microbial-mat-metagenome-genome-assembly--contig:-NODE-10790-length-14520-cov-35.085924_pt1 | contig 14520 bp, 7 predicted proteins | sample MGYA00237777_ERZ505514 | MGnify/ENA primary metagenome ERZ505514 (study PRJEB26160, sample SAMN06269048) | microbial mat metagenome | isolation source: Oligotrophic lake microbial mat | place... | reverse complement strand
AACCCGAGTGTTCGCCTGCGGCTCACAGCTCGGCGTGGGGGCATGGCGCTACATTGTGCCACGTGGCACAATTGCGCTTGGGGCGCTCTTCACGCCGGGTTGTGAGCTTTAGCGAACGCCCGGATTTTGCGTTCGGATTCTTCGGCGCCCGGATTCTTAAGCACTCGGATTCTTAGACGCCCGGATTCTTCGGCGCCCGGAATCTTCGGGGCGATGATGAACTATGGGCGATAACCCGCATCGCAAACAACTATCGGCGCGGCGATGACGCGCGTTGTTGCTTTTGCGCGGCATATGCCGCGAACTGGCCGGCGAGGCTTGGCGCGGATGCCGTCCTGATGCGCGGCGCGGCGCGCCGGCCGGAATTGTCCGGCGCGGGCAGGGCTGGCGGGACGTTGTAGATCACAAACTGCACGCGGCCGGCGACCACTTCATCATTGGTGTTGGGGACGTCTTGCGTGAGCGGGCCGAATTGTTCGCTGACGAACACCTGCCCGCCGGTGGCGGGGTCGAGCACGAAGGTCTTGAGCGAGAAATCGATCGGCGTGCCGGTGACGATGTTTACGCTGGTGATATAGGTTTCAGCGCCAGTGAGTTGGTTGCCGGGAAGATCGGGAATGATGATCGTGGGCCGGCCGTTGATGGTGGGGCCGGGGAAGGTGACGAGCCCGCCGGGCGGGTTGGTGGCGGCGCCGCCGGGGTAGTTGGCATCGAAGAAGACGATTTCAAACCCGCCCAGTGTTGAACCGCCGCGATGGTCGAACGCGGTGATGCCGCCGGATTGGGTGCGGTTGAGGTTGGTGACGGGGGTTGTGATGTCGCCGAATTTGGGCAGGGCGACGGTGAGGTTTAAGTCGGCATCGCCGGTCCAGTTGAGCACGAAATTTAATCCGGCGCCCGGGAGGTTGACGGTGTTATTTTCATCAAACAGCAGCGGCATGCCGCCGCGAACCACCGGAATGCCGCCGGGCGAATCGAAGCTGACAATGCCGCCGCGGGCGATCACCTGTTCGATCAGGCGCTGCTCGGCCGGCGTGCGGGCGCCATTGATGATCGGATCAAAACTGGCCGACGCGAGCGCCGTTTCGGCGGCGGTTTGTTTGTCGCCGTCCACCTGCACCTTGCTGCTTCCTTTGCTGCCGATCCTCACCTGCTTGCGCGCGTCGCGCACCAGCACCGCGCCGGTGTAACTGATGGCCTGCGGGGTGAACGGGGGCTGATCGTATAGCTCAAAAACCGTTCCGCGGACGGCGAGCGTGCTGGTGGCTGATCGCACGGTGGCATCATGCACGCGGCCGGCGGATTCTATTTCGTACTTCACCCGGCCGAACTTCACCGCCACCTCGCTTTTGAACACGCCTTCTTCAAAACTGGCTTTGTTGATTTTGGTGACGCCCAGCCGGTCGAGCGTGATGACCTGATCGGAATCGATGCGAACCTTGATGAAGCTCTTCACACCGGTGCGAAACTCGGCGCCCTCAGGAAGCTCCTGCCCGACGGCCGGCTCGGCCCAGGCGCCGGCGCCGTCGGCGCGGGCCTGCACCTTGCCGACCACTTCAACCACTGTAATTTTGAGCGGCCCTTCCGGAGGCAGCGGCCCGAAGATGGGGCCACGCGCTCGGGGCTGCGACGCCGGCGGATTTTGCACGGTAGCGGCGGGAATCGAAGTACAGAGAGCGACGGATGCAGCGAGCGCGCAGCGGAATATCCTTGTCGTTGCGCGAGAGGGTGGGAGACGGTTACGTCGCTGTTGATGCATCCTGAATGCAATCCTGTATTGCCTGAAACGGCTTGGAAAGCCGTGGCAGACAGGAATGTCTGCCCCACCGAATATTCTCCTCATGGCCCCTGCCATCAAATACATGGAGGGGGAGATTTGATTTATGACCCACTTGGCGCTTCTTCACCGGGCAATTGCGATGCGGGTTTGTCGGCGGGGTTGCCGCGTTGCCAGTCTTCCATTCGGCCGATGATGCCCAGAAACTCGCTGCCGCTGAAGGTTTGGTTGGGACTACTTGCGGGGTAGACGTTGAGATAAACCAATTCGCGCACCGCGTAGCGATCGCAACCGGGCATCAGCGAATACATCGCGCCGCCGCCGATTTTCAGGGATTTGGCGATCGCCACCGCCATCGTCCCCCGGCTGACGGCGGTGCGGGGCGGTTCGGAAAATTTCTGTGAAAGCAGGCCGCGCGATTGCAGTTCTTTCATGCGGGCGTCGTAGGTGTCCGCCTTGCTTTCGCCGTCGAGGAACAGCAGCAGGCCGTGGAATGCTTCGTCGTTGCTGCACACGGGTTGGTCGGCAAGCTGATGCCAGAATTCGAGCTGCTGATCGAGATCATTCCCGCCGAGCTTGCCGGTGAGCGGTTCGGTGACGACGGGGCGCGCACAACCAGCGAGCAGGAGTGATAGGCCGCAGATGAGCGCCGATATACGCAGATGAGAAATTGGATTGTTTCGCGTAACGCGCTGTTGGTTCGTCGGTCGAACGTTGGGTTGGATCATGCTGGACCTGGTGAAATGTTCTTGACTCGATTGCATTGCTCTGCGTTCATCGGCGTTCATCGGCGGCTCCTTCCAGATTCAGAATGCGAATGTCAGCCCGGCGAAGAAGAATTGGCGGTTTTCTTCATCGGCTTGTATGGCGTCGCCGGGGAAGAAGATGCCATAGCGCAGCGCGAACGATACGTCGCTGGTGATCTGCCAGTTGACATAAATGTTGGGCTCGAAACCGATGTACCCTTCATCATTGGTAGGCTCATCGAAGCCGCCTTCGTCGTCGGCCTTGAAGAAAAAGAACACGTCGCCGCCCACCTGCAGTTTGCGCAGGGCTTTTACGGCAGGCGCGGGGAATGTGCTGAACCCGCCGCGGACGCTGAGGAGGTTGCTCACGCTCGGGCTGAGCGCGACGCCTGTGTTGAGCAGGCCGAAGCCGTTGAAACCTTCATCATCCGTGCCGGTAATGTTGCCGGCGAATGTGTTCGTGGAACTGGTGCGGTCGTTGTCGCCGCTGGCGTAAATCACTTCGCCGCTGAGGCGGGTGTTGCGGCGGTCGCCAACTAAGTAGTCCAATTGCAGATTGGCGGCGAAGGCCGAAATGTCGTCATCGCTTTGCGGTATCTGGCCTGCGGTGTCGAACGAATTGCTGAGCGTGCTGCCGCCTTCGTATACGGCCTCAATGCCATAGGCCAGGCGGTCGCCTAGTGCGCCCGTCGAGCCGATGCCGAGGTAGTAGCTGTTGTAGTCGTACTCGGTGTTGATGGTCTGCCCGCTGACCTCGACGGTGCTGCCGTTGGGGTTGTGATCGCGCTGCACGAGCACAAATCCATAAGGCCGATGCGTGTTGATTCTTCCCTGTGCCAGCAATCCGTAAAACCAGCGATTGGTATGGTCGTCAAAATCGCGGCGGGAGGAATCGAAATCCACTGTGTCCGATGGGGTGCGGCCCGCGACGAGCTGCACGCTGTACGGGTCGTATGATAAATCGACCACCACCGCATCGAGGTCTTGGGCCAACGTGAGGCCGGTGCCCCAATACACCAAGTCGCGGCCGAATTTGACCGTGGCGCCGCCTTTGCCAAGCTCGCCCGATTTAGCGCTTAGGTATCGGCCCAGATCGAACTTGTAATAGAGGCGGTCGAGGTGGCCGTCCCAGTTGTGGGCTTGGTTTTCTTCGAACTCGTCGCCGGGATTGAAATCGCGAAAGAACACCCGCCCACGGAAAAAGCCTTCGTGTACGCCGTCGAGATTGATGCGGGCGAAACCGACGGCGTCGTATTGCCACAGCCCGCGGTTGTCGAGGTTGGCATCATCCAGCGATAGATAGTTGACGCTGGTGAACAGGCCGTAGTCGTAGTACGCGCGTGTTCCGGGCGGAATTTTGTCGTTGATGCGAACCCGCGAGCTGGCGCGGAATTCATCAAGCTGCCGCTGAAACTTATCGACGTCCTGCTGCACGCGGGCGGCGGCGCGGGCTTCTTCCTGTCCAAACGCGGTCTCAACCCAAGCGAGACCGATAGTAGAGGCGAGCGCGATCCGTGCTGCCATGGTCATGAAAAGATTCCTTCCTCTTTCGCGAGAGTTCCCCCTCCCTGAGTACAAGGAGGGGGAGATAATGCCGTCAACCAAACCTGCGATCAAACATCCGGGTTGCGCGGGAACTTCACGTACGGCAGCCGCACATCGTCCAGCCCGCGGTCGAGGTTCGCCAGGATTTTGCTCTTGGTCACGCCAAGCACCGGGTTGCTGATGTTGTAAATATCAAAAATTGCGCCGACTTTCGCCTTGAGATACGGGACGAGTTCGTTTTCTTTCAGGAAGTCGCTTCGGCCTGACAGCTTCGCCGGGTCGTCGTCGTCAATGCGAAAGCCGCGCGTGCCGGCGAAGGTGATGATGTCGTCCTGATCCACGCCGTCGCCCGAGACGCCAATGGCACCGACCAGCACGCCGTCTTTATACAGCGGCGCGCCGCCGGGGAAGATGGTCATGCCGTTGGCCAGCGGGTTGTTGGCCGGATCGACCGGGTTGGCAAACCCGCCGCCGGAAAGGATGTTGAGCGACAGGGCGTTCTGCACACGGAACAGCGGCCCGCCACTATTTTTGGTGCTGGCAAGCGGGAAGAATTGCTGCGAAAGGAATCCGATGGCGCGCGGGGTGAAGGCGTGATCGTTATCGCTGAAATAGTTGGCGGTGCGGGCTTTCTGGATTGAAACGTCGTAACTGAAATTCGTGCCGTCGTCCTGGCGGAACGTTCCCAGCGCCCGGCCGGCGCGATCGACGACAGAGATGTGCACGCGTGCCGGCACGCCGATCGGCTCGCGAATGGCGGCGCGGGTGTGGAGCGCCTGCTCGCCGGCCTGGGCGATAATTTTCTTGACGTCGGACACGGTAAGTTGCGTATCGTCGGCGTCGACTAAGCCGTCTTCGTTGGTGTCGTTGAGCAGCGAATCGACCTCGCCGGCCAGCGTTTGCCCGCCGGGCACGAAGCCGAAGCCGTTGCCGGCCACGTCGCTGGTGCGCTGGTTCTTTAACTCGCCGTCAATCCCACCGAAACTGGCGGCGGGGTAGGCCGGGGTGGGCGACCCGCGAACGGCGCGGGCGTCGCGGAAGAGCGTGGTGGCGGTTCCGGTGTTGGGGTTAGTGACCGGCACCGGAATGGCCGCGTTGGGATTGATCAAATTACCTTCGCCGGCATTGATCAGTTGCTGAATGGTTCGCGCCGACTCGCCCGAAGCGGCCGTGTTGGCATCGAACGGGAAGCGCAGGCCGCCGACCAGAATTCGTTCGGCCTGAATCTCGAACGGCGCGGTATAGGTTCCCCCGCCCGGAACACCCGCCGCGGCACCGGCGATGGCAACGGCTTCATCGAAATCGCTTTCTTCGTTGCCGTCCCACACCAGCTTGATTTTGTTACCGTTGGCGTCGCGCCTGATCGACCCGTCGATGTTGCGGTCGAAGGTCACGCGTGGATCAAACGGCAGATCGTCGCGGGCGGCGAGGTCGCGCCCGTCGCCCGATACGCCAATCCCGCCGACGGGTTCATTGTTCTTAAACAACGGAATGCCGCCCGGGTCGCCGCTGATGGCCGGGCCGGTGACCGTGCCGAGGCTGTTGAACGAAAAATCGCTGAACGGCAGGGTTGAAAATGCCACGCCGTAAAGCGGCCCGCCGGGCGTGTTGGGCACGGGGAACGGGAATTGGTCCTGAATGATGTAGCGTGCCGTGCGCGTGCTGAATGCGTCTTCACGGCTTTGAAAAAACGCGCCGGTACGGGCGCGGGTGAGCGACTTGGTGATGTTGCTCAGCAGCAGGTTGGGCGTGCCGGTTTCATCATTGGGCGAACTGAGCCGCGCGTCGGTGCCGGCCCACACGCCCAGGATTTCACCTTCACGATCGACAACGGTAATCACCTGCGTGCTCAACGCCTGCGACGCCGCGGCGGCGATGATGCGCGACACGTCGTTGCGCGTGAGCCGTTCGCCGGGCAAGCCGGGACGGTTCAAATCGGTGACGACGGTAAGATGCTGCCGCTGCTCCAGCGGTTCGATGGAGACGCTGGCGCAACCTTTCGGTCGGCGCGGGTGGTCGCTTGAGTTGTGGTTCATAGTGCCCATGTGCATGCCCTGTATCCAGAGTAAGCCTTAAGAGATAACGACGCCGCCGACCCGACGCAACATTACAACGCTATGGAAACACCGAAGAAAATTTTGCGCCGTTATGAGGATGTGATTTTCTTGATCCGCGTTGCGACAAAGGGTAGCGTTCCGGGCGATCGAAAGTTTCTGGGCATGATTGTAGATTAGAGGTCGATCGATTCGAAGGGCAACGGGCATGATAAACCGGGGCGAACAAGGATCGCGGGGTTGGCGTTGAGACGCACACCGAGACGCACACCTAGAAGCACACTCACGCGCGCACAGGCGTTGACCGCGTCGGCGGCACTGGCAATTGCACAACTGTGTATTGCGCAAGCCGCACAAGCACAGGACAGCCGGGGTTCTGGCTATTCGCCAAGTTCGGTCGCGCCCATTTCGCTCGATCTAACCGATGCGGCGATCAAGTCGGCGGCGGCTGTCTCGCCTGGTTCTTCCCCTGGTTCGTCTGATGAATCGGCCCCGTCGGGAGTTGATAACCCAATCGCGCAGGGCGCCGAGCCATCCCCCACCGGTGCCGCCGGGCCGTCGTGGGGGCATCATCACGATCACAATTACTCGCAGGGCGATTTCCTGCCCTTGCCCGATCGCTGGCGTATCGGCGTGCCGGGCAACTACGTCCTGAACGTGAAGAGCAAAGGCCGCTACTTCGATCCTTACAACCAGAATGTTTTGAAGGGCGATTACCCGATATTTGAAGACGACAAATTCTTGGTCGTCACGCTCATCAGCGACACGATTCTTGAATACCGCAAACTCCCCATCCCCAGCGGCGTGAGCACCGCCGACGCGAACCGGGTGGATTTCTTCGGCTTCGGCGACCAATACTTGTTCGTGCAGAACGTCGTGGTGTCGTTGGAATTCTTCGAAGGCGCTGCCGCCTACAAGCCGCGCGATTTTGAGTTTCGCCTCACGCCCGTTGCGCAGATTAATTACGTCGATCTTGAAGAACTTTCCGGCGTAGACCCGGACGTGCGCGAGGGGACGAGTCGACAGGACGAATGGATCGGCCTGCAGGAGGCGTTCGCCGAAAAGCACCTGAGCGACCTGAGCACCAATTACGATTTCTGGTCGATCCGTGTGGGTATTCAAGGTTTCGCCAGCGACTTCCGCGGGTTTATGTTCGCCGACAACAATCTGGGCGTTCGCCTGTTCGGTACCGCCGACAGCAACCGCATCAACTGGAACCTGGCGTATTTCCATCAGCTCGAAAAGGACACCAACAGCGGGCTAAACAGCTACACGTTCCGCGACCAGGATATCTTTATCGCCAACGTGTTCTTTCAGGATTGCCTGGCCTACTTTCGCCCGCAGAGCATGAACGACATTCTGTTCGGCTACACCACGCAGTTCAGCTTTCATGCCAACTTTGATCATGGCGAAGACGGCGAGTTTCAGTTGGACGACAATGGCCGCATCGTGCGCCCGGCACCGGTGGGCACCGTGCAATCGGATAACGCCAACGAAATCCGCGCGTACTATCTCGGCTGGGCGGGCGACGGGCACATCGGTCGGCTGAACCTCTCGCACCAATTTTACTGGGCATTGGGTGAAGAAACGTTTAACCCCATTGCCGGCCGCGAGGTCGACATCAACGCGCAGTTTTTTGCCGTCGAACTGTCGTACGATCAGGATTGGATTCGCTACCGCGCCGCGTTCGTGTATGCCAGCGGCGACGACGACGTGGAAGACGGCGACGCCAACGGATTCGATTCCATCTTCGATAATCCCCAGTTCTTCGGCGGAGGCAACTCGTTTTTTGTTCGGCAGCAGATTCCGCTGGTGGATACCGGCCTGAACTTGTTCCAGCGCAACAGCTTCCTGCCCGATTTGCGGACGAGCAAAGAGCAGGGGCAGGCCAACTTCGTCAATCCTGGTTTGTTCGTTTACAATGTCGGGGCGGATATCGAAGTCACGCCTAAGACGCGTGTGATTCTCAATGCCAGCTACATCATGTTTGATAGCAGCGACACGCTAAAGGTGCTGCTGCACGACAACAAGCTGGGGAACACGCTGGGCATCGATTACTCGATCGGCGTTCAATACCGCCCGTTCCTGAACCAGAACGCGATTTTCAGCGCCGGCTTCGCGGCGTTTCAGCCGTTGGGTGGTTACAAGGATATTTTCCAGTCGGACATGCAATATTCGATTTTTCTGGGTATGACCTGGACTTATTGACGTTATGCATAGAAGAGAATGAACCACAGATGAACACAGATGGACACAGATTTTCTCGGTTTACTTTTGATCTGTGTTTATCCGTGTTCATCTGTGGTTAAGATGATCGTCGCGGGTAAGGTTCGATCAGTTTGGATCGTCTGATTTGGTTTGCTTTCGCGCAAGGCGCGGGGTTGAGCATGAAATCACGGATGGGAAAATTTTCACTTTGCGGCGTAGTCGCTTTTGCGACCATGACTGCTTTTGTTTCGTGCAAAGACAAAGGCGAGACCGCGCGCAGTAAGCCTCTGATCGTCAACCCCGAAAACGCGCAGTACGCCGACGCTGCGCCCACGACACAACCCGAAGACCTCGAAGCCGACGGCATGACAGGCGGCGTGTTCGCAAAGATGTCGATGAAGGAAGCCCGCGAACTGGGCTACTCCTTCCCGCCGGCGCCGCCGACGCGCATCGCCAAGAAGGCCGATGCGCCGAACGAAAACCTGTCCGACTACGACACCATTTCGGTGGAAACGCTCAACACCAATTGCATCGCCTGCCACACGAATTACAACGCCGGCGGAAGCATCGGCGACCCGGCCACCATGCACGCGTCGGCGGGCACGATGGCTTGCGTGGATTGTCATGGTGGAAAGTGGGATGTGCCGGTTTCGCCTGGCCTCACCAAGGGCGATCCGACTTTCGAGCGACTCAAGAATATTTCCCACGTCCTGCCCAACCCCAAAACGGCGGCGCTGTGGATGGTGGGGTCGCGGCTCAGTTCGGGCAACCCGGAAATCCCCGGCGCGCTCACGCTAAGTGAAAGCCCGGATTACATCCGCTTCATCAACCCCGGCGATCTGCTTTCGGCCCGCATGGCTTGCTTCAACTGCCATGCCGATATCGTCACCAAAACCGAAACCAGCATGATGGCCCACGGCGGAATGCTGTGGGGCGCGGCGCTTTACAACAACGGCGCCATCAACCGCAAGAACCCGATCTTCGGCGAAAGTTATTCAACCGACGGCACCCCGCGCGTGCTGCGGCCGGAGTCTGATCCCGCCGTCGCCGAGAAAACCAAGCTCCCCGGCCCACCCACCGCCGACGACACCATGAAACGCGGCATCCTGCCGTTCCTCTACCCACTGCCACGATGGGAAGTAAGCCAGCCCGGCAACATCCTGCGCGTGTTTGAGCGCGGCGGGCGGTTGCTCAAAGGAATTGAAGTCGGCAACCCGAATATCCTCATCGATATCGACCCGGGTAGGCCCGATACCAAACTATCCATCCGCGGGTTTGGCACTTCGGTGCGCACCGATCCGGTCTTCATCGGCTTGCAGAAAACCCGTCTGCTCGATCCAACGCTGACGCTCTTCGGCACGAACGATCACCCCGGCGATTTCCGCGCCAGCGGCTGCTCGGCTTGCCATGTGGTGTACGCAAACGACCGTTCGCCGGTGCATTCCGACCGCTGGGCCACGCACGGCAACATGGGGCAATCGGCTACCAAAGATCCGCAGATTCCGCAGGATGAATCCGGCCACCCCATCTCGCACCAGTTCGTGCGATCGATGCCCACCTCCACATGCATCACGTGCCACATTCACCCCGGCACGCTGGTCATGAATTCGTATCTCGGCTTCACTTGGTGGGATAATGAAACCGACGCCGAAGCGATGTATCCGAAGAAGCAGAAGTACCTCACCGGCGATGCCGAATACGCCGTAAACAAACACAACCCCGAACAGGCCGCCGGGCGCGGGCTTTGGAGCAATCAATATCCGAACGATGAAAACCAGTTGGGCATGAAAGCCGGCGAAAACTTTTTGGAGCGCGTTTACACCGATATCAATCCGCAACTGAAGCACACGCAGTTTGCCGATTTTCACGGCCACGGCTGGGTGTTTCGCGCGGTGTTCAAGCAAGACCGCCACGGTAATCTGCTCGACCACAAGAACGCCAAAATCGATCAGATCGATGCGGTGAAGCTCAAGGCGGGCGTCGACTTCCAGAGCACCAAAGAGCAACCCGTGCAGCCCGACGGCACGCCGGTGCATCTGAAAGATATCCACCTTGAAAAGGGCATGCACTGCGTCGATTGCCACTTCCTCACCGACATGCACGGCGACGGCAACTTGTACGGCGAAAGCCGCGCTGCCGTCGCGGAAGAGTGCATCGATTGCCACGGCAGCCAACGCGAGCCGGCGGCCATTTTTCAATATCTCACCGAAAAAGATGCCGGCAAGAAGGGCGATCTGCTCAAGCGCGTGTTCTCCGGCAACGCCGCCTCCACCATGAGCGACGGCACGAAGAAGAACATCATCGGCCGGCACTTCCAGGCGAAAGGCGGCAAACTGCTGCAGAAACGCAGCGTCGGCGAAGGCGACCCATGGGAAGTCCGCCAAACCGCCGACGATCGCGTCGATCGCGCCAAGTGGAATGATTCCAGCGAAGACTCGGTTCGCGCCCGCAGCGCGCTCTATGCGCACAGCGTGCGCGCCAACGGCAAGTGGGGCGCCGTGCCGAGTTATGAAGATGTAAGTAAAGACGGCGGCGACAAACTCGCCCACGACCCGGAAAACTTCAGTTGCTATGCGTGCCACACCAGTTGGAACACAAGCTGCTTCGGCTGCCATCTGCCCATGCGCGCCAACTGGCGCAAAGAAATGCTTCACAACGAAGCGACGTTCAGCCGCAACTACACCAACTACAACTTTCAGACTTTGCGCGACGATGTTTACATGCTGGGCATCGACGGCAGCGTGAAGGGCAACAAGATCGTGCCGATCCGCAGCGCCTGCGCCGTCATGGTCAGCAGCCAGGATTCCAACCGCAACTGGCTGTATTTGCAGCAGCAGACCGTCAGCGCTGAAGGTTATGCGGGCACGGCGTTCAGCCCGTATTTCCCCCACACGGTTCGTACCGTCGAAACCAAGAAATGCACCGATTGCCATGTGAGCAAGGAAAACGACAACAACGCCGTCATGGCGCAGTTGCTCCTGCAGGGCACCAACGCGGTGAATTTCATGGGCCGCTACGCATGGGTGGCCGCCGAGCACGGCGGGTTGAATGCGGTGGTGGTCGCCGAGCGTGAAGAGCCCCAAGCCGTCATCGGCTCGCGGCTGCACGAGATCGCGTATCCGGATTGGTACAAGCAGCACATGGCCCGCGGTCAAAAGCTTGCTGTCATGCACGATCATCACGGCGACGTGCTCGATGTGCAGGTGCGCGGCGAATACGCCTACGCGGCCTGCGGCAAAGACGGGGTGATCATTTACGACATCGCCAATATTGATAACAAAGGCTTCAGCGAGCGCATCATCACCGCGCCGGTCAGCCCGCTTGGCCAGCGTTTCTATGTGAAGACCAAGTACGCCACCAGTATCATCAGCCCCAGCACGATGGCGATCGACCCGACGCGCCCGCGCTTGCCGGAAAATCAGGAAGGGCGCATCGTCACTTATGAACTGGGAAAGAAAGGCAAGCTCGAAGCCAAAGTGGTCGAAGAAAGCCGCCCGCATCACCTGATGTTTGCGTTTCTCTACGCCACCGATAAATACGAAGGCCTGGTGGTGATCGGCAACAAGCTGACCGAGAAAAAGAACCGCCCCGGCGTGGCAACGCTGCTCGACGGCGACCCGGACAACAACTTTATCGAAAAAGCCCTGTCGTTTAATCCGTCGGGCGCCCTGAATGATGCGCTGTCGATGACCTTCTACGGCCACTACGGTTTCATCTGCACCAGCAGCGGATTGAAGCTAGTCAACCTCGATAACCCGCTCGAGCCAAAGCTGATTGATACGCCGGGTTTAGCGGGCTTGAAGAATCCGAAGAAAGTGCAGTTCCAGTTCCGTTATGGTTTTGTGGTGGATGACGAAGGTTTGAAGGTGATCGATGTGACGGATGTGGAAAATCCCAAGCTCGTCGCCGGCGCGCTCGTGCCTTATGGCGAAGCGCGCGATGTCTACCTGAGCCGCACCTTCGCGTACGTGGCCGCCGGAGCGGAAGGATTGGGCATCGTCGATATTGAAAAACCCGAGCAGCCCAAAGAATACATGAAGTTCACCGACGGCGGGCTGAACGACGCCCACGCCGTCCGCATCGCTATGACCAACAACAGCATCTATGCCTATGTGGCCGACGGCCGCAACGGCCTGAAGGTGCTGCAACTGACCGATAGCAGCCTCAACCACGCCACCCCGGGTTTCAACGGCTTCAGCCCGCGGCCGTTCCCGCGACTGATCAGTTGGATTAAGACGCACGGCAAGGCCGTGAGCTTAAGCGAAGGGTTGGATCGGGATCGCGCGGTGGATGAGTCGGGTCATCAACTCAGCGTCTTCGGCCGCCGCGGGGCAAGGCCGTTTGATCTGGCGGAACAGCAGAGGCTTTACTTAAAGGCCGACGCCGATGGGAACAAGACGGTGTATACCGTAACCGATTCCCCCGAAGCCGAGCCGCTCGCCGGCGCGAAGAAGCCCGAAGAAGAAAAGAAACCCGCCGCCGGCCCGCGCCCACCGGGGCCGAGGCGGCCGGGGCAGCCGAAGTGAACCGGGATATCCCCTAAGGTCGGTATTTACAGCACCGACGACGCACCGTACGGCGAACGCATTATGCGGCCGGGTCGATTTTTTGACCAAGCCGCTATCTCTTGCAAGTAACGGGCTAATGTTCAGAGAATGTTGTAGGCGACCCTCTGTCTGTGACGACCTTCATGAGGTCGCCGGTTATCAACAGAAGATAGGTCACCATGAACCTGATCGATCGCCTTGAATCCCGCCGACTGCTGGCGGCCAGTGCTGTTTTTGATCCTGCCAAGTCTTACCTCCGCGTGTTCGGCTCTGATGCCGGTGAATCCATCGAAATTCGTTCGGTAAGCTCCGCCACGACCGGAAACAGCACCGGTTATCGCGTGCAGGTGCTCGTCGACAACCGCATCGTGTTGAACGACGTGCCGCCGAGCATCAACCGCGTTATCATTTACGGGGGCGGGGGCGATGATCTCATTCGCGTGCCGGCCAATTTCATCACGAGCATATTTCATCCAATCAACTCAGGTATTCACGAAGTCTCATCGCGCGCCGTTGCCTGCTCCGTCGATGGCGGCAGCGGGGACGACACGATCTTCACCGGCAATGCCAATGACACCGTCTCGGGCAATGGCGGCAAAGACGTCATATTCACCGCTGATGGTGACGATTTGGTGGCAGGCGGCGCATCAGCCGACCGTATCGACGGCGGCGCCGGCAGAGACGAAGCCCGTGGCAACGGCGGGAATGATCGTATTGACGGCGGCGACGGCGACGACACGCTTTTCGGCAGGGCCGGCAATGATTCCCTCGCCGGCCAGAACGGCAACGATACGTTGAACGGTAGTGACGGCAACGACCAGCTCACCGGCGGTCTCGGCGGCGATCAGCACTTCGGCGGCAAAGGAATCGATACCGCCAACTACACCGGCCGAACCGAGCGGCTGCTGATCGAGCTGCTTGACAGTGTTCCGGAAAGCTTTCGCGCCATTCCTGGCCTGGATGATCAGCCGTATCCACGAAACAGCCTGCTGTTTGATGACGGCCGCTACGCCTTTGATGAGGATGTGAAGAAGTTTATTCCGCCGGCAGGCGACGATGATTACTTCGGCACCGGCCGGCTGGAGGGCGACGGCATTATCGAAGTCGAAAGTGTTCAAGGCGGTGAAGGCGACGACGTCATTCTCGGCAACGAAGACGACAATCACCTTTCCGGCGGTGGGGGGGACGATTGGATTTTCGCCGGCGCAGGTCACGACACGCTGCTGGGCAACGCCGGCGACGATCTGCTGTTCAGCGTCGATACGCGAAACGGATTTCCCACCGCGTTGCCCGACGAAAACGATTCGAACAGCGCTGAGGGCAGCGACCGGATCGACGGCGGCCCGGGAAAAAATTTCGCCCGCTTCGACCCGCGCGACCAGAGCCGCATTGCGTCAGTTCAATATCGAGAGTTGCTGGGGTATCTGTTCAGCTAAGATGAAACGCACTTCATAAAAAACAGGGAGCCGACGCATGACCTGCGTCGGCTCGCGGTCTTACGTTGAGAAATCTCTGTAAGCGCTACGCCAACCTTTCAATTACCCACATCTTTTGCCAGGCAATATTCGAGGTGGATGTCGGTGAGCCTGGACATGCCGCGCCACAAGACCATGTTGCCGGGCGGAAGGTCTTGCTTTCGATTC
>ENA-ORBV01010789-ORBV01010789.1-microbial-mat-metagenome-genome-assembly--contig:-NODE-10789-length-14521-cov-3.603572_pt1 | contig 14521 bp, 8 predicted proteins | sample MGYA00237777_ERZ505514 | MGnify/ENA primary metagenome ERZ505514 (study PRJEB26160, sample SAMN06269048) | microbial mat metagenome | isolation source: Oligotrophic lake microbial mat | place... | reverse complement strand
GCTACGAACTGTTCGACACCCAGTCCGTACTGGGTCAGACCGAGTTCCAGCAACAGATCAACGAGCAGCGCGCCCTGCAGGGCGAGCTGGCCCGTACCATCATGTCCATGCGCGGCATCTCCTCGGCCCGCGTCCAGATCGCCCTGCCGCGGCGAGAGCTGTTCCAGGCGGACGCGGCCCAGCCCACCGCCGCCGTCGTGGTCGGGCTTGGCGGGCGGGCGCTGAGCGCCGACCAGGTCCGCGCAATCCGCAACGTCGTCGCCTCGTCGGTTCCCAACCTGAAGCCGGACCGGGTCACCGTCGTCGACGAGACCAACCAGACCCTGGCCGCAGGGTCGGACGACGAGGGCTTCACCTCGGCCAGCGCCGAAGAGGCCAAGACCGCGACGGAAGCCCAGCTTCAGGCCCGGATCAAGGACCTCGTCGAGGGGGTCGTCGGTCCCGGTGCCGCGCGGGTTCAGGTCACGGCCGAAATCGACATGACCCGCTCCACTACCCAGGAGCAGAAATTCGATCCCGATGGCCAGGTCGTGCGCTCGACAGCGGCCAACGGGTCCCAGTCGGCAGACACCACGGGCACCACCGACGGCGGCGTTACGGCCACCAACAACATCCCCGGCGGCGAAGCTCCGGCCGCGACCCCGGCAGGCTCGACCGAGAGCGTGACCGGCGAAACGACCAACTACGAAATCTCGAACACCACCACGACCACGGTCAAGGAGCCGGGTGAGGTCCGCAAACTGTCCGTCGCGGTCGCCGTGGACGGCAAGCTGACCCCCGCCGCCGAGCCGGGCGGCGAAACAGCCTATGAGCCTCGCTCGGCCGAGGAGATCACACAGATCGAGGACCTCGTGAATCGACCAACCGCCGCTATCCTGGCGAATTTAACGCCCAACATAAACCTCGTTCTGAGAGATGAGGGTCAATTCTTTCAGCGACGGGATTTGGCGATACAGGACGCTCTTGGTGCCACGATCATATTTTGCGGTCGAATCGGAAAGCACTTCAACCAATACCGTTGGATTCGTGACGGTGTCTTGATGTTCGTCATCAAATTCCAATTCGCCACAGACGATCGACGCATCGGGGTAGGTGTAAAGTCCGACCGCTTCCACATGTACCCGGAAGTCGGAGGTAAGGACACGACAGCCACGTCCGCGAAGCTGGTTTCCCATCAGCATCGTCAGGGTGGCCTGAACCGTACTATGGTGGAAGGAGCCCCCGGCCATGGCGAAGATCTCGCCCTGGAAGTACTCGTGTTTCTCCAGAGCGTTTTCCTCAAGTGCGAAGTACGCTTCGACTGAGAGGTGGCTGCGGACGGCGGCTTCCATGAATGCTCCTCAAGCGACCCAGATGCGTGTGTTCCCACCACGGGCCTGAGTGGATCGGACTCGCGGACCCGGGAATGGCAAGCCAGGCGCATGGCCTGTCAGCTCCCCCTCAGACCATATCCGGCGGGCATCCGGCTGTCAAGCGGGTCCCAACAGGATGTATTCCTCACGATTCCACGGGCTCGTTCTGGCTCGAGGCGGACAAGCTCGAGGCCGTCACGCTCAGGGCCTTCACCGTTTCACCGAGCTCCTCCCATGACATCAAGATGCTCCGTTCCCAGATGATCCGCACCATCCCACTCCACGAGCGGTCCTCGAGTCCCAGTTCATGGAGCTCATTAAGCGCATCGCTTCTTGCCTGGTCTGTCTTCGCCATCAGGTACTCGGTTGCAAGGTTGGAGGCCCGGGTGGCTGTGGACGCTCGAGCCTCGTTGAGGCGCTCTGCGGCCAGGTGGCAAATCGCGATTGTCTCGAGTCCCTCGCGGGTGACACCGACCAACATCCCGAGGCCCGGATAGTCGAAGTGCTCAGAGGGGGTGAAGGGCTCGTAAGGGTTCAGAAGCAGTGGCGTGACACGGAATTGGAGGGCCTGCTCGAGCTGCCGTGGAATATCGGGCATGGGTCCTTCGAGCCCCTCCACGACGGGGAAGTAACACGACTTCGCTCTATTGCAGTACTCGCACGCTAAGATGTAGTTGTCCCAGTCAAATGCACGCCACCAGAACCCGATCGGCAACTCAAGCTCAGACTGCGACATACCCTTCAACATCCTCCAGCGGATCGCTCCCTTGGGATAGAAGTGATCGATGGATTGATTGATATTGACGACAGATGCCTCGCAGTACCCACACTTCTTGAACTGAGCCTTGAGGAACGCTTCTTTGAATTCCCACTTCGACCAGAGCGGGCGATCTCCCCAAAGTGGTTTCCGGCCCTGTTCAATCGCTTCGCGCACCCGCTCACGATGGAATGCCGAGCAGCTCTTGAATTTCTTAGATTGGGGCGGACGGATGAAACGCATCATCCCTGCTTGACCCTCAGCTCCCGGAGTTTGTCCTGCGCCTTTTTTCGAAGGGAGGCTCGAGCCTCCTCGCTCAGCTTTAAATAGTCCTGGTTCGGGTACTTGCTAAAAGCCTCCTCCGCGACAACACTCTGCACCATCCGTTCGATCGACGTGTCCGCGAAGGAGCCGAGGCGGCCTCGCAGTGTCGCCTCGAGCTTCTCGCGTTGATCGTCCCACTGTGCAGCCTCGAGAGCAGCAGCAGGGCGGCCCTGCCTGAGGAGCTTGTGATGTTCCTTCAAGAGCTCCTGGGTCTTCGGATCGACGACGGAAGGAAGCTCGAAAACGCTCGTGTAGAGCTGATCGACTCGAGCCCCGCCTTCGATCTCGACCGCCCTCAGGGTCAGCTCCCGGCTCTCCGGATCCCGACGAAGAACGTAGATCTCACCCGCTCGCGCGCCGAACAGGACCAGCGGGCTGTGGGTGGTGATCACGAAGCTTAGCTTGGGAAAGGCCTCCCGGATGCTTTGAATGACCGCAGTCTGCCAGAGGGGATGGAGGTGAAGGTCTATTTCATCGAGCAGCACCAGCCCGGTCATATTCAGGTTGAAGCCGTCGTCGATGGGAAGGTTTCGGGTACGGGCCCAGCTCATCCAGCGGGCGATGAGATCGATCACCCACCCGAGCGTCGTGAGATACCCATCGCTGAGCTGAGAGAGGGTGATGGCATGCGGCTCGAGACCTTCGATCCAGACATCTTCTGGAGTCACCTCGATCTTTTTGACCCGGGGAAGCACTCGGCGGAGCAGGGACAACACCGACTCAAAGGTGCGTTCCTCCGGGCCTTTCGGATTTTTCAACGCGGCGAAGTTCTGTTGCACCAGCCAGGTCTGTGCATGCACCAGCCCGGCCTGGTTGTTGAAGAGCGTGATGACCGCTGAGTAGCGGTCCAGGCGCACCGAGCGATCCGGGCCGCCCTGAGCCGTTCCACGCTGCGACCCGTAGGCGAAGATGGGGAAAGGCCGATCGATGTCGGATCTCTCTGGGAGGATGGTTTCCCGCTCGCGGCCCTCTTCTCCGGTCGGTTCCTGCGGCTGAAGAACCTTCTGAACGCTCGCCTCCAGCCTCACGCTGAACGTACGGAATTCCGGAAGTGGGGCATCATCCAGCGCAACATCAATGGATCCCGCGACATCATCCAGCGCAACATCAATGGATCCCTCGGCATCATCCAGCGCAACATCAATGGATCCCGCGACATCATCCAGCGCAACATCAATGGATCCCGCGGCATCATCCAGCGTAATATCGATGGATCCCTCGGCCTTACCCCAGTGGATGTACCGGCCCTCCTTGGATGTGAACGAGGTGACGGCGATGTCGGGATCGGCGGTCACCAGTGCCAGGGATCGCAAAAGGGTGGTCTTTCCGCTGCTGTTGTCTCCGAGCACGACGATCCACTGTCCTTCTCCGGGACTGCTGTCGCGCAGATCGATCACCAGATCCTGGAAGGGGCCAATGTTCTTGATCTGGATCTTCTTGAAGTGAGGGGGCGGAGGATTGTCGCGGACCAGGCGCACCGGTTTCGTGACGCCGACCAGCTTTGCGCGATCCAGCACCTTCCTTGTGACCTCCTGGACAACGCTTGCTTCCTGCTCCAGCTTGGCCTTCCCGCCGAGCATCGACAGGTGCCTACGCAGCAGCTCGCGGCTCTCCCGACGTGCTTCTCCCAGCTCATTCCAGCGCTCCAGAACGTCGTCGGTTGCCCAGGCCAGCCCAAGCTCGAGCTGCTTTGCCGTCGGGCATCCCTCAGGCAGCGGGATGAATCCCCCTGCCATATTTCGGAGATCGAGCGGATCTAGCACGCGATCCTCGTCGAACAAGTCGTCCAGTTTGCGTCGCCATTCCTGAAGGTGGTCTCCCTGTGCCAAGCTCAAGATGTCGTCGATGGTATTGCAGCGATCGTTAATGACGACGTCATCACGTTCTCGGAAGTCAAATCACAAGTTGATCAACAAGAAAAGTCACTTCGAGAAGCCCTCCCCGAAGGTGGAGAAGAACTCGCCAAACGAATCAAAGCCCTTCGCCTCGACGCACTCAAAGCCCTCATTGAACGTCAACTCATCGTTCAAGAGTTCAAAAAACAATCTTTCACATTCCCCGATAAAGAAATCGATAAACGCGTCGCTGAAATTATCAATAACCAGTACGATGGAAACCGCGCCGCGTTTGTAAAAACTCTTCAAGCCCAGAACATGACCATCGAAGAATTCAGGCGGGATTTAAAGAAGCAAATGATCGTTTATCAAATGCGTTATTTCAACGTGAACAAAGACATCGTCATATCTCCCTACAAAATTGAGAAATTTTACCAAGAAAATGCCGATTCGTTTTATCAGCAAGACCAAATCAAAATGCGGATGATCCACTTCAAAAAAGGATTATTTACCGAAAAAGAGCAGGATAAAAACGGAAAAGAAAACACCTATGATCCTCAAAAACGACTTGCCGATGACATCGTCCGCAAGTTGAACACCGGGTCAGATTTTGGGAGTCTCGCCTCGATTTATTCTGAAGAGGAACACAAAACCAAACAAGGGGACTGGGGTTGGATCGATCGGAAAACCCTTCGTAAGGAGTTATCGGATGTCGCCTTTCGGTTGCGCCCGGGTCAACACAGTCATGTGATATCAGCTGAAGAAGGGTATTATATCCTCCAAGTGTACGATTTCAAAAAAGGCCAAATTCTTCCACTAAGCCAAATACGCGATCAAATCGAAACAACTCTTGTTAATGAAGAGCGCCAGCGCCTGCAACAAAAGTGGATAGACACCCTTAAGGCAAAAGCTTTCATAAAAATGTTCTAACGGGTGTTGAGCTTTTTTGTCGGCTGAAGTCGTTGTCATGGGCATTCTCGTCGATGCATCCCGAATAATGAACTTAACATCTCATCCCAAAAAACCCTCTTGGCCCTTTGTCTCCCTTGGTCTTGGATTTATTTTTCTTCTTGGTCCAGTGTGGTCTTTTCTTTTCGTCTATTTAGGATTCGATTTGTCCGCGCTGATGACTAGTAGATTGGCGCCTGACGACTCAATAGTCCTTCATTCAATCGGAGGGATCCTGTTGTTTATGCTTGGTCTTGCTGTGATGTTACCCGGAGTCATTTATTTCGCAAAAACTCACGAGTTAAATCTTCAAAAGCGAGTCAAAGCTGAAAAAGAATTACAAGCCAACCAAGAAGAAATTCAACAAGGCCGCAAGTTGCGTTCTCTTGGCGAGATGGCTAGCGGAGTCGCACACGAATTTAATAATCTACTAACGCCTGTATTAATTGAACTGGATTTAATTGCTCAACGCCATCGGCAAGACATGGAATTACAAAAGAACCTGCTTCTTGTGCGCGATGCTGTTTTGCAAATGTCGGATTTGACGGAACAATTCCTTTCACTCGGCAGGAAATCCTCCCGCACATCCGAACCTGTCCAGCTCAGCAACCTAGCCGAAAATGCCTGTGCTTTTTTTGGAAAAACCATAGATCGTCGAATTGAATTAACATGTTTAGGCGATACTCACCTACCGCCCCTAGTCCTTCCCAAAGCGTCGGTATTCCAAATCATCCTTAATCTCTGTTACAATGCGCGCGATGCGGTTTTGGACAAGGCCCTCACCTTGAAGTCCACCAATTACATCCCAAAGATTGTTGTGGAAACTCGACGTCATGAGAAAATCAAATATCCCTCCGGCACTTTCGGTGCTGCTCAAGAGTTACAGGTTTACGATAACGGTCTGGGAATGACCCCTGATGTCCAAAAGAGACTTTTTGAACCTTTTTTCACAACCAAACTCTCAGGCAAAGGCATGGGTCTTGGACTTGCCGTGGTTTGGAATGCCCTTGATTCCATGGGGGGTTGGATAGACGTAGAAACTATAAATAATGAAGGTTCAACCTTCCGTCTTTTTTTTCCTGAAACAGGTTCCATCCTCACCACGAACATACCTGAACAATTGAGTGCGACTCATTTCCAAAAGTCACTCGCTCCGCGCAATATCCTACTTATTGAAGATAACCCAAATGTGGCCCTGGCCTTCATTGGCCTATTGGAAGAGGCGGGACATACAGTGGTCCATGCTTCCGATGGTCAACAAGCCCTCGATTTAGTGGACCAGAACGACGGCTCACCACTCAATTTTATTATTACGGATATCAACCTCCCAAAGGTGTCAGGTATTGACGTCATTCGGCGTATCAAATCTTCTGGGCGTCTCCCCTCGATTCCGATTATTTTTGTCAGTGGCCTTATAACTGACAACCAACGGGATGAGCTTAATAAATTAGGCATAACTGACATATTAACCAAGCCCGTGTCGGCGGCCCACCTATTGATGGGGATCGAAAGTGCTACTGCGACCCAATCTGACAAGTTAAATTCAAAAACACCTGATGCGGTTTTGGATTGAATTCACGCCTCACTTGGTTAGAACACGAATGACAATCAACGACTCAATTGAGTCACCCTTACTGAGAAGATTATATGACACAAGCGTTTCCTGAAATTAAAACTATTCAATACGAAGGACCGAAATCAAAGAATCCACTCGCTTTCAAGTGGTACAACCCCGCTGAAGTCATCGAAGGGAAGACCATGAAAGAGCAACTTCGGTTCTCAGTCGTTTATTGGCACACCTTCCGCAACGGGTTGTCGGATCCATTTGGAAGCGCCACAGCCGTCCGGCCATGGGATGACGGAACGCCTTCCGTCGAAAACGCTCAGAATCGAGTGCGCGTGGCTTTTGAAGTGATGGAAAAGTTGCAAGCTCCCTTTTATGCATTCCACGATCGCGATGTTGCTCCAGAAGGCGCAACACTCACAGAAAGCAATCGCAACCTTGATGCCGTCACAAAAGTTCTAAAAGAAGAACAAACCCGCACTGGCATTAAACTTTTATGGGGCACAGCGTGTTTGTTCTCGCATCCGCGCTACGCACAAGGGGGTGCGACAAACCCTAACGTTGACGTCTTTGCTTATGGGGCCGCTCAAGTTAAGAAAGCCATGGAAGTCACTCATGAACTTAACGGCGCAGGATACGTTTTCTGGGGTGGTCGGGAAGGATACTCCACTTTATTGAACACAGACCTAAAACGGGAAATCGAACACTTGGGCCGATTCCTGCACATGGCCGTTGAATATAAGAAGAAGATAGGATTTCAGGGTCCCTTTTATATAGAGCCCAAACCAAAAGAACCCACCAAACACCAGTACGACTCTGATGCAGCTGCGTGCCTGAATTTCCTGCGCGAATTCGGACTACTGGAGCACTTCAAACTTAACCTTGAAACTAACCACGCCACTCTCGCTGGGCACACCATGCAACATGAAATGGAAGTGGCTGCGTCCGCCGGGGCCTTGGGCTCCATCGACGCTAACGTCGGTGACGAACTCATCGGTTGGGATACAGATCAATTCCCCACCAACATCTACCTCACCACTCAGATCATGCTTTCCCTGCTCAAAAGCGGTGGCTTTTCTACGGGTGGTTTAAATTTTGACGCCAAAGTGCGGCGGGAAAGTTTTGAACCGATTGACCTATTTCACGCCCACATTGGGGGCATGGACGCCTTTGCGCGCGGCTTAAAGATTGCCGCCGCTATCAGGGCAGATGGACGTTTGGCCCAGTTTATAAAGGATCGTTACAGCTCATGGGATCAGGGCATCGGTTCTAAAATTGAAAAGAACCAATCAAACTTTGAGGAATTGGAAAAGTACACCTTGGATAAAGGCGAAATCACCACGAATCGCAGCGGCCGCCAAGAGTTTCTCGAGAATCTGATCAACGAGTTTATTTAAACGACCTTACGACATTCAAGGTGGTTCCCATAACGGGGACCGCCTTTTTTGTTTTCATTCGGCACTACCACGTTACCTTTACCTACAATGACGCGGCGTTTTGCCCAATTGATTTTTATCTTAGTCCTGGTTCTCTTCCCACTCATGTTCTGGAGCCGTTGGACCACAGGCCCAGGAACGACCTTATACGATGGCAGTATCAATTCCGAAATCGTCTCCTTCTGCGGAATCGCCTTTCTCTCTCTCTTATTCCTTTTAGGTAATTTTTTATCAGGATTTAATACGCTCAGCAAAAATCAGGTGGGCGTCGCGGCCCTCGTGTTAGGATATCTGAGTTGGTTGGCTCTCACCTATTTCTGGTCTGCGTCGAGTTACCATACTTTGCTTCAAATCGTATTATGGTCGCATTTTGTTGGAATTTTAGCCATTTCGGCATTGTTTTTAAAGGTGAGGCGGTGGTTACTCCTCTGCGCGCTGGTTTGGGCTACGATTATTTTTGTTCCTACGATTTATTTATACTTCGCCAACGGCCAGTATGTTCCTTATTTGGGGCTGGGTTTAAACAGGTCCATCGCTGGAGAATGCCTTATTGTTATCACTCCGTTCCTCATGTGGAACTCAATCAGAATTGGCAAACCCCTGATATCAAAAGCCTGTTTTGTGACCGCCTTTTTAAGTTATACCGCCATCGTGATGCTTGGTCAGCGCGCTCCGTTGTATGGTTTATGGGCAGGATTAACTGTTCTGATTTTAATCCTCCTTTATCGTGGAAAATTTAGAACTAAAATTTTCATTTGGTGCGGCATTATTATTTTTTTGCCTCTACTTGTGAGTTTCGGCCCTCGGTATTTTAATGCGGAAAATCCGGGTGATCTTTCTTCGCGGGTTTTTAACATCACACAATCAAGTGAATCCGCCGATTACCGGGCTTTAGGGATAGGCATTGCCCTTGAACAATGGAAGTCAGCACCGATTACCGGAACGGGGGCCGGCTCTTTTCCAATTGTGCACGAGACGTTTCGTGCGAAGTTCATGGATAACCCCAAAAACCATTCTTTGGCTTATCTGACTTGGGAAGCCATCCTATTCCGTGCCCATTGCGAACCTGCTCAACAACTAGGAGAAACGGGACTGATTGGGTTTTTGCTCTGGGCCTCCCTCTTATTTGGAGTTCCGGCCTTTGCCTTTTTCCAAGGATTCAGAGGTCATCTAAGCAACGCGGCCATTGGCGCTGGATTGGTAGCATTTTCCATCAGTAGTTTGGCGAGTTCCTTCGGACCACGGCTCATCATTGAATCGTTCTTATGGTTTATCTTCGCCGGGCAATTGTTCAGAAGCGGGAAAAAATATCAGATCCAGCGGCCGTATCCTTGGATTATTTTATGTCCGGTCCTTCTGTTTACGGCTTGGTACAAAATCAACGAGTTTATGGCGGTTCGGACCATTAATAAGGCCAATACATTACTGAACTCCACTGCAGCACCTGATGCAAATCACCTTCTCGAGTTATATGAGTATGCACTTTTAAAATCGCCGGGCCTCCCCATGAGTTACGCTTCGATTGCACTCATGACTTCCACAGATGGGCACCTTACTGAAGCGGCACCTTATTATAACGACGCCAGATTAAAGGGGTACCAAAACGGATATTACAACCTCTATTCAGCCTATGCTTCATGGCGCGCGGGAAATAAACAGCAGGCTCTTGAGATTATCGATCTTGGTCTCAGACAATACCCTGCAAACCCTGCAATGATTAAACACTTCATGGTTCTTCTCGAAGCTTCTGGAAAATTTAAAGAGGCGTCTGACCTAAACAAGACCTTGAACGCTGATCAACGCCAAGCCGTGAATTGGGAGAAGGATCTTTTATTAAAAATGCTCCGAGGTCAGAGAGTGGAACTGAGCCTTGATGAATCAATGAAACTGAGCCCGGATACCAAACGTATTTTCAGATACATTTACCCTGGGTTTGTAGCGCATGACGATGTGATGCACAGGCAGATGGATTACCTGCGGCGGACAAAGAAGATGTAAATTTTCTAGTGATCTAAATAACCGAACTCCATGTGCTCTACCTACTTGGGACGCACCTCCTCCTCGAAAGTCCTTGGGTGGCAATAAAAAACCCGCCTTATGGAAGGGGCGGGTTCGAGGAGAAAAGTTGAATATAAGACTAGTTCACACGGGTAGGCACGGCGCCGTTAGTCGAACCAGCATCAATAGTTTGGTAAAGTTTAGTGACAACTCCGCCTACAGCTTTGATGTACTTCACGCTGCCGTCAAGATAAAGAGCGTTGACGCCGTCAGCACTCCACATGGCCTGTGCAGGCGTGTTCGCATTACCTAAGTTAAATGCGGTTGTGCCCATATGTTCACAGGCCAGAAGGGCAAATGCTGTGTTGGCAGAATCAGTCAAGCCTTTCACATAATTATAGCTATTTTCTTTGGCTGCTAACACCGAGTTAGTAAATGTGATTCCAGTATTAAGGTTTCCATCGCCTGGAGCCTGAAAAATGTTTTTTGGAAGGTAATTTCCTGATAGAAGTAGGTCAAAATGAGTATTTGAGACTGCGCCCGTCGTCGTTGGGTATGCTTCTTCATTATCGCCAGCGTACATTTTGCAGGCAAGCCCGATTTGTTTGAGGTTACTCAGGCTCTTGGCTTGGTTCCCCTTGACTTTGACTTTAAGCACAGCGGGAATGGCAATTCCGGCCAATATGCCGATGATCGCAATAACGACGAGAAGTTCAATGAGAGTAAAAGCTGAGCTTTTAGAACGGTTTTTCATAAGGGTGACAATGATCTGAGTTAATTTAAGTGACTATCTAGTATCTTCCATCCCAACCCTAAAAAGTCAATGATTTATTTACGCTTACTCATGTGAAAATCCCCCACAATGTAGCAATTTATTGCTGCTGATCCCGAGAGGCATGGCTTGGTTTTCGCTTATCCCCATCCCAGAGAAATATCAGCTCCGCCATATACCGATCCCAAGCCACTGTGTTTCGGCCCCAGCGTTCCTTCCCCCTTGCAAATGAATCGTCGTTCCCTCTATCTTCATTCTGCTTCACATGGCCAACTACCTGGACAAAATTCTTCGACACGCCGAGGGCAGACTCATCCGACGTCCGAACACAAAACCTTCGGATATTCTGGCGCTTTACCAACAATTCCTTCGAATGGAGCAGCACCGCCTCCGCCTCAAACATAAGGCCGACGCGTCAGGAAAGGAAATCTGCCGTGGGCGGGCCCAACTTATCGATGTCGTCCTTCAGCATATCCACGAGGGGGCTACCGGGTTTTGCAAAGAAAAACATAAGGTAATCAAACCCCCGCGTTTTGCTGTCCTTGCAGTGGGTGGTTACGGACGGGGCGAACTGAATCCTTTCAGCGATGTGGACGTCATGTTTCTCTACGAGCAGTCAGGCAAACAGCGTCATCCCTATATTGAAGACGTTATTCAACAAATCCTCTACATGCTCTGGGACGTCGGATTTAAGGTAGGGCACGCCAGCCGTTCCATCTCGGAATCCATCTCACACGCCAATGAAGATAATCAATCCAAGACAGCTCTTATCGAATCGCGGTGCCTCGCCGGCGACGAATCCCTTTTCGCCGAGTTTCAACTGGAACTAAATAAAAAATGCGTGACTCCTTATGTTGAAGCTTATCTGAAGTACCGCATTCTGGATCAGCGCGAGCGACACGCAAAGTATGGCAATACCGTTTTCCTCCAAGAACCCAATATTAAGCAGGGGTGCGGCGGATTGCGTGATTACCAGAACTTGTGCTGGATGACTTATTTTAAATGGGGCATTCGGACGACCCTCGAAATGCAGGAGCGCGGATGGCTGACGGCGACGGAACGTAAACAACTCGAAAAAGCCTACGACTTCCTCATGCGCGTCCGGAACGAACTTCATTTCCGGTCCGAGCGTGCCAATGATGTCATCAATCTCAATATCCAAGGGCGTATTGCTGACGCGTTTAATTATCCTCAAAAGACCATGCTTCGTCGTATCGAGGTGTTTATGAGGGATTACTACACGCACGCCCGGAATATCTTTGTCATAACTGAAACTCTTGCGCAGCGTCTCGCGTTTCCGGTTGAAAAAACGGGGAAACGTTATTTTACTTTTTTGGCACGGATGCAGAAAAAGGTAGAACACTTCGATGGATTTACCCTTAAAGAAGGTGTTTTGTTTTCTGAGAGTCCCCTGGTGTTCAAAGAAGATCCCCTACGATTGCTCAAAGTTTTTCTCTATACCCAACAGCGTCAGGCCGAATTATCGCCCGAGTTAAAGTCGCAGATCCGCGCGTCATTGGGCTTGGTCAATCGTGCGTTCATTTACAGCAAAGGTTCCAGGGAAACTTTCCGCGCTATCCTGGAAAATAAAGGCCAAGTAGGCAAAATCCTCCGGTCTATGCATGAACTCGATTTTTTAGGAAAGTTTATGCCAGAATTCTGCGCGATCACGTGTCTCGTTCAACACGAATTTTTTCATCGGTACACTGCGGATGAACACACACTTCAGTGTGTTGAAAAACTTGATCAAGTTATCGACGCTACGGAAACCCCCTTCTCGCGGTACAGCGACGTTTTCCATGACTTGGAACAACCGTTTATCCTCTACTTGGCGCTACTTGTCCACGACACGGGCCGGGCCGACAACTCTCGGAACCACTCTGACGTGAGCGCTAAGAACGCGATGCATCTCGCGCGTCGTTTCCACCTCAGCCCCACGGAAAAAAGCAGTTTAGTTTTACTGGTAGATCATCATCTGACCATGGGCGATTTCTGTCGCAAACGGGATCTGCACGATCCCACGGTTATTGAGGAGTTTGCGCGAATCGTCCGGGACGAACAAATTTTGTACGCCCTGCATTTGCTTTCTTTCGCTGATAGCCAAGCTGTGGGTGGACTGAGTGGCCTTGATTGGAAGGACATGCTTCAGAGGCAGTTATTTGACCGCACGCGCGATAAACTTACGGGTGCTCCAGAACGTTCAAAGATCGACGAAGCCCGAATCGAACTTCGCGAACGGGTTATGAAACTCATGCGAAACCCTGGTCAAGAACGAATCGACGAACTCGATACGCACTTCTCCCTTTTGTCAGGGCGCTATGTTTACACGAGATCTCCTGAAGATGTTCTGCGGGACTTGGCACTTGTTAAAACTTTTGTGCAACGCCAAATCGACGAAGAAAATCCTCTTTTCCCCCTTTGTGCTTGGCAACATTATCCAGACCAAGGGCATTCAATGGTCACGGTGTGTACTTGGGACCGCCAAAACCTTTTCGAGAAAATCTCTGGGGCTATGACGCTGGCAGAACTAAACATTCTCAGCGCGGCTATTTACACGAGACCCGATAACGTGGTCATCGATATCTTCCGGGTTTGCACGACTCGGTTCGAATCGGTCTCTGACCAGCGCGATATAAGTTTAATGGAAGGAACTCTTGTCCGTGCTCTCACAGATGAAGACTTCATTTTGAGTGCCCGGATCAGGGAAATGAAAACAAAACAACCCCTTCCTGAACCTCTCCCTGAACGGTTTCCTCAAAAACTGATCATCGATAACGATGCGTCTTCGACCTATACGATGATCGAAATTCAAACGGCCGACCGCCTTGGATTGCTCTTTGATGTGCTCCAAGTCCTGAGTGAACTTAATTTCAACATCGGTCTTGCCAAAATCGCTACCGAAAAGGGCGCGGCACTCGACACTCTTTACGTTGTCGACAAATCCGGGCAAAAGATTGTTGATGAATCCATGCTTTCGGAAATACGGTCCCGCTTAAAACAGGTGCTTACCCATGGCGAAATCATCGAAGCCTCTTAAAGAAAAATACTCGCACCTGCAGGCTCTCTATCGTGTCACGAGCGTCATGGACTCATCCTCCGAGCCGAAGGATGTTTTAAATAAAATTCTGAGCGAAGCGGTCAAACTGATGAAAGCCAGGTCTGGTTCATTCATCTTGATCGACCCCAATTCCGGACTTCTAGATATCGAAGCGTCAATGGGCCTGACGAATAAAGCCCAACGCATCAAACTCAAACTTGGCGAAGGTATCACTGGCTGGGTCGCCGCTCATGCCAAACCCTTGCGAGTAGCTGATGTTAAAAATGAGCCGCGTTACATTCGAGCTATCGCAGGAACCCGCTCTGAAATGGCCGTACCGGTGGTCATCCGCGGCAATTTGATTGGGGTAATCAATGTGGACAGTGACCGCCTAGACGCATTCTCTGCGGTTGATCAAGAACTTCTTGAAGCGCTCGCTGCACAATCGGCGCGCGTTTTACAAAATGTCTGGCTTGTTGCGCAGTTGCGTGACAAAGC
>ENA-ORBV01010788-ORBV01010788.1-microbial-mat-metagenome-genome-assembly--contig:-NODE-10788-length-14522-cov-5.191000_pt1 | contig 14522 bp, 13 predicted proteins | sample MGYA00237777_ERZ505514 | MGnify/ENA primary metagenome ERZ505514 (study PRJEB26160, sample SAMN06269048) | microbial mat metagenome | isolation source: Oligotrophic lake microbial mat | place... | reverse complement strand
CAGTTTAGATAATGTTTCAGGGCTCAAAGCTCAAATTCCCGTAAGATGCTTCCAGGGTTCAGCCCAACTTAGACGTTGTCTTACAGGCGAGACTGGAGTGCATTCCATCGTTCATTTTTTAAGCATCGGATCACAATCATGCTAAATATCGGCTTCCCGATCATTGTGCTACAGCTTCTCTCCTTTGACGCTATCGTCGTGACATCGTTTGATCTAAGGATGTCATCCTCTTCCCCCACCGGCGGTGGAACAGGGCTTCGTCGAGTTGCCATTGTGGGCGGTGGTGTGGCAGGCTGTGCCGCTGCGCGTCAACTTGCAAAGGAGTCGGCAGCACTAGGCGATGCAATCGATGTGACCGTGTTCGACTGGGGAAGATCTGTTGGTAAGACTGTGCGGCAGACAATAATTGCAATTTTCTTCTTCCTTTGTCCTCAACCCTTGGTTATTCCTCTCGTAGGCGGCCGTTCGAGTCATCGCTGTCGGCCAGAACCACTCGGCGACAATGACGGCGGAAAACATGATGTGGCAATCCCATTCGACCATGGGGCTCAATTTTTCCATGCCACCGATAAGAACTTTTTGGATATGGTTCGCCCTGCTGTGACGCAGTGGCCATATGATTTATCACGATTGGGGTGGCTAGACAAAGCGGATGGCTCCTTTGAGAGCAGCAAGATAGATAGGAATTCGAAAGATGGATTCTTTGGGGCTTGTGATCGAAACTTGGACGGGCATAGATTTGTGGGAGTAGGCGGAATGAATGCTATTTGTAATGAACTGCTGCGTGGTGCGAAAGAATTGGCTCCCGGTCGTGTTCACATTCATGAAGGGACCAGGGTGGCAAAGTGTGAGCGAATCAAGTCGACCATGGACGGAAAGGATAAAGTTTGGAAGCTTTACGGAGATGCACTTGGACATGAGCAAGCTAATGCTAAGGCCATAGGACAATCTACCCAACAACTATTCGGAGAGTTTGATGAACTGGTCGTCAGTGACCACATGGCTCTCAGTATGCCATCGTGGCATCCATGTCACATCCTTGGCATTGAAGATGAAGTGCCAGATTTGGTGTCAAGCATTCGCCAAGCGCTAGATTGGGACGAATCATCACGTCGGTTTCGCGCGATTAAGCCCCTGTTTTCTTGTATGGTTGCCCTCCCAGTAGGGTTGGAACTGAACTTTGATGCAGCATCAGTCAAAAATAGCGAAGTACTACAGTGGGTCTGTGCTCAGAAGAGCCGGCCGCATGAGGTCGCAGATGACACTATCAGTGGCATGGATCGCTGGGTTCTAGTCAGTACGGTTGATTTTGCTACAAGATGTTTGGGTGCTGAGGGGATGAGTAAGCCTTCTTCAGGGTCAACTATCGAATACATTCCTCAAACTGACGAATACCTGCGAAGTGATCCTGCCGACCTCATGTGGGAAGAATTCAAGGTGCTGGTTGAGAGCACCAAGGCGAATATTGAAGTGCAAACGCCTCTGTTTCTCAAATGCCAGAGATGGGGTGCTGCTTTTTGTGAGGTCACCGGTACACAATGTTCTGATATAACGAATGCGGTCAGATCACACGAAAATGACCAGTCGATCACTGTTTGTGGTGATTTCATGCACATTTTAAGTGATGCCGACGATTCTGCTCAAACTACCAAATTTACTATTCAAAATGCCGCTCTTTCAGGTGTGGAAGCAGCGCTTCGTATAATTGCCAGGTCGAAGAATCGCTGCTGGTAGCCTGAATGAAAGGAGAACAACAACTTGACCGCTCTATCAATCTGACTGGTGCTGGCGCTTTAACCCTTTGTCTCTACTAGTACAATTCTTTGGGCTTCTCTGCATTTGACTACTCCTAGTACTAGCTAGTGGCAAAGGGAAGGCTGGTCTTTCTACGCTCCATGCATGATGTTGCCTGGCAGGACCTGCCCACTCTAATTGGCTTGCGGAAAATCTGGGAAGTCATCTGAGCGCTGAAACAGTGGAGACTTCATTTACCTGACTCTCGCCTAACGCGAATCCTTATGTCTAACAAACAAAATGCTAATTTATAATTTTTACGAAATTTTCGCGTTGGGCAACCCTGAGCTACATGCACCAGCACTGGTCTTTAGTGGAGCCCCTCGGTATGTAGCTACGCCATCAGCATCGGTGACCAAGTCGGGAAAGATAACGTCAAGCATCTTCTTCTTGATAACTTGATTCTCGGTAGCAGGCTCTCCTTCAAAACCGTCTACCATGACTCGTTCTCCGATCTCGGAACCCTCTGGTGGGTTTACAAAAACAACTTTTCCATCGTCATTTACGGCGCAAAGCACCATTCCATGAGAAGGAAATCCAACCAGCTTGCGAGCTTTGAGATTTGCCAACACCAACACTTTACGGCCTTCAAGATCCTCCAAGCCGTAATGTGCCTTCAAACCAGAAGCGATTTGGCGTGGTCCTGATTCCTCTCCAATATCAATCTCTTCGCAAAAAAGCTTATCCGCCTCTGGATGCTCCCACGCTTTCTGGATTACCCCGACACGAATATCCAGTTTTGAGATATCGATTTCTTCAGCCACAGGTGGAGGGGTTTTCTCTTTTTTGTCTGGCTTAGCGTCTTCCTTCGTAGTGGTTGCTCCCTTTGTTTTCAATTCTTCCAAACTGGTGACGGGAGGGTTTGGCACTTCCTCGCCTCTGAATTCTTCTTTTTCCCCGCTGTCGACGTTGCCCTTCAAAAATTGAGGGAGACCTTATATGGAAGAGATGCAGAATATTAGAAAAGGAAAAGAGAGTGACCAACAGGTGCCCTCAATGGATGCGTTCACAACAACGTGTTGCTCGTTTGTATGGAATATAAGAGCAACGTACCTTCGTCGTAGAAAAAAGGGAACTGCTGTAAAAACCGCTTGTCATTCTTGACGAATTCACGAAGGTCAGTAATGCCATGAATAATCATAGCGAAGCGCTCCACACCGAATCCTGCCGCAAAACCGGAATATTCTTCCGGGTCGATTCCCGCTTTTTCCAAAACACGTGGATCCACCATACCGCACCCAAGAACTTCCAGCCACTTCCCCCGAAAGAAGACATCCACTTCCATACTTGGTTCTGTGAAGGGAAAGAAACTGCCACGGAATTGAGTTTTGATGTTGGGTCCAAGCATTTCCTTGAGAAAGTGCTCGACAGTTCCTTTCAAGTGGCCAATGTCCAATTCACCTCGCTTTTCCAAAGCCAAGATTTCAACTTGATGGAACATGAGAGAATGCGTGGCATCAATATCGTCCTTTCGATAGACACGTCCGGGAGCTACAATACGAAGAGGCGGCTTCAGCTTTTCCATCTGTCGAATTTGGACAGCAGATGTGTGCGTCCGCAATAAATACTCCATGTCTTCCCTCAAGTAAAAAGTATCCTGCATATCGCGTGCTGGGTGATCTTTGGGACAATTCAGTGCTTCAAAGCAGTAGTAATCAGTTTCAATTTCTGGAGAGTCCTCGCAGTCTGTAACGGTATCATATCCCAGGCGAGTGAAAATATCCACTGCCTTTTCCATGGTCATGCTCAAAGGGTGGCGACGACCAATATCTGCTGTTGGCACAAGACCGGGCTTTGTGACATCGACTCGATCTGCTTCCATTTGTTTTTCAATATCTTCCATACTCAGTTTTCCCATGATCTCGACAACGGATTCTTCCAGAGCTGTCTTGACTTCGTTGACGACAGCTCCCAACTTTGGCTTATCCTCATTCGACAAGAGTCTCATGTAGCCCATCACTTTGTTGATGGGACCTTTTTTGCCCAGATATTCTCGTCGCAAGGCTTCCGCATCCGCCACTGTCGTAGCTTGTGCCATTCTCTCATCAAAATCACGCTTGTGCCCCAAAAGTTCTGCGGAAACATCTTCAATGGATATTTGCTCTTCTTTCGTGGCATCGGCATTCATTTGAAGCGGGCTAATACTTCTGCTAGTGGCACTGTGTTTCAATGCTTGATAATCATTTTGAATAAAGGATGCCGAAATGGAAGATTTCAAGCTTGATTTTGCAGGAACAAACGCAGTGCTGTACTGAGACAGACAAACCCAGCTCAAAAAGATAGTGGGCAGAACAGAGATCCTCATGATTTTCTCTGTGCTAATAATTGTGTGTTGTTGTTGTCGGGTGATACGCGCCAGCGAAGGAAGATGATCAAAATTTCTTGCCGCAACAGACGATGATACCTGAAGTGAACAAGATAAAGCAACTAATCTAGAATTGCTGCTTGTTATACCATAAGTGTCCACTACCTAAATAGCTAGAGCTAGCAGAGCTGTTGGCAAAAGTGCTGCTGGTCCAAGAGAGACGGATGAATCGATAGCTGCAACTATCTCTGACGAAGAGAGGCCATCAAAACCAACGAAATTGAGAGTTCCTGTTAGTTCAACTGCTGATCGTTCACTGACGCAAGATCGCCTCATGACTAAATTTCCTGATTCACGGATTCCATTATTTTTTCAAACCTTCGACGCACAGTAACTCAAAAGTTGAAGTACGTCAGCCGCCCCTTCGCTTCATTTTTGGTTTCCTTTTCTTTGTGCCGATCTCTACTACTAGTACTACTACTAGCTAGTATGCGGATGGATGATATCCAAAACCTTTGATCCGAGTCAGTCAGGAAAAGATCTGAATCAATCAACTACTGTAGCTAAAATATATATAACAGCGCTGGGCTACTAGAACCGAGTCAATCGCCATCACATTCCTCCTTCTTTGTCACAATAAAAGAATAGCAAAGAAAATTATTATTTTGGTCCAATATTCAGGTCATGACGCCTTCTAAATTATCTCGCATTTCTGAGCTTTTCCTCTTCGTAGGTTTGGCGACAACAACCCAGGCTTTCTCTGTTTCCAAGCACACCGACAATCCAAGAGTGTCAACCTTGTTGTCGGCAAAGTCTTCCTCTGATGGAAATGCAGCATTGCTTTCTCGACGATCGGTTTTTCAATCCTCGATGGCGTCCATTTTTGCGGCTGCTGTTGTAGCACAACCACCGACTTCCCTCCCAGCATGGGCTGCCGAACGAGTTCCCTTGGAGCAGAGCTTGTACACAATCCTTCGCGTCCGAGAAGCTACGCAGCAAGAATCCAGGCTTATTAAATCAGGAAAATTCAAGGATGTGCAGCGTGCCAATGTCAAACTGGCGGTCAAATTTATGATTGAAAATTATAACCTCAACGACGCGATTCTTTCGGCGAGTAATTATTTGGATGGGAATGACAAACGAATGTCAGCTGTGAATGCAGGACAATCCGCCGTGCAAGATCTTTTTACAATCCTTGAATATTTTGATTCTTCGGATGTGCAAAATTTGAAGGTACGTATGTTATTATGTTCATAATTGGTGTGCTGGTGTAGTGGATATCTAGTTTCTGCGCGGAGCTTTTTTCGTTGTGGCCATTCAATACTTAACATTATCCATTGCTCAATCCAATTTGTTTTTAATTTTATATTATATTCAACTAGGTCGGAAGTGCCAGTCTTTCATCGGATAAAGAATCAGTCGTATTGAAAGGTTTGGATGCCACTCGACGAAGCATTGATGATTTCCTGGCATATTTCCCAAAAGACACGGTAGAATCAGCGAAAGCCAAAGTCAAGGATGAAAATGACTTGAATTATAAGGAGTTCGACCGAGGTTTGGGGGATATCATCAACCAAAATCCAACAGTATAACTAGCTTCTTACAGAGGCGACCTAGTACACAAAAAGAAAATTATGAGCCATTAATTGCGTCTGCTTAAAAATTGGCCATACTAGCTCTTCAGTTCAGTCAGGGCACAAGGGCGTCCAATGACGAAGACCCACATTACATCGTCGTCGAACTCGGACAGATAAAGCATCTGTCTTCGGTGTAAACTGGAAGGCACCTGTTTTCTTCCCGCCACATCAGTGGTGTCTATACTATTCTTCCTGTGTGCTAATAGTTCTAGCTACTTCAACAAACAGAGAATACAGCTGAGGGGGGGTAACGGTCAAAGTATACTGCACCATAGAATAGTCAGATCCCTTCTGCGAATCTCGTCTTTCATCGGTGCGAAGCCCGAAAAGACAGGTCGACGATGCCACTGCAGCCAGCCGATCGTCCGAAGTGCACGTCATAACCCCCCCACTGGCCCACTCTGTCAAAAAGAGACAAAACTGCCAGTCGAGTCACGATCGGGAGTGACGCGTTTTCTTCTACCATGATGCTGGATCCTGTTTTTTCGTTTCCCACCGCAGTTTCTCATCATCAGAAAAAGTACGTGGACGCCAAGGAGCCGTGTCAACATCAAACGGCGTAACCAATCGCAACGAGCCTAACCTTGGCACCGTGAGTGTTAAAAGCTTCTCATATTAGCCATGGCAGCAAGTTGACCGCTTCACCAATACTTAACTAACTAGTAGTGTAGTCTCTGGGATACGTTTTGAAAGTTGACAACAATCTACAGGAATCTGTGAGAGTTTCTAGCTGTAGTATCAGTTGTTTGTTGCACCATTCATCTTGGTGATTTTCAGGTGAAACAAGAAGCAGGTTTGGCGTGTGTGCACGACTTGTTACCACTATTTCCCCTCCAGAGTGGTGTTTCCCATTGTAGAAAAACGACGATGGAACCAGCGCTTGATGTGACTGGCCGAGCTTTGCAAGGGGATCCAGGGGCATGTTCCTTTCTAGACAGAACATCTTCCATCTATGTGCTAGATGCCACTGACCCAGCTAAGCCCAAGACCTATGGATGTTGGAACTTTATCCACCAGGCCATGAACGAAGTCGAACGATACGAGGCAAATTTTGCACGAACGAATCAAATTCATGCTCTTCAGAATGGTGCTGGACTGAACAGTCATGTGAAACTTCTTGCCACAATGGCACTGCGAGTGGCTCGAAGGTCCCCCGATGTGGACAGGAGTCTCGTGTCTACTTGTATCGTTAATGCAGGCTCGCAATTCAATGGAACTCAAGAACAAGCACAGTGGCTGATTGACTTGAATCTGGAACTTCGTGAGATTGTAATGGGTCGGATTGCTGCTATGGCATTTGACTTCAGTTTTCACAGGCGAGACGGGGCTCATGGACATTCGGCTTTTGCAGATCCTACTGTTATGGAAATATTCTGCGCCGTCTTGGCTTCAAACGCTGTCTCCAGTGGACCAGTTGCTGTGCGACACTTTGTTACGGAATGGATTGTGCCATCGGCAAAGACGTTGCCTCCATTTGCCATTGCATGTGTCACACTCCACTTAGCACTTAGTGCCTTGCGAAAGGCGGCTCCTGCTGGAACCAAGGATATGTTGCAGCAGCTTTCAGCATCTGTAGTTGCAGCAGTCCTAGCCCCGGTTCTGTTAGATGCCATATCAGAAGACTCTTCCAATGCAGCGGCCGGGGAAGCTTCCTTTCAACACGAAAAAAACAACCAGATTGCAGCCACGTGTATCAGGGCGTTAGAGAGATGGTGCGCCGCCACGGATTTGAGTCTAGCCCAGATCAAGCACATTTGCAACAAAGTTGAGGTAGGTCGGGGATTATTCGTTCTAATGGACTAGGATGTCCAAGATTTGCTTTCCAGATCCGAGTCATGGCTTATCAATCTTACTTTTCTTTGTTTCCTTGGCACGCACAGGTCCATTTCATAGAGCTTATCAACGACGCCATGTACTCAGATTCGAAACACGTTGTGGAAGCGCTGGCAGAATTTGTTGAAGCTTCGGTTTCTGTGAGAGAAGATGTAAACACGGTCTTGGAAGAACGCATGACTCAAGTTCGATACTTATTACAAGTAGATGAGGTGATGTTTCAGTCAAAGTTTAGCGCCGACCAACTCAACGTGATCGAGTCCAAAGAAATGAGTGCTATTGTGGATGAGCTGGTGTCAGCTATTGGACTGCAACGCTTCCGCTTCACCGAGAGACAAAACACTGGTACGTAGATCTCTCTTTAGATTTTTTAATGCTGTTGTCCAGGATTCGTTCGATGCATCTAACGTCTTGCTCTCATCTTTGTAGGAGATCATGATGTTTGTCGAAGCCTAGTGAGAATAGCGGCTTCCCTCTGTTCAGCAGCCATTCAATCGGCCTCAGAACATGGCCATCCTCTGAAAAACGAGCCAGGTCTCATTGACTTGATGATGAAAGGGGCGGCGCATCCGTCGGTAAACATCAGTGGCATTGCTCTGGCGGTTTTGGCAGATGTGGTTCGCATGGACTCGGGTCTTGGTCTCCAGCTTTTACCACTCCTTCAGCGTCGAGCCATCACCCCCCATCACGTCATTTCGGGCGCTCCTTACTTAGCAGCGTCAGATATATGTGGAGTCAACTTTCACGAGTTTCAAATTTTCAGGGAAAACATTTTGGCAGAAGCGCTCATTGCTTGTTATGAAGGCAACAGCTCGAATTTTATGGACTCTTGTACCTCCGCTGTCGAAGAGTTCTGCTCTGAGAGTGCGTCTAGCCAAGTTTCCCTTCATCTAGAAGCAGCCTTGTTCTGCCTCGCGACTATCTCTGAGCAAGCTCTATCAGTTCCAGCGGGTGGAGTTTTTCCACATGCTTCCCAAATGGAGCGATTAACCTCGGCTCTCTCAGTCAAACCAAGCAGCATGATGACGAATCCGTTGACCCTTGCTCAGATGTGCATTTTCGTCAGAAAGGTATAGTGTCACCTTGTCTCATTACCGCGATTTTTGATATCGACATTTATCGTAACTGACATTTGATTCGTTGCTCCTTTATTCATCTAACAGTACACCCGATGGTACGGGGAAAGCGAAGTGCAGGGTGCCTTGGATGTGGCAACAGATTTGGCTTTATCAACTTTCAATTTGTGCGCTGCCTCATACCCCGGTGGTGATACTAGCCGACAGATGATGCAAGAAAGCTCCGTGTCTCCCGGGAAGGAAGCTGCTCTGGCGCTGCGAGAGATTTTATGCCGTCATCCCAAATACTTTGTCTCGAATTCAGCAATCACGGCACTTGGTGGTAAGAAAAGAACGATGCAATGCTTCGTCGTCGAAGAAACAAGCATCTTGCACTGTATCAATGGAAGCTTACTTTTTTATCTTCCTCTTTAGCTGGCTGGGAAGCGTCGTATGCCGCATGCAATCGCCCCGACGCCATCACAATCGACGATCGCGAGAACATGTGTGTGGCTATTTGTCATGTTCTCGCGGCTCTTCCTGAAAATCAGCGAGTACGATCGTTTCATGCACTTGCTCTCCCCGCTTTGGATTGTTTTGAAAAAATGACTTCTATAGCAAACAATTCAATCGCAGCAGACCAGAGTCAGGATGAAATTGACAGAATACTAGGTCGTGTTGCTGATGAAATGCATGTATTCACGACCATGGCAAGGACCTTCACGAACGCTTGCTTTACCAACGATTCCTCCATGGAGACAGACTGCAACCCACCGGCACGCAGCGTCGCCATTCCCGCCCCCCTTCTCGTCATTATCCGAAAAGTATGGCCATCGATTATTCACATAGCTGCGACGTACAGCCACAACGAGGTACGTAACAGAGACGAAGCGGAAGCTCGTGCCAATTTTGCGGCTTCTTAGGATATTTTGATTGACACGTTGCTTGATATTTTTCTCGTTCCTTCCTCTGGTGATTGATGGTCTACAGCAAGTGGCGTCCTCCCTTGGGGAGTTTCTGGTTGAAATTATGCCGCCGGAATGCAAGAGTAAAGGAAGTATCTCGCTTCTAAAGGAGCTATGCACGATTGCTTTCTCGATTCTGAAAGGAAAAGGCGATGACGGACAGGCAAACTTCAAGCCGGTATTCGTCTTTCTTACGGAAATTGTGAATGCTCACGGGGAGGTTGTCGAAATGAGAACGCAAGAAGTCAGAAATGGGCAAATGCCGATGGAAGAAAAAGGGGAAATAACTGCTTTGCTCACAGATCTGCTACTGACTACAGTGGACAAATTTTACACCACTCTGATGACCGCGTCTGCCCCTAGTTCAAAACAACAGGATCAGGGTCAACCCGCGTTTGAAAGCAAATCGATCCCAGAACCAAAGACGGATACTCCCCCGAGTGAAGAATTCTGTGACATGATGAAGTTGTTCAAGGCTTGCGTTGAACGATGCCCTTCTTACTTCTTTCAGTTACCTTCAGCTCCGGGGCTTGAAGGGCAAGAAGATATGCTGCAACGCAAAGCCACCGACATGGCTATTGGTTGCCTCAGTGAAGCAGACCCGGCGATGGCAACGCATGCCATGGAATTTTTGGAGGTTTTGGTAAGTTTGGTGCTACTGGTCAATAATTATGCCATCTATCGTCCTTTTTGGCTGCGCTGACGCCTTCGTCTTGTTCTGCGTGATTGTAGCTGAAGCTTGCAAATGCTCAAAACGAAAGTGTACGGAGCGTCGCGCTTGAGACAATATCGAGAGTTCAGGGAAATATGGTATCCATACTGATCTTGGCTTCTTGCGGCAAGTTGAGCTTTACGGTGATCGGTGGAGCCTCTCATCTGCTAATATCTGTAGTGAGGAGCACTCCGCCAACAGAAGAGCTCCGAGCAAGTGCTATCAACGCCTTGAAGAATGAACTGTTTCGTTTGGGCGATGATGCCAGGCATGTGGTTTTAAGCGCATTGGAAGGTGTCGTCCGGCAAGAAGTAAACGCGGAAGGACTTACGAGGCTAATGGAGCAGATTTGGGAGCTACACCAGTTGGATGAAGTTGAAAGCTTGGAAGCCAGCGACGTAGTTGCGAGGTTCGTCAAGCAATTTAGCCACTGAAAGCAGAAAGAGAAGAGAGAGAGCGATGTATGATGCATGTACACCTATGTGTGATCATGCTTCTTGTGGAGGCAAAGGAAGGTACTTTCTCGCAACGCTATGTACAGATTATATTACCAAGAAACTATGAAAGATTACTGTTGACTACTACTTTTGCCTTGGCCAGCACTTCTCGTTTCTCTACCTGCTAGAGCTTGCTCGACGTGGGGTATCGCTACAGCTGAATACATCTGGTCCTCTCCCTCTCAAAGCGAGTGCTACTTCGTGAACGGACCAACACCATCTCTCATTGATTGATCGGCTGGTGGTAAGCTACAGATCATAGCACATAACTACGTACGTACAGTACTACTACTAGCCAGTTTGGTTCGTCCACGATTTGGACAATCGGGAGCGAAATTCTGAACCCTAGTGCTGTTCTTCTGGCGATCAGTCTTAATTTTTGAATGTGGGATCGATGTCGCAGATGCGTCATTGTAACAATTAAGATTCACTTGCTGTCACACGTTATACCGTTTCTTGTGACTCGTATGTTTCTACTCTAACGATATGTTGACAGGATAATGTTCCTCGTGTGTACAATTTAACGTGTGATATGTATAGGGACTCGTTATCAAAAACCCAGACACGATTCGAAATGCGCGCGCTCCCGGTCATTTGCTGGAACGAAACACCAGGAATATGCATGATGCTCGTTGATAACAAATCGAAACGCGCAGGATTCTATTCTGACCTTCATGCTTCTGTTTGTGCCTCGTGCTTGTTGTTTAACTTGTTGATGTACGGTAATCAATCGTATGCCTGATCATTTCGATAGGATTATTAATTAATCCTAACACACCACGTTTTGCGACAATGGCGCCTGCAATTGAGAGTCCTTCAAGCGCCATGCTGTCGCCGCAGAGAAATGTTACCTTTGCCGTGAATTATGAAGTTGCTACCGTTGAACACTACTGGTCAAAAACACCGTCTCGAGAGAGAGGCAAGAAACCAGAAAGTGCTCCCGTAGCGGCTGGTACTGGCGCTACGCTGAATAACGCTAAGACAAATTCAGGACGGTCCACAGGATCTTCTTTTCGTTCTTCTGATGCCTCATGCATCACGACTACGAGCGTCAACAACCAAGATAATAATAATCCCAGTGATAAGAGCATCGAATCAGATCAGATACCTACTTGTCCCCTCCCAGAAGAGAGCACAAAGGAGCAAATGGTCGCTACTGATGCTGATAGCTCTAATAGTGTGACTGACAACCCTGGCAAGAACATGGAAAAGTCTGACTCAAAGGGGATTGGTATTGGAAGCTCTGATGATGGCGAAGCTAGCACTCGTAGCGCCGTGAGTGCGGGAAGCTCACATAGCTGCAAGGAAAACAAAATCGCGACAGCCCAGGCTACGGAAACCAAGGCTACAAGTACGGAATGCAAGACTGTCGAAATCCAGTCTCCGATCCAGCGTAGATCTACTCGTGAACTAAAGAAGCGTCAGGTGCCTATGGAGCGTACCCGAGTGCGCTATGACATGGAGCTTGTTCCTGCTGTCAAACGCAATCGAGTTTTTCTTGATAAGTTCCCGCTATGGGCTTCTCCAAAACCAACAGTTGAAGACAATGCCAGAATGTTTCAGATCCAGCAGCAATCCGTTGCCAAGCAGCAGATGGACAGGCAACAGAAACTGCTGCAGTCGATGGATCCTTCACAACTAAAGCAACCACCTGAAGCGAGCACCTATCATCCCAAAGAGCCCATGCATGTATCCGGCCAGCAAAATGGCGTTCCTCCTGGACCAACTCAGCACAAGCATCCTCTCGCAATGTCTCCTGCCGATATCGAGAATGCGTCCGTTCCTCCTACGAGTCACGACAGCCCCGAGCTTATTGATGATGAAGTGGTTATCTCTCCTTTTGCGGAAGATACTAGTGTTATTTGGGTGCCAAAACAACGTTCGGAATGGGAAGACTGTGTGATGGAGATGACCGCTGTTTGCACTTCAGCGTCTCTTCGCCGTTCACGCGGCAAAACGTTTACTGCTGCCAAGCCATTCCATGCGCCACTCTCTAAAGAATACATTCGAGACCGCGTTGACATTGATGATCCTCTTAACGGATATCAGATCCGACACAAATCTGGTGGATGGCTTCAAGGATTCATCTTGTGGACTAACTTTACAACTTGGACTCACTATTTCAAATGGGATTCCTCTCATGCCATGAGTGGTATCCCCACAATGAGTAGTAGTTCTGCGATAGTCGACACGGACGGGTCCCTTGCGGCAGAACTCGAGTCAATGCCAAGAGCAGGTGATCCGTTTGAGGGTGGTGTTGTCTTTCAGGCGGTAGCTGAGATATCTTTGGTGGGTGGACTTGGCTGTGGGGAGTATATGCTTCGCATGGCTCTGGAGGATATCCGATCAAGGAGAAGCTACAAATTTGTGGTGCTGCAGGCAACGGATGCTTCAAAGACCTTTTATGAACGGTTTGGTTTTGTTCGCGTGGGTGCCATCTGTCGATACGAAAGAAGGGATAAGGTTGATCCTGCAAAGCCGGGAGTCCGACCAGATACGCCGATCATGGGCTACCGCCACTGGACTCACCCCAACGAATCCGATACCAGCCTCCAGAAGCACGGTGGACCTAGTTACATGATGTGTCTTCGACTTCCAGATGATGACGAATCCATGTCTATTCCAACGCCGTTTTTGGATGAAATGATGAAATTGGAGGTGCCTGAGAAACCCATCATTCATACACTCGGAGGTGGGTCGACTCCCCATCCCAATAAGGCTAGGAGGGGATCTCTAGACAGTTCAGCGTCTGTTGCTTCTACGGATGGTCAGCCAGCCAGGAGAAAACCTAGCAGATTTCGCAGGGGCAGCAATAACAACACCCCTGAAACTTCTGCTAACACTTTGCCTCAGTCATTCGACCAGTCATCGCCTCCCGTCTTGCCCGTCTTGCGGGGTACCAGCTTTACAACCAGCCCTGCATCTAATGTCGCGAACGCACCGGGAGACATAGTCCCAGCCGAAGCATCTGCTGATTTGAAACGGGCTGCGCAAGTTAGTGCAGTTGAAAGAAGCTCGAAGAAAAGACGAGTCAGTGTTTCCGACAACCTTACTGACGCTCAAGAATTTTCCAATTCTGGCCGTAAACCCCCTCGTGACCGATCCGATTTACGTTCTACTCCTTCAAGGGCTTCAGCCAGTAATACTGTTTTTACTGCACAAGCGAAGAAAACACCAGCTAGACAACAATCAAAATCGAACGAGACAGCCTCGTCAAAGAAGAAAGCAAGTGCTAAGCGCTCAACTCCTCGACGAAATTCTGGGCAGCTAGAGAAAGTTGCGGCAACGCCAGCGACAACGCAAGCGAGTGCCAGTAAAGCTGAAAAGACTCCCGAGCATGGAAGATCTGGACCTATGAAACAAAAGGTCAAGAGCTACCCGAGGGACCGCGTTCATTTCTACAACAAAGTCGTTCGTCCCAAGAAAGGAAAGAAGACAGAGAATTTCTTTGTACTGCACTACGATGAGACCAAGCAAACAATTCGCATAATCCCTATGGAAGCTAGGGGTGTATTAAGCGGAAAGCGAGCAGGACGTCCTAGATTCCAAGCGGTGATGACTAATTTTGATCGGGAAGCAAAGACTGTGCGTTGTGCTGATTATGACATAGTGAGAGCGTTCATGGTGATGAAGACGCCAGTTGTTGCTTCTGAAGCTGTCTCTTATACACATCTGACGCTGCCGACGAATAGAGAGGTGTAGATCTCGGTGGTCGCCGTATCAT
>ENA-ORBV01010787-ORBV01010787.1-microbial-mat-metagenome-genome-assembly--contig:-NODE-10787-length-14522-cov-5.657044_pt1 | contig 14522 bp, 10 predicted proteins | sample MGYA00237777_ERZ505514 | MGnify/ENA primary metagenome ERZ505514 (study PRJEB26160, sample SAMN06269048) | microbial mat metagenome | isolation source: Oligotrophic lake microbial mat | place... | reverse complement strand
TTTCAAGCAGAAGACGGCATACGAGATTCGCCTTAGTCTCGTGGGCTCGGAGATGTGTATAAGAGACAGGATAAAAAATAGGTTACGACAACTGCAGCCTACTAGCTAGCTAGTCACCAAAGACTCTATCTGGGAAAGTTGTAAAATCATTATTGGATTCGTGGAAAATGTGCACTCTAGCCGGGGAAGTGTGTGTCTAAAGTGTGTTTTGGGCGCACACTCGTGATCCATGCTTCTGTCATTGTCTCGTTCAGTCAGCATGCTGCATCATGCAGGAAGCCCACCTCGCAGCAAGCAGCACATCATAAATCAATACAGTAGCTACATTGATAGCTATTCCGTATTTATTACCTACGAAGGAGTAACATTCTGATGAATCAAACCGAACTGAATTGACAGCAGTTGTCGCGCTTTCGAAGAGAGAGCAAGAGACTTGGAGCAGACGGAACGGCAAGACTAGGACGACGCTAGCAACGCAGAATTCACGGTAAAAGGCGAATACTTTTCGAGATGGAACACGACAACCACAACCCCGTGCTATGGCGCCATCTGGTCACCCTCGTGCGGGAATCGGATGAGCTACCACTAGCTGCTCTTCGAGGAGTGCTGTCCAGCAGGGGTGATGTTCCTGCTATTATGGCTGCGCACGACACGAGTCATGGTCCACTCTTACACGAAGTTTGCTACCACAAGCACGCAACTTTGGCGGCCGTCCAGTGGCTCGTGCAACTATGCCCAGCAGCCGTGAGGCACCCGGCAATGGCATTCGGGTCGAGATTTCCCTTGCAATGCGCCTGCCACAACCCATTTATCAAAGTGGAGATTGTGGAATACTTCATCCACCTCAACCCGGAATTTTTGAATAATTCCTTTGACTACTTTTGGCCCCCATTGTGGTGTGCTATCAATGCAGGCGAAGACGGTCCAGTGCGTATGGATGTGGTGGAAATGATTTTGAACAACAATCCCAAGAATATATATTACCGTGACCGAATGTTGATTATTTCTTATGCCTTAATGAAGTCTTGGGTTACACTAGAATTGATCATGCTTTTCGTGGAGAAATACCCAGAGGCAGCGCGAGACTGCTGTCATGATGCCGCATGCACGAACATGGAAATCTTGGAATATTGGGTGTCCCTCTTCCCCGAATTGATCACTTCCACTCTCCGAGGACAGACCATCATTCATTCTGTAGCCACGAGGAATCACCGCCCAAGCAATGACGTTCGTGCCCGCATGGATTATTTGTACAATCTCTATCCAGATGCGATCAAAATGAAGGACTTGGACGGGAACTTGCCTCTGCACCTAGCCTGTAAAAAACTATGCAGCCTCGGAGAAGCGGCTGCAGATGCGAGCGCCATTAGATATCTCCTATCTGTATACCCAGAAGCGGCAGGGATCCAAAATAATCATGGCTGCTTGTGCCTCCATTTGCTCTATTCTGCTCCTCAAAGCCAAGACGCCCCCGCTGAGATGGTCCTTCGGCTGGCTGGGCGATTGCTTGGTGCCTACCCCGGAGCTGTTGGGATTGCCGACAGGGAAGGAAGGCTGCCTCTTCACTATGCCTGTGAAACACGCAACCATTTGCAAGTCATCAGCCACCTCCTAGTTGAGAAATACCCTTCCTCTTTTCATGTAAGCACGGAAAATTGTAGTCTTCAATGTAGATTCGGCTTATGCGTCGAGATCGGTAGTCTTGAGACGAATACACGGGGCCACGGTGTGTGCCTACCCCTACATTGTTCCAGCGGCGGATGCCCATTGGATGTGTTTGAGTTCTTGTTGTCAGAACGATATGCTTGCCATCTGGGAGGTCCTACTCTGCATGCTATCTGTCAAGATAGCGACCTTACAGACAAGAAGACCATTCTACAACGTCTCTTGGAGTTCGGAGGTGTTTTGAACGTTCGAGATGATTACGGCGCTGCCCCTCTGCATGCCGCTGTCGCTTCCGATGCTGGCAGTGACATTATCGAACGGCTCCTGGATATGGATCCGGAAGCTGTTCGGTTGTTAGACATCTCCAATTTACTGCCACTACATTATGCCCTTCGAAACAAAGATCCTTCTTCTGTCGCCGATACTTTACTTGACCGATATCCCGAAGGTGTCCGAGTTGCTGACAGTCAAGGGCGCTTCCCAATCCACTTCGCTTGTCAACATGGCGCCCCTGTTGAATTGGTGCAGCGCATGGTGGAGATCGATCCCGACAGTGTGAAAATGGTAGATCAGAGAGGAGATTGCCCATTGCATAAAGCTTGTCGAGCCGGGGATTTGGAGTTGGTTCAATTCCTGGCCGACCAAGATACACTTTCCATCCAGCATGCCAACAATGACGGAATGCTCCCAGCGCTAATGCTCTGCCAGACTCTTGCGCAGAAGCCGTCCCCTTTGGATGAGCTGGTTGTTGAAGTGACTACCATTTTTATGCTTCTACAACGGCACCCCGAGGCCATTTTAGATTACAAGACAGTAAACAAGCTTGATCTCGGTTCGCACATTTTTTCATCGCGGAACAAGTAGCAGCCTGATGCTAGAATCTTATGCACCTCACATCTCCAACTCGAACAACAACTGCATCATGGTATGGGCGATACTTTGGCCACTCGCATCCCCATGCCGAACAGCGATTCTTTCCTCCGATTTCTTGACCAAAACGACAGCCATAGTATAATTATCAAAAGGATAGCATCATACACGTATGACTAAAAGAATGGTTTTCAAGCCCCATTTATTAGCTAGTAGCAGATATTTTGTGTGATTCCGCATTCTCAACTCGATCATGAACTCCTTTCTTTTTACTCTCATGACAGGCAAAGGAAGGAAGTAACTATTTTATGGGTTATCGTTAGTCGTTGTCGAAAAGTCCACACGATTCCATTTCTTGCCGTTGAAATCGATTGACGCGAACGCCGACTTGGTAGAGTCGTTGGAGGGCGGCCAATTCCGGACATACCGCTACTAACTGCTCTTGAAAGTCCGGCGATTGATAAATGTCGTGACAGCGTTGATATTCTTTTTGTTTCGACGTCGAGTGCTTGGACCCTTGAACTTCTAAATTCAACGACGTATTCATGTAGGCGACGCGTGCGGTAATCATGTCAAAAAAGGTTTGGGTTTCATTCAACAATCCCACGACGGCAAAGGAATGTTGTAAATTGTGTCTTGCTTGTCGTTCGGATTGTTCCAAAGTCATTTTGCCAGCTTGCATGCGGACCAAACAATCTTCTCCGCACAAGTGATCGATTTGTTTTTGAACGGCGGGACCGACCCAATCGGCAATGGCTTCAAAATTGGTCCTGTTCATGTCGCAGGTGACCAATTGAACAAAATCGCCCTGGCGACCAATCAGCGAGCCTATAGAATTCCGATGCCAAAAGAATTTGGACACCAGCCACGAAAAGGGTTCTCGCAACATGGTGACACGAAGCAATGGCAAGGACGCATACATGGGAGACCAATCGTCGACTGTACTATCAGGAGGATGATGGTCGTCGTGTTGTTCTGGTTCTTTGGGTTGTGCCTGCAAGGCTATATTGGCAGCTTTGTCCGCACCCTCTTCGTAGGGTGCGACGCAATCAAAATAGCGTTCTTCGTAAAATTTGTAGTGGTGTTTCTTGGCCGCATTGCAAGGGGAGTTAGGTTGCATCCATCGTCGGTGCCGTTGCCGCCACAACAAGGCAATGGGCTTGTCTTTCTTTGTCTTTTTGGTAGTAGTAGTAGAATTGGCACTATAAGTGGTTTGATTGGTAAGAAGGAGTACTTGCGGTTGTTGGGCTTGTCCCCACGGCGTCGCGGACCACCACGCACTCAAGTATTGCGTGGGCAACCAATGCATTTCGCTTCCCATCAAATTGTGTCCCACGTAGACGACATGACATTTGGTTCCGAGGCATGCCTTGGAAACGTGTTGACTATATTTAATGAGGGGACAGGCAATCGCTTGTCCCAGCGGTGTCGTGGCGGCACACGGGAGGGTCTTTTCGTAAGTTTTCCATCGTTTTTGTAATAGAAATTGCTTGTCCTCGTCCGTCAAGTTTCCCGGTGTTTTGGGAAAGGCGGGTCGAAAGTTGGTAAAGCCCGAATTGACAAAGACGCCCTTGTAAATGCGATTTGCGGTAGTAGTAGTGTTGGTAGCGTTGTTGTTGCCGTTGTTGTCATTGCTGATGCTGCTTGCATCGATGCTGTTGCTGCCGTTTTCTTCTAATCTTCTTCTCAATGACGATGACGTTGTTGTGGCTGGTTGCAATGGCAAATGCGTCATGGGATAATAGTAGGAATTGTCACTGTGGGTATTCCCCCAACTCTCGCCACTTCCCCGCGAGGTTCGATTGTACTCCAAAGCCGAAGCTGCTAGCCTGGCGCGAATACTTCCACCCCCCGCCTTGCCAATGTGGACAAAAATCAAGGGCGATTCTTCTCGTCGGGCACAACCCCATTGGCGGATATTGAGGTTGTCAAGGTCATACTCGTCTCTATCCGCCATGGCATCAAAGGTATAGACTTGACGAGAGGTGGCCGTCCGTTGAAAGGCAGGTGGTAACTCGGCCGCCAAACTGGCGGCTGCCGCTGAACGTTTGGAACCAGGATGGCGTTTCTTATGATCCAAGGATGACGACGATGATGTAGTAGTATTCCCGTGTACAGTGGTGCTATTATGGGTGCTGGAGGAGGAGAAGTTGGTGGTACTAGACGTGGCAGTGGCGTTGTTGGGATTGGAAGCCGTAAATTGACTTAAAAAGGAAGCATGCTCCGGCTGTGATGATGATGATGGCTCGTCTTCTTCTTCGTCCTCTTCTGTGGATGATGATGATGGTTCGTCTTCTGTGGATGTGGCTTGCAGCGGGGCATCGGCAGTCTCCATACGATCGTCGGTGTTGTCGTTGCTATCATCATGGGAAGCTTCTTGGCGTCGATCCACTACTGCAATGGCGGCGGCTGCTGCTGCCGGTGCAACTCCTTGTGGTGCCACTCCTTCTTCCCCGTTGATTTGTCCTGGGGCTGGTGTATAGTCCGAGACAATGGACATGGCATAGCGTTGGACACCCATGGGAATGGCCCCCAACATTTGCGCTACCAGCGTGCCTATCAAGACCAAGGCGGCACAGACGGCCCACGATAGTTGTTTTTTGGTCGACCGGGATTGTCGTTTGGTCAGAGCCGTGGATGGAGCATTGGCAGCCGCAGCTGTAGCTGCCGCTGATGTTTCCGACATGATGATGAATGTTGATTGTTATGTTTGGTGGTGTTATTGGTTGGTGGATTGTTGCTTATGTTGTTGCGGTGTGTGAACTTGGCGTACTTGTCACCAAGGTCCTATTGTATTGTACACTATGAACGGCTATATATTGCTTCTCGACGAATACTTGACACACTACCTATGGCAGTATGAACATGGGGTTTTAAATCGTTGTTGTACAATGGAAGCTAGCTAGTAGAGCTAATCCGCTAAGTGACTTTTGGTGACTGGTGCAGTACTAAGACAGTGCAGTCCTGTGTATTGCTTGCGACAACTCCGAGTGTAGAGACTATATGAATGCAACAACACAACCCAGCAGTGAGAGTTGTCTTCCGCACAAAGTGAGCAGTAATTCAAACCGACCAATCAACTAACGTAACAACACCACGCCTTCCGCATGTTGTTATGGTTGCTGCTGCCGTTGCAACCTTCGTTTCCGTTCCCATCCAACGAATGAATGAGGCCCCGCTTTCCAAGGCGCGCACCGCCAATAATGCATGCATGCTTTGACTTTTCCTGAACAGTCCGGCGGGCGGCTGTGCTATCAAATAACAGGAAGTTTTAAGAACAGAGCCAAGATTTTGGAACATAGAGTTCGAACAGGGTTCAGGCTACTAGGATTCTGGGGCGAATCAAAAGCGTGCACACAGGCAGGCTCCTTTCAACCGCGGCCAGTCCATCCAATCCAATGTCTTCCATGTTCATGCATAGCCACAGTCTTCCTTCAGCTGCTTGCTGCTGTCACCTAGGCAGCTAGCAAAGAAAAGGGTTGGATTCCAAAAGAAAGTGTCTGGATGGTTTGAGCATGCAAACATGTCAAAAAATTGGAAACTGTGGGGATGCAAGAAAGAACAGCAGGAGGTCCAATCCATCTTCTTGTGTTTCCCTTGATTGTGTTTGCATCGGTTTTCAGTTGACATTGCGTGGGATGACAACATTCGTCTTGCAGAAACAACAACACACAGTGGTTAGAAACATTGTTTCATGAAGTTGTCTCTGGTCATTGTTGACACTTTCATGGATGACTGTGTTTCCAACAACAAATTGTGTTTTGTGTTGAATTTCAATGAATGATGCCATGTTTGAATTCTCTTGCGTCTTGTGTGTTTCTCGTGACAATCTGACATTTCAATTCAAGTGAAACAACAGTGTGTGTCAACAAAAAAACTGTTTTGGTCTTTGGAATGACAATGACACAACCAATCACAAAAGATTCATGATGTCTGAAAAAGAAAAAGAAAAGGATTCTTTGAATCCGACGGCACGAAAGGAAACTCTCAGTGCACCAAATCTCAGAGTCAAAGCTCTTGTCTTGTGGTTGTGCAAATCAGAAATGATCTGCATGTGTTGCGGATGACAGCAGAGCTCATGAAGACATTTGATGGATTGGACCTTTTGCTTTTGAATCTGTCTCAAAGCTTGCCTGTGAATGTTCCTTTTTTGACAAAATTAGATGGCTTTCCTGTTTGGCCTCAAGTGGTAACAAATTGAAATGGAATGGAATGGAAGGAGCAAGAAACTCTTTTGTGGATCCCAACGAATCCATTGGGCAAGTGTGGTCCTTTTGTATGGCGGACGTGGATCGTGGGTAACGGCAGTTTGTGCCCATTTTCCCCTTTCGACAGCCACGGGTGCGTACGAGCACCTGGAGGTATATTTTGAGTTGCAACAGGGAAAGAGAGAAAGATCGTTACTCCCACCATCTTCCTTTTTCACTATCCGTCATTTAGAACAATAGAAGAAACATGGATCTTGACAAGACTGCATTTGAAAACGTGGATTGGTCGAAACAAACCGGCCGCTTGGCCGTGGCCAAGGCAGGGGTCCTGTTTGCGCCGTCTTTTGACAGCGACGGCACCGGTGTCTTGTCGTCTTGGAAGAATATTCAGCATCGCAAACACATTGCCGCCTCTTCTTCCAAACCAAAAGTCAAATTGACACTGCTCCAAGAGGATCATGTCATGTTGACCTTTGGGTCGCGCAAGGACTTGGAGTCCTTTTATTCCGTCTTTGATTCCTATCAGGGTTTGCACGCCCATGAAGCGGCACAAATGGCCTCCTTGGAAGCATCCACTACGGAATTTGATCCAGAGGAATCTGAACGGTCCACTGCCATGACTGCGACTCCTTCCAGAAGGACGAGTGCCGGCAATCATGAGGCATCGTCCAGTTTGCAATTCCAGTGGCAGCGGCAGCAGTGGTGGTGGAGGAGACGAAGCGCTACTGCACAACCCAAAAAAAAGAAGGACGATGAGGATGGGGACGATGAAGATTGGCAGCAGTTTGCGAATCACAGCCGCAACGCCAGTCCGGGTGGTTCCCAGCACGCAGCTGTCCCTCCTCTTACTGATGGGACAACCGTGGATCCTCTGCAAACCACCACCAACATTTGTGGAGCCAACAATAGCAAGAGTGGCCTGGACCGCTGTGGTCCCAGCAAAGCAGCACTCCAACATGACCATAGCGAAGCAGGAGAACCACTCTGACCAGTGCAGCACATTCTCGCGGCACGGCCGGGCTCCCAGTGTGGTCATGGTCAATCATGGTTCTCCAACGGGATCATCGGAAGGTGACGCCCATCATGACAAACCGGATCCGGAACATGCCATGATGACACCCACAATGAAGAATACTTCTGAAAAGAAGGATCAGGACAACAAGGAATCAGGATTGATATCGAACTGTTCGTTTTGCTATCCATCCGCTGAAATGGGAATTGACCTTAAACAATTTTTTTCCAACCCTCAGTCGGAAATGGAATCGTCACTGCGGGAACTCCAGGAAAAGGTGAAGAACAGAAAGTCGCTGGTGGCTAGAGAAGCTGCGCAGGCAACACCCAGCCGGAGACGTGCAGCTTCGTGATGGAGCCTTGGACCGCCAAATGGCTTACCACCAAGTAACACTTGGTGGAGGTGCCCCAAGCACTAATACAAGGAAAGCAATGCTAGCTAGAAGGTAATGAAACAAACAATATTCTCTCTTTCAATGTTAATATGTATTTCTACTGTGGAAGCAAGGGCTGCAGTGCTTTTACTTACAAAGCAACTTCGGGTTCTTCAGCATATTTTTCCTTGGCGAAAAGGACATGCTCATTGAAGAACGCTCCAATACCATAAATATCAATATCCTTCACAAGAAGGCTCTGCTTTGTCGTTATTCCCGCAACATGGCGTGGTGGTCCCAGAAATCGCTCCTCGGAAATCTCGGTGTGCAAATAGATCTCAGCATCGCGATCCATGGGCCCATTGGTCTCGAACTCGTAGCCATAAACTTGGTGATAGGGGATCGACATGTAATTCTTCCTCTTGCCAGTGAGACCCTTCGTATCCAAAATGATCATCCTCCTGTTGGTGTAGACGTCCACGTCACGACCGCTCTGAAAGGCTCGAAGCACCTTTTCTTCGTCCAGCAAGATATTGGGATCCGAGTGAAGCTTCTGGTCCATCATCTTAGCGTCAATCTCATGGGAATTGTTGAGTAAACCAAAGCTAGAGCCGTCAATCGGCTTTGCTTCTGTATTTCCGCTGTTCAAATTGGCCTTGCCAAAGTCAACCTTTTTATCCGTGGGCAACCCAATGATGAGGGAGGAGAAGAACCGATTGATACGAGCGATATCAGCCTTGCCAGTGCGAAAATCCATTTTGATTCTGTGGAACGACCAGCGATTGCGGGTGTAGAGGGTGAGTTCCGTGTCGGTATCCCACGTTCCAGCTGTTTCGCAGGACCAGGCACGAATGTTCTGTTGTCGTTTCGAGAGTGAGTTAATAGTGACGAGTGTGGGAGTTAGAAGAGCGAACAAATGATCCGTGCGCGACTTTGTGCGTGCAGCCTTACCTTGTATGGAATACTGCTGTATTCCACTTTTTTGCCTGTAAGGCCTTTGACATCAATCAGAATGACACGGTGATTGGTGCTGGGGTAGTGAAACGAAACAACAATGAGTCACGCTCACAATGCTACACGCCGATCCAGTCCTTCCAACAAAGATATGACTTACAATAGACTTGTATCACGACCAGCCTTGAAGGCCATCAAAACCTTCTCGTCCTCCATGAGGATCCTGGTCGATGTGTGGAGCTCTTTGTCGATCGCCACGGGATCGACTTCTCGTTGATCCCCTCCCACTACCTGAAGGAGTCCTTCCAAACCGACTCCTGGTGCATCGAAGTTGGTCGTCATGGCCTCGAGAGGAATGGGAGCTCCTTGCTGCATCTGCTCCTTCGAGACAATGAGACGATGGGCCAAATACCAGTTCACGACATTCAAATCCACCTTGTTGGGGTTCAAATCGAGTTCACTTTTGAGTTGTGGAAGGGAAGGGGTAATAATGAGCGACATTTGGAAAGGCGGCCAAAAAAGATCCAGATACTAGTACGAGCAGTGCTTACAAGTAGGATTGCTCTGGACGTGGTGGAATCGGGGGCGAATCATCTGTTCCGGCTTGACCAGGATAAAAGTCCATGTCGGTCCAGAACATGACTTCGGCATCCCAGTCCAAATACTTTCCAGCGGATCGGACTCCATAAGCCATAATGGTCGTCCATGGAAAGGACAAATACTTGATGGATGTTCCAGTAATGCCTTTCGGATCGATCAAGAGGACGCGAAGGTTTGTGCTGGAAGCAGAAGCAAACGCAATGGTGGTGAGAAGAGAAGAACCCGAATCGCAGAAACAACACATTCCAGAAGCACTTTTGTCTTCACGTACAAAATAGTAATATCACGATGGCCCTTAAAGGCCATTTCAATGACTTCATTGCCGCGCAAAATGGCCGGATTGCTGTGATACACCTTGTTCATTTCGACGACATCCATAGGACGCTGATCGTCTCGAAACCACCAAAATCCTTTTTGATCGACTTCCCCGGCATGGGTATCCAATCCTTCCATGGGTTTGGTATCCTCGCCCAAGATGTGATTGCACAATACCTTTTGAAGGGTAAACAAATCGCATTTGCCATGGCGCAAATCTTGTTCGATCCGACCGACTCCGATAATATTGGTGTACAGGACCAGTTCCATGTCGCGATCGATAAAGGCCCCGGCCGTTTGGACGGAATAGGCCAGGATGGATTTCCACAAAACGGTAAAAAACTCGACGCGTTTTCCGGTAATGCCTTGGACGTCCACGCGCATGACTCTCATGTCGGTGAAGACGGTGTAATCTCTGTAAGTGTGTGTGTGTGTGTGTGTGTGTGTGTGGAAGGAACGTGAGGGTGAGTCAAAATACTCCCAAAAAGATGACAATAATATTAAGAAAAGACAATTCCACACAACGTACCTTCCACTCTTGAAGGCAATTTGGACTGTCTCGTGTTTCAGCAAGACGGGATATTTCGTTTTCAACAAGTCCTCCACGACTTTGGGTTCCAACTGGGAAGCATTGTCGCCCAAGAAATCAATAATGGATTGTTTTTGATCCTTGGCGTCCAACGAGGGAGGTGTTCCATCGACCTTGTCTTGGGTTCCCTTCAAGGCGAATTCCACCAATTTGGCATTGAGGAACTGTTGAATTTCAAAAATATTGACCTTGGTGGCACTAAAATCAATGGACGAGTATTCAATGCCCTTGCTGTAAATCTTCAATTCGACATCGCCATCCAAACTTCCAGCCGTTTCCGTCGAGAATGCTTGAATGGCCCAGTAGGGAATGGATTTGTAATTTTTGCGCTTGGCCGTCAATCCCTTGCCATCTTTGAGCAAGATGCGATGCGAGGTAAACATGGACTTGTCACGGCCCATGCCACCCCGATCTTTCCACGCCATCAAGACTTTTTCGTCCTTGTGGAGGAGGAGTGGATACTTTTCGCGTTGGCTTTTTTCCGTTTCGGCGGCGTCGACGCCGTAGGCGTTCTTGAACAAGACATCGCCCCAATTGACCATGGTTGCTCGCTGTTGTTGTTGTTGTCGTTGTAGGGGTTGTGGTGGTTGTTGTTGTAGTTTACGAGTGACGTCGAACAACATCTGTTTATCTTTCTATTTAGAAGCTTCAAATAATGCGGAAGCTACAGTCAATGTTTTATGATTTCTGTTGTTGTCAAAAGTCGTCTTACGTTTCGTATTGGTATCTTGTGTTTGCAGTACAAAAGGCATCGCTTGGCGATATTGGCATGCAAATGCAGAAGAGATGCCTCTTTGTTGTATGCAGTATTTGGCCGAATGAAGACTGTGTTTCAACTAAATAGTGACAAAAAGTCTGTGACAACTCGGAAGCGAGTTGTGTCGAACAATTAGTTGGAGGGTTCTGCTAAAATTGCAGTGCGGAAGCTTTAACTATGCAACTTACAACTACTAGTTAAACAGATAGTTAATTATGGATGACAGCATCAAAGACTCACTTCTTTAGCTCCGTTTGTGTCGTTGATATCCGCGATGCCACAGTGCTCTAATTCCAGGATGGGAAAGATCCAAAAGATATCGCTTCACCTTGCATATCCATGACTCACTCAGGGAAGCTCGCACATTAGCTCGATCAGTCACCCGGGTCTCAAAAAATCTTCAGATGGCACAAAACACGGTTGGACTGAGCAAACTTTAGCTAATTAGCAGCAACAGCTGTTTCCAGTGGCTAGTTAAGCATTGATGTGTCACTTCCGTGACTGCATGCCAACAGGTTCTTTAGCAAGTTGACTCACAACCAACTTCAAACTGAGAAAAAGCATGTTGATGAAGAAGTTGTTGCTCTTTTTCCCGCTGCAGTTGATGGAGAGTTTCAGTTTCTCTCTGTGCAATTGAAAAGACACAAGCAAACCTTCAGTTGCAGTCAATTGTTCAAAAAAAGGACATTGTCAGCCAGACTGTCAGCCAATCATTTCTGCAAAAATTGAACAAAGTTGAATGCTGCAAATTGTTGTCTTCCTTGACAAACATTGCTTGGACAAGTTGTCCCATTTTCATTCACCGAACTGATGAACACTTCCTCTTTGCTCCAAAGACAGGCTGATGATTGCTGCTCTGAGATTTTTCATCAAGCATGTCTTGAACTTGTTTTGTTTGGTGTTTGGCTGCACTGACACCACAAAAGCTTTTGCACTGATTGAGTTGGGCCTTGCGGTGCAGGTTGATGGGTCAATCTTTCGCTGAAAAAGTAACTCAAGCCTTAACAGACACGGAAGACTGACAGGACGAACCTTGCAGGAATGTAAATCTAAATAAGCTCTACCTAAACACTATGTGTAACGGATGGAATTCGTGATTACTTAGCGTACGCGGCGGTTGAGCCGTTGTCCAAGCGGCGCCGAGTTTTTTTCGGGATCATCTTTCCCGTTTTGATACGATTGTTTCTTTCCGTCTCCAAGTTAACTACTGAACTACTAGTAGCAATTATATCATCGGTGGTTATACTTTCTTCTCTCCCTCCGTACACCTATCCGTCATCCAATAGCTTTTACAATAAAGAGTTTACACAACACATCACCATGATACAATCTTCTTTGCGACTATTTCTGTTGGCTCTGCTACTAGCGTCCCCGGCTTCTGCCAAACAAAACCATGTCCGACGGAACCACCAAAAGGACGCTGCTGCCCCAGAGGCCGAAATCAAAAAGTCATCCAAGACACCCTCTCACAGCCGAGTAAGAGGAATCAAGGAGACTCCACGAGACTTACAAGTGCAAAAAGAAGAAAAACAACCCAAAGAGGGAGAAGCAACAGAAGGACCTGATGACGAAGATACAGATGCGCCATTCGAAACAGAGGCTCCTACTGAGATCGCAAAGAATGCCAAACTAGAGGCTGGAGATACAGGCATTATTGGTGGCATGAATGCCGTTTCGGGAGAATTCCCCTTTATGGTCAAATTTGAAGGTGGAACGCTTTGTGGAGGAGCCTTGATTTCTCCCGATACCATTTTGACAGCAGCTCATTGTGTGGACAGCGGCACTCCCAGTCAAGTTCGGATTGGGCCTACTTCTTATTATGGAGGAAATTTGGTCAGCACGCAGTGCAGTGTCATGCATCCTGATTTTATTGAAAACAAGTCGACACTGATGAACGATGTCGCCATTATCAAACTCAAAAACCCCATCAATGTCGAAGGTTCTACCATTGAATACAACAAGGATCCGGCGTATCCGTCCACGGCTGGTACAAAGCTCAACGTCATTGGATTCGGCCTGACATGGAATGATGGACAAGTCGCACAAGTCTTGCAAAAATTGCAAACTTCGTTTGTGACAAACAGTAATTGTGTCGAGACCTATTCCGCCAATGTTGTGAATTCCGAAGATCATATTTGTGCCGATATCAAATCGGCGGGAGGTATGCTTTTTTGTTGGGTTTCCTCTTGGGGCAGTTTTTGGTTGATTTGTTTGCTGCGTGATTGTTGAGCGCCTTCTTGCTAATGCCATTTCCTTCCTTTTGACACACGCTTTGCAGACTGTAATGGTGACAGTGGCGGCCCTGTGTTTGACAACAACGGATTGCAAGTGGGTATTGTTTCCTTTGGATATGGTGGCTGTGCTTCATCCACTTATCAAGATGTGTATGTCAATGTGGCTACCTTTAGCGACTGGATTACATCCTATGTGGAAGGAGACAATTGTAAACCAGCGACTACAAGTGATAGTAGTGGCGGTGGCAGTGGCAGTGGCAGTGGTGGTACGACTACAGGCGACAGCGATTCTGATAATACTGACACAGATAATACTGACACTGGTACTGCCAATCCTGATACTAACACTACTGATACGGACACTGGCACAGACACAACCACAGATAGCGGCACTGACCAGGAGGGTGGAACAGATGTGGATGCCTTTCTGGATTGCTTCAATATTGTGGTGGATCTCATGCAAACCTTTTTGGCCAATGGCAAAGGGGCAGCAGGTGGCACCGATGCCAACAAGGGAGACGTGGAACAGAATGAAGATGGAGATGCGGTAGTCGTCGGAGGAAAAGGTGAGGCACGTGACACAGCTGCTGCTGCTCAAGCTGCTAGGACTACTAGCGGGAGCAACGTACCAGAAATGCATGCCAACATAGTAGAGGCCTTTGACTCTGTGAAAGGCAGTCCTGCACGAAAATTCGCGTATGCATTTTTGGAAGGCGTGCAAGCTGTTATGTATGCCACCACCCCGACTCCATGATCGCTGCAATGTGTAAATCATCTAGATCGCCGGCATGATGGATTTAACTGGTAACAATGCCGCCCGCAGTCAAAGGCCCAGTCAGCAAATCAATGCTTTGGAATACGCACCCAAGTTATTTGTCATAAAAATGTTATATAATACCCATAAGCGGTAACATTTCGAAATCGTACTAAAGAGCTATTTAATAC
>ENA-ORBV01010785-ORBV01010785.1-microbial-mat-metagenome-genome-assembly--contig:-NODE-10785-length-14527-cov-8.886782_pt1 | contig 14527 bp, 16 predicted proteins | sample MGYA00237777_ERZ505514 | MGnify/ENA primary metagenome ERZ505514 (study PRJEB26160, sample SAMN06269048) | microbial mat metagenome | isolation source: Oligotrophic lake microbial mat | place... | reverse complement strand
TGCAGCACCGGCGTTACCAGCACCGGTTGTGCGGCCAGCAGCAGGCGCAGCGGGATGGGCAGTGACAGCACCCACTGACGCACCGGCACGCGCGGGATGACGTTATCTACCAGGTGCGCAGCGCTCTGCGCCATGCACCGCGCCCCGCACGAGGGGCAGAACCCAAGGCGCTTGCAACTGAACGCCACGCGCTTGTCGTGGCCACAATCGGCCGGTATTTTTATTTGCTCCTGAATAAATAGCGTATAGCCCCGGTATTTGCTGCCGCAAAAGCACTTTTGACTCACTATTTAAGCGCAGCAGATGACCCTCGACAAGGCCAGCTTCCTTGAGCGCCAAAGGCTAGACCACCTTTTTGCCAAAAACATACGATTAAATCCCAATGAAACCAAACCCCCGTGGCATTCTTTTCAAGCGATGACGCGCCTTCGAGATAATCGAAAAGATTCTTCACGGGTACCCGGGTTCCTGTAAAGCATAACGCGCGACTCATGATCTCAGGGTGGCGATTGACAAGCGTTGCATTTATGGTGATCTCCTGCGCCAAGCTGACTCCGGGGCTGACGCGCTGAGTTTTCTGCTGCCTCCCGCACAAGAGCAAACGCTTGATTGCGCTGCATCACCAAGTGCTCAAGGTAGCGCCGAGTTCGGTGACGGCTTCGAGCGCATGCCCTCACAACAGACGCGCGGAGATTCCCAGGACCGCCTGGAGGCCATCGTGCAGCCCGAACTGGCCAAGGTGGGCCTGCAGCGCGATGACGCCGCGGCACTGTACAGCGTGGCGTTCGAGCTACGCTTCGCGCGCGACCCGCGCGCGCCCTGGGACGACCCGCCCTACTGGGGTGGCCTGTACCGCGGCGTGATCGTCACGCCGACCGGTACTGTCGTGCATGTCCCGATGCTGCCGATGCAATTCGACGTGCCGTAGTACCGGCGCGAAATCCAGCTGTTGGTGCGCCGCCTGTCCGACAGCTAGCTGGTGTTCGAAAGCCGCGCCAACCACGATGGCCGCTGGAGTGACGACCTGGCCGTGGTGCCAGCGATGTTCGAGGCCGCGCTGCGGGGCTTTCCGAATCCGCCGCAGGGCGTGCGACGGGTCGACATCGAGATTGCACGCTGAGATCCATGTAACCGGTGCGTGCCGGTTGACGAGGAACCGGCTGCGTGTCACCCAAGCGTGGGTTCAACAGGTTCCCAGCAGGGCCGCAGGTACCCCGTGCCCGCAACCCCTGAGCATCAACAATGCCCCATCACACACACCGGCCGAAGCCCAATCGGGACGTACCAGCGACGTGACGAACAGAACGTCCGAGCGCGCACCGCCGAAGGCCGGCATCGTCGGCGCGCGGCAGGGCACGGGCAGCTTGCGGTGCAGCGCCGCCGAGCGATCCAGCACATTGAGGCAACCGGCAGAAACACCTGCGGACCAGTAATGGCCAACCGTATCCACGGTTGCGCCATCCGGTCGACCTGCAGCCTCGTCCAGGACGCACCAGATCGACGGCTCGCCCATGCAGCCGCGTTGCTCATTCCAATCGGCCTTGAACACCAGGCCGCGCGCGCTGTCGGAAAAATATAGCGTGCTGCCGTCGGCACTGAACGCAATACCGTTGGCAACCACCAGTCCACGCCACAACGTACGCAATTCGCCTTGAAGCGACATGCAGTACAGCGCGCCGGTCGGCTCCTTGCGAGGCCGATCGTCCATGGAGCCGAAGACGAACCAACGCCCCGATGGCGACACCTTGCCATCGTTGAGCCGGTTGTCCGGCCTATCGTCCTCGACCGATGCCACGAGCCGCAGCAAACCGCTGTCGGTGTCCAGTGCATGAACACCATGGCGCAACGCGAGCCAGACCTCGCCGGACTGGCACAAGGCGATGGACCCCACCACATCGGGCAGGTCCCAGCGCTCGACCCTACCGGTCGCAGGATCGAGGCGCAGCAGTTGCTGGCCCCGCACATCGATCCAGTACAACCGCTCCTGCCCGTGGTGCCAGCACGGCGACTCCCCCACCCGGTTGGCCACGGGATAGGCCAGCATGTCGAAACCCTCGTGGCAGCCGACGACCACGGGCGACACCCGATCGGTCCGCAGGCGCAGCGTCGTTTCCGATATCGTGCCCGATCCCGATCCCGTCATGCCGGCGCGCTGGCGTGGGGATAGCGGGCGTGGTTCGCACTGCGCCACTGCGCGAAAACATTTCGCTGCGACGCATCGGTCAGCGGATAGGTACCGAACAACCCGACGCCGGCATCCATCTGGGTCGCCACCCAGTCTTCGTAGATCGTCTGGTCATAGGCCTCGACCGCCACCCCATCCGCGCAATGCGCGGGAATACATACAACGCCTTCGGCATCTCCCACCATCACGTCGCCCGGATAGATGGCAACGCCGCCACAGGCGATGGGCAGCTGGATATCCACCGCATGGTGGCGGATCAGGTTGGTGGGCGCCGAAGGCCGCTGGTGGTAGGCCGGCAGATGCAAGGACGCGATCTCCGGTGCATCGCGAAATCCGCCGTCGGTCACAACCCCGGCAGCGCCGCGGCGCATCAGTCGGGTCAACAACAGGCAGCCACTGGATGCCGCGGTGGCATCGCCTCGGCTGTCCATCACCAGCACCTGCCCGGCGGGACACTCCTCGATCGCGACCCGTTGCGGGTGGCTGCGGTCATTGAAGGCGTCGATGCCGTCCAGGTCTTCGCGCGCCGGAATGTAGCGCAACGTGAACGCACGCCCGACCATGTTGCCCGGGGGGCGACTGGCCAGGATAGGCCCTTGCAGGAAGGTGTTGTTCAGTCCCCGCTTGAACAGAACCGTGGTCAGCGTTGCGGCAGATACCCGCAGCAGACGGGGCAAGGTGAGATCATTCAAAGGTGTCATGCTGGTTTCGCCGTGGTGAGTTGCACGCGCGGGCGGCGCGCCTGGGTCAGGACCGACTCGTGTTCGGTGCCGGCATTCCAGCCGCCGGTTGCGATGGCCAGATTGCGTTCGCTGGGATGGTCTGCGACAAACGCCGCATCGATACCCACGCCCAGGCCCGGGCCCGTGGGTACGGCGATGCAACCGTCACGGGCCTGCAGCGCGGTGGTGATGGTACGGGCGCGTCCCGTCCATTCGGGCTGCAATCGTTCCAGGATCAGCCCGTTGGGAATTGCCGCCAGCAGATGCGTGGCGGCAAACTCCGCCACCGGTCCGAGCGAGCCCGAGTGCGGCGCCAGCATCACCCCGCAGGCCTCGGCCATGGCCGCGAGTTTCTTCATCTGCGTGAGGCCACCGAAGCGGCCGGTGTCCGGCTGGACCACGTCGAGCAAACTTGACTCCAGGAACTGGCGCATCTCGGCCAACGTGGCCAGTCGTTCGCCGCCGGCCAGTGGCATGGCAAGCTTGTCGCGCACGCGTTTCCAGCCACCGATGTCGTCGGGCGCGACCGGCTCTTCGAGAAACAGCAGATGCAGGGGTTCGAGCTCACGGCCGATCGCGATCGCATCGCTGCAGGTCAACCACGGCGGGCCGTGCAGGTCGACCATCAGGTCGATCTCGGGTCCGACCGCGGCCCGGATCGCATGCGCGCGTTCCACGATCCGGCTTGTCCCGCCCACCTTGAGCGCACGCACGCCACTGGCCACGGCCGCCGTGGCGGCAGCGACATTGGACGCATGCACGTAATAGGGAACCTGCGTCCGGGTGGTGCCGCCCAGCAGGCGCGATACCGGCACGCCCAGGGCCTGGGCCTGCAGGTCCCACAGGGCCATGTCGATCGCCGCGATCGCACCCATGCCCACCACGCCGGTCTGTCCATGCCCCATCAGGGCCACCCGCATTTTCTGGCCGAGCCGCTCGATGTCATGCGCCGACTCATGCACCAAGAGTTGCGCCATGTCTTGCACGGCGGCCGCGACGACTCGTGGCCAACCCGAGCCTTCGCCCGTGCCGACCAGGCCCGCATCGGTCTCGATCGTCACGAAGAACCAGTTGCGGCCGGTGGCCAGTGCGCTCTTGCCGGTCGCCGACCACCCGGTTTCGCCGGGAGCGCCCGCCTGCATCAGATGTCCGTGGACTGCGGTGATCTTCATGCTGCGGGCCCTGTCTCAGTCCCCGGATTTGCTGGAAGTAGCACGCGCATTCACTCCGGCTTGATCTGGTATTTCTGGATGAACGCACCCCAGCGGTCGAACTCTGCCAGATAGTGCTTCTGAAAGCTCTCCGGCTTGCTGTCGGTCACCAGGTCCATGCCCAGCTTGTCGATGCGCTCGCGAAAGGCTGGCGCGGCGACGGCGGCGCCGATCGCTGCGTCGAGGCGGCTGATGACGGCCGCCGGCGTGCCGGAGCGCACGCCGATACCCTGCCAACCGCGCAACTCGACCTCTAGCGGCAGCCCGATGTCGGTGGCGCTTTTGGCAAGTGGCAGCGCAGCGGACTTCTTCTCCTGCATCAGCGATACGACCCGGATTTTCTTGGCGTCCAGCAGGCCTTGCATCGCACCCGAGGGCTGATCGAAGACCAGGTCCACTTCGCCACCGGCCAGCGCGGTCAACGCAGGCGCCCCGCCCTTGAAAGGGACATGGATGGTCGGCACCTTGGTTCCATTGGTGATCACGAAGGTGCCGAAATGGCCCGTGGTGCCGGGCCCGCCGGTGCCGATCGTGACACCATTGCCGTTCTTCTTGCCCAGCGCCACGATATCGGCGGCGTTGTGGATCGGGCTGGCGGCATGAGTGAGCAACAGCACCGGCACGCTGGTCACCTGGCGAATCATCGTGAGGTCGGTCCTGGGGTTGTAGGACGCCTTGTTGAGATGGGGTCCGGTTGCCAGTTGCAAACCAGCCGCCAGCAAGGTGTAGCCATCGGCCGGCGCCGTGACCACGGCCTGGGTGGCAATGGCTCCGCCCGCGCCAGCCTTGTTCTCGACATTCACCGGTTGACCCAGCTGCTTGGACATTTCCATCGCCAACGCCCGCATGACAGTGTCGAACGCGCCGCCGGCGCCAAAACCGACGACGATGGTGATCGGCTTCTCCGGATAGGCCTGTGCATGGGCCGAGTGGAAGGGCAAGACGGGCAGCAAGGCCAGTCCGATCGCGGCCAGACGGCGCTGCAGGAAGCGGGGTTGTTTTTGGGTTTTCATGGGTGTCTCCTTTTCAAGTGGATCGGGTGTTGCGGGTCGCCGACCTGGTCGGCGATTCTTGTTGCGGGATGCCGGCTCCGGCAGACACTGGCGGCACGCGCGGTGTCCGCGTGCGGCAGGCGTCCAGCAGGTCGAGGCGCGAAGAGTCGGTGTGCTGGAGCGAGGCGCGGGCTGCGGCGTCCTGGTCGTGTGCGGCAATGGCATGCACCATGGCCCGGTGTTGTGCGATCACGACATTCAGCCGCCCTTCGCCATAACCGACCTGGAGTCGGAACGCATCGACCAGGCTGGACCGGCCCTGCAGCAATTCGGTTGCCATCGTGTTGCCGGCAATGGCATCGACAAAGCGGTGCAGATCCCGGTTGGCCGACACACAACGGGATGCGTCGCCGCCCTGGGCTGCGTTCTCGTACGCGGCGCACAGTTCCATCATGCGATCGATCTGCCCTGCGGTGGCCAAGCGGGCTGCGTCGCGACTGAGCATGACCTGGATCGCACCACGCACCCGGTACAGGTGGTCGATGTAGGTCTCGTCGACCATCGGGATCACGGCGCCCCGGTTCATGCGCATGGCCACCACGCCCTCGCCCTGCAATTGCAGGAGTGCCTCGCGGACCGGATTGGCGCTGACCTGGTAGTACGCAGCCAGTTCGGCCAGTGTGATGTGGCTGCCCAGGCGCCAGACGCCAGCGACGATGTCGGCGCGCAGTTGTTCGCGCAGGCGCATGTAGGTGGGGGTGTTGATGGCCGGCATGGCAAAAATTCTACTTCATGCATTTAATTAAATGTAGAATTTTTTGCAATGTCTCGAAAAAGCTCGTGTTTCCGACCCCACAACCTGCCCTCACGGCCATCCACCCCATGCCTACCCTGCCGCCCATTCCCTTGCACGAACAACGCATCCTGCTGACCGGCGCGGCCGGAAAGGTCGCACGCCGCCTGCGCGAGCCACTGGCTGGCGCATGCCGGGCCCTGGTGTGTACCGACCTGCTCCCGCTCGACGGGACGGCGTGGCCCAACGAAACCCAGACACGGTGTGATCTGACCGACCTTGATGCCGTGCTGCAGTTGACCGATGGCATCGATGCCATCGTGCATTTCGCGGGTTACCCGCGTGAGGCGGGCTGGGACACGCTGATTCCGGCCAACATCGTTGCCCTGACCCATCTGTGGGAAGCTGCGCTCCACCATGGCGTGCGCCGGATCGTTTACGCGAGCACCAACCATGTGGTGGGTTTTCATCCGGCCTCGCATCGCCTCGGGGTGGACGCCGAAACCAAGTGCGACTCGCGCTACGGGCTGACCAAGGCCTTTGCTGAAAGCACGGCCCGCTTCTATTACGAGAAATACGGCATCGCCTCACTCGGGCTGCGCATCGGGCGCTGTGAAGACCTGCCGCTGGACGCGCGCATGATGTCCACCTGGCTGCACCCGCATGACCTGGCGCAACTGGTGCTGATGGGCCTGACCGCCCCGATCCAGGCCGACATCCGGTATGGCATCTCGAACAACGCAGCGGCGATGTGCCACAACCCGGACACACCCGACCTTCCCTACGACCCGGCGCACCGCGCCGAGGACCATCCGGTTGCCACTGACGCGGGCCACGCCAAGGCATGGCGATTCCAGGGCGGTCCGTTCGCCGACGCGAACTATGTTGGCGACCCGGATCGCGCGGCAGGATACTATCGGCGCAAACCGGTCGAGGCCAGGTAGCTCGATCCCTCTTCCTCTTCCTCCTCCTCCTCCTCTTCGACGAGCACGCCGCGGCCCGTCAGCAGCTTCATCAGCCGCGTGATGATCTTGTGCAGCAGCGCCTGTAACGCCTCATCGGTGGAGGAATCGGCCTGGACGAACACCGGCTCGCCGTCGGTGCGCCGGGTACACGCCGTCCAGCACCAGGCAGTGCAGGTGAATGTTCTGGTCGGCCGCAGACCCAAGCGCTGGATCAGCGTGACCGCGCCGCTGTCGGCTTCGTATGCCTGGAAGCTGGTCCGGTAGAGCAGGTGGCGCGTGATCACACGGTGCACCACCTGCAGCACCGGCGTTACCAGCACCGGTTGTGCGGCCAGCAGCAGGCGCAGCGGGATGGGCAGTGACAGCACCCACTGACGCACCGGCACGCGCGGGATGACGTTATCTACCAGGTGCGCAGCGCTCTGCGCCATGCACCGCGCCCCGCACGAGGGGCAGAACCCAAGGCGCTTGCAACTGAACGCCACGCGCTTGTCGTGGCCACAATCGGCCGGTATTTTTATTTGCTCCTGAACGCCTGGGCGCGAACCACTACCGCAGCGCCACTTGGCCGGGCTCGTCCGGCTTAGGCGGGATGTATGAATGCAAGACTTGGCCCCGGCGTTGTGACCCCAGCGTTGTGCTTCAAACTGAGTTCTCTACGTGGCTATCTGCTTGCGCGACAACCGACCTGTTGTTGCACGCGCAGGCCCGTCCACCAAACGACCCGACACGTATTTGTGAAGCACGCTCGCCATCAATGTTTGATAGGGCAACCCCTCTGCTGCCGCTTTGGCCTGTAGCCCCTCAAGATCAATTGCCGAAATGCGAATATTCACCCGCCTGTTTTTAAGCAAAGTCTCAGCTGCAGCCTCGCTATAAAGAGCCAAGTCTTTTTTCAGATTTTTGACGGGCTTCCATTCGCCTTTTTCAAACGAACGCAGGATTTCGGCTTCGTAGTCTTTATCACTCTTCATCGCTTACCTCACGTAGATATAGCTTCGTCGCTTTGCGACTCGGCATGATTGTCTTCAGGAATATTTCATCTTCTGAATCGACCAGTGGCACCAAGTGGGCGTATTCCCGGAGCTTAACCACCCAAATTTTCTGGTTCGGATACTTTCGCTGATTGGGATGGTCTAAAACTGTCAGCAAGCCACCGTGCTCGATGCTGGAAAGGATCTCCTCAAACGAAACCCCTCGCTCCAGCATAAGCTCGATATTTTTTTCAGGGCTCCAGCGAATCAGCTTCTTTTTCATCTGATTAGAAATATACCACCGTGTGCCTTATTTGCTCAACAAACCTGAGAAGTAGGTTTTCCCACAACGGTTAACCGATCTGCATCAAATACCAAAAATGCATGAATGCAAGATCTGAACCCGGCGTTTTGCCGCATCTGATCCCGGCGTTGCACAAAAATTTACTTGAGAAAGCGCCTCCCAATCGTTAATGCTACGAAGACAACTAACCAAACTATTGCAATACACAGAAGGGTGAGCAATATTCCAAAGCTAGCGAACTTGGCAATGAATAGAGAGAATATCCCGGTAATGGTGTATACCGTACCTTGTACCATCTTCGATGGCATTTTAAGGAATTCCTCTTTGGAGCCGATGAGTCCGATAGTCAACTACCCCCGGCAAAGCCGGGGGCTTGGAATTGTTAGCCCCTCAAAGGGGCCGAGACGGCTGCTTTCGCAGCCTTGATGGTTCCGTACGTATCAAACTTCGTAGCTCACGACCTCTTTGCGTAGCAAACTATTGGTATCGTTGCCTCCTGCATTGCGCGGCAAACCCATGCGCTGAAAGCATTTGGCGTGGCACGACTCGCGCCGCAACTTCTGCGTTAAATAGCCATACTGGAGTAAAAGTAAAACTCCTACGGTCACCCCGGCAAAGCCGGGGGTTTACCTATTGGAATCACGCCCGCTTGAGCGAGTACAATGCAAAATTCTTTACAATAGAACGACGTTCTACTTTTACAAACAACGTCGAAAGAGCGACAAGACAATGCCAGCCAGCAACCCAACAGCCCGCAATCGCGCACCGGCCAACGAGCCTGAATCCTCGGGCGGTGTGGCTGCGGTTGACCGGGCGTTCGCCATCCTGGACGCGTTCCAGGAAGGAGAAGCCAGCATGACATTGGCTACCCTGGCGAAGCGCACCGGCTTGTACAAGAGCACGCTGCTGCGAATTCTGACCTCACTGATTTCTCATGGCTACGTGAGGCGCCTTGCGAATGGCAGTTACCAGGTCGGTCCGACCGTTGTGCGACTGACCAAGGTGTTTCAGCAGTCGTTTCGTCTCGAGGACTACATCGTTCCCGCGCTGCACGAGTTGGTCAGGCAAACCAATGAGTCTGCATCGTTCTACGTGCGTGATGGCGATATGAGGCTGTGCGTTTTTCGCGTCGACTCGCCCCGGAGCGTGCGCGATCACGTCGTTGTCGGTGAAAGGCTCCGGATTGATCAAGGAGCAGGCGGCCATGTTCTGCAGCGCTTTGGCAGCGGCAGGGACGATGTGGGGCGCCGGCGTTACGTGGTGGCAACGTTCGGTGAACGACAGCCGGACATAGCTGCGGTTGCAGCGCCGGTGTTCGGCGTCGGCAAAATGCTGCACGGTGCGATCAGCGTGTCGGGGCCAAGAGTGCGGTTCACCAAAAAGGCGGTGGCCGCCTTCTCCGAAGCGGTTCTGCAGGCGGCTGAACACACGACCCTCGACCTCGGCGGCGACGCATTCCCGCAGGAGGAGCGCACAAAGCATGTCGCTGCAGCACCGTCTTTAGATGATGAGTGATCTCAGGGGCGCAATCGGCTGGCCGCGCTCAATCAAGCCTTCGTGCTCAGGCAGCGTCAGCCAACAACTGGTCCAAGGTGAACGGCAGTATGTCACTGCAGACGAGGTGCCTCAGCTCGGATTCGGTCCGAATGCAAGCCATGACCGGCACGGCGCGAGTTCCGGCCGGGACGCGGGCCATCACGTACAAATCTTGCTGAACCATGGTTGGAGCGCTCTCCAAATCGAGCAGAGCGCGATGGTTTGAAGCATGGAAGTCGTAGTCGTCCATCGGGGGGATCCGCAAGCTGTAGCAGCAACTCACCCATTCCCACCAGATTGCTGCGATGAATCCTCTCGAAGCTCTTTGCAATGACGGCCTTAACGCCAAGCAACGCCGTACCCTTGGCAGCCCAGTCGCGTGCACTTCCAGTCCCAAAAGCGGCGCCAGCGACGATCACCATCGGGACCGTTTGCGACAGGTACCTTCGTGCGACGTCCAAGTTTGTCGCAAGTTCGCTAGGCGGAATAGGCCGCGTGTGCCAGGCAGGGTCCGGCGCAGGAGCGATCTTGAGCTGCGGATGGGCGAAGGTTCCGCGCACCATAATTTCATGGTGTCCGCGTCGAGCACCACAGGTATTGAAATCGACAGAGCGGCCATTGTTGCCGGCTGCATAGATGCGCGTAAATATGGCGGAGTTGTACAGGCGCGGGCAAAAGCATGGGGCCTCTGGGGCCCCATGCTGATTCAACCTGATTGATCTTCAGCGCGTCAGAACGGCTCACTCTCGCCGTATTTATCGACGCAGGAATTGGAATCGAATTGTGAGCATTGATCTTGGCGCGAGAACTCCTGGAGTTGTGGCTGATAGTGGCGAACAATGACCTCACGCAAATCGTCCAGTAGTTCGACCACTGCCAGCACCTGCTGTGTTGTCCAATTCTTGTCGATGAGCAAGCCAATTCCGCTGTGCAGACCCGAAGGCAAATGCAAGTGTTTCATGGCTTGACCTTTTTGCGTTTGGCCCCGAGCTGTGCAGCACGCTCCTTGGCCTCCTTCAATCGGTACGACTCGCCATCAATGTCGATCAACTCCGAGTGATGCACCAGGCGGTCAATCAGGGAGACCACGCAGGCCGCATTCGGAAACACCGTGTCCCACTCGCCAAACGCCTTGTTGGTGGTCACCATCGTGCTTTTGGACTCGTAGCGCCGGCTCACCAACTCGAACAGCAAATCGGCGTGGCGGTTCGAATACGACAAATAGCCAATCTCATCGATGACCAGCAGGTCCGGTGCCGCGTAGTGACGCAGGCGCCTGCGCAGGGCTGCATCGCTGTCCAGGGCGGCCAGATCACCCAACAACTCACCGGCGGTCGTAAAACGCACCGTGTGCCCCTGCACCAGCGCCTGATGCGCCACGTTCCTGGCCAGCATCGACTTACCCACCCCGTTGGGTCCGCGCAGCACCACGTTGGCGCCATCCTTGATGAAGTCCAGTGCCATCAAACCCTCCACCGCACCCCGGTCACACTGCTTGGGCCAGTTCCAATCGAAGTCCGCCAGCGCTTTGAAACGACCGATCCGGGCAGACCCAATGCGCCGCTCCAAAGAGCGCTGGGCGCGGGCATCCTCCTCCCACTGAATAAAGCCGGGCAGCCAATCGGCAGAAGCGGTCTCTGACCAGTGCTCCAGGATTCCGTGCAGACGCAAGGCTGTTGCGCGTTCGCGCAGGCTATTGGGATTGGGTTTCATCATCATCATCTCCTAGGGGGTTGGTATCGGGGGTGGGCAAGTCAGTGGGTGAATCGGTAGGGGTGGGGGTACCCAATTGGTCGTAGCTATCGAGCCTGTGGGCATGGATCACCGCGTCACGCTCCTTCACATGAGCGCTGAGCTGGATATCCACCGGCGCTGGTTGCTGGCGTGCTTCGCGCTGCGTCTCCAGCGCCAGACGCACCGCGTTGGGATGCGGCACCCCACGTGCCAGGGCAGCAACTGTGGCTGTTTGCACTTCAGCGGCGCCATAGCGATCGATCAAGCGCAACAACGCTGCGGTGATGGAGCCCAGGTTCTCGCCGCGTGCGCCGGCCTGATTGAGCAACTCCTGGCTGGCTGGTACCGCCTGGCTCAGTCGACTCATGCCACGCTGGGAGCGGGCCTGCGCTTTGCGTTCAACCAGATCCTTGACGTGAACCGCAAGCTCGATTTGCTGCCCCTTGTCGTAACTGCGCACATGGCTGGCCACGAGATCCTGACCGTCAAGAATTCGAACCTGGCCTGCAGCAGCCAGCACCGTGAGACTTCTGCGCACCTGGGTGTGCGGCACCGAATAGTCGTTGAGGTCAAATCGCACGTAGGGCGTCTTGCCGACCTTGACCACCAGGCGTTCTTCGACGACAAATGGATTGACGGGCAAGGCCAGCAGTCGGGATTGTTCCTGAGCAAAGGCCGCACCCACCGTCAGGGTCTTGTCCTGCTGGCACAGGCGGTCGTCGGCCTGGCCAACGCACCAGAGGTCGGCCTGGGCGTTGAGGTCGGCCAGATCGGTAAAGCTGCGTGCTGCAAAAAAGTTGTCGCGCACGTAACGGATGGCCCGCTCCACCCGGCCCTTCTCGTTACCCCTGGCCACGGCCACTGGGCGGGGCTCGAAGTGGTAGTGCGCAGCAAACGCCAGCAACTGCGGCGAGAACCGGATGGCATCACCCCGGCGCTCGAGCACGGCGCTCTTGAGGTTGTCGTAGAGCAGGACTCGGGGCAGTCCACCCCAGGCATCAAAGGCCTGGACATGGCCGCGCAGGAAGCTCTCCATGCGCGCATCCAGCGAGAAGCGCAGAAAGATGCGCCGCGACCACGACAGCACCATGACAAAGGCCATCAGGGGTCGCCTGGCCTGTCCGATTTGCAGGTGATCAAAGTGGGCCCAGTCGACTTGTCCTTGTTCGCCCACCAGGGTGACCAGTCGCAGGTAGGCCTCGGCGGCGGGGCGGGGTCGGTGGTTGGCAACGAGGTGACGGAAGTGGTCGGGCCCGCCCTTGTAGCCCCGCTCACGGGCCATGGTGTACAGGCGACTCGCCCCCAGCGTGGGGAACTTCTTCAGGGTCTCATGGATGAAGGGGAGATACGGGTCGATGCGGGAGGTGCGCACTTTGCCGATGCGAGGCAGACCTGCTTGGCGCAGAACGCGCTCGACGGTGCCGTAGTGCACCTTGAGTTGGCGCGCGATGGTGCCCGTGAGCCATCGCTCGACGTGGTAGTAGCGCTGGATTTGTGCTATCAGTTCAGGGGTCACGGTCATGGTGGGGCTCTTTCAGGTTGGACAAACGTTGGGGGCGACGAATACGACGGCGCAGAAACCCGATTCGCACCAACGGACCACAGGTGCGGCGGCAGAAATGGCACTGCCCAGGCTCAATTGCATCGGATTGGAGTGGCGTCGCATCAGGGGGCAGTAAAACAGGCAGTGCCACCGGTGGGGAACCCTGATGCGTCACTTTGTTTGCTTGGCGCTCTCGGTAGCGACGCTGGCGCGCGGCGTGAGCATGGCGCCCGCGAGAGCTGCATTGGTAGTGGCGAGAGGCCTTTTGCATACACCGGGTGCGCATCTGAGTGGCACAGTCGGCGCTGCAGTAACGGTTGCCGCGATCACAGTGGCTGCAGATGACTACGGCGGTGCGGCAGCAGGCGCACAGGTAGCGTCGTGGGGGTGGCTCCATCGGCAGATACGGCCGACGGGGTTGGGCTGGACAAAGCCAGACGTTTCGTGAAATACTGACGTCGGCAACGCAGCCCTTCCGGGCAACGGGGCGCGACAGCGGTTTGGAACTTCCTGGTTTGTGGCCGTTGTCGCGCTTGCTTTACTGTTTCGGCGGGGCTACTTTAGCTGACCACGCAACAGACCCAGTCATTGGGCTTCACAACCACCCCCCCATTTATAGGCGCCACGTGCAAGGGGGTGTCTCCAGTCGCCCTTCGGGCTCCTTCCAACACCCCCTTGCACGATCAATTCAGGATTGGGCCCAACATCCATTTCCGCCATATTTACGCGCTTACTGACAGCCGTTCACACGCAGTAAAGTTGAAACGCCAACATGGCTCCCCCCGGGGGCAAAGTCGCGGTTTGCCGCAACTTCCCTGGAATCATGATTCTTGTGAAGTTGCAATGTTCGACGGAATTGCACTAAAGTTGAAACCCTTGCGGGTCCGAGACCCGGTTCGCAACCTCACGTTCGGCGTTGAGCTTCGACACGCTCACACCGCGCAGGCAAGTAACCAAAGGCAAGTAACCAAAGGCAAGTAACCAACTTGCCAAATTACACCTACTAGGTTAAGATCACATATGGAGAAAGGGACGCCCCATTGCAAACTTCCGGTTCTCAAGCGTTTGGTCGCGCAAGGCAGGGTTCGGATGACCAAGACCGCGCTTGTCGGCGGCGCAGCTCTGGGTTTCGACGCTCTCGCCATCGTTGAGGTTGTGAAGACGTTGGCGCCCGCGGACTTCTACAAGAGCATGACCACGCACGACGATCACACGGTGTGGCAGGACGTGTATCGACCGATCACACAGGCCGGCGAGGTCTACCTGAAGCTCACGGTCGTTGAGGACGTTCTGGTGGTGTCGTTCAAGGAGCTATGAACATGAAATGCCCGAACTGCGGCCGCGCTAAGCTGGTACACGACACGCGCGACATGCCCTACACCTACAAGGGCGAGTCAACTGTCATTTCAGCGGTGACCGGCGACTATTGCTCGGCGTGCGACGAGGCCGTGCTGGATCTGGCCGAGTCCACCCGCATCAGCGCGCTGATGCTGGCGTTCAACCGCGAGGTCAACGGGGCCATCGTCGACCCGGCGTTCATTGCCAGCGTACGCAAGAAGCTCGCGCTC
>ENA-ORBV01010784-ORBV01010784.1-microbial-mat-metagenome-genome-assembly--contig:-NODE-10784-length-14528-cov-4.757525_pt1 | contig 14528 bp, 13 predicted proteins | sample MGYA00237777_ERZ505514 | MGnify/ENA primary metagenome ERZ505514 (study PRJEB26160, sample SAMN06269048) | microbial mat metagenome | isolation source: Oligotrophic lake microbial mat | place... | reverse complement strand
TGATACGGCGACCACCGAGATCTACACCTCTCTATTCGTCGGCAGCGTCAGATGTGTATAAGAGACAGGTTCAGCACCCTTAGGTTCTCCACCGAAGCCCCAAGTGCGGCTGAGACGAAGGTTGAGAGTAAAGGTGCCAGGGGCTTGACCGGAATTGCGAGCGAGGAGTTGTTGGCCTTGCTTCGGATTGGGATCGAGGTAGCGGCCATCGTAGAAGATGACGCCAGGGCCGGGGCCAGTAGCGATACCGGGCCGGTGGATGTTGAGCTGGTTGTCGCCATAGAGATCACGGCCAGTGACGATGTTGAAGGGGCCACCGGTGCTGAAGACCATGAAGGGGCTGAGGCTGACCTTGTAAGGCAGTGTGATTGAACCCGCTGCGAACATTCGGTGCCGGATATCGAAACGGTTGCGACCCCATTCACTGGCGACGTTGTAGGTGTCGTTAGGGAAGGTGTTTGCCCCATCGGTGTTGCCGTTGGCGCGACCGAGAGTGTAGAAGGCGAAGACCGAGATCTTGGGATTGATGCGGGCGTTTGTGTTGATGACCAACTGATCCTGCTTGAAACGGCCTGTGGACTCGTAAAGGAAAAGATTGCCGGCGGAGGGGCCGAAGGGGTAAACGGCCGTGTTGGGAGTTGCCTGGTTGAAGGTCCCTGGCAGCGGCGTGTTGATGTTGCGGCTGCGAAGCTGGTTGATTCCAACTGTGTGGTTGTAGTTGATGCCGAGGGTAATATTGCGCGGCAGGCTGCGTTCGAGGCCCGCATTTATCTGGAAGAGGTAGGGGTTCTCGAGAGTCTGATCGACCAGACGAGTGGTTCCGGCGCGCGAGTTGCTCTGGATCTGGCCGATGGGCGGAACGTTGGGGTAGAAGTTGGGGAAGGCGACGAAGTACTGTTGCTGGACGACTCCGTTGAGGCGGCGAGCGTCGAGGCTGAGGTCTTCGCCGAAGCGGTCGTAGAAGAGACCTGCTCCAGCACGAAGAACCGTCTTCGGAGGACGGCCATTTTGTGACTTGCCTACGCCGTACGCCAAGCCAAGGCGGGGAGCGAAGTTGTACTTGTTCTTGATGTTGGACTGGGTCTCAAAGCGGATGCCGCTGGAGAGACTGAAGTTGGGACGTACGCGCCATTCATCCTGAAGGAAGAGACCAGCGTCGATTTGGTTGATGCTCTGGACAGGAATGCCTGCCGACAGTGAGAACTGCTGTGCACCTCCGCCTTGGGCGCGGATCTGGTCGAGAGTGAGGCCGTTTGTAAGGCCACGCTGGGTGATCGCATAAGCATTCAGGGACTGGAAGGTGAAGCTACCGTTGTAGCCGCTGGTGTTCTGGTCGGTCTGCTGGACGCCGCGGAGACGGCCGCCAAACTTGAGAAGGTGACGGCCCTGTGTGTAGGAGCTGATATTGGAATATTCGTAGCGCTTTTCATTGTTGAAGTTGTTACGGATTGTGGCTCCGCCTCCGTTGAAGGCGTCGAGGACGTTGATCGACGGTGTGTTGGAGTTACCGGTGGTGTCTAAGCGGGAACCGACGAACTGGAAGCGATCTTCGTTGATCAGCTTGGAGGTGGCAATCCAGGTGTGGGTAAGCTGCACCTGATTGGTTTTGTTTTCGGTGTCAAGGGCACGCTCGGGGAGAGTGAAGGCGCTGATGCCGCCGTTAGCGCTGGTGTTGCGCTGGAAGGTGTAGCGGCTGGTGAGAGTGTGCTTTGCGCTGAGCTGGAAGTCAGCACGGGGTGAGATGGTGAGGAAGCGGGTGGGGTTGCCGATATTTTGAACAAGCGAAACCGGGTTGAAGGAAGAATCGATTGTGCGCGCGTTGATCAAACTTGCTTCTTCGTTGATGCGGGTATCAATGTCGAGAGCGAAGCTGGACTTCTTTGAGAGAGGCCCACTGATGCTGCCGCTGATGCTGTTCTGGTAAGCGTCAGGACGGGTGTTGGCAAAGTTGTTTCTTGAATTCAGGACGTTGTTGTTGGTGTTGTAGAAAAACTGGCCGCGGAATTTATCAGAGCCCGGCTTGGTGAAGATTTCGATGCGGCCAAAGCCGATGCGGTCATATTCTGCCGAGAAGGGGTTGGAGTTGACGCGGATTTCGCGGATCGAAGCCTTTGGGGGAAGACGGCCGCCAGAAAAGCCGTCGATAAAGAGTTGTGCGCCGTTGGGACCCGCAGCGGGGCCGGCGAGGGCATTGAGTTCATTCTGGAGGTCGTCAGGGTTATCGCTGAGCATCGCGAGATCTTCGCCCTTGAGGACGAGAGCTCCGACGTTGCTGGAAGGATCAACGTCGATTGCGATTGTGTCTGTAACGGTGATCTCTTGCTTGGAGGCTTCAATGTTGAGCTTGGCAGCGATGCTGACCTGCTTGCCTGTAGCGATTTCAAAATTGGTCTGCTCAAAGAGGCTGAAGCCGGCCGAAGAAACACGGATGGTGTACTGCCCACCAGGTATACCGGGCAGGGTAAATTTACCGTCGGCGTCTGAGGAGGCGACCTTGACGAATCCACCGGCACCGGACAGGGTGATGGAGGCGCCAGGGATGGCTGCACCCGAGGGGTCGGTAACAACACCCTTGAGGATAGAGCCAGTTGGGGCTTGGGCAAAGGCCATCGTCGCCGAGGCGACGAGGCTGAGAAAAAGGCACAGTAATCGACTGTGGGAGGTCATAGTTGCTCCTGTAGCAAGAATTCGAAATGTAAAAGTGAATGGTTAGTAAATTGGGAGCTTACTGGGCTCCACCGCCGCCGCCCATCATGCCGGCGCCGCCGTCCAGATTCCAGGTGCCGAGCTGCGAGGCGCGGGATCCGTTCGCCGGGGTGGCCAGGATTGGCTCAACACCGGCAAGGATGGTAATGGCAACCACCTTGTTTGGTTCTTTGGTTTTGCTGACTGAGAGAATCAGCGGATCATCTTTTTTGAGTTCAGAGAGTTGGATTGCAGGAGCACGGTCAATCGCCATGCCCATCATGTCGCCACCGGGACGACGCATCCCGCCCATACCACCGGGCATCCCGCCGCTCATGCCTGCTGGAGGACCACCAGCCGCAATGGGAGCACCACCAGCCGGGCGACCACCTGGAGTTGGTGCGCCAGCGGTTGCTGGAGCGCCTGCGCCCTGCTGGGGACGCATTCCCATACCGGCAGCGGGACCGCCTGCTGCGGCACCGCCAGCTCGAGCGCCGCCCATGCCGGCGAAGCCGCCGTTCATGGACATGGCCATCATTGTTGCTGCCATCTCAGGGAGCTTCTTTACGTTAGTGTCTTTGCCTACTTTGACGAAAACGGGTTTCTTGGTGTCGAGGTCGATAACTTCAATTACACCGTTGGCCAGATCGATGCTCTTTACAGTGACCGCCATATTGCGAAAGGCACCGCTGACGAGCTGGTCTGCTTTGTAGGAGAGGCCGTCTTCGGATTTGGTACCAAGGGCACGCACCTGATCATTGACGTCAATATCATTGATGGAACTGTTTGTGGCATCGGCGAATTTAATGCTGCCTTCGGCGTAGCGCTTGACTGATGCCTTTTCATTGAGACCGACTCTAATCGGCTTGACGCCATCGGCTCCGCGCAAATTGATTGTGACGATCTTTGCTTCCTTGTCGACTGCGGTGACGATCCCGGAAACACCCTTAGTCGCCCAAAGCATTTGCTCCTGCTGCTGTTTCTTGGCGATGTCGGTTTTGCTCATCAAGACGATCAGCGTAGCGTTCATGGTTCCGTCAGCCAGCGGGCCGCGGGCAAGAACACGGTCACCGGCGAGAACGGCAGACAATTCAGCCGGTTTGGCGTTCTGGAGGCTGGTTTCGCCCGGGGGGATCTGAGAGACCCTTGCTGCATCAGCCACCTTAACCTTTGTTTCAGTGCCGTCATCGGCCTTGATCGAAAGAGTTCTGGCCGCAGCATCAGCGGCGACAACGGTTCCAACTACTGGTTTTGTCGCCTGAGCCAGAAGGCTGAAGCTGCACGCAGCGAGGATTGCAATTTTGAGCATCAACGAATATTTCCCATCTTCAATTAGCCTGACGAACTTAAAGACGAAGAAGTTAGAGGGAAGATCCAAAAAGACATGTAAAGAATTGTGAACAATTCCCCCCGTGTGAAAGGAGGAGTAATCCCTTATACTAGAGGTGGTTGAAGATCAGCGTCCCCGTAAGCAAAGGCATTGAGTCCTTTTTCGGCACTCGAGACGAGAATATTCGTCTCCTAGAGCGCAACCTTGGCGTTCGCACTTTTCTACGTCATGACAATCTGGAAATTGATGGGGATGAGCGTTCTGTAGAACGGGCCAGATTGATTATCGAGGATTATCTACTACTACAGAAGGAAGGCCATGCGATTTCCAATGCGGATCTCAACAATTTCCTTCGCGTGGTTACCGTTGAAGATCAGACATCTTTACGCAATCTTTACCTAAGTGGGCGGCAGCGGAGTTTTGGCAAAAAGATTCTGGCTCCAAAGACCGTCAATCAACGCCGTTACGTGGAAGCAATTGAGACGAACGACCTGACATTCGGGATCGGGCCAGCTGGAACCGGCAAAACTTATCTTGCTGTGGCGATGGCTGTGGCCGCGTTACTTGGCAAGCAGGTGAGCCGGATCGTTCTTACCAGACCTGCAGTAGAAGCTGGAGAAAAACTGGGATTTCTGCCTGGAACCTTGCAGGAAAAGGTGGATCCTTACCTGCGACCACTCTACGATGCGCTCTTCGACATGATTGAAGCCGACAAGGTGGAGAAGTTGCTCGAGAAGAACACGATTGAGGTAGCGCCGATCGCGTTTATGCGCGGTCGTACTCTCAACGATGCCTTCATCATTGTGGACGAAAGCCAGAACTGCACGCCGGATCAGATGAAGATGATTCTGACGCGTATGGGCTTCAATTCAAAGATGGTGGTTACTGGGGACATTACGCAGATCGACTTGCCCGGTGGCAGGCGAAGCGGATTGATCGAAGTAGCGGAAATCCTGAAGAACGTTGAAGGCATCGCGTTCGTTCACTTTGACGACACAGATGTGGTGAGACATAGCTTGGTGCAACGGATTGTGCGGGCCTATGAAAGCTATTCGGAGAAAACCGGAATTGGCCGCCAAATGCTGTTAAAGCTCGATGAGCAAGTGCCGGCGGCTGCAGCGGTGGCCAGCATTACCCCAGGTTCGCCAGTAGACCAGCCAGAAGCCTGATGGGCAAACGAAGCTCCATTCTGTTCCGCAAAACGATCCCCAAAGAGGATCGCTCCGTGTTGCGTGCCTTTGCCGAAGAATTAGCCGAACAGGTGCTAGAGGCCAAGAGTTTTGATTGCCTGATCAGCAATGACAAACAATTGCACCAACTGAATTTGCAATTTCTTGGGGCAGACTATGCAACTGATGTCCTGAGTTTTCCATCTGGAGAGGATGAGAACCTGGGTGAGTTCGCGATCTCGATCGAGCGCGCGGCTGAGCAGGCGGCAGCGCAGGGACATAGCCTTGTCGACGAATTGAAGATCCTAATGCTGCATGGCGTGCTGCATCTAAAGGGCATGGATCATGAGACGGATCGTGGGCAGATGCGACGCGTCGAAACCAAGTGGCGCAAGGTCTTTGGTTTGGGAGCGGGATTGATTGAGAGGACTCGATGATTGCAGTCTTCTGGATCGGTCTTTATGTAGCTTCGCTTGCGGCGCTGATGTTGTTCTCTTACGTGCAGTTGCTCTACCTCGAAAGCCTGCGTTTGAGGGCTCGGGATTTTCCGGCACTGGAGTACTTCAAGGACGTGATTTCCCCAAGGCTGGGGATGGAGACAGATGACGCAGCACTGGTCTTTAGCCTTTACAAACATGGCTTGCTGGTTTGTATCGGGGTGCTCGCGTTTTTCCTGAGTGATGGCGGGCCCACTCCTGTCCTGGATATCTTGCAGGGGATCGCTGTGGCATTGGTTTCTATGGCGATTTTTTCTTATCTGGTGCCACAGTTGATGTACCGAAGGGCTACCGGTGAAGCACTCGGAGCCTTGGTTCCATTATTGAAGCTGGCTGCTTTGTTGATGCGGCCCTTTGCGGCCCTGCTGCGATTTGTAGAGACGCTGGCTGAAATCAGCAAGCCGGCCGAGAGTCTTGACGATGGGGCGAGTCCACAAGAAGAAATCGAAGCGCTGATTGCAGCCGGTGAAGAAGAAGGCTTGATTGAAGAGGGCGACAAGAAGCTGATTCAAAGCGTGGTTGCTTTTGGTGACAAACGAGTTCGTGAAGTAATGACGCCACGGCCCAATATTGTCGCCATCGACGGAACAAAGACGCTGGAGGAATTGCGCCGGCTGGTAATCAACGAGCAGTTCTCACGGATTCCAGTCTATGACGGTGAAGTCGACAGGATCACTGGTTTTGTCCATGTGCGCGACATGTTTGAAGTGGAAGATCAGGATCGTGCGGGCATGAAGGCGATCGACCTGCAAAGGCCAATTGCGTTTGTGCCAGAGACAAAGCTGGTTACCGATCTGCTCAAAGAAATGCAGCAGGACGGCAACCATATGGCTATTGTGGTGGATGAATACGGCAATACTGCCGGTCTGGCCACGATGGAAGATCTGGTGGAAGAAGTCTTTGGTGAGATCCGTGATGAGCACGAACCTGGGCATGACGTGATCACCGAAGAGGACGGCAGATTTGTGGTGGCAGGAAGTTTTGACGTCGATCACCTGCGGGATTTGCTAGAGTTCAGCCCGGATGAAGCGATTGAGGCAACGACTGTGGGTGGACTGGCAACCGAGTGGTTTGGGCGAGTGCCCAAGGCTGGGGAAGTCATCGAACGAGATGGAATCAAGCTCGAAATTATGTCGAGCGATGAAAGACGGGTAGAACGCCTGCGGCTGTGCCGCACGGTCGAAGCCGGTGAGGAAGAAGATGTCGAAGAGAAGAACAGCGAAGACTAAGTCGAAATTCGGCCGCGTGGCGATCGCCGGGAGACCGAATGCAGGCAAAAGCACGCTGCTGAACGGTCTGCTGGGATCAAAACTGGCGATTGTGTCGGCCAAACCTCAAACTACAAGGTCAAGCATCATGGGGGTTGTAACGGAGGAAGCGGGTCAAATCGTGTTTTTCGATACGCCTGGAATCCACAAGAGCGATACCCTGATCAACCGCCGGATGATGCAGAGCGTTCGGGCGGCGCTTGAGGGGAAGGACCTTCTGATTTATGTCGCCGATGCAACGCTGATGGCAGATCAGGGAAACTTAGCCGAAGACGAGAAGGAAGCTCTCGATGCATTGCGCCGGGCGCGGGATGGCAATCCGGTGCCTGCGTTTCTCGTATTGAACAAGATCGATCAGATTCCCGACAAGAGATTGCTGCTGCCGCGGATTGAAGCATTTCAAGCAGCCTTTCCCTTTGAGGCGCTGATTCCGGTTTCTGCGCGCAAGGGTGAGGGGCTGCCTGGATTAAAGAAAGCAATCTTTGAGAAGCTGCCTGAGGGTGAGCCGCGATTTGAAGCTGATTATCTGACAGATATGCCCGAGCGGAATATCGCTGCGGAAATCATTCGCGAGAAGATCTTGCACTTTACCGGCGACGAGGTGCCGCATAGTGTGGCCGTGGTTGTCGAGCAGTGGGAAGAGAAGCCGAATGTGGCGCATGTTACCGCAAGCATTATTGTGGAGCGCGAGGGCCAAAAGCCCATTCTGATCGGCGCTAAAGGCGCGATGATCAAAAAGATCGGGACTGAGGCGCGGAAAGACCTGGAAGAAATTCTTGGCAGGAAGTTTTATCTTGAGTTGTTTGTCAAGGTTAAACCGAAGTGGCGCGAGAATGAATCATTCCTGAATGAATTGGGATGGCAGAATACGAGTGAGGTGAAATGACCAAATTATTGATCGTAATGGCGACACTGTTCGCCCTGATGTTGCCGGCGACTGCCCAGAAGAAGAAAAGCGATGATCAGATTTACGACCAGGTAAAAATGCGACTTGCGAACGATCCAGATATTAAGGGTGGCAACCTGGATGTAGATGTAAAAAGCGGAGTCGTTACCGTAAAGGGGCGAGTCGACAAAGAGCGGGCTCACCAGAAAATCGAAAGAGTCGCCAAGAAGGTGAAGGGCGTCACCTCGGTTGTAAATCAGGTGAAAGTAGAGCCTTAAATGAAAGTTGCGGTGATTGGGACGGGCTATGTAGGCCTGACTACAGGGGTGTGTCTGGCGTTTGTTGGCCACGAAGTTCATTGCCTGGACGTGGATGAACGCAAGGTAGAGGCGTTGCGGGCCGGACAGATCCCTATTTTCGAGCCTAACCTGCGGGAATTAATGCAGGAAGGCATGGACCGCCTGCACTTTACCAGCAGTTACGAAGAGGCAATTCCAAATGCCGAGATCGTCTTTATTGCTGTCGGTACGCCGAGCTTGCCCGATGGGCAGCCTGACCTGAAGTATCTGCGGAGCGCGAGCGAGAGCCTGGGAAAACACTTAAGCGCATCATTTACGGTGGTGGTAAACAAGTCGACAGTCCCGATTGGCAGCGGTAACTGGGTGGGGGCACTCATTCGTGAATCGCAGAAGGCGGCTGGCAAGAGCGCGCCATTCGCTGTAGCGTCGAATCCTGAGTTCCTTCGAGAAGGGTCGGCGATCGCTGATTCACTCTACCCGGACCGGATCGTGATTGGTGCCGACAGTGGACGGGCTCTTGAATTGCTTTATACGTTGTATCGGCCTGTGATTGACCAAAATTTTGCCGCGCCCGCATTCTGCCCGCGACAAGAAGGGTTTGGGGCTGTAGCGCTAGTATCTACGGATCTGGCGAGTGCGGAATTAATCAAGTATGCGGCCAATGCATTTCTCGCCACCAAGATCAGCTTCATCAACGAAATTGGGTTGCTGGCTGGGAAAGTGGGCGCGGACATTCAGCATATCGCTCGGGGGATTGGCCTCGATTCCCGTATCGGAAATCGGTTTTTGCATGCAGGTTTGGGCTGGGGTGGAAGCTGCTTCGCAAAAGATACGGCGGCTTTATCTGCAACGGCCAAAGAGTACGGCTTGGGCATGGGGATTGTGGAAGCGGCGCGTCATGTGAACTTCGGCATGCGTGAACGTGTGATTGACAAGCTACTCGAGTCGTTGAAGATTATCAAAGGCCGTAGTATTGCCGTTCTGGGGCTGGCATTTAAGCCAAATACGGATGACTTGCGTGATGCACCGGCAATCGACATCATTCGGCGGTTGAGGGATCGTGGTGTCATTGTGACTGCGCATGATCCAATCGCGATGGACAGGTTCCGTGTCGAACATCCAGATCTGGCGGATATCTTGACAAGCTCCGCAGAAGAGGCAGTGACGGATAGTGATGCGGTGGTTCTGGCGACAGAGTGGAGCGAGTATCGCGAACTCGACTGGGCTGCACTTGCGGGTACTGTTCGTCAGAAGAATCTGCTTGATACGCGATGGATTCTGGACAGCGAGAGTATGAAGAAGGCTGGCTGGAATTTAATGCGGATACCCTAGGGTATGAGTCTTCATCTGCGCCCAGCGACAAGAAATGATTTGGGTACGATTCTTCAATTGATACGCGATTTGGCTGTTTATGAACAACTTCTGGACGAGTGCGTTTCGACCGAAGAGTTGCTCGATCAACATCTGTTTGGCGAGCATCCGAAAGCAGAAGTCCTGCTGGCCGAGTGGGACGGGGAAGTGGCAGGCTTTGGGCTATTTTTTCACACGTTTTCTACGTTTCTCGGCAAGCCTGGTATCTATCTGGAGGATCTATTTGTGAAGCCGCCGTATCGTGGCAAGGGAATTGGCAAGGCGTTGCTTATGTATTTAGCGAGGCTGGCCAGAGTTAGGGATTGTGGGCGGGTGGAGTGGAGTGTCTTGAACTGGAACGAGCCGAGTATACGGTTTTATGAGAGCCTGGGGGCGAAGCGGATGGATAAGTGGAGTATGTTTAGGCTTGCAGGAGAGGAACTCGCGCGACTAGCGGAGGCGTAACCGAATTGACATCGTATTGCCATTCTGGTGAAGCATTTAACTGTTACGTTCAGTGCTGACCATGATAATTCGCATCTTGATTTGTACAGCCCTTTGTGGCCTGAGCGCATTTGGACAAGCGGGACCGAACGGACCGGACCCGGCACTGCTTCGCACTCTGCTTGAGAGACACAAACCGACGGCACAGCGATTTGATTTTGCCGCTATTGGCGACCAACAGTATGGGGCAGCCGGTATTGCCAAGTGGCCAGCACTGCAAAGCTCGCTCAATCGTGCGGCAGGACTGCAATTTATTGTGCACACGGGAGACATTAAGTCTGGCAGCACGCTTTGCGACAATGCGATGTTTGCCAATCGCCGGCAGTCGTTTGACGCCTTTGAAGTGCCGATGATAATGACTCCGGGCGACAATGAATGGACCGATTGTCATCGCGAAAACAATGGCAGCTACGATTCATTGGAGCGGCTGAATTATCTGCGGCAGATCTTTTACCCGGACAACCAGAGCATGGGAAAGCGCAAGATCACACTTACGCAGCAGAGTGAGGACCGGCGTTATTTCAAGTATGTAGAGAACGAAATGTGGAGCCAAGGGAATGTGTTGTTTGCGACGGTTCACATTATCGGGAGCAACAATAACCTGGGACGCAATGCGGCCAACGATCTGGAATGGCGTGAGCGCACTCACGCGAATTTCAATTGGTTGAAGACGATCTTTAGTGTGGCGCGGGACAACAATTTCGCCGGGGTTGTGCTGGTCATGCAAATTAACCCTGGATTTGATGGGCCGCGAGTGCGTGTGTCGCAGTTGGACGAGGGTGCGCGGGATAGCTTCTTTGTGATCGAAGACGAAGTAACCAATTTTAAGAAGCCGCTGTTATTGATTCATGGCGACTCACATCTATTTCGTTTTGACAAGCCTCTGCTTGGGGCGCGATCAGGACTGCCGATGGATCTATTGCAGCGACTTGAGGTGCCGGGGAGCGGGGATGTGCACTGGGTTCGGGTAGGTATAGATCCGACCAAGCCTCAGCTTTTCAGCATCGAACATATCGATGTGGTTGAGAATTATTTTGTGCAGACCAACCCTTAAACAAGGGCTGGATCTGTGGGGAGATGAACAATTTCGAGCCAGAACTCCTGGGTAGAGCGAATAAAGGCAAGAAACTCGTCGAGCTCAACAGGCTTACAGACATAGCAGTTGGCTTTGAGGTCGTAACTTTTGACGACGTCGCGATCGGCATTAGATGTAGTGAGGACAATCACTGGAATGGCAGACAATGCGGGATCGGACTTTACATCTTCTAGAACTTCGAAGCCGTTTTTGCGAGGGAGATTGAGGTCGAGAAGGATTAGATCTGGACGGGGTGCGTCTTGAAAGGGAGCTTGCTTGCGGAGGAAGGCCATGGCTTCGAGGCCGTCCTTCGCGACGCTGACATGGTTGAGCAGTTTACCGCCTTCGAGGGCTTCGAGAGTCAACTCAACATCAGCCGGATTGTCTTCAACGAGGAGAATTTCTACGGGTCTGGAACGTCTGATGTTATGCATGTGAACTCACCACCTGATTGCCTGGGATTGAGAAGTAAAACTTAGAGCCTTGGCCGACTATCGAGTCAACCCAAATACGGCCATTGTGACGCTGGACGATTTTTTGACAAATCGACAGACCCATACCGGAGCCGGGATATTCACTTTTGGAATGAAGACGTTGAAAGAGGTCAAAGACACGTTCAGAGTCTTCGGCGCGAATGCCGATGCCCTGATCTTCTACCAGGAAGATCCACTCCTGCTCTGAGGCTTGAGCCGAGACGTGGATACGTGGTGGAAGATCGCGGCGGAACTTGAGCGCATTGGCGATGAGATTTTGGAATAGGTGGGCCAGCAGGGAGGGATCGGCATGAAGCACTGGAAGTGGATCAAAGCTGACCTGGGCTTCTGATTCAAGAATGGCTGTCTGAAGATTACGAAGGGCAACCCGCATGACATCTTCTGTTTCAATCGAGACCATGACGGGATTGCTTTGTTCGAGGCGGGAGTAGGAAAGCAAGGCCGAGATCATGCCCTGCATGCGGAGGGCACCGTCGACGACATAGTTGATGTAGCGGTCGGCGCGGGGGTCGAGCTGGCCTTTGTAGTGTTTGGAAAGTTGTTGGGCAAAGCTGGCGACCATGCGAAGAGGCTCTTGCATGTCATGAGAGGCCATGAAGGCGAAGCGTTCGAGATCGCTATTGGAGCGCATAAGCTTGGCGGTTTTGGTCTCATTGAGAAATTCTCGTTCTTTGCTTTCGGTGATGTCTTTGGCGTTGGCGACAATAATCTGTTCGACGGGGACAGTTGTGGCGTTCCAGTTAAACCAGCGGGAATCACCAGTGGAAGTGAGGAGGCGGTTTTCAAAGCCGAAGACATTGGCACCGTGTTCGAGGTCGGCGAGCATACCAACGGTAGCAGCACGATCATCGGGATGGACGAAATCGATTAGGGGTTGGGACATGAGCTGGATTTCGGAATAGCCCAGGAGGGAAGCCCAAGGAGCGTTTAACCGTTTGGCAAAGCCATCAAAACCGATCACACACATCGGAGTAATCGAGACGTTGAAGAAACTGTCGACGGAACGTTCTGCTTTACGGCGTTCTTCCGATGCAAGAACCAGATTTTCGAGAGAGCGTTCGGCAAGCAGGCGATGTTCGGAAGCGGACCTGGCAACGAAGATAGAGAGAATACATAGAATGACCAGAAGCAGTGTGAGAGCAGGGACAACGTGTTCGACGAGGGAGATGCCGGGGCTGAGCTCTGTGGACCCCATGAGACCAGTGGAACCAAAAGGAGCCAGGACTGAATCGAGGGCCAAGTTGCGTTGCAGTTCGCGGACGTCGCCGGCTGAAGTGGCAACCCAAAGGAGAATGCCGGAGGCAGCACTTAGGCCAACGGCCAAATAGGGCAACCAAGCCGGGACACGATTCGATAGCAGACTGAAGAACATTAGATGGCCACCTTAGACGCCGACCTTGGGAGACTTGTCTTGCGAAAAGAGATGACGCAGGTTGGCGACCCACGAAGGAGGACTCGAGTCTTTGAGCCCGGTTATCTGATTTACAAGAGTGTGAACGGCAGAGCCGAACGCCGAAGAAGGGGCTGCGAGAGTGCCTCTGAGGTAAGCCTCACCCAGGTCTCTTGGCGATTCCGGAATGGTGTTGTAGACCGGAAGGCCTACGATCTCTTCGATCATGTTGGAACCTTCGGGCAAGCGTAAGGTTCGATTTTGCAGCAGATGCAGCCGGTCAGAGGTCAAGCCACTTTCGCGAAGCGATTCATGAACCTTGCGGGCAGCCTGAAGCGAGACGATCTCGGGTGTGGATACGAGCAGAATCTCGTCCATTTCTGCGGCGACGTTGGCAGCAAATTCGCTAGAGCGGCCCAGGTCGACAATGATCCATGGATAGAGAGTACGCGCAAAGCGCAGAACGCAGGCAGCGACTTCGGCACTCGGCTTTTGGTAACGGCCAGCGGATGCAGGAGAGTTGAGAACGTGAATGCCACCTAGGCCGGTGGAGATTACTTTCTTCCAGTATTCGGCATCCAGGTAGTGGAGATTTTCAATGGCGTCGGCGATAGAGAACGTGGACTGGGCCTGGAGGAGAAAGCTGAGGGCACCGCCTTCGAGGTCCAGATCGGCAGTGAGAACAGGGGCTTCAGTGCGATTTTTGAGCTGGGTTGCGAAGTGGCAGGTGAGCGAAGTGGTGCCGACACCGCCTTTGACCCCGAGGAAACCGATCACCTTGGAAAGGTTGAGGGCGACGGGCCCGGAGCTTGTGGTGCGGCGGCCACGGGCTATGGCATACCGGATGGAGCGGACGAGCAACTCACTGGTGAGGCCCGTTTTGACGAGAAAATCCTGAGCACCCTGAGAGACGGCTTCGACGCCGATCGAGTCACTTTGGACGCCAGTGAGTACGACTACAGGAATAGAAGGGCTGTGGGTGTGAATCGTTTGGAAGGTGGCCAGCCCCTGGCTATCGGGGAGATAGAGATCGAGCAGGATCAGGTCGGGACGCTCTGGCTGGGCGAGAAATTTGAGTCCTTCGAGTACAGAAGCAGCCTTCAGGACGTGGAAGGGGATACCGTCCAATTCCATCAGCATTTCTTCAATCAGTTCGGAATCGCCAGGGTTGTCTTCGATCAGTAGAATCTTATAGCCCAAAGAAGTTGCGTACATTAATTTCGATCTCAATCTACTCTTCGTCCCTACTTTCACAATTATTAAAACTGTGGGATAATTTCGGCGCGCCCTAGCCAACGAAAAAAACCCTCACGTTTTGACCGTGAGGGTTTAAGTGAAAGGTGAGTGCAGGTTAGAAACGAATGCGGATACGCAGTTCGACCTGACGGGGATCTAGTGTGCCGAGGCCGAAGGTGCCGAAGTTTTCGTTCTGGATCATGCCGGGCTGGACGCCGCGGGCTGCATTGGGAACAAGGAAGACGTTGCCGGTGCCACCGTTGATAGATCCGGTGAATTGAGCACGGTTCCAGAGGTTGGTTGCCTCGGCAGAGAAGAGGACACCGACACGGTCTGTGAGCTTCA
>ENA-ORBV01010783-ORBV01010783.1-microbial-mat-metagenome-genome-assembly--contig:-NODE-10783-length-14530-cov-5.643534_pt1 | contig 14530 bp, 4 predicted proteins | sample MGYA00237777_ERZ505514 | MGnify/ENA primary metagenome ERZ505514 (study PRJEB26160, sample SAMN06269048) | microbial mat metagenome | isolation source: Oligotrophic lake microbial mat | place... | reverse complement strand
ATTTAACATTTGTTATCAACAATGTTGGATTTACTGACAATAGTCAGATAGAAAGGGTCCGACGATAATTATAAACAGAATGCCAAATTGCTAGCCTAAGAACACATGTAGTCAATGGAATGCACCACCCAAGCCAATGATTGTCTTTCATTCCTGATTGTCAAATTTAAACACGTTACTGACATCAAGAAGGTTCAAACTGTTAACCCATGCCTCCTTGTTAAAAGCACGAGTGGAGTGTTGAAAACATGATTTCTCTCTGGGAATCTGTTTGTACTTGTTTCCAGAAAAAATCCAAATTCATAAGCATTCCTTGACAGCTGGCATGGTGGAGGCCAGTTGTGCACGTCCTAACTAATAGCATCAAATGTCATTAATATTGTTTAACATTCCATGCAGCACTGGTGATGTAGATGCACAGTTCTCCAGATAGACATCAACAATCAACTACTAGTAAATGAGAGCACACTTAAAATAAAGGTACAAATGACAGCTTTGTTTCTAAAGTTACTAGGACAAGAACCCTAGCCACGACAGATGGATGCCAATAACACTCATCAGAGTGGAGCAGTCAGTTATGGAGAACACAGTTCAACTTGATTGTGCAAATAATGTAGTCAAACTCTCTCTAGACATTCAAAGAGACAACTGAACTAAGCAAGCCGGCCTTCTGGATTCAGTACAAAAATATCAATGTCTTAATGACTATCAGCTGGGAGAATCAGCCCTCAGCTAGACCCTTCCCCTTGAGACCCACCAGGACTATCCAAATCGAAGTTATGAATGATGTCTGGCTTCTCAAATGAACAACTATCCCTAACAACTGTTACAGCCTACACTGAACTTACATAAAGATCACAACACCAAGGTGGTGTGCACAACATCAATTTCCAGGACACAATGGGAAAACCACTACAATTAAACATTTTGTAGCTGTTACCCATCATTTAAAGCTAACATGGGAACTGACCATATGCTCAAATGAATGCAACCAACTGAAAACATCCAAACTTTGATCCTGGGGACATGCAACCATGCCATGAAAGAAGAATGTAAATTAATTGTCCAATTCAACTGACCATGCACTAGTAGAGGATGTTGAGAGAAAAAGCAATGCTAGTAAAAGCATCATGCCAATTTCACTTGTGGCATGAGCGTTCAGGCAACATGGAACATCGGCATTAAAGCAATGACTCTAATTATGTTCTATGATAGCACCACAGCACAAATGGGAGAGGAATGACTACGTTTCCATGGAGACTTTTGCAGCCCCACCCCTTGATCTCGGAGACGAGAATCCATTGTGGATTTATTCAAAAGTTGTCAGTCTCTGATGACACATGGGATCGGACAGATGTTTTGCATTAGACGAGTTGTCAGAGTTCCTACACAATATGATTCTCTGACTTGCAAGTCTTTGCTTTGATTACCGGTCTTGTGCATGCTTTTGCTCCTATTGTTATGTGTGTCATTCAGCACCAACAACCCACCCTTTCTTAACGAGGAAAGGACTCCGTCAGAGAGCTTCCCACACTCAATCACGAGTCTACCACCAGAAGTTTCCTTTTGTTCCCCCTCCCTTTTTGATGATGTTTCCCATCAGTTCAGTATTACCACATTCAGCCTTGCCACTCCCGGGTAGCTACGGGAGTCGTAACTTCACATGGACTTGTCTGTGTGTGTGTGTGTCTAAAGAGCCCGCCGGGCTGAAGTACCCTGTCTAGTGTGAAGTAAAATAGATATTTAGATTTTTTTTTCAGTTTTTAGAAATTATTAGAGTAGCTGCTGACCCTATTTCTTAGTAGCTTCTAGTTAGTTAGTAGTAGACTAAATTTCTTCTTCTAATTTCAGCAGAGCCATGGAGGATCAAATTTCTGCTGCAGAGGTACTAGCAGCGCCAGCTTTCCTTGGTTTTTGCGGCATTAGATGAGCGTGGACTATTAGTCCCAAAATGTCAACCCGAGATAGTTATTTTGAAACACCGATTATCCCTCCAAAGAACAGAAATGAGCATCAAATAGTTGAGTTTCCAAAGACACTAAAGAGCCACTCGTTCACTTTTGTTTCGTCTATCACACTGGGATCATCCCGCTGATCAAAGACATCTTCGCCTAATCTTTGAATATTCACTGTCGAAGGATGCGACTTGCCACAGAGGCGCAAACTCACTGCAAGGGCAAACGTGAGGAACCGGTTGGCTTCCTCGTCAGTACCGCCAGCAATAGAGCCGATTACCCGGCGCATCGCATGGGCAAAATTGCACACCTTCCCCAAGTCCTTAGCTGTCTGGCACTGTAACAGCATAAGCGAACGCGGCGCATGATTGCACCAAGCTCCAACAGATATGCCATGATCTTTCAACTTGATTGCCACGCTGCCCCCCGCGTGAATGAAAGATTCTTTCAATGACTCAATTGACTTCTGCAGCATGGTCTCCATGCTTAGGACCTCATTGTTGTCGCGTATTTGTATACGACCGCGGGTGTTGGCGGAAGTTGCGCAGTACATGAGCTCCCCACGAGCCGCAATAGTGGCTGCGCGCACCTCCAGGATATCCATATCTATGTCGTCTCTAGGACCATGGCCAATACCACTGCCACTTTGTAAATCCATGGCGTCGCCCCCCAGTTCCGCCAAGGAAGACCGAATCACCTCAAGTCCTTCTTCAAACAAAAACCTTGCCATAACTCTTCCATCGGTGTTGTCGCCACCAATCGCATTGCCAGCCAAAGGAATACGGAATCGTGCAGTATCCGTTGCTCCAAGCCCCACATGCTGCCCCAGTGATCCAAGTGCCCGCGCCAGAGCCAAACGGGCCGCCGCTAAACGTAGCCTTGGGCTAGCAAACAAAGATTTGAGAGCAGCCGGAGGTTCTGATGATTTGGATGAAACAGTGGATCGATCAGCATCCTGTACACCAGGGGGAGGGTGCTTGTCGATATCATGTGAAGTTGTCTCCGTCATCATTTGAAGTGATTTCTGTACCGCTTCTCTTGCCATGACAACGGCATCAATTATGTCTTTGGAGTTCTGGTTGCTATCACTCACATAGGTCATTGCGTACATCCGATCAATTCGGAACTTGCTAGCACAGATTTTGACATCCGTATTCATCTCAGAGCCTTGCCGCGAAAAAGATTCCTCTGTCGTATTCAGAATATTCGAAGCTGCGCCCCAGTTCCCGGCATCCCCGAGACGAAGCACAATTTGAAGAATCCGGGTGGGGGACAAGCCCCTCTGCGGGAATGACCCATCTCCAGCGGTTATTCCAGCCATTTTTTCAGGCAAACTGAAGGCAATAACTCTAGCCATATCATTGTAATAGATGAGGATCAAGTCTCTTTCTTTTTCTAGTTCAGGGTGATGTGGTTGTACCTCCACAGATAATTGGGCCGTCCCAAATAGAAGCCATAGGGCAGCGTTATCAGCCACCCGGTCCAACCCATTTGTGCCCAACTTCGCCACTATTCTGTCTCGAAAGACTCTGCCATGCAATTCGACACGACGTACTGCTAGGAAAAGTCTGTAAAGGCCTAAAAACGTTTCCTGGTTGTCACTGTCGTCGTCATTAGTGTATTTTGCCAACAAATCAAATTGGGTTGCGTTTTCGAATGAAACACATTGGGAGGAAATTTTCACTTTGCAAATCGCATGCCGCAACCTAGTCGTCAGTGCTAACCAGGATGCACGTTCTGCAATCTCCAAGGGTGAAGATGGCAACAACGACGAGGAAACCACAATAGAAATGTCTTCGGGTGGCAAATAGTGAATAATCTCAGCCCATATATCTGAGGAGAGAGATGCCGCCAAATTATTACTCGGACTCATTCTGCTTTCTTTTGTGAAGCAGCTTGAGATCTGATATCAGAGTAGGGAATGCATGGATAGTTCAGCGACGCAGAAGGACAACAGGATACAACAGATGAAGAGAAAAACCAGCAACCATAATAATCAATGCACGTCTTGTCTGTTGCTGACAGCAAAAATCCAAATCAATGTAGTGCGAGAGACATACGTGTTATTCGGCAAATTTCTGACAGCAATCCCGTGAGATCCGTGAGTGAACAATAACACGTGTAATTTACTAGTCAAAAACGTTGTTTTCATGCCATCTTCCCTACATAGTTTAGTCTTTCTTAATCAAGTATCAAAGCAGTCGCCGCTCTGTCAGCCATTGTGGCATGCTTAATAGTGAGTTTGATAGCAGCAAGAGGTTGATTTTCGGTTAGAGTTGAATTTGAACTGCAGAACGATTTGAACGCCGGCAATTGACTCACCTCATTGCGCCATTGTGACCTCCATTTATCTGAATTTGTACTCCAGCTATCCGGAATTGATGTTCTGTTACTCCAATCATCCGGATGCTTCAATCATTGGAAAGGACGCAATGGTAAGCCGCGGCATCGAAATAAGGATGAAGTTAACACAACAAGCAACAACAAACTTACTCGATCAATCATCAATCAAACGAAACTCAGCTTCCGACTGAATTAAGAATGATTTGTGAGCCGCTGCTTCATGAACGGCCATGCCCTGCTCTTCAACCAGTCTGATGGTTTCCATCCGCTGCAGAAATGTCTTTCTTTCTTTCATTCCCTTTTGTGCAGGACCTTGATAATTCAACTGCCATTGCCGGTGACGCAGTTCCATCCACATGTCGGCCTTGTTTCGCTTTTGTGTCACCTTGGTGTGCGGCATCAATCCGGTCACTGCGGGCATAAGGTGTTGATGCTTGACTTGTTGTGCTGCGTTTTGTTTCTTGTATTTGTCCCCTTGATTGTCAACGTTTGTCTTCTTAAGATCAATCCTATCAATCTTGTAATGTCCTTTCGACAGAGAGTGTACCACTTGATTGAACCTTGCGTGGTAATCATCGCCTTGGGTTCGAATCAAACCTATGTGCTGTGTTGCTCTTGCCCTTGCTGACTCCATAATTGACACTATCTTCTTTCTGTTTGCAGCCTTAGTCCCCTTGAAACCGAGTGGAGTTCCTGCTCTTATAATTGCGAGACACGTCCGCTGCTCTTCAGAACGATCAGTTGATGAAACATTCTTTGCTTCCTTGACTCCCCTTTCAACGAACTGGGTGTGACAAGGCAATGCCAGATAAGTTGACTGCATGTTCCATCGAAGCGTCCCATCCTCGCCATCATACTCAAACAATCGCATGTCCAATCCATTGTCGATCCGTTCCACAGCAAGGATTGCCAGCGGAGTGTGCACGACATTGTCGACAGTTGGATCATTGATCGCTTGCAATTTGGTCTTGATAAACTTGTGGAATTTGCTTAAGCAAACGTCTTCTTTGTGGGCAGTCGACTTGAATCGCATCCAACCATCCAATCTACTTTCTGGGATGCCATGCGTCGGCTCTTTGCTAAGCATGCAGGCTGCCACGACATTCGCCATTGGATCCTCACTCAACAATGCCGCTGGCAACAGCGATCGCGAAAGCCATTTTCCATAATGCTTGTGGAGAGATTCATGAGCATGCTTTACAAAGACTGATAGCTTTTCATTGTTTCTCGTCCGGTCTTCCGCATTCAAACATTTCGAAGTTGCTTCAGAGTAATCCGTCATCGAACGACCTGACAGAATGTGTTCCAGGTCTCGGCTCATGATGTAACACCTTCCAACGACATTGTGAGATTGGAATGCCAGCATTTCGGAGAGGTCGTCACTTGATTGTAGCCAATCCATGTGCTTGTTGATATGTGCTTTGTGGAAGGACCGGATTAAGCAAAGATCAATAAAATTGTCTTGTGACAACATAAGAGAGAACAGATCTGAAGCGATGCTGTGCGGCGTCAACCCTGACGCACATAGGTTAATGACTGTCTGCGCCGAATGGAACAACACTAAGTAATAACTGAACATGTGCGACGCTCCGGCACCAACAGTCCACCATCGAGTTAGAATAGGAGCCGTTACCTTGCTGTAGATCGTTTCTTTGCACTTCTTGAGTGCAGTAGGATCAACTGCATTTGGCTTAAGGAACTTTGAATGGAAGCCAACAACCTTCTTGTAGGATTGATAGAATGAATTTCGATTTTGGTCTGCGGACGACATCCTGTCGACAACAACCTCATCTTCGACAACATCGGCCAAATTGAACGACAATACAAACTGACAGGACTTGAACAATGTGTGTCTCCACTCTTGTAAATCGATTGATTCTTGCAGCCTGTAGACAGAATGAATCAATTGCATAGCGTTCACTTTATCCAAAGCTCCGGCGCCAAACGTTTCTCTGATTGCATTACCAAGTTGTAATTGAATGGCATGGATAGTGCAGCCAGCGGTCAAATACTCTTCGTCGGGCACACAGAGATTGAGTACCTTCATCTCTTTATGTAGGCTGTCCAGCGTGCCACCACCACCGCTGTCAGTGTCTTGGCCGTTGAGCTTGTGTGTGTCAGCTTCATCATTTGCTTTCAATTTATTCATTGACACCTGCATAGCTCTCGCGCACTCTTTGCTAGCACCACCAGAGGCGTCAATGTCAAGGAGCTGTGAACATACCTTTGGTGGAGCACGCTCCATCCACGACAAGAACTTTACCAAATGCCCGACGTTTTTCTTATTGCCCTTATCTGCAGCAACATGTAATTTCTTGTCGCTTAACCGGATACCAAGTGACATTGTGTCTCGAGCCGCCTGCTTTAATGCCATTTGTCGAAGCGTCCAATCGGATGGAAAGGATTTTGCAATTCGATCGGGATCAAGTTTATCAAATGTGCCAGTGTCATAGAGGAAAGCATGCACAACCAAAGGGATGAAATGTTGCGCGGCAGACAAAGCCAGTGCTGGCACGGCGGCTGCGGCAATCGCCCATAATGACTGTGCCATGACCGAGTCTGTTGTGCATTGATTGGACTGGAGTTTCTGTCGGATCACATTGATTCTTTTGCTGTCATTCTTCCAACGATTAAGATCCGCTGTAAGGACGATTGAATGTGTTTTTGGGATACCTCTGACAGTGACTTTATTGCCATTGCTGCTCACGGTTTGTTGGCATAATCGCACAATGCGTTTCGGTTTGGCTTCTTGTTGTTGCGGAGGAGGCGTAACAAATGATATGACTTTTGGATCGGGATAATCCATTGCTTCGAACGCAGCATCACAGTCGATATTCTCATTGTCCGCAATCCATGCCTTGATTTTTAGGACATGTGGAACCATGCCGACACGAACTTTGTTCTCGTCATGTTTCCAACCTTGAAAGCATTCAAACTTTTTTGCCGTGTATTCATGACGAGGCTTAGGCCGAGTTGAATCTTCCACGAGTGTACAACCACTGCAATGCAACTCCTTTGGCAAACTCTTAATGTCCTGACAGCAATTCCAACCACGCTGGGATTTGCGGAGGCGTTTGGATGCCGGTAGCGGCGTTCTGTTGTCATCGTCATTTCGTTTGATTGCTTTGCTTCTAGCAGCAGAGCTCATTGTGGCACGCTAACACGCAGCATTGCACGCAGCTCAGCATTGCACGCAGTGTTACACGCACTGATGCAGGCTGATAGATTAACCGTTTTGTTAGAAAGTCGGCAGGTTAATCCCCTGTGTGTGTCGGTCATAACTGCACAACAACAGCACTTGGAATGTTATTTGTATGTTTTCGTTCTGTTTTAGCTAGAAATGTGAGTTAAGAATAGCACGTGCAACAGCGCTAAGATGGTCTGTCACTCATCCGATGAGAACCCTGGAATCTTCTTGAAACGGTCATTTTGGTCGGAGACACCCGGCTGACACATGTTTTTCGCACCATTTTGTCAAACCCCAACCTTAAAATTTCCCATGTTCTTGTTGATCAAGAGTCACAAGGGCGACGCTAATTTGACTTAGCAGATAGCTGAACAGCGTGCAACCTTTGCTACAGTAGCTCTGTTACACACACAGGTAGCTTGCTTTTCAAAGGTTGCACGTAGATAGCTAATCTAGATAGATAGGGGATGGCTCTTAGTAGATAGTCATTAACACGTAATTAGTGTGGATAACGATGCTTCGGTTTTACGGGATTTAACTGCCCACGTGCGCGTGTTTCTCGCGCACTACATTCATCACTTCGCAGAAGTCTAACACTAAGTCACTGTATATTAAACTAGGTCGGATTACTTTTAGTCCTGGTGACGAAGACAAAATACTTGAAAGTTGACTAACCATCGTAGCACTCGATCCTCAAGAGACCGTATCACACCGTTATTGTGTGCGGGCATGCTGTAGGCATCTGCGAACTTGAAAGTACCAGCTTTGAAGCAGCATAACAAGAGCTGGCGATCGAAATTGGGAATATCTTTTGTCTGTTATTGAAACATTTCATTCGCGAGAAACGCCTACCAAAAATGCCCGGCTTACCGCAACAAGTATCTGCAGAGCAGCCTCTGAGGTCTGCTAAAGACTTTGAAAGTGAGGAAGCCTTGAGGCAGGCACTGACAAACATGAATTCTCCTTCCTATGGCAGCAGCTTGTTTTCTGTGACTGCGCCAGACCAGGATGACCAGCAAGAAAACATTGGAAGTAACAATTCAATGAACATTCCCAGTAACTCTGCAGACGACAATATTGGAAGCAACGAAGGCTTTAGTGGAAAAGGCCACGATTGCAACAGTAACAACAACAGCGAAAGCGGCAGCGACGACATAGAAAATCCGTCCAAATTAAATGATAATTGGGACTGGGTCATCAACAACCTAGACCCAGAAACGACGGAGCCACAATCCATTAATCAAGAACTTCGTCGTCTAAAAGTTCTCATGTCGTACATGGTGTTAGACTCGGAGAGAGAAGAATCCTTTGACAGGCTTACTAAAATGGCTGCCAGGGTCTTTAATGTGGAAATTGCTTTGGTCAGCTTGGTGGATCTGGGAAGACAGTGGTTCATGTCTAATCACGGATTTGGGGATATTCGCCAAACATCACGGAAGAACGCCTTTTGCGCACATGCCATTCAGGAAAAAGATGAAGTCTTTGTTGTCCCGGATGCGTTGAAGGATCCCCGATTTCGTGATAGCCCGTTCGTCTTGGGGCCACCTGGAATTCGGTTTTACGCTGGAGCTCCACTGATATCTTCGGAAGGATATAAACTTGGTACATTTTGTATTATTGGTTCAACACCAAGAGAGGAGGGGCTGTCTGCTATTCAAAGAAAATCATTGCAGGATTTTGCATCGATTGCTATAAAAACCATGGCAGATAGAAGACATCTTGCCGACCAGGAAGACCCGTCCAGGTTGGTGGCCTGCACGGCGCATGATCTTTTAACTCCCCTTTCGGGTGTATTACTGTCCCTATCCACGTTGAAAGAAGATGAAGAATTCGACAAGTCTCTTAATGAGCATCAGAAAGAATGCATCGCTACGGCTTCAAGGAGCTCGGAAATGATGAGGCGAATCTGCCAAACGACAATTGAGACACTTCGGAAAGCAAATAAAGGGGTCGTTGTCAGCTCCAATACCTCGTCCCCTGGAAATTCTGGACCAAAATCCAGAGGGGGGAAGAATGTTACAGGTTCCGATGCAAGACCTTTCATTGACATTCGGGAGTTTGTCAAGAGTTTGCACATGATCATTGACCCGATCCCAAAACGCGTGCCACTGGTTATTACAGTCGATTCGTCCGTGCCAATGCACATTATGAGTGATGATCTAAAGATTTTCCGATCTTCACTTAATCTCCTCTCCAACGCATGTCGAAACACAGAGACAGGATCAATCAGATTCAGAATGTATGTTAAGGATGACCAGCTTGTGTTCGAATGTGAGGATTCCGGACAGGACATTGAAGTGGATGATCGCGCTCGCCTCTTCCACCCTGATATGGATGATTTTGGAACCGTTGCAGATTTGGGGTTGTATTCCCTGGCTGCTCAAGTTGATTCTCTTGGGGGTGGCTACGGCTTTCGCCCACGGGGGGAGGACGTGGACGGGGCCGCCATTATGGACACCAAAGGACGAAAAGTAACGGGCTCGGTCTTTTGGTTCAGTATTCCAGTTGTGGTCCCGTCCGAGATGCCTAGACCTTCCAGTAGGGACGGCATTACGCATTTGTCGGGAATAAGATCGGTAGAATCTTTTGCTTCTGCTGGGGCTAGTATGTCAAGCATCGACACAGCAGCAGCCGCGATTTCAAGAAATAACTCTGGGTTGCTTGCTGTCACCGCCGCAGCGGCCAGGTCCATGTCGGGCTCATCAAACAACTGCCTCGATTGTCTTGTAAGAACACTGTCTGCGCAATCATCTGCCGCCTTTGGCAAAAACAAGCAGCCCCTGCGGGGCACTGTCAACAGTACTTGGGACAGCAAGAAGTCGTCAAAACCAATAAATATCAACATTATGCGAATCAGGCAGGCTCTTGGCGAAAAGGATGCCGCTAGACCGACGGCAGCATTTACTGCCGCTGCGAATGCAGCTGTGAAATTATCTTCATCGACTTTGCTCGGGCTGCCAACAGGCGTTAGCTCAGTTGGCCCGCCAACACCTGCTTTATCGTCCGCTGTGGATGCTGAACGTAAGAAAAGGGCGCTTGTGATAGAAGATTCTGTTGTGGTGCGAAAAACGTTGGCACGAGCGTTGCAAAAGCTGGGGTATGAAGTTTCCCAAGCGGTGGATGGCATGGAAGGCTTGAGAGAGCTGAAAAAGACTGTTTTTGACCTCAGTCTTTGTGATTTTCTCATGCCTAATATGGATGGGTTAGATTGCGTGCAACAATATCGCAAGTGGGAGGAAGAAAATCGGCCTTCATTTCGGCAATACATTGTAGGCATTTCTGCCCACGCAGCACACAACGATGTCACGAAAGGATTGGAAATCGGCATGAACGACTTTAAACCCAAACCTGTGACAATCAAGACTTTAAACGAGCTTCACGAAAGCACCGAGCTTGTTCAAGTCCGAGCTACTCTTGATGAGCTGCATAGGGTAAGCAAGAATAGCAGCTCAGACATGTCGTTGAAAGGGAAGAAGCAAAAAATGGATGCTGATGCAATCCTTCATTCAGCTGCCGACCTTTCGGCGGCCTCGCTAATCTTACAACGAAAGAGACGGAGTCGAAGTGAGCTGAGTATAAATTGGAGGCCCGACGACGAACGTCTGAAGAAACGAGCAAAACAGCTCTTGTCGTCGGAAGATCTTGAGTCCGCTGGGAAAGCTGTGGAAAAAGTGTGTCTGATTGCTAGCGACAGCCACAATCACGGGTCTGACCTAGCCATGCAGATGGCCGCAAATGGATGGAAAGTCACCCAGGTCCAAGATGGAAACAGTGTATTACGAATGTTGAAAACGCGGAACTGGGGCGCCGTTTTGCTCGATGACGAATTGCCTCTCTTGTCTGGAAGTCGCTGTGTTGCTGCTTTTCGAGAGTGGGAACTGAAAAATCGAGTTTGCCGCCAAAACAATGTCTTCCTCGTGTGTAGCAGTGGTCTCCCGTCACCCCATGATGCCACTTCCGTTGTGCAGGCCCCTTGTGGATTTGATGGGGCTCTGGACGCTCCAGTCATGTGGACAGACGTCAAATATCTCTTGAAGAAATCCCAGGTGGGAGAACCGCAACATCGTGGTGGTCTCAATATCGTGACAAGATAACGAAACCAATGGGAAAGGCGCTCATTTTCACACTTCCAGAGCTTCAGGCGTCGTCAGGGCAAGTTACAAGATTCAATTACATTGGCCTGGGCTTTCGATGGGCTTCGCAGATTGTGTAGGCTAAGATGCATAATCTTTTTCGTTTCAAGCGCATGTAACGATTGTCCCACCATTAAGAATTGACTTCATGAAGCATCTAGTCTACATCCTCTATGCCCATAATATTCCACACCGAGATAAAATACGAGATAGTTGATACTGCTTTTTTCGTTACAGCATATAGCTAGTTTGATATCAGCATAGTCCCAAATCCGGTCTTTCTTGGCTCATGACTTGTGTTCATGACACACAACTCATCTGCAGTTGTGTGTACCTATGTAGTAACCTGAAGATCTGAAAAGAACCAGGGCATGTGCTCTCACTGCTCTGCAATCTTTTCCAGTCAAAAGGGCTGCCCGGGCCAATAAACAATCTTGGTTGTAGCAAAACAAAGATAATGGATGTAGGTTAACAAAACAAAAATTAAGCAAGCTGGTCAAAAAAGCTGTTTGGCCAATTTTTGTTGAAGCTGGTCCAGCAGAATCCATTTCAATGCAATGCACCATTTACCCAATAAGGTTAGGGTTAGTCACCTGTAACCCGGGATTCGTGACTCACACACATGAATTGCTCATTGCACTGAGGCTCCTCAGTGTCACGGGACTAGTAGACATTAGTCCTATTGTTCGCAATAGCAAAGAAGGCTGCTCAAGAGAGCAACAAAGCATCATCATAGATGATGTAACAACAACGCCTATGTGACAAACGGAAATAAAACCCAACCATCACAAATGACAAGAAGGCGTTTTGTTCTGTTTGGCACAATGTGGGCTATCGTTGTAACAATGGTCATTGCAACTCTACAAGAGACACCGATGCTTCACGCAGAAGCATCGTTCATCTCAGCAGAGAGAGGATTACGACGGATCTTGAGGCTTGAGCCGAATGTGTTTTTGATTCTGCAACCAGCAACTTTGTTGGTCCCACCGAACACAAACAACACCAAATCAGTCAAGATGACCGGCTTCCTCCAGGGTTGGCATTGCATCAACAACATGCGGAGATTGAGCCTAAAAGTGGACTTGCACTGCCCATAACTTTGATCTGCCTCTTGAGTCACTTGTGTTGGGTTAGTTGGGTGCCCCTGGCATCAGACACATTCCTTTCAGCCGCAACTTGGCAAGCTTGTTGATGTTCATGTGGCCTGGTCTGCTGTCTGCTTTCATAAAAACCCTTTTACCCGGAACATCAGCAATGTCTGGATGCAGTGGGAATGTGGCTGTTTGCGTGCACTTTTGCAGCTCTGCTGAGTTCATGCCTCCCTTTTCATGCATCCTGAATATGACTGGAAACTCTTTTTGAGCATCGTGTCCAAACGTCCCCCAAACTTGTGGGCAGAGACTAAATCATACGATGCTCATCCTTTGGCCTTCGTTTGTTTTGGCAGTGGTTTTGAACTGAAAGTGCAGTTGCATTGGTTGCTGTGAAGTGCAATCTGCACCTGCACTGAAGTCTTCACCAAATCTTGGCGTCAACAGCAACCCACATTTATTTCTTTGTTTTTGATTTTAAAGAAATGTTGCGTTGCCAAGGTTCTGTCTGAATGATTGGTGCAATGCATTAGTGCCCCTTCTCACTGTGTTGGAAGACATGGAGCTGCAGACACTGCTTTTCTACCATGGAGTTCTTTGCTGTTTTACCAACACCTACTTTGATTAAAATGCAGCTGCACAGCCAAGCTTAGCAATCAAGAAACACATGGTCACTTTGTGAGAAATCATCTAGTGTTTCAATTGCATGGCCTTTGAGATGCATGACAATAAAAAAATTAAATTTCAAGCAACCAAGTTCCTTCAGGATGTGTGGGCTTCACAGAGGTCTCGCTTTGTTGTTTTTTTTGGGGGGGGGGCTTGGTTAGTCTCATTTCAAATGTGAATGGGTTAACATGGGTGTTGCACTACGCTAAAAGCTACAGGCCTTTTGAGTTGTTTGCAAATGAAAATTATAAGCTTTAGAATGAAGCTAAAATGAATGTAATTGAGAGAGGTTCGGCTCAAGATCCCTCGGCGCAATCCTCTCTCTACTGAAATGAACGATGCTTCTACGTGAAGAATCGGCGTGCCAGTTGTACAGTTTGTTATGACTTTGTTCACAACGATAGCTTGTGTTGAAACGATCCAGAACAAAACATGTTCTAATTGTATATATTGTATATAATAGTCTAAAAGATATAGCCGTTACGATATGTAGACCAGCGTCTTCTGACGATGGTTTGTTACTCTCCTGAGAGACCTTCTTTACTACTTGTCAATGATTGGGCTAGTGTCAACTAGTCCCATACGCTGAAGAGCGTAGCTTCCGTGAATGAGTCACAAACCAATGAGTCCCAATTGAGGATACTCTATGTGTGTCCTATTCTAGGCATTGCATCACCTCTCTTGCCTCCAAAGGTTTTGTCTACATCCAGATTGACGGTGGAATGTATGGGCTTCCCCAAGCCTCCCTCCTAGCCAACCAACAGCTCGTGCGCAAGCTCACCCCAACTGGTTTTGTTGAGGCCCGCCACACCCCCGGTCTTTTTGTCCACACCTCCAAAAGCTCCTCCAAACCAATGTTTGCTCTCATTGTTGATGACTTTGGCATCCAATATGTTGGCAAGCCCGCTGCCAACTTTCTCATCTCGACCCTCTGCCAAGACTACACCATCACCGTTGATTGGACTGGAGCCGAGTTCTGTGGCCTCCACCTGGACTGGGACTACACCGAACGCTCTGTCAAACTCTCCATGCCCGGCTGTGTTTCCCGCACTCTGGAGCGCTTTGGCCACACTGATCCCACCCCCTCTGACAGCCCCCACAAACATGTGCTTCCCCAGTATGGAGCCAAGGTTTAAATGACCACTCTGGACACCT
>ENA-ORBV01010782-ORBV01010782.1-microbial-mat-metagenome-genome-assembly--contig:-NODE-10782-length-14531-cov-6.533209_pt1 | contig 14531 bp, 13 predicted proteins | sample MGYA00237777_ERZ505514 | MGnify/ENA primary metagenome ERZ505514 (study PRJEB26160, sample SAMN06269048) | microbial mat metagenome | isolation source: Oligotrophic lake microbial mat | place... | reverse complement strand
AGATGTGTATAAGAGACAGTTGCAATAGCAATATATTGCAATATATTGCAATTGCAATATATTTTTAGCTAGGTCTGACGTCATGGCCGATATCTTAATTGTTGTAGTTGAAAGGATCGGATAGACGAGCCGCCAGATACCGTATGTTAGACTACTACTAATAGCTAATAGCTATCTAAGGGTAAATAGTCAAAAGCTGAAAGAATATCCCACTGCTATCGTATCTATCATACCATTATTTATTTACAAACGATATGACTGGCATTAGAATACCACCCCGTCTACAGCTTTTGCTGGTGCTGGTTGTTTTGATGATGATGGTTGGATCCAGTGATGGCTTTGCTCCTTTCCATAACCATCGACCATGGATAACTGCCACGACAAAGGCTTCTCCAACCACAATCGTTCCCCGATTATTATTGTTATCGTCATCACCATCACCGGAGAATGAAACGACGTCTGACGAAGAAGTCGAAAAAGCCAACATGCTTCAAAAACTCAACAGTGTTTTGGATACCCCGATTTTGGATGCCAACAACAAGGCCGATCAAGGTCCCGTGGTGAACGCCTTGAAAAACTTTGTACGAGATGATCCCGAAGTGGCCAGTGTGACCTTTTCGGTCGTCGTAGTGGTATTCATGGCGGTTTTGACACGAGGCGCCATGTTTGTGGTCAATGGCTACTAATACAAGAACAGGACGAGACGGGTGACGTTGTAGCTTGGCAGGGATGTGTCATGCATGCAGTGAGTCCAGCTTGCTGGAGCCATCTGGATGGAAAGGAATGAGGGCAAAATTGTTTTCCTACAGCTACTACTATGGCAAAAAGTCGGAAAGTTGTTGCCGTTGCTACTCGAATGTATTTGTGGAGAAGAAAAAGCATTCCTCCCCTAAAACAAAGCTAAATGCTAGTATAGTTTCAGGATAAAACTTCTTATCATCATTATAGATGCGGTATCTACAAAGGGAAGTTAATTAATACATGCAGGTTCTTGGGACCTTGAAGAATAGTTCATCCAATCCACATTGTCCCACCACAAGGATATGAACGAAACGTATACTGTAGCTTGTGTGCGTCTCACAAACATTTCGCTCTTTTTTGGAATTCTTTATCAGTATGAATGTTGTTGTTCTCGCTCCATTCACATGATGACGCGTTGCACTGTAGTTTCCACTGTATGTCATCCTTCCAGTATTTTTACTCGGTGTGTTGTGCGGGATGAATCTTTTCCTCCACCGCCAACCAAACGCCCGTATCGACAGCTGGTCCCGCCAATTCATCTCCCGTCACGGCGGAGACGTCCGCTCCATGATGAATCATTTCTTCCATGGCATGTTCCACCTTGTGAAAGGCAGTCTTGGCAGCGTCTTCGACCTTGTGTTCCACAGTGAGAACCTTGGTTTTGAGATTTTGAAAGCTCAAGTCATGATCATGGTGGGCAATAAAATTTTCCACGGGATCCAGCATGCCATGATCCCATTCTCCGAGGACTTCCACGTCTGGTAATTCATTACCACTAGTAGTACTAGTAGTAGTAGTATCTTGTTGTTGTTGTTCGTTGCTCATCTTTGTGTGGATTGCTGCTTTCTTCTTGGTTCTTCGTTTGGTGGATTGTTCTTTTTATGCGCTTGATGCCACCGGCCCGTAACATCTGCACGGAGAACACACAACGAACCCTTGAAATACTCAATCACGTGATATCATGGAATCGATGAAAATGGAAGGAATGGGAACTCTTTCGATTCGACTTGGGTGTCAAGGTTCGCGTTGGTGGGATCGTATCCGGGATACATAGATACGAGACACACAACCACCCGGGCAAGCTTTACCAGGCTTGTTGAGTGTGCGTCGTTGTTCTGAAAAGACTCAGCCAGATCTTCCGAGTGTTGCTTCCGACGAAGCTTTTGTGGTTTGGGTGGTACGACTATTCACAGCTATTACTACAAGTAGTACAGGGTAGGAAGGAAGTAAAGCAACGGCCGGCCTTCCAAACATCGTGGATCCATTTGAATTCATTCAATTGATTGATGGATTGATTTGTTCGCCACTTCTTCTAGCTAGCTACTAGTATATGGCTTTGAGAGTGGCCATCCACTTGACTATTGAACTATCAACGACAACATTGAAAAATTGAGACTTGTATAATGGCACAACCATGGTATCGTCTGTATGGAACATGGGTGCTGTCATGGATGATGTTGTGGACAACTTCTTTCTGTTGTGAAGGATTTATGTATGGAAATCTTCCTTTCTCGACGGAACATAGAATACACACTACTAGTCGTAGTGGTAGTATCCACGACGACCCAAAGTCGTTCTGGCAGCTTCTTGCCGTCTCGGATGACAAAGAAGGAGACAACTATAACCACCACAACCATAAAAATTTTGTCATGTTGGTGGTGGGTAAAATCATTGTCGACGAATATGGACCACCGGAAGAACTGCAGCCGAATATTACGGTGGGAGGAGGAGGACCCCAAGCGGCCATGGGAGCAGCCTTGGGATTGGCTGCGAGAGGCTTGCTCTTGGAGAAAAAGCAACACGACAAAAATCTACCACCCCCCAAACAACCCATTCTCTTTTGTGGTCCCGTGGGAGATTTGGATTTTTCCAGTCCAGAAGAAGACGCCTTGTGTGACATGTTACTTCCGGCTTTGCAATTTCCACCACGTTTTTTACGAGGCAAAGACTGGATCACACCACGGATTCGACTATGGCACGACTCGGATCAAATACTCCAATGGTATGCGCTGCAGGATTCCTTTGGGGACCAGGGAGCAGGTGGATTGTGGGCTCACGTTCCTTCCACGCAAGATTATTTGGAAATGGTAGATCAACTGCTACTATCAAACATGGATCGACAAAAACCTAGGATGATTCTACACATGATTGCCGAAGGAGGTGCCGAGGCTCCAGGGGACAATGGAGATGCCCGTCCCTTGTGGGATAGCCAATTGCGCGAGAAACTTGATTTTGTGGGTGTCGAACCCATTTTATTTCCAAATGAGGAGGGTCACGTCAGCGAGAAGGATGCCAGATATTGTTCCAAAATCCTACAACAAATTTTAGATGCGACCACGACTGAAGAAGGAGGCGAAGGAAAGTCCTTGCAGCAACAGCCGTCGGTTGTGTTTTCTCCCGATATGGCGGCCTATCAAGGCATGGCCCAAGCGGATTGTCTCCCCCAATCAGACGTTTTGGATTCCTGGGCCATTCGGGATGGTCCCAAAGGCAGTCACCTCCTTGTTGGACAAGGGGAAACCACAACCGAGAGTACGAGGACTACCATTATACCTGCGGCGACGTTGCGACAACTCGTGAATCCAACCGGGGCCGGCAATGCCTATTCCGCGGCCTACACGGCCTTGCGAGGATCGGGATGTGATGCCTTGCTAGCCTCATGTTTGGCGACGGGTGTCGGTGCGGTCTTTTGCGAATATGCTCATTGTCCACCGTATACGTGGGACGTCATTGAACGGGTAGCACAAGCCAGTCAAGAGGTAAAACAACAGGTCGTTGTGGACAACGACGACGAACCGCTCGCCGTCCTGCAAGAACAACAGGGAGTGTCATCATGAGGAAGGAACTAAATAGTTGTAATAGTAAAAAGAATATTCTGGTGTGCCCAATTTTTGCGGCGTGGACTAAGGGATCCTTTTGTAGCAGTGCGCTTCAGAGAATAGAGGCTTCTTCTACTGCTTTGCTGAATACATGTATTGTTTATCATTTTGTACTAGACACCAACGCGATTGCTTCCCCAATACTTTAATAGTAGCAGTGGACATCTATGAGTACATTATTAACTTCATTATTTGTTGGCCTGGGATTCAAGTTGGCCACAACGCAAAAGGAACGAGCGAGTCCGGCGAGGAGATCCAATCTCCCCCATGGAACCAGATATGCTGCGCCATCTGCCAAATTAAATAATCTCGATAATGTCATCGGATTTTGCCTCGACCAGCGAGGGTTGCATGTAGACATCGTTGGCAAAAGTGAAATCACGTCGTCGATATTTCCGGTCAATTTCTACACATTCACTTGATGGGAGATAGGAGGACTGAGGAAGCATATAAGTGTTGATGTAAAAAATGAACAGGACTGTGATTGTGATCAAGGGAATCATGAAGGGCAGCGAGTAGATACTCTCCTTGAGAATCAGAAAACCAATGAGGGTCAATTCTGCGGCAATCATCTCGCCGTTGAGAATGTGCAGGAATCCGAGCCAATGCTTGCCTCCCGAGTCTGGTTTTGGTGAATAATTATGATAGAACTGGTATCTGTAGCAGCTTTCCATCATGAAGAAACAAATCAGCACGAAAAAGCAAGTTACCGGAGCCAGGCTGGCGTACACCAATAATATCATGAAATACAAAACCACACTACCCGAGACATTGGCGTGTTCAAATTCGTATGGGTTTTCGAGAGGACACAGGAATTTCCAGCGCGAAGTGCGTTCTTTTTCCGTAAGGTTGGGCCCAACGAACTTCCTCACCAGCGCAGATCCCAGTGGAAGCACCCTCAACAATTCCAGACTCAAAGTCAGAACCATGGCCACCACCAAAATTTGTAGAAAGTAGTTGGATTGCTGAGGCAAAGCATTAGCCAGGAGGTCGATCAACATCGAGGGCTGCGCAACTATGTTTAAAAGCTGTGCAGATATACTTCCAGTGATGGTGGACACAAAAAATGTTTGCACCAGCACAAAAGCTCCGTACTTGGTAAAGATGGCCGCTTCCAGTGTAGATGATGATGTGTGTCCCTCCCAAGCAGCAAACCACCTCAAGAACTCAGGCAGTAAAACATCTTGAAGAATCAACAGAAGTAGCGGCGCGAGCAGAGCCAGGACATCTTCTAATTGAGGGTATGTTTCAACCCATCCGGCCAGAACAGGTGATAATTGTTTGAGGGCATTCACTTCGGTAAGTGCCGAGATAAGAGTCACAGGAGCCGTCCAGAACAAACACAAGGTGACTGTCGCACCCATACTTAGCAGTTTGCCACTCTTTTGTGCACTAGCCGGTAGACCGACGTTTCGCCAGAAGATTTCGTCTGGCCCTGTGTGAAAAGAACCGAAAACAAACAAGGGCTGGTTCAGAATGATGGCTCATTTCGATGTGCTTCATCACATCATAGCTCATCCGCATGAAAGCCTTTACCACTAGCCATTCCGCACAACTTTAAATTTTGCGGGACCTACCTGGTGCTTCACTAACCAGCATCACCCCAGAAACTGGATGGTGTAGCATTTGCATCGCAGCTTGTCTCGAGTAAATATCTTTAAAGACAACAAAGCCGGCTTCCAATGGCATACCCTCCTTATGCGCCATCACCGCTGGAATCACTGCCGCAGCCGAGGCTTGAATTGTTTTGAGGTTTTCAACTCCAAGCTCGGCCACTTGCAACCCCTGATGTTTCAGGGCCGCGCCGACACCAACGACGCCTTTATTGACGCCAGCGACGCCTTTATTGCCCAAGTCCCCAACTTGTTTGGTAGCAGTAACAGCGACACCTGCCCCTACTTCGACAACGGCTTTTCCTAAGCCACCAATCTTTTTTAAAGCTCCCGACGTCCCCCCTGAGGATGACCACGAGCGCCTGGACCCTTTAGTTCCATGGCTACTGTTGCTGTCGTCCCCCAGCTTTTGCCGAATCGCTTTCTGCACTTGGAGGTAACCATCCTCATCAGTGCTTTCCGATATTTCGTCTTCATCGATGCTCGGCATATCTTTGATGGCCTGGCCTGGATTTTGGAAAAAATGATTCTTGCTGTTGTGACGTTGATGGTTGCCTTGTTGGTGATAAGGACTATTGTTGAATAAGCTTTCACTCTCAATGCTGCTTTCCATTGAGCTAGGGGTTCGGCCCCAAGGAGGAGACGCAAATTGCAATCCGTTCATATAGTTAGCTACGTCATATTCCGATTCCTCTGCATCGGAAGATGGCGTATCCGAAATTGTGTTGGTTGGGGAATGAACACTATTGTGCGTTGTTTGAAAGGATACCGCAAGATTTTGTCGGTCGCGGTCTGTTCCTTTTCCTTTTCCCGTCAGTAATAGCTGGTGTTCTTGTTCTCGCTGTAGTTGTTGCGCACGCGATAGATCACCCAAAAAGAAAGCCTCGGCAGCCTGCGAAAACCCGTCTCTGTCATGTGACTGGGATGACTGGCCACTGCGCTTCTTCAACAAGGATGGATCATGAATTATTTCTTCCGCGTTCGTGACATCATGATCACCCTCGTCGGATCGTTCACGACAATTCGCAATCTGTTGCGCTCTTTCTGCTTGGCGCAAGTCTTCGATCTCCTGCATAACCATGTCGCGATGTTCGTCCAACGTGTAAGGATCAATTGATCGTTCGATATTTTGATATGCAATGGCAATATCTTTGGTCAACTGCCGTAACCGTATTTCCAAAGTTTCTATAGAGTCAACGGTGGCGACCAGTCCACTTGTATGGCTAAAATTACTGTTGCTTGCATCCCGAGAAATACCACGACCACGAGTCAAATTATTGTCGCCCCACAGATTCAGCTCCCATTTTGATTTCCGTTTGCCGTGCATTGTTTCGTACGCACGCGCATGCTCCAGTTGCGCAATGACAACGCCTCGCTGCGCCACGAGAGACTCTAGTAATGGACACGCCAAGGTAACGTGCGCTTCCAAGACACTGGACGTTGCCCCGGATTGTCGGAAAAAATCGGCTAATTTTTTGGAAGTCCGCAATTCCACCGGAATGCCTGACACGTAGACAGCATAGTTGCGAGGCCGTCGTTGGCATAAGAATTTGTGCCGCTTTTCGGTATACCATTCAACCTCACGTTTGATCAATACCATAGCATAGCCAAATACCGTATATGCACAAATGACTGTTGCCAAGAAACGTGGTGAGTTGGGAGGAAGAGCAGCGGCACTGACCAGTGCTAAGTTGTCTTCTAAATATGCTGTCTCTTCACTTTCATTTGCTGTATAGTAGACAGGAATCAACCAAATTGCATGAAAGCATCCCACCATCGCTAGCTTGCGTCCAATGGTAATGGAGCGGATGAAACACAAAGCGTCCATGCCACATTGTTCCATGACGTCATCATCGTCGACATAGAAAACCTCCCAAAGCCAGGAAACCCATCCATAGTTGGAGTTTTTTGCCAGGTCACATTGGAGTCCGGGTACCCAACTTCGTATATTGAACAATCGGGGGTACAGCTTGCGCACGACACAAAAAGCTGCCGTAAGTGCCAAGTAAATGCTGCCATAAATTTTAATGGTGCTGACCAAGACTTCCGTGTTGGTGGAAGTAATCAAGCCTGGACGTACAGGCATCGCTGAAGGAACTTGTGTTGGAGCGAAAGTGGGAATACTAACCGTAGGAGTCTCTGTTACAATAAGGGTGTCATTGTTGGTACAATTGAAAAACCCTAGCGTTTCATTCCAGCAAGGGATGCTGATGGTTTCTATCTCGGGAGGATCTGTAAAATTAAAAAGGCTCGAAGACGGGAGCTCGTCTTCCGGTGCTTCCAGCATATCGTCATCTATTATTGTGTCTACTACTTGCGGTGCTTCGCTCGCTTGATCCTGTCTGTCAGTGGTAGTGACATTTGGTGATGCCGCATTATTCACTACGAGACTGACAATGGAAAACTCATTGGATGCCTGCTGCTTTCGTTGTCTTTGGTGGTTGTCTTCTTGCCATTTTTCTCGTTGTTGTTGCGGTCTTTTCCGGCTTGATTGGACGAGACGAGAGACCAGAATGTCCTCACGTAGATCTTCCTCGTCGACGTCTGCGAAAGAATGGTCTGTTGTCACAAACTCATCATAAAATGTCGGCGAAATACGAGGCGCTGCGGTTGGAAATTTGTTTTTGTTTGAAATGTCCATGGTCTGCATTTTTTCCTTCTTCTTCCTTTGAAAATGCAAGCCCGAACTACTCGAGATGAGACCAAACTATAAACAGACCAACAATTGAATACGTATTTTTAAGACATGTAGCTAATAGTGCTAGTAGTAGCTATAACTGGCATAACAGGTTGACCTGAGTAACTTCGTTTTTTATTGTGATACAGTACGGCAACACGGAATGCCAATGGAAACATACTACTACTAGCTAGCTATCTAGCTAGCTAGAGTACATGCGAGCAAAAATTGATTTCACTCACGGTACTCACGGTAGTGTTTGGACGCACATGAAACTTAGAACACCCCAGCAGTCACCAGCAACATGTGTTGCATGTTGGAGAAATCGTTCCCCTTCGATTCTTTGTCTATTAATTTACTGGTTAGAAACTTCCGCACGCCGGCCATCGGATGAAACAATTGGTCCCCAGGAATGAAATCAATTCATTGAGCCTCCTTCGTGCTTTGTCGCTTTGTGACGATGTGCGTCTTGAAAAACCTTCGATTTTTCGTCACTCGAACTACTATACCGGTACGGTACAACTTAGTACCGGTACTTGTAGTTTAGCTGGCGTGTGCATGGGGGGATCGTACCACTGTAGGTGTTAGTATTAGTAAATACATCATACTGTAGCTCTGACTAGCTAGAGTTTATAAATACATTGCATTGGAACCCAAACTTAAATACAGTACTCGTACTTATTTTTCAAACATCAAAAATGACAAAACTACACTTTCACACCTTTCACGCTTTTTCTAAACTTTTTGCTTTTTGTTGGCTGTCAAGGCTTCAATCAATTTCTTGCTATTCGAGACAGCACCAAAGACACCTCCTTGCTTTTTGATCATGCTCACGGTCGCATCATGATTGGCTGGATCCGTGGCCGCACAGCAATCTTCCAACAACATGCATTCGTACCCCATGTCGTTGGCATTGCGTTGCGTCGTGGACACGCAAACATCCGTGGTAACACCCGCCAGCATAATGTTGCGAATGCCCTTGGTGCGCAAAATCAAGTCGAGACTGGTCCCGACAAAGGATCCTTTTCCTGGTTTGTCAATCACAATTTCATCTACATCGATAAAATACAATTGAATGCAAGGAAGGCTCGCGCATGGTGAGTAGAGAGTACAAACAATATTAAACTGGCATCGTATAGATACAGACTTGACGACGATGTATACGTACCTGGTAATGGGGCCAATTCGGGGATAATCTCCCACCCAGGTTCTCCCTTGACCAAGATGCGACCACAGGGTCCTTGAGATCCAATACCAGCACCAATCTGTTCACTTCGCCAAAGCTTATTCGCTGGGCAATCGGCCAAATCGGGTCTGTGTCCTTCACGCGTATGAAGGATATGAAACTTTTCCTTTCGCAAGCATTCCAGCACGGCAGCAATGGGCTCAATGGGTCCCCTAATAACAATCCAGAAAGAAAAAATAAGTATTGAGCATCTATTTTCATTGATGAATCGCACAGAATCGTTACAGGTGCAGGTCCATTGTCCTTTCTCCTACTTGACATTATGACATACCTTGTGAGACTGATATCGTAGCCCATTTTGTCAACGTACCCCCCTGGAGCACAAAAGTCCACTTGCATGTCTTTTCAAACAAAAATAACAGAAATAAGCGAGAGGAACAGAGAAGAAAGAAATGTTCCATCAGTGGTGAAAAGTGGGCAATCAGGATGACAAACATACGTAACAAAAAAGGTGCTGTTACTTTGCTCACCAATCACTATTATACAAGTATTTTCGGGCGTAAGGTTGCCATCAAAGGGCCACTGGTAGGGTTCGGCGTCAATCTTTGTCATGTTTGGCGTGAATGTACTGATAATTCCGATATAGAAATCTTTTGAAAATCAAGAAGTGGCGACTGAAGGATTGGCTGTCGTTGTTGTTGCTGCTGCTTCTCCTGGCGTGATATTGTATTCAATCGCACTCACTGGGCAAACTTTTGGCTCAAACTTGTGTGCAAATTCAGATACGGAAGCTGTCTCGCTCTTGTTCGTTGCTGTGTTGCTTATTCGTCCACTTGCCGCTTGCTTTACTGTCGTCTTGAGCTTTTGCGTTCAACAGTCACCAATTCAATCCAACCACAAACTACACAATAAAAGGTCAAAAAAAAAACGATGGTGCCAGGTACTTGTTCACACCACCACAGTCTCTTTCTACTCCGTAATTGATTGTGATTAATAACAGCACTGTCTTCGTTGTGATTCTCCTCCTTTTACTGCATGCTCTGATGCACCACCAGTATTGTAACAGGACAAAAGTCGCGACTTGTTGATGGAACATTGCAAAAGATCCACCCATAGCTAGCTAGTAGTAGTACTGTACTACAAGTAGTATCTTTGCGAATTCTTTTTAAGGAAGTCCCGCCGGCGCCCTCTAGTGTCAAAGTGAGTCACGTTTCCATACAATCACACGTCGCTCAGTTGCTCATTTTTTAAGAGGTCAACGACAAGCAAGTAATTATTTTCACAAACACAATACTTTTGACCTCGACGACTTGCTAATCCACGTAACTAGGGGATGCATGCATGACGAAGACGCATTCCAGCAGCAACGAAGACATGCCTTATGATGAAAAATACTCAGGAGAATGCAACGACAAAGTACGATGCCCAAGCCAAGGAGGCAGAGTTGCAAGCCCAATCGGCACAATGGAACGAAAGCATTCCTGCCCATCCACAAGTCGCACAAGCTGGAGTTGATTTTCCCGTTGTAAATGTTTCCAAATGGTTTGCCAGTGGTTGTCAAGACGACGATGAATTGAGGCGATTAGGACGACAATTGCAAGAGGCTTGTGAAAGGGTTGGATTTTATCAATTGGTAGGCCACGGTATCTCACGGCAAGTCACGGATGAAATTTTGACGTCGACTCGAGATTTTCACGCCCTTGACACCACCACAAAACTAGCCATTCAAATGGACCGACCAGATCATCCTGTGGGTGGTGTAGGATTTCTGGGCTATGGCAATCACAAATTGCCCAAACGATCAACGAGCAATCAAAATGCTTCCTTTCTTGTCAAAAAAGATCATCGAATAGGTTTTGAGGACAATCAATGGCCACCAGGAAGGCCAAATTTTCGTACCACTGTAGAAAAGTATGGAGGTATCATGACAGGCCTGGCCAAAAAGGTGTTGCCCATTTATGCAGTCGCATTGGATTTACCAAAACCCAAGGAGTATTTTGATGACGCTTTTCAAGAACCCTTTTATCGACTTCGTCTATCTCATTATCCTCCCATGAACACTGAAGCAACCACAAACAACACCAATGAAAGTGAAAACCCAGCAGCAGCAGTAGCATCACGATCCTCAAAACAGCAATCATTTGGAATTTCTCCTCATGTCGATACATCCTTCATGACATTGTTACTCACGGATGGAACACCTGGCTTGACTTTTTATAGTCACCCGCGAAAGGAATGGATTCAAATGCCTCCCATGACGCCTACAACCAAAGAAGAAGCAGAAGAAGTTCCATTGATTATCAATACCGGAGAATTGTTACGACAATGGTCCAATGATCGATTCTTAAGTGTTCGTCATTTTGTATCTCCACCACTTGAAACACATCGGTATTCGGTCATTTGTTTCTTGACGGCCCATTCCGATTATTCCATGACCTGTTTTCCCACCTGTTGTAATACCACCACTAATCCTCCCAAGTATCCACCCTTTTCGTACAATCAAAGTCAAGGTGTGGTGCAAGGAGAGTAATATAAAAGTTGTGATGATATACTTGCTGCAGGACTCCTATTGTTGTGTGCTCTGTGACTTCGTCTATCACTAGTAGGTATTCGTGTAGTAGCTAGTGTAATAAGAGGAAGTAGTTACATCAGTTTCGGCATCAAAACCTGGCGTGCTTCTCAGCCTGAGATTGCAACCGGATGTGCGAGATGCTGGATGTTATTAAGTTTGTACGTTTATTAAGCGTTTTAATATCATTTTGTTCTAGTAGTTTTAGGATTGTGTTCTGTTACGATGGGAGGATGTTATGAAGTATTACTTGGACAGTCAAAGTAGCTTGCCGCAGTTGCTGGTGCATGGAACATAAAATATCTCGCTCCGATAGTATTCTTACTGTTCATGGTTTTGATGACCGCAGAGTTCACGGCCTCCACGCAGTTGCCGAGTTCCTTCGACGATCTCGCCATCGCGAACACAAGGTCGGTCATAGCACTCGGCAAAGATTCCTTCTTCTCCATCGGGCAAGGCTTCGATAGCTGCCAAATCTGTCTCCCGGGCTAGATTCATAAGACACCTTGCCTCGGATGGATGAATAAAGGCAGCTCCCATTCCAGCGCGAGCATTGTAGGCCCAGGCATTGATGCCCACCACATCTCCCTGGCCAGTGGCAGGATCAAAGTTGGCAATCCATGGTCCTCCCGAAGCACCTTGCGTCAATCCGCAGGTATCCATCCACATGGTGGTCAAACCCGCCACGGGTGTTCGTGTGGTAGCCGTTTCCGCGCAGTATCGGAAATCGGGATTGTAGGCCAGAGAATATCCAAAGTTGGTAATGTGTTCTCCGACAACCGGGATGTCGACCTTAAAGTTCAATTCGGTCACGGCAATATCGAGAATGTCACTTCCACAAAGTTGTCCATTATGAGAAGATTCCACATCATTGATAATGTAAAAGCCATAATCATAGGCAATACGTTTCGGCCAGGGAGTATCCCTCCACTTGTCGTGCACGACACCTCCGCTGAGGGACCACCATCCACAAATGTCGGTCGTGGTTTTTCCCTTTTCCTCTGCTTTACTGGGACGGTGCAAATAGGTAGCCCAATTCTTTTGCTCCAGGGTGGTCACAACGGCATCACGGTTTGGAATGAAGATTGCGTTATCTTCAAGGGTAAAGTTAGTTACAAAAAGAAGGATGCGTTAGAAAATGTTTCCACGATAACATCCATGCCAAGCAAAATGAGCAATACAAACTTACCGCCCCATTGCTCCCAAATGTCGTCCCAAACACAATGGGCCGCCGTCAACACGGTGGAACGACCCGTCTTGTTGTCAAAGACAGCCGTTCCAGAACAAGCATAATCATAAACTTTCCCATCCACGGGGCTGGTGGCGGAAAAGTAAATGCGACCAACGGCATTTTGAACCATGCCACCACCTTCGTAGGGGCCTTCGGCCACGTTGACAGGTGTTCCACTGCCGTCGACACCTCCGGAGGATCGAATCATGCTGCTTTCGAGGGCCTCAAAGGTAAAACTCTTTACACCGGTCGTCTGACCGCCATCACCAACGACTTCCCAAAAGACCGTGGTGCCTTGGTAGAAACCTCCAATTTCCGCTTCCAAAACGTCACCGACAATGTCAATCTGACTGGCACCGACAACGACGGGAGTCTCATCCGCACTGCCCACCATGAGGTGCAATTCCACACCGGTCCAGCCTCCCACACCGGGGACTTGGAAGGAGATGGGATCACCACTGACCGTGGCACCGTCCGCTGGGGACAACTCCTGCAACTCACGATGGGCTTGGTGTTGAACCCGCCATTCTCGCAAGCGACGGACATCGTCTTCATGGCGAGGTGTGTTGATGGTCAAACCATTTCCAATGTCCACTGGGATTTCAAACGTGCCTGTGAAAAAGAACGAAAGTACGGATTCATTGGTCAGAGCAGGAACGGAGGAGCAAGCACAGCACAGCCTAGCTAGCATAGCATCACGTGTAGAGAATACGGCCCCCTGACTGACTGCTGGACTACACAACGACCACAGAAACACACTGAAGACGTAATCTACGTACCTGTCTCTTCGTTCAAGTAAAATCCTTTCCCGAGGACAGGTTTGTTCGCGTTGGCGGGATCGGTCCAGTACGCGACCTTTTCTTCCATGGTCTTGTCCGCGTTCACAGCGGCTGCTGCTAATAGCAAGGAAGAGAGTTGTAGGAACTTCATTCTAGTATAGTTTAGTATTTACTTAGTAATAGTTGTTCTAGTTGGGTGAGGACAACGAAGTACAAGCCAGGTAACAATCAGTTGAATTCAATTCAATTGTTGGGATTTGCAATGTTGTGGGGACTGCTCCTTGCTTGCTTGCTTAGTTTGCTTGCTTGGTGCAAGCAAGATGACGGCTATCTTTTGGCGGATGCCGGATGGTACCGCTACTCGGCTGCTTGGTTGCCACCATCTTTTTCGCAAATTGGTAGGGCAAGATTCCTCGTTCGATGTAAGTGGTACTACAGTACTACTTTAGGTACTGTAAAAGCGGAGACATAAGTAACATCAGAAAAGTGACTCACTCAATCAACTGGTGGTACTTATCAGGCATTGCTCCTGAAGTCTATTGTAAGCAGGCATTTACGACTAGTAGTATGCCGGTTCGCAGTCCTATTGAAACTTACACGGGGGGAAGGCCTATTTCCCCCTAATTATATTTTATTAGAATCTTTTTTCTTCGAAATTACGTTATTAAAAAAGTCCATTCCCCCTTTTATTTGACATTAATGTCGCCCCTAAAATAGACGTGAATTAGTTCTTTATTGACGAAAGGAGTAAACACTGCATCGTCTGCATGACTACTACTACGTAGTAGTACTTACTCCGATCAACCTGTCTCTTATACACATCTCCGAGCCCACGAGACTAAGGCGAATCTCGTAT
>ENA-ORBV01010781-ORBV01010781.1-microbial-mat-metagenome-genome-assembly--contig:-NODE-10781-length-14532-cov-4.886268_pt1 | contig 14532 bp, 9 predicted proteins | sample MGYA00237777_ERZ505514 | MGnify/ENA primary metagenome ERZ505514 (study PRJEB26160, sample SAMN06269048) | microbial mat metagenome | isolation source: Oligotrophic lake microbial mat | place... | reverse complement strand
CGAGATTCGCCTTAGTCTCGTGGGCTCGGAGATGTGTATAAGAGACAGCTTCAAAGGCATAGTCTTTATATTAAATAGTTGCCAAGACCTGGAACGATCTCACAGCCTGGGTTGTCAGAGACCTTCGATACTCGAGCAATCCATCTTCCATTTCTGCGAATAGCAGCTGCGTCTTGGGTGTGTGTTTCGTCATGTTCAATGAAAAGCTTATGTCACTGCTGGGAAAATCTAAAGGAGTAGCCATCTACTGTCAGTCTACTGACTATTCTTTGACGAATGTAGGCATCATCTTACTTGACAACAATATCTAGCTAGCATTCAATGTGTTATCTAAAAACCAGTAATTAGACATCGGGGCAGGACCCAAGGATTTCGCAACAATCAACATCGGAACCATCACAGCATGCTGCACAACCACTCTGACAACAGATACTGCACTCATTGCAGCAGTCACCACCGCCGGCAGCATCACCATCACAGCAGCAGCAACCACCAGCACCTCCATCACCATCCGTGCAGCATGGGTAACAAAAGGGTGTACAACAAGCATTCTGGGTATTGGCATCACAATACATGGGAAAATAAAAGCAACAATCATTACAACAGAATCCATCTATTTCTTTTCGTTCTTCTTCTTGTTGCTGTGGGGTGGCTGGACCTGGAGCACTTCGGTTGACTGTGGTGGACGATTTCAAATCACGAGATGAAAATCGTATACTACGTTCCGATACCACTTGTTGTCGACCCGTAGGAGTAGCGACAATGACAATTTCTCCTACCGCATCCACCGTGATTTGGACCGCTTCTTGGAGGGGGGCCCGTTGGACATTTATGCCGTTGATGCGAAGAATGTGCATGCCCACCGTCAAATCGGTATTCGCCAACAAACTGGAGCGTTTATGGATATAACTCAAAAAGAGCCGGCCTTGTTGATCTTTGCTGAAGCGAATCCCCAATTTGGTATCCCGCGATGGTTTGATACACGTGACCGTGATTTGATGGACTCTGGCGGTTGGAAAGCCATTCTCTTTTGCTTCCGCCAATGCATCATTGTCTCGTTCCATCGATTGTGGTTGGACACCACCATTTGCAGCATTTGCAGCATTTGCAGGAAGAGTCATGGTGGGTAGGTCATCTCGCTCCATGTGTTGAGCACCGGGTTCATCCGTCATTCGAACCGCCGTAGTGACTGGAATGCTGCCATTCTTATCATTATGATTTTGGATGGACGCTGCTGCAGCTTCCGTGTCCTTGGATTGAGTCTTTCCGGACGTGATTGTCATAGTTTAGTAAGTAGTAGCGCGTGCTTGCACAGCAGTGAGCCGATTGAGAAGTAATGAATATATATGTGTATTGTAGGCCGGAATTGCATCAGATTCGGGGGTGTCATGGACCGGCTGCACCGCCATTGTGATGGGCCAGGCACTTTTTCTTTCTTGACCCTTTCGCTGGGTCTTTTGGAGGTGGAATTTCTTTCATGACTCACTTGAATCACAAAATTATGCCTCTCATTCTTGTCCCCCTGTTTGGCGATCAACCGCCAACCTGCACATGCCAATTTAAATTATTTACTATTTAAGTGTCAATCACTGCCTCATCCCCAAAAAGATCTCCTGCCCCCATTCACCATCCCAAAACTTGTTGTCTAACTCAGAGCATTCTGCTGCACGCAAGAGTGCGAAAACTTGCATTTCACAACTTTCATGTCTGTTGCCAAAACATCAGAATGTTCTCTCACGTTCAGCATCCAGAATCATCACTTATCATGTCTCTTGCTAACTTCTGTTATGACTGTAACTGGTGTTTCTCATGTTGACAAAGAAACATGGAACTGCATGTTTCAGTTGTGTTCATCTCTGTTGTTCTTGCCTGCAGTGTTGTTCTCAAAAATGCAAGAGCATGTGTTGGGAAGTAAAAGAAACGAGCACATTCACAAAGCTAAAGACTTTTGAAATGAACTTGTAGAACATGACAGATCATCATGCAAATGTCTTGTGGCGTTGAAAGAGCAAATGTTGGGAAGTAAAAGAAACGAGCACATTCATAAAGCTAAAGACTTTTGAAATGAACTTGTAGAACATGCCAGATTGTCATGCAAATGTCTTGTGGCGTTGCTAGATTGACAAGCAGCAAAGATCAGAGAAAACACATGTGACATTTGCTTAGCCAGAAAATGCCAAGAAAGAAGAGAACAGAACCATTGAAGGAGGCCACTTAGAAGAACAGAGTGTTAGTTAATGCTTGTCAGCTGCTAGCTTAGTAGCTAACTAGCACAATGCATCAGAGTGCTACCTGGTAGAAGCTGTTGAAAGGTTTTGGGGGTATTTGAGTCCTGCAAATGACGGCAGCAATCAATTGTCTTACGTTAAACCAGTCTTGGCACGAATAACTTCTTCTTCTTCGAATTCACCACGTTGGCTACGAGAAGAAAAACGCATCAAAAATTCAACCACCATCTTCAAACTGCTCGGTGCAGCATTGATTTTACCTTCAAGGATCAATCAAATTCAACGAAGGGCAAGGACAGTAAAGGAAACAAGGCAAACCTAGCTAGCATACCATATCGGCATCTGTAGGAAGAATTGGCACAGTATAGCTGGCTGTAGTAGTCACAACGAAGAGGTTTAGTAACTACTAGCCATTCACCAAGAGACGACCTCGATCGGGCAATCTGTCTAGCAGCTGGATCGCCCTTGGACTTGCTCTTTAGAAGCACTGAGTTTCTTTTTCACTGAGAATTTGCTAGAGCAGAGCCGTCACCATGGCGTCCTCCAACGACAAGAACGCTCCAAAAAAGATCGACTTTGACTATGTAAAGAATAATAATTTGGACATTGCTGACCTAGTCAAAATGGCGCGCAAAAACAAGAACCAGAACAACTCTATGGATTCCGATGACAGCGACAGTTACTACGAAGAAGAGATTATCGAAGAAGAAGTGATTGACGACCTCAGTTTGCTGAAGAAACCAACCTCCAACTTTCATATTCCTCAATTTGACACCAATCGACGAGGCACGGTTTCGGCTGCCACAACCCCATCAGTCGCCAAGCCCAAACCTAAGATACCTGCCTATCAACCTCCTAAAATTCCCATTAAACAGGCCAATCAACAAAAACAAAAAAAAGAAATCGATGGTTCCAAGCTGCTATTATTACAATCAGCGGAACAAAAAATTGTTGATGCCAGCAATGCCTTTGCCGAGGCACTACAAGAAGGAGCTGCCATTGTATCGTTGTTGGAATTTATGCTGTCCAATCAAAGTCCCTGGAATGAGGCGGATTTGGAAGAGGTCGATCCGACCGATTGGGGAACTCGTATCGCCATTACCAATGCCCATACGGAAGCTACCGCCATTATGAATCGATTGGAAACCGCCAAACATTCCTTGATGGGCACACGCAACAAGGGAGGTAGTAGTGACACGAGCAGCCAGAGTGATCATTCCAACGCCAGTGCCACAGCAGCTCATCCTCCTGGCGCCAAGGAAAATTACATTCGACCACCGAGTCCACTCCGACGAACACCTAGTCCCGAAATGGCAGCGACCACGGCCACCACAAACACCACGGCTGGAGGAAGAGTCTTTCGAACACAGTCGAAAGATATGAAACGGGCCTCGAGTTTCAAAGTGCCCGATTTGGATACCCTCACCGAAGAAGATTTGGATGCCACGGAAAAACAAGAAGAGAGTGAGGGAACGTCGAGTGATGACGACGACAAAAAGAAAACCAAGGATGCCAGCGAGAAGCAAGAAGAGGAGGAGGACGAACCAGAAATAGTGCCACCACCCAAACCGAGGCTTACCTTGCATATACCCAAAGAAATTCAATCTGCTGCTGCATCCAAATCGGAAGATGCTGCCACTGCGTCCAAATCGGAAGATTCTGCCCCCCCTGCAGCTGCGTCGGCACCTGCACCCAGACCGGGAGAGGCTGCAGCCGCGGCTGTACCCGCACCTGCAGAGACACCAGCAGCAACAGCGCCACCACCCAAGCCTCAACCCCAATTGCCAGAACAAATTAAAACTGCTCCTGCTGCTGCACCTCCAGTTTCTTCTTCTTCTTCGGGTGCTCCTAGTACAAAGAAGGAAGATCTAGACAAGGCCAAAAATGAATTGTTAAAATTTGCACAGGAAGGTGCTGCCTTGGCCTCCAAGCTAGGAAGTAAAACAGCACCAAAGAAGGACGACGACGATGATGATGTGGTGGAAGAAGAAATTTTTGATGACACGGACGGTCTGAACAAGGTCAAGAATGAATTGTTAAAATTTGCTCAAGAAGGTGCTGCCTTGGCCTCTAAATTGGGAAGCAAAAAGCCAACAACAACCACATCCAAGGACGACGACGATGATGTAGTAGAAGAAGAAATAATAGAGGACGAGGAAGATGATTTGGCCAAGGCCAAAAAATCGTTGCTACAATTCGCAAAAGAGGGTACCGCATTGGCATCTAAATTGGAGAATAGAAGTGGACATTCAAAACCAATGCCCAAAAAGGAGGAAGTTGATGACGAAGAAGAAGAAGTAATCGAAGACGATGAAATCATTGAGGAAGAGGAAGTGATTGATGACTTGGAAAGTGCCAAACGATCGTTAATGCAATTTGCACAAGAGGGAGCTGTCTTGGCGTCCAAATTGGAAAAGAAAAAGCCAGCAGCTCCCAAGGCAGCGGAACCAACTGCAAGAACGCAAGGAGGCATTGACAAAAAGGCAGAAATGGAAGCGGCCAAGAAAATGATTTTGGAAGCAGCTATGCAAGGTGCCTCCTTGGTATCCGCGTTGGAATCCAAAATTCAAAAACAAAAAGCTCCAACTCAGCCAACGTTGACAGATGCTCCTGTTGACCTAGCGGCACTGCAGAATTGGACACCTGTCGTGGATGAATCGGATTTGGCAAAAGCAAGGAGCTCCTTCGAAGCGCTAGCGCAGCAAGGTGCTGATCTTGTGGCGAAATTGGAAAACCAAATCGATACTGTTGGGAAATCCGACAACCTTGAGCAGGACGAATCAAGAAGAAAGTCCTTGCACGAGGAAATTGCTCTAGCTGGCGATGAATTCCTGGTAGCCGCGAAAGAAGGGGCACAGTTTGTAGCCCAATTGGATACCCAATTAGATGCATCTATAGAAGATTCAGTCGGCAACTCGGAAATCGCCAAAGTAACAGAGTCCTTGTTGGAAGCTGCCGCAGAAGGTGCCGGCATCGTTGCTCGACTGGAGACGAACGACGCCGACGGTGCTGCCGCGGAGAAGACCGACAAAAATGAATGCACTAGCAGTGAAGCAGGTGAAGCAGAACAACCGAAGGAAGCCGTAGATGTACCAACGGAAACGAAGGACGAGGAAGAAAAGGTCTCGCCCCCCGAGCACGTTGAAGCCGAGAAGGCCGAAGCAACAAGCGAGACAAGTCCTGTTGTGAAGGAGACGATCGAGGCCCCGGCGGTGACCACTGGAGAAGAAGCTCCTTCAGCTGATGTGAAGTCGGGAGAACCAGAACAAACTGATTCAACAATCGAAACAACTCCTGTTGCTAATGATACGAGCGAGGTCCAAGCAGCGGCCGCTGCAGATGAAGCTGCTTCAGCCGATGTGAAGTCGGAAGAACCCGAGCAACCAGCTGCAGCCCCAGACGCTCAAGAAGCGATAGAGACGACAACAGCCAAAAAGGATGACGACGAGGCAAGCCCTGTTGACAACGAGGCCAGCGAGCCCCCAGCGGAAACCGCTGCCAAAGAAGATGCTCCAAAGGATGAAAAATTGGAAGAATCAGCGCCACCTGCTGCAGCATTACCTCCAGGGGGAGAAGCCACACCTACGGTTGCTGTTTCTTCAGAGAGCGGCATTCCGGATCAATCTGAGTCACCGAAAGAAGCGCAGCCTGAAACTACGGATGGGGAAGACCCATCCGACACAAAAGAAGCGGTACAGGTGACAGAATCCAAAAAGGAGGAGGCGGAGGACGACGATTCCAAACGACCGTCGGTGCGTGTGAACAAGGCAGAAATAGAAGCTCTAAGATCCAACGCAACGGAAAGCTTTAGCGATGATGTCTCAAGTGACGAAGAAGATGATCCAGCCAAAGGCATCAAGGCACAGGAAGAAAAGGAGAAATCACCCGACTCGGATGATGCACCCCAGGGTCTAGCAGACAACAAAGAAGGTGAACCAACACCTGCTGCGCCAGAAATGGAAGCCAGTGCGGAGGCCTCTGATACAGCACCGACTGGAAAAATGGAGGATGATACGAATGGTGAAGCCACCGCGGAATCCCTAGCAAAGGAAACGACAACGGAGGAGCTTATACCAGAGGGTTCCTCAGTTGCAAAGGTTGACAGCGAGGGCAGCGCGTCTAACGAACCAACTTCGACCAGCGAAGCTCCAGCGGCTACAAACGAGGAGGTGGTGCCGGGCGATGTTTCTTTACAGCAGGATTTGGACAAAAAGTTGGTACCTGCTAGTACAACCGAGGTTGAAGGAAACGGCGATAGTGCCAAAGCGGGAGAAAGTGTGTCGAACGATGCGGCCAATAGCGCGGAAGCAATCAAAGGGTCGGCAGAAAGCGAAAAGACGAGTGTCGCAGCGACCGGACCAGTAAAAGTTCATAGCGACGATCCGGCGATAAGCCCGCCCAACGAAGAGAACCAGGAAGAGGCGGGCGTGGAAGGCGCCCCGGCGATGGAGGCTGACGACAGTGAAGCCAGTTGCTAATGCCGCCCTGCAATTTGATTTGTGGCATTGCATGTATTTCAAACTGTAGAAAGCATTGCATGATTGTCTCATGCATTGCTGACTTTTCATCACTGCAACAACACTCACTGTTATACGGAATGAGGACTTGACGTGAAGGAGTCGAGTAAACATTTGTTTGTTCTATCTGAATAATTTGGTTCGCTCAAGATCAGAAGACAAAAAATTCGCTTGACTTCATGATTTCGTTAGATGTAAAGTAGCGAGCGTTTTCAGTACTAGCCGACATGATTTAGTTCAATACTTTTTTGGCAGTCTCCCTTGCCCCCAAAATGAGATAGTGAGTAGGTGGTCTCCCACATTTGACAGAAAAACAAGGCCAGGAATGTCGAGGCTTAAAGCAACAAAAATAGGGTACACCTCAATAATATTCGGAAGCAGGAAACCCCAATCGACGCTCGCTGGGGGTTCCATCGAGAACCAAAGCCATGGCCTTGAGGACGGGGTAGTTTCCAGATTCAGACGTATCATACTGGCGCTCTTGGTAGTTGTAACGGCGAGGGCTGTTCTCTTTCAAGTACTCTACCACGTTCTCTAGAGACATGACTTGCGCCAGGAGCATCACTAATACCGGCCCAGGGTCAGCGCCTTCGCCACACCCAATGGCTTTCATGAAATTTTGGATCTTTTGTATGTGCGCCTCCTCCATCTCTGCACAACCTTCGCCATATTGTAATTCGAGAAGCTTCACGGGAAGAGCCATATCTGCCGCTTGCCATGAAATAGTCACACCTTACAAAACAAAGAAGCAAGAGATTGCATTAGAGGAACCCTAAACCCTAACAAGGTCTCACACACACAAAATCACAACATGATCGAAGCATTCACCTCCCAAGCAACAAAAAGAATTATATTCATAGCGGTCCACCGCAATTTTAATGGCTTTGCCGGCATCCTCATCAACAGGGAGAGAAATCGTACAATAGGTCTTGTCGAATGGGCCATCGACAACGGAATACCCCAGGTTCGCACTGGCATGGAAACGGCGTATTTCTTCGGTCATACCAGGAATATCGGTGATCGCTGGACGATCTTCAGGGGGGTCAGCATCCTCCATCGCTTCAGTCTCGTCCGACACGTGGGTATCTTTGTCATGGCACAAACGTGAGTGAAGCTTTGTCGGCAGCGGTGCCTTGACACGAACAATGGGCGCATTGGATGGCAAAAGACATCGTGTCAGGAACTCCACCGTTGGCCTTGGGGATGGAAACACCGGCGGGTAAAGTCTGTGCCCAGTATCTGAGTTGTCTGGGGTTATCGGCTGGACGATCATTCGCATGTTGGATCTTGGGGCGTTTCTTTTGCGGCTTGGCGGTGTCTTGAGACTTGGTATAACGGGCGATGGATTTTGTCTTGCGAGTGGCAAATTCGGCAGCAAGTCCATCGGCGTTCCCGTACTTAGCAAAAGAGGCGTTGATGACGTCGGACATGAGCAGCAACACGGTTGTACAAGGCTGCCTATTGACCACGTTCTTTGACGCAAATGAAGCAGCTGGGAGATCTTTGACGTCTTTTTCTGAGCTGTAAAAAGGGAAGCAAGGGTCAAACAAAAAAGACAAATTAGATGCATAAGGAGAATAATAGCATATTTCAGTCCCGCAAAACGTACAGCAGAAAAGATTCTTTCGCCTTGATCTTGCTGATCAAGAAACTAGCTTGGTCCTCCTCGCTGCATGTCGAGCACAAACGCTTCAATGTCAACGGATTCGCTTCTCCAACCATGATACCACATGTAACGCATGTCTTTCCAAAAAGGCACCCACAAGCTGCCTTGTATCCACCGGCTTTCTCGAGGACGGTGGTAGATGGATTCGCAAAGCAATCCAACAGCCCAGCTTCTCCATTCCAGGAACAAATTTTAAAGCCGTAACTAAAATGTCTCCACTGGATGTTGTCTCTCATCTTGGTCGAATTAGCGACACAAGTTTCAAAGAGGGTCTTCCAGATTGAAGCATTGTCCATGGCCGTAGCGACAGCATGGCTGGCGGAGCAAAGGCTACCCAGATCACGAAGCGTCAACAATGCGGGGTCGTGATTAATGAGAACGCTCAAAACGTTCACCGGGTCCGGACCACCTTCGATCATCCTAGCGGATGTGGAAGTATTCCCTGTAGAGGTACAGTTGGTTGCAGCGGTAGTGCTCATGGTTGACTATAATAATGAATAATTATTTTTGCTGTTGTCATTTGATTAGTTGAATGAAGATTGTGAACGGAAAATCAAAGTGCATGGCAAATGCGCCGCCTCGGAGAAGGAGGGGGTTCTCGAGCGAAACCTCGTGGTTGGCAGTTCCCCTCCCACCCGGCCAGAAACAAAACATCTCTTTTTTGTAAACAACACAGACAAATTTAATAGTAGTGCCATGTTTTAAGTTATCAGCTATCGCAGCCTAGCTAGTCAATTAAGACATGCAGCTACTTTACCTATTATGCCAGCTATTTACTAGAAATCAGTAGCTATGTGAACTGTCCTGTCAGGAACCATCATTGCGCATGTGCTCTAACTTTGTTGTCTTGTTGCAAACTGTGTGCAAAAGAACAACGAAAGCCAAGAGCGTGTCCTGCCAGCTTGGTTTTATTTGCATTTGGAAATTTATGTTTTGATAAATCTGTTAGAATGTCCTGAAACAATCTTCTAAAGACTTACCCAAATGACCTCAAAAGTGTCATTGCATGCTGAAAATTGGATGCATGGTGTGCAAAATTTGATCTGACACATTCATCACACTGCCTGTCTGTTTGAAAAGAATTCAAATGATCTAAAAGTTCAAATGACATGTTCTTATAAAATGATGACATGCTGGTTTCCATCTAGCGTTCTTGTCATTGTTGTGGGATGTTTTTGTGAAAACATTTGCATGAGACACCAACTTCAATTTGAGGCACAAAAGACAAAACAAACGAGTTATGACACAAAATGAACACATATGAATGACACATGAACATGACAAATTGTTTGTCAAACATTCAGTGTGGCACATGTGACTTCTGACTTCACTGGGGCTCTTGTGCTGCTGCATGCAATCCACGACTTATTCATGTTGCATTCGGATCTGAACACGACTAATTTTGTTTGTAATCAAACATGAATCACAGCTACAACATGCACACCATTGTATCCATTTCTATGTTTGTTGTGTTGGTTGGTATGTTTGTATGCACAGTTTCTTAGTGGGTGTTGTCTTGGTCTCTTCATGCTAAATTTTTTTTGAAATGCAACCCCTCTCCATTTTTTGGTTTCGGACAAATGCTGAAAAGGAGGAGACAGATGAGAAAGAATCATTGAACAACATTTCTGGAATCTCATTGGAGTTTAGGACAGTTTTTTTCATTATGGAGGGAAGGGTTTGGAGGCAACACTTCCATGCATGTGCTGCAAACTAATGCTCTGTTGTTCTTGTGTGCATCTGTTTTGGTTTTGTCGTTCGGGGAACAAGTCCCGATTGTCCTGTCTGCCACCAGTAAGGTGTATTGCCCAAAATTGGCAAAGGCATTTTTCGTCGGTCATTTTGGCGTGACATCGTCGTGTCGCGTGAATGAGTTCGGATGCATTGGGAATTTTTGGCGGTCTTTTAAAGTCTTGGATGAATGACACTGAATGCATGCCGGTACGTAATAGATAACCACGAATCGAACCAGGCATACGTAATCGTAACATCACCGACATGACTACCGACATCCAGCATACCAGCCTTTTTCTTCATTCAGACAAAATAAGAGGGATATCAGGAACACACAGTATTATTGGCTACTAGCTAGTAGCTAGCTACTATAGTGGCACAGAAGCAGTCTAATTCTTCTTTCCAGAACCAACCACAAAGGAGTGAAACTCGTCAACTTTCTCTTTATCGAATCAATAGACACTCATCCAAAACACACAACGCAGCAAAGATGATGAAGAAGTTCTTTCGACGAAAATCAACCACAGCGCCAAAGTCAAAGTCGAAGGCCTCGCCTTCCTCGGCCTCGTCCTCGCCCTCCTCTTCGCCCAGACAGCAACGAACGCGAAAGAATACCGAAAGTACCTGTCCAGAAGAGCACAGTCCTCCTCCGTCTCCCACTCCTTCGTATGGCAAAGAACAACCAGGACGAGAATGCATCGTAGTCACTATTGACAACCACAACAACAACAGCGGTGATGCCGTTGCCCCCAGTATTCCTACCCTCCACCACACCAGCAGCGACAATCATACTCCAAAGAAGAACAAGAGTTGGTTGGATATGACCTTGGAAGAACGCTGGTCGGCTTCTAGTGTGGAACGTGTCGCACAAGCTTATCAATTGACACCCGACGAAAAAACCAAACTCTTCGAGTTCAAAGACAACCTCCAAAAAAAGGGATATTATGACTCGAAACATCAATTGATGAATCCCTTGGAATTGGCCCGTTGGTTGCGAGAAGCCCACGGCAATGTCCAAGCCGCGGAATCCAAATTTCGGACCGCCATGGCCTGGCGCTTGGAACACAAAATTGATGATTTGGTCACTAGCTTTGCGGAGACGACACCCGATATGGAAACGTTGCAGCAGTATTATCCTTCGTGTTTTTTGGATTCCGTCGATAAAGATGGCGATCCCATTTGGTTGGATCGAACGGGCGCCGCCGATCCCATGGGGTGTTTGCGGCGTTATGGCAACGATACCTTTTGCAATTATGTCTTGTGGGTACGAGAAACGGGACTGCGGGGAGACTTTGCACGCGACTACGAGACGAGCTCGAAAAGTGGACTGCCACCCATCCAAGTGACGGCCATTATGGATATGGAAGGACTTTGTCGAAGGCATTTGATTCCCGCCTTGTTGCAGCCCCTCGAAGAAGGCATTATTATACTACAATCCTTTTACGGCGTCGCATTGGCCAAGCGACTTTTGATTATAAGAGCGCCCATGATTTTTCGAATCGTTTGGTCCATTGCCCAACATTTTTGCAGTGACGATTTGAAACGCAAAATTATTTTTTGCAATGCCCGCAACTTGTTACCCATGTTGGACAAATATATCGATCGAGAGGCGCTGCCATCGTGCATTGCGCCACTCGAAGGCAAAGCGCAACCAGCCCCAGGGTTTTCTCCCAATTTGTTAGGACTTGGAGAGATGCCCGAAGCATTGGCCTCGGAACTTGTGACAAGTACAAGTGCGAAGACTAGTACGACGGCCAGTCTCAAGACTCAAGGATCCAATGCAGATACGGTCCTCTCAGCGGATGATTCTTGCAGGAGTGCGGATGATGGATCCTTACCACCAGGGTCGCCCGTTGGCCATAGGAGAAGAAACAACAACAGCAACAGTGGTGATGGCGTAGTTCGCATCAAGACCATCTCGTTGTTGAGTGGTACCTATGATCGAAAGCAATCGTTCATCAGGATCAACTCTCGGTAACTCTTCGAAAGCCATCCATCTATCTATCTACACAGATCTTACTACAAGATCCTGTTCTATAATAAATGTAAAAAAGTAGTGTTGATGACAAACATAATGTAGTTTCTCTATGCTTATTCTCGAGCTACTAGGAAATTTCCACTGTTTTGGGTGTCTCTGGTTGTTGCCTGCTGCAGTGAGCAGCAAAGTCCTCCTCGACATCATCATCCATGTCATCGTCCGACAAGTTGCCGATTTCAAAACTATGCTCGTTTTGTTCCTTCCGGAGTTGACCCCGAAGACGATAGGCGCGGTACCCAATGATGCCACACACCAGTACTGCCACGAGGGACACACCCATGGTAAATCCGACAATCATAGCACCGGCAACATCGGCTTGTGATTGTTGCACTTGTTGGGAACGAACTCCAGCATAGCCACGAGAATTCTGTAACAAGACGTTGCGATAGTCTTCAGCTTTTTGATAACAGGTTTGTGCACCGGTATATCCCCCCAACATGGATTGCAACCGTTCTTCGAGTCGATCCAAGGCATCGGGGAACTCCAATCTTGTAGTGGTATTGTCTATGCGGGACGAGGTGGATCGCATGGCCGGATGGTCTTGCAGTACCAAATTAGAAACGACGGGCTTCTCTTCAAATTGCAAGGGCGTACTATCCATGTGAAGATTTCGTTTCTGGGACCACCATTCTCCGGTTTTGGCATTGGAAAAGACGGGATACAAGTAACTGAGGCTTATATGACCGGTCTGGACATTGCGTTTGACATGAATCCCGGAATAGGGGGGTGTCGGCAGCAGACTGGCACCGTCCGGACTTGGAAGATAAGGTGCCTGGAGATCCCAAGCAATGCCCAACACAGTTGCCATGGCATCCAGGTCCGTGTCATGACCCACCAGAACGGTGACGCGATCATCGTACTCCTCCTCCTCCTCGTCTGCAACGCCAGTCGTGATATTCTGGGAGTGTTGGGCATAGTACCCATCCTTCAATACGTTAATCATGGCATTGCCGAGCAGAGCACCATGATAGGCCGATCGTGGACTTCCCACATTGAGGACACTGCGTTTGTAGTTTTCCCATTGCAAAAACTTGTAGACATCCGTCGAAGTTGCCAGCGGAGCAAAGGGAATGTGACTGGCCCGACTCCAAAAGAACATTTCTCCCATATGCGACAACAAATTCAAGGCGCCCGTCAAGTCCGTTTTGGTCTTATCCAGTTGAATGTCCCACGTTCCTGGAATGGAATCGACGGACAAATTGGATTCGCCCATGATATCCCGCAATCGATGCAATGTGGTCACCGCATCTTCTTCCGGTTTCTGCACTTTTGCAAAGCGTTTCTCCATTTTTTGCTTGGCCTCATCATCAAAGTATTCCGTGGTACACAAATAGTCGGGAGAAAACAACCACGGAGCATACGATAGAACATGCACCCCATCATTGGTCGGGGGATCCGTTTCTTCCATGTCTTCAATGCCCATGGCAAAGTTGTAAGCGGTATCAATGTCCCGTTGGGATTCATCGGCAATGATTTCCACTTGTACCTTGATGCCATCAAGGCCTTGTCGGTCTTGGCCAATCACATAGTTTTCCCAAAACAAGGTCCCCATGGTCTCGGCTAGATCCGCGCCTAGTTCGGTACACCATTTGGAAGGGACCTTCCAGTCGGGCAAGGGCGCGGCAAAGTAGTCACTGACAGAAGTAGATACGGCATCATCATTGACGCCTTCCGGCATGGTCATGTCGATGCTTCCAGTATCTTCGAGCGAACGAATGCAATGGCGCATGAGAAAGAAATGGTGATGTTGTTCTTTCTCTTGTTGTTGTCTCTCTTGACGCCATTCATTCTCCCGTCTTGTTGTTGGAGTGGCCATGGTGGAGATGGTGGATATTATCTTTTGATTTTCAAAAAAGGAGAATAACAAACCCAAATAGTATTGTGAGGAGGAAGAAAGAGTATCGTCACAACCTGCTCTTTCAAAGCAGAGATCACGCATTGTGACCAACGGCAGTAGTGAGTTTCCAGCCCTGTTAGCTCTGTTGACAATCAAGCTACTAGCTAGCTAGCTAGCTAGCTAGCTAGCTAGCTAGCTAGCTAGCTACTAGCTACCAGGTACCTGGTAGTAGAGAGAGAGGAAGGATTTTGATGTAGTCGTGCCAAATGAATCTCCATCGATCGAAATTTTTGGCCAATGCTTGGTTCCGCCAATCAAATGCGGGGAAGGAATCTTGCGAGTGGATCGCATAGATTCCGTCTCTGATTCCTTTCCGTTGATACGGGTTGTGTGGCTTGTGTGACATTTTTAGCATTTAACACTTACGCACAAAGCATAATTCCTGTCTCTTATACACATCTGACGCTGCCGACGAATAGAGAGGTGTAGATCTCGGTGGTCGCCGTATCATT